>Ga0105243_10000464_pt1 | contig 41973 bp, 27 predicted proteins | sample KBSM34metaG_FD_81525 | JGI IMG/M metagenome (GOLD analysis project Ga0105243, IMG submission 81525) | Miscanthus rhizosphere microbial communities from Kellogg Biological Station, Michigan, USA - KBS M3-4 metaG | ecosystem: Host-associated > Plants > Roots > Rhizosphere > Soil | place... | reverse complement strand
TGCTCGCTCAACTCGATTTCCTCCAACGCAGCAACGCAACGTTCACAGACGGTTGGATAATCCGATGATTCACCGATGCGCGTCGAGTAGTTCCAGCAGCGTTCGCACTTTTCGCCATGCGCGCGCGCGACGGTGACTTCAATTGCGGCGGCGTCCATCGCTGCATTCGGTTCAAGTAGCGTAACCTCTGACACAATGAAGATGTAACGCAAGTCTTCTGCGTGCTGCTTCAACTTATCGTACGCCTCGCTGCCCGCGGAGATTTCAACCCGTGCTTCGAGCGAGCTGCCGATAATCTTTGCGATGCGCGCCTCTTCCAACTTGCCCAGTACGGTATCCCGATAGCCGAACAGGTGCGCCCACGACGTGAGTAGATCGGAATTGTCCACGCCAGCAGCGCTCGGGATCAACGCGAGATGAACTGACGCAGCGCGCGGTTGGCGTTCGTCGGATGGCAGGTTTTCCCAGATTTCATCCGCCGTGAAAGCGAGAATCGTCGCCAGCAGGCGCGCGAGCGCGTCGGCAATTCGATACAGAACGGTCTGCGCCGAACGTCGCGCCTGATTTTTCGGTGCGAAGGTGTAGAGACGGTCTTTGATGATGTCGAAATAACGCGCTGAGAGCGTCACCGTGCAGAACTGGTGCAGCCGCTGATAGACGCCGTGAAAATCGTACGCCTCATAAGCTTCGCGGACATCGACGATCGCCGAATCGAGCTCCCCCAACGCCCAACGATCGATCTCCAGCATCTCGTGGTCGTCAACAGTGTCGCGAGCGGGATCGAATCCAGAGAGATTGCCGAGCGCGAATCGCGCGGTGTTGCGCACCTTGCGATAGCCATCACTGACGCGCTGAAGGATCTCGTCCGAGCAGCGTATGTCTTCCATATAATCTGAAGAGACACACCATAGCCGCAGGATTTCGGCGCCGAGTTTAGGAATGACTTCATCAGGCGAAACCGCGTTGCCGAGCGATTTGTGCATCGCTTTGCCTTGGGCATCAAGCGTCCATCCATGACAAAGCACGGTGTTGTAAGGCGCGCGATCATGCACCGCGAGTCCGACCATTAGCGATGAGTTGAACCAGCCGCGAAACTGATCGCCGCCTTCGATGTAGACATCGGCCGGCCAACGCAAATGGTCGCGCGCTTCGAGCGTCGCGATCGATGCAGATCGGGTGTTGCACCAGACGTCGAGGATGTCGGTCTCTTTCGTGAATTCGGTCGCGCCGCATTTTTCGCACTTGAAATCCTGCGGAAGCAATTCGCTCGCTTCGCGTTTGTACCAGGCGTCGGATGATTCCCTTTCGAAAATGTCAGCGACGTGCCGGATCACTTCAGCATCAGCAACGACGTGCTGACACTTCCCGCAATAGAATCCCGGAATCGGCACGCCCCAAACACGTTGGCGCGACACGCACCAATCAGGCCTGCCCTTGAGCATATTGCGCATGCGATCGCGACCCCACGCAGGAATCCATTGGACGCGATTGTCGACTTCGTTGAGTGCCATTTGCCGGAGGGACCGGTTTGCGCCCTCCCTCACGGTCGAGCTACTGTCCCGTTCACCATCGTCCGCGCCTTGGTCCATGGAGATGAACCACTGCGGCGTCGCGCGAAAGATCACAGGATTCTTGCAGCGCCAGCAGTGTGGATAGCGATGATCGTACTGTTCGGTGAAGAGCAGCACGCCACGCTCGCTCATGAACTCGACAATCTTTGGATTCGCTTCAAAGACCGTCATGCCGGCGAAGTGCTCGACGTCCGAAGCGAATCGACCCGCGTTATCGACCGGACAGTAGATTTCAAGGCCGTACTTCTTTCCGATCACAAAGTCGTCATGCCCATGCCCTGGCGCCGTGTGGACCAAGCCAGTGCCTGCTTTGCTGGTCGCGGATTTTTCGCGTCCATCGCTAACGTCGAGTTCGGTTTCCGCGTCAGCTTCGCCGCCTAGCGTCACGTGTTCGCCGACCATGAAAAGCGACGGCCGATCAATCCAGGGATGCTTCGCCTCAAGTCGATCGAGTTTCGATCCGGAAAAACGCGCCAACACTTTTGGATCAACCAGATTGCATTGTTTGGCGACAACGTCGAGTAATTCCGCCGCGACGATGTAAACCTCTGCATCGGTTTCAACGGCGACATAATCGAAATCCGGATGCACCGCGATGCCCAGGTTCGCCGGCAACGTCCATGGAGTCGTCGTCCAAATCAGGGCAAAGACTTTCTTTCCCGCGAGGGCCGGATCGATCTGCGCGGGATCGCTCTGCAAAGGAAACTTCACATAGACGGAAGGACTCGTGTGCTGGTGGTATTCGACCTCGGCCTCGGCGAGCGCGGTCTGATCGTGTATGCACCAGTAAACCGGACGCGCGCCTTTGTAGACGAAGCCGCGCTCGACGAAGCGCGCGAAGAGTCGCGCGGTCTCGGCCTCATAATGATCCGACATGGTGATATACGGATTTTCCCATTCACCAAGAATGCCGAGTCGCTGAAAATCCTTCGTCTGTCGCTTCAAAGCATTCGCGGCGAATTCGCGACACGCGCGGCGAATGCTCAACGCAGGCATGTCCTTCTTCTTCTCGCCAAGTTTTCGTTCGACATGCAGTTCGATCGGCAGGCCGTGACAGTCATAGCCAGGCACGTAAGGCGCGTCGTACCCCAGCATCGTGCGCGACTTAACGATGAAATCTTTCAGGATTTTGTTGAGCGCGGTGCCGAGATGAATGTCGGCGTTCGCGTACGGCGGACCGTCGTGCAGAATGAATTTTTCGGCGCCCGCGCGCGCCTCCCGAATCATCTGGTAGAGATTCATGTCAGCCCATTTTTTTAGGCGCGCGGGCTCAGTCTGCGGCAGATTAGCCTTCTGTCCAAAGTTTGTCTTCGGCAGATTGACCGTCTTTTTCAGGTCGAGTGTTGCTTCTTCAGTCGCCATAATTGCCAGGTTTCAAATGCGAAATAGTAACAGGACTATGTAGTCAGTACCACCCGCGTCAGCGGGTGGGTCGGGGACTCAAGTCGACCTTTAACCCATCCGCTCACGCGGATGGTACTGACCTCACGACTCTGCAAACAAAAACCCGAACCACGTTTAAGAGACGATGGTCCGGGCTTTTATAGCCTGCGATGTTTGTCGGGTCAGCCGATAAACATCTCCTCGTCTCCATAGCTGCGATCAATCGTGGTGGGCGAGGGCGCAACCAGGACTTCCAGTCCGCGACGAACGCCCGCGAGGATTGCTGCCAATTCTCGGGCCGGCTCGATCACTTTGCGTTGAATGAACTCAGTCGTCGTGGCGACACGATCGTGAGTCGTGTCGATAGCGCGGCTGACCAATTCAACTTTTTCCTTCGCCATTTCCGCAGTGTCATCGACCAGTACGGTCAGCCCGCGCACCTCTTCTTTGATGAGAGCTGCCGATTCGGACAAGTGCATGGTCGCAGTCGACAGATGACCTGACATCACGTTGACCTGCTCCGCAATCTGCCGTCCCTGCTCGGCAATCTTCTGGCCCTGCGCGCTCAACGCATTCGCGCGGACAATCAGCGGATCGAGTTTCTCTTCAACTCGATTCACCGTATTCACCGCGCGCTTCACGAACACCGCAATCGCGATCATCGCCGCCGCAATCACGAGGAAAGACACAGCGATAATCGCCGTGATGATTACCAGCCAGAAGAGCGGTTCGTTCGCGTTCATACGTTACATCGACTTCTCAGGCGTGTAAGTCGGCGCTGCTTCCGTGCGTCCCGACAACTCAGTCTTGCGCTTCTCGTCGACGTAGGCCTTCTTGCCGGCCTCGACTGCGGCCGAGATTGAACCAGCTTGCGACGAAACGGCGTCCTTTGTCTTGCTTACAACTTCGCCGGCCTTCGCGCTCGCAGTGTCATACAAATCGGACGCGCGCTCGCGCGTTGATTCGTAATACTCGCCGGCTGTTTCGCGCGCTGTGTCGTAAAGCTCGCCCGCCTTCTGCCGAGTCGCATCGTAGTATTCGCCGGCCTTTGTGCCGATCTGCTGGGCCGCTTCCTTCGAACGGTCGATACCCTTGCGCGTCGCGTCGGCGATGTCGCTGCGCAGTTCTTCGCCGGACTTCGGCGCGAACAACAAAGCCAACACTGCGCCGATGCCGGCGCCCACCAGAAAATAGGTTAGTTTTGTCGAAATACTATCACCGTAATCTCGATCGTCTCCCATAACAGTAATCCTTTCTGGAGAGGCGAATCCCTGCGGAAATCCGCCTGAAATTTCAATTTGTTCCGGATGATAACTGCTCCGGACTATAACAAAAGGCCGGAAGGCAGGCAAGGCAGTTACTAAACGCGTGTCTGCCGAAACTGCTAAGAAAGTGTTAAGATGCTTAATCGAGTGCGCGACTTTTAAACTTACGCAGTCCGAACCACGTGAAAAATATGGAAAAGCCGATCAGCGCCACATAAATCGCGAGGGCGGACATGTGTGGCATGTTCGGCGTCAGCGCGAGGCGAAAGCCCTCGTTGGCATAGACCAGCGGATTGATGAGCACCGCATATTGGAACCAGGGAATCACGTGCAGCGTCGCCCACGGATAATAGGCACAGCCGAAAAAGATCATGGGTGCGAGCAGCAGAGTAAACAGCAGAGAGATCTGCTGGGGCGGAACAATCGTGCCCATGACCATTCCGAAAGCCGCGAACAGCCAACTGCTCAAGAGCGCGACCAGAACGAAATGAATGCTGTCCATCCAGCTTAGATGGATCTGTACGCGCATCATCAACCACGCCAGCGGCATCACGACGATGCCGGCGATTACCGCCTGAACTACACCGACGATGATCTTTTCCAGGCCGACGCCGGTGATGCTGATCGGCGCGAGCAAGCGATCTTCGATCTCTTTGCTCCAGCCGAAGTCGATCACCAGCGGAAGCGACACCGCCTGCATGCTGGAGAGTGTCATGCTCAGTCCGAGAATTCCCGGCAAAAGCATGTCGGTGTAACCTTTCTGAATAATTCCCATGCGCGGCATCACGAATCCGAAGACGAAGGTGAACATCAAAGGGTTCAGCGCGACGCGCAGCAGGAACGAGACCAATTCACGGCGCGCGACGCGCAGGTCACGATGAAGGAGGGCGATAAAGGCGGTCATATCCGAAAGTGAATAATTTGCCACAGAGTCACAGAGACTCAGAGCAAAAGAAGCCGGCCCTGACTAAAAAGTTAATGCTTATAAATCTCCGTGTCTCGATGTCTCTGTGGCAACTCTTGTCAGTTACTCTCTCAAGCTTCGTCCGGTCAGGTGCAGAAACAGATTTTCGAGGCTTGGTTCCGCAACGTGAGCATCGGTAATCATTACGTTTTGGTCGGCAGCAAGGCGCATGGCGCTCGCCAGCAATCCCTCGGCGTGATCGGCATAGATGCGCACACGCTTTTCGTCCGGCTTTACTTCAATCACACCAGGCATCGATTGCAGTGACGTGACAAAGCCATCAGATATCGCGTCGCGAACTTGTAACTCGACGAGATATCCGCCCGGCACGCTCCGCTTCAACTGTGCCGGTGAATCCAGCGCCAGAACCTTTCCGTGGTCCACGATCGCGGCGCGTTTACAAAGCTGGTCGGCCTCTTCCATGTAGTGCGTCGTCAGCAGAATCGTCAGGCCTTTTTGATTCAGCTCATTGAGTAAGTCCCAGAGCATGCGACGCGATTGCGGATCGAGACCGGTAGTCGGTTCGTCGAGAAAAAGGATCGCTGGGTTGTGCATCAGCGCGCGCGCAATCTTCAGACGCTGAACCATGCCGCCAGAAAAACCGTTCACCTTTTCATCGGCGCGCCCATTCAACTCGAACCGTTTGAGCAGATCATCGGCATGTTGTTCACGCTCCTGTTTGGGAACACCAAAGTATTCGGCGTGAAAAAGCAGAATTTCTTTCGCGGTCAGACTGCGGTCGAGGTTGTTTACCTGGGGCACCACGCCGATGCGGCGTTTCACCGTCACCGGATCTTGTGCGACGTCGACGCCTTCGATCTTTGCAGCTCCTCCGGTCGGCACGACCCGAGTCGTGAGAATCCCGATCGTGGTTGTCTTGCCTGCGCCGTTCGGACCGAGCAAGCCAAAGAATTCGCCGCGCGCGACTTCGAATGAGATTCCGTCGAGCGCTTTGACCTCGACGCCCTTGCGCCCTTTTGGCCGATAAGTCTTCTGCAGGTCTTCGACGGCGATTACGGTTTCCATGGGGCGACTGCGGCTACATTCCAGGTTGAAAATGCGTGGCAATGTACCACCAAATCGAAACAGCCAAAACTATCGAGCCAACAAAAAGTGTGGCCACGACTCCTACGATCACGGCGACGAAAACCCAGTCGCTGGTGCGGCCGCGTCTGGCTTGCTCACCGGAGACGGTCGCGCGCTCGCGCAAGAGTTTCAGATTGCGGACGTTCGGTTTCCACCAAACCGCGAACAGATAGCCGAAGAAAGGGATTAGGCCCACAATGAAATAGATCGCAATGGTCAGGCCCATCCGCAATAGTGTGATCTTGGGAACGCGATAGCGAACCGCGGAAATCAGAATGTAGAGCGCGACAATCGTGGTGATGATGTCGCCGAATTCCGGAATCAGATCGATGATGGCGTTGAGGCCGAAGCGCCAGCCAAGCACGGGAATGCGAAACTGGTTGTCCATGATCTGCGTCAGGACTTCCAGCTCGCGTTCGATCTGAACTGTCGACGGCTTGAGGACGCGCTCGCGGGCGACTGCTTGCAGGTCTTCGCGCTTCATTTCGTACTTCGTGCTTCGTACTCTGTACGCGTACCCGGCACGGCAGGTTCACGTTGCCAAGCACAAAATACTAAGACCGAAGTACAAAGTGCAAAGTCCGTCTTATCTAATCCGCGTCATTTGTTGCCAAAAGAACTTGCCGACGCGCGAAAATACATTGCGGCCGTTTTTCGCGTCGCGCGTTGGCAGGCCGAGTTCCGCGGCCAATTTTGGATCAGGTGGAGCGATGTCTTCGTCGCCATGTTTGGCCAATAGCCAACGATCGAAAGTGCGACTGACGGATCGCCGCTCGGCTACCGATGCGGTGGCGGCAAACGCGCTGCGCAGATCATCGAGATCGGCAATCTCGAACTGGTTCACGTCGTAATAACTCTTCAGAGCCGTGAAAAACTTTCCATTGCCGAGGAGCTTCCGCAGCGCTTCAAACATCAACGCCCCTTTGCCGGTAACGATGGCCGAATATTGAAACGTGTTGCGGTAAGACTTTGCGGGCAGGTTCGCTTCCAAATCTTCGCCGCCAAAAGTGCGATAGAGTTTGTAGACACCGCGAAGCTGCTCATCCAAAACGATGTCGGCTTTTTGCTCGCCGTACATGTCGCGGTAATAAAGGAGCGCGGACCAGTTGGCCAATGATTCGTCCAGCACGGGTTCGCGGCCCGGATCGCTGCCCACCATTGTGCCCCACCATTGATGCGCGACGACGTGCGCAACGGTCCATTCCAAACTTTCCTCAACTGACGCGCGTTGCTCGCGAATGATATCTGGCATGCTACTGACCGCGGGCGAATCGAAATTCACATAGAAGGCGCTGGCGATTGCGGCGAACCCCGAGAACTCTGCATTGCTCAGCGTCGTGACTAGCGGCGCATCGATCAAACTGATCATACGCAACGGCAGCGGACCGAGATGGCGGATATAAACGGAAACTGCGTCGGCGGCCACATTCAGCGCGCGCTTTGCGGCAACTTCATGTTCACTGCGATAAATCGAGCGGATCGTTATGCCGCTGATGACGCGTTGCTCCGAAGTCATTCCTGAACCCGCGACCACGGCGAAATCGCGCAGATTCTCAGCAACAAAAGTCGAAATGGCTCGGCCTTGCTGCGTCGCAACCTGCTGCGACGCAACCGGTGTGAAGATTGAAATGGTCTGTGGCGCATCGAGGTTCACTTCGTAGTCGGCAACATCAGCGATGGTCGCGTCGCCGATGCCGGGATCGATTCTGCGCAACCACTCTTCGCCGTCGCGCGCCGCCAGTACCGGGTACCAGGCGCCGAGCAGCATCACGCCGCGGCACAAAAAATTGATGTCGCGCGAACGGCGCAACTCGCGAGCACCGCCAATTGCCGCGCTCACCTGCTGCATTACGTGCGCGACCAGACCGGTTTCGTCGGGATCGATTTCGGGTACCTCACCGCGAAACTTGATCAGTACTTCGGCGGACTTCTGCGGCGGCACGTCTTCGCGCAGGTTCACGCGCAGAATTGTGTTGCCGTCTTCGAGTGTGAAAGAAAGTGGCGCTTCGGTGTCAGCGCTTTTCACTTCGACTATCTCAAGTTGCGGCTCGTCAGCGTGCTTTGGCGCCACGTAGCCAGGAATGCGCGCGTTCGAGTACAGATGAAAAATCAACGTTCCGGTCGAGCGCTCGCCGCGATTCACCCAACGCACGCGTTCGCTGCCGGTGTATTTTCGATTGTTGAAATCGAGTGAAACATCGATTCGGTATTTAATGCGTTTTTCGGGAGGCGGCGGCTGGTGCGGTGGGCTCTGCGCGAATGAGTTCTTGCCGCAGAGCACAAAGAGGAACAGAACAGCAAAGAGCAAAGGGCAAAGAGCACCAAGGTCACCAAGCCGCGAAAACCTGTTCACGACGGGCCTTGGCTCTTGGCTCTTAGCTCTTTGCGTTCCTCGGTGTCCTCTGTGGTTCATTTACCTTTCGTTAGCGACAACTCTCACAATGTGATCGCCGCGCGCAATCTGATCGACAATTCCCATTCCACGAATGACGCGCCCAAACACTGTGTAGCCGCCATCGAGGTGCGGTTGCGGCGAATGAGTAACGAACCATTGTGAACCGCCCGTGTCTTTCCCCGACAGCGCCATGCCAACCGCCGCACGGTCATAAGGCGCTTCGTTGATCTCGCAGCGAATCGTGTAGCCCGGCCCGCCATTTTGATCGCCGCGCGGGTCGCCCGTTTGCACGACAAAATTCGGCACGACGCGCGGAACCGTCTGGCCGTTGAAGTAACCCTTCTTTGCAAGTTGGATGAAGTTGTCCACGTTCAGGGTCGCTTCACCCGGCAGAAACTCGATCGTGAAAGAGCCTTTTGTCGTCACCACCGTCGCGGTCGGTTTCTGGCCAATCCGCGCGATGGCGCGTCGATAATCAGCGTCGGTGTTGCGCGTCTGCACCGTGCCAATGCGATCGGAGAAGTCTCCGACGCCGTTTGCTTTCAAGAGGGCGACGGCGCGTCTCCTAATCAGATGATCTTTTGAATCGAGCCCTGTCTTGATCGCTTCATTGGCTTCTCTGTTTTTCTGCTTCGCCAAAGCGCTCAAGATCGCCAGAGCCGCATCGTTATCCGCGTCGTGCAGCGCGCGCGGCAGCGCGTCGATCAGCGCGCGCGTGTTCGCTCCACTCGACGGTTGATTCCCAAGCACTTCGGCGGCGGAAGCACGAATGATGACATCGGTCGCTATGAGCCGGTTTCTCGCAAGCCCGTCCACGTCATCCGGCTTATAGCTGTTGTAAGCCTCCAAGATGTCGGACATCGCAAAGTCAGGAGTCGTTGGACGAGTCAATAAATCTCGCAGCTCGGCTTGCGCGATTTTCAATGCAGAGTCCCCTGCGCTTCCTGTGGCGGCGCCGGTGATTACTTCACGGATCGACGCCAATCCTTGCGCTCGTCTGGATATTTGTCGCCAAGTTGCACCGCGCTTGAGCACTTCAGAGCGATACGGATCATTTTGAAAAATCCCGGGTACCATGCGCGCGAACGCGATTTCAACCTCAACAGCTTCACCATTGGTAAGTTGATGCATTCGCTTCACGAAATTCACAGCAGACTCGTCATACCTATTTGGCAGCAAGCGTCCGAGCGCCGCGACGATTTCGAGAAGTTCATTTCTTGGTTCGATCGAAAACTGCCGGCTGACCTTCGTAAGTTTCAGCAGATAATCGCCTCGCTCAAGTAAAGGCTGGACGGCTCGCGAGTCTTTTAAGCTTGCCAAAGCGCGGATGGCGCTGACACCAACGCGCGAATCCGCATCATGCAGCGCACGATCGAGCAACGCGTCGAATGCCTGCTTATCTTCTGTCGCGCCGAGCACACGCGCGGCGTTCGAACGGACAATCGGATCGCTATGCTTCACCAGCAAGTCTCGCGCTTTATCGTTGCCTTCCTTCAGTCGCAATCGCGCGAGCGTGTTCAGAGCATCCGCCACAATGCGCGGATCTGAGTAGTCCAAAAATTCAGCGACTAACTTTCCGACACCGTCAGGTTTCGCACGCAGCACCGCCGTGAGTCCGAGCAGAATTGTCAGTCGATCGGGCCGCGAACGGCGGTCGTTTTCGAATCTTAACGCGCCAACGATCGTCGCGCGGAGAATATCCAGCCGATCCTCATCGATCGCTTTTGTGGCGGCGTCCGGCGAAGGCTGCGGGCTGCTCGTCATTGCGGCGACAATCTTTCCTAACGCTTCGACCGCCCGCGCGCGCACATTTCCGTCTTCCTGGCCCTGTCTTTTGAGCATTTCGACCAACGCGTAAGCACCACCCGGCGACTCGATTTCGCCGAGCGCAAATGCCGTCATCTGGCGCACGTCGTTGTCTCGGTCGGTCAGCAGCATCTCAGCCAGAATCGGAACCGCGCCTTCATTGCCGATGCGACCGGCCGCCAACGCTGCTCGTTTCCGCACGTTCGCGTCGGAATCAGCAAGCAGCTTTTTGAGTGAATCATCCCAGCGCCGCTCATCTTCAGCACGAATGATTTGCAGCAGGATGGCCGGCGGAATCGCACTCGGGCGTGCATCGGCCCGTTTGCGCGAAGGCTGTCCCACGACGCTGAAACTGAGACAAGCGATTAAGATGACAAGCGACAGGATCTTCCGATCAGGGGTTTGCATCATGGGTTTCGGACGCGGGCACTGGCGTTTTTCTCGCGTCTGTGCGGCGATTGTACCGCGGCAAATGTGGACACGCCCATCTCGCTCGTGAAGTCACGGGCGGGGAGGCCCGCATCGCCCTAAAACAAAAAGGACGGACAATGGTTTGTCCGTCCTTTGAATTCAGAATCAGTAGCCAGGATTAGCTGGCTACGGCGATGGCTGCGACTTTTCCATCTTCATTCTTCTTCGCGGTGTCAGTTTTGATTTCAAGCTTAGTCGCCTCGATCACGTTATCTTTGCGGTCAACGTGAGCGGCTTTTTCAGACGCCGCTTTCTGCTGAATCATCTTGCAACTGCCTTCGAACACGCCGCCCTGCTCAATGACTAGTGACGGTGTCTGAATGTTACCGTTCACTTTGCCGGCGCGACCTAATTCGATGCGCTGAGTCGCGATGACGTCGCCGTTGACCGTGCCCTGAATTTGGGCGACGGCGACTTCGACGTTTGCATCAACTTGACCACCGGAGCCGACAATCAGCGTGCCCGTCGGCGAGCTGATACGGCCGGAGAAGTGACCATCGATGCGTAAAAGCGATTTAAATGACGCCTCGCCCGTAATGTTCGTGCCGCTGCCTACAAACCCACTGAGCGTGCCGTCCTTGATTTCGCGCGCGATCGTCTCGCTCTCGCTCAAGGCTCGCGGCGTGGCGGACGCCTCGACTGGCTTGAATTCGCCGCTTTGATACGACGAATAGTTTCGGGGTGAATAAGCATCGGCGCTTGGTGGTGGTGCCTGGGTCGGGCTCTTGTCTTCGTTTGGATTCTTTCCCATTCTGAGCATTTGAAACTAACCCTCCATATTCTCGACAGCGGAAGTCGCAGCAACCGCACTTGGCTACGACGAACAACTCGCGATGGTTAAACCTGGAAGCCGGCCGCAGTGACCGACGTTGTGGGGACGCCGCTCGCCGTCGAGCGGGGACAAAATAATAAACAAAGCATACCATGCTGTCCAGCAGAAGTTTCTTGTAATTCCAATGCGAGATTGGCCCAGCCCGTAAGGGTGTATCAAGTCAGCAGGTTCTCGAGAATTACAGTTTCGCTGAAGTTTTCCAGCAGAGGGAAGTAGGCGGCTTCCCGATCGAAAGCAGCACGGGGAACAAGCCCGACAATCTCCGCCCCCCCCACTTTCACATTAAGCCGCTCCGCCTCGTCTCGCACTGCGGCAAAGGCGCGCGCGATCGACGTTTGTTCATAGTTCGTGAGGTTCATCGACACTTGCACGATGCGCCGCGAGTGCAGCGCGAACCCCAACGCCTTTACGAACGGCAGCCCGCCATCGCGTTCGCGGACTACGCGCGCGATCCGCCGCGCGATCATGATGTCGTTGGTTTCCAGAGTGACGTTAAATGCTATCAGAAACGGTCGCGCGCCCACGGCAATAGCGCCAGCTGTCGGATGCAACCTGGGCTCACCAACGTCCGGCTTGCGATCCGGGTTTGTCGCCATCTCTTCGCGCAACTTTTCAAAACCTTTGCCGCGCACGTGCTCAAGCCGTTCGCGATCAGATCTCAGTGCCGCGCGTTCGTAAAAATAAACGGGAATGGAAAGCTCGTGCCAGATCCTGCGTCCCGCTTCGTGCGCCAACGCTACGCAGTCATCGATCGTTACCCCGCTGACCGGAACGAACGGCAGCACGTCAGTTGCCCCGATGCGCGGATGCTCGCCGCCGTGTTGACGCAAGTCGATCAACTCAACGGCTTTCGCGACAGCGCGCAAGGCGCCTTCCACGATCACATCCGGCGGCGAGACAAATGTGATCACCGATCGATTGTGATCGGGATCGATGTGACGATTCAGAACCGTCGTGCCTTCGACAGACGTAATCGCCTGCGCAATCTGTTCGACCACTTCGGGCTTGCGGCCTTCACTGAAGTTTGGTACACACTCGACCAGAGGGCGCTTTGTACTTTGATCTTTGGTCTTTGATTTCATCCGATATGCGGCGAAGATCACGCACAAAGTACCAAGTACAAAGCACGAAGCACAATGGCGCTTGATCGTTTCATCAACGAACGCAAGAACGCGTGGCAGAGACTTGAGCAACTGCTTCACCAGCTTGATGGATTGAAGCTGCGGCGGCTGCATCGTGAAGAAGTGCGCGAGTTGGGTCGCATCTACCGCCGCACAGCTTCGGATCTGGCGATTGCCCGCGCTGAGTCGCGCGACCCGCGACTCGTCAATTATCTCAACAGCCTGGTGATTCGCGCGCACGGGCGGATCTATCGCGCTGATGCGCAGGGCGGCCGTCGCGTTCGGAACTTTTTCGCACGCGATTTTCCGCGGAGTTTCCGCCGCACCTGGCGCTATACCGCGGTAGCTTTTGCAGTCTTTTGGATGTTCACCGCAATCGCCTTTTTCGGGACTCGTCACGACCCGGACTTCTCGGAATTCGCGGGAATTGACCCATTTTTCCGCGAAACGGTCATTAACAACCGTACGCACTGGTGGGAGAGTCTGAATCGCGCAAATCAGATCGGCTCAACGCAAATTTTCACGAATAACATCAAAGTCACCTTTTACGCCTTTGCGCTCGGCGCGATGCTTGGTCTGGGAACGCTTTATGTGCTTGCTTACAACGGAGCAAGTTTCGGGGCAATCATGGCGCTGACTTACCGCGCCGGATTCGGAAACGATTTGCTCACCTTCGTCGTGGGGCATGGCGTAATCGAGTTGTCGTGCATCTTCATCGCCGGCGGCGCTGGTTTATTGATCGGAACGGCTCTGGTGATGCCGGGTGACACGACGCGCGGTGATGCGTTGAAGTCGCGAGGGATGGAAGCAGTGCGGCTGATCGTTGGGTGTATCCCGCTCCTGGTAGTTGCCGGAATAATCGAAGGGTTCATCTCGCCCTCGCCGATCAATCCGCTGATTAAATTTGCGATTGGCGGAATCACAGGCCTCGCACTGTATTCGTATTTGTTTCTGGCCGGACGAGAAAGCGGGGAAAGAGGGTAAAAGGGGAAGGGGGAACAATGGCCTGAGCTAACCACGAAGTTTAAGGCGGAGCGTTCCTAATTTGAATTCTCTTTGATGAAGTCGATGGCCTTTTGTAAACGAGCAAGTCCTCGAATGTCCGAATTGTTTTTCTCTCCATTGTGGAAGTTTCCTTTCTGTGACTGAAATTTCTTGAAATTTCCCTCTGCCCCTTTTCCCCTCTTCCCCCCAATCATTAGAGCAGTCCTCTTTCCTTAACGCGCAGATAGGTTTCCAAAAGTCGCGGAACGAGCGCCGCGGCGGTTACATCCAACGCCAGCCCTCCCTGTGATTCCACCAAACGCAGAGCTGCTTCACGCTGGTACATAATTTCTTCAGCGACCGATTGCGTGAAGAGTTCGTTTTCATCTTCCGGCGGATTGCGCACAACCGCTTTCAGATCACGATCGCCGATTGTCACGACGAGTGGCAGGTGACGCGGACGCAACAACTTTAAAGAAGAGAGCAACTCGCTCGAACCTTCTTCGTCAACCAAATCCGTGAGGACTACAACCAGAGAGCGCCGCTGGCTATTTGCGGAAACAAATTCGAAAGCGCGAGCATAGCTCGGTTCGATCACTTCCGGCTCAATTGCATGGAGAGCTTCGAGGGCGGCGTCCAAATGTTCAGCCCCACGCTTTGGCGGCAGAAAAGCCTTGATGCGGCGTCCAAAAACGAGAAGTCCCGCATTGTCGCCGGCACGCGCGGCCGCCGACATCGACGCGAGTGTTGCGTGCACCGCAAGATCAAGTTTAGTTTCGTTCTCAAGCCGGCCGGTCATCAAACGTCCGGCATCGAGCGCCACGAGAATGGTCTGATCGCGCTCCATCTGATATTGCCGGGTCACAAGTTTGCCGCGCCGCGCCGTGGCGGTCCACGAAATGTGACGCATCTCATCGCCCAGGACGTAATCACGCAACGATTCGAACTCCCGGCCCTCGCCGCGCCACTGTGATTTTCGACGCGCTGCGACGAACGAGCGCGTTCCCAGAGCTCTCAATTCCGCTTCGCGCGCCCGTCGCATGTTGGGATAGACCTTGACCGTGATTGGCTCACCCGCGCTTGCCTGGCCCCAAGCCAGTCGCCAACGCGACTGGTAACGGATCGCGATGCGGCCGAACGAGAACTGACCGCGTTTCGGCGGCTTGAGGCTATAGATAAACGTCGCGCTAGTTTGCGCTTCAACTTCAAAACGCGCTTCGCGATTGCCGAACAGTTGCATCTGCGGCGGATATTCGTCTTTGAGGATCAGTAAGATATCGCGCGGCGTGTGATTCGCGACCTCAATCTGCACATCCGTTTCGGCGCCGACAGCAAACCGTCCACCGAAATGCCTCTCGATCGAGACCCCCTTCGGTAGCTTGCTGTTCCAAGCGTCGAAGAGTGCGACCGCGATAATGATCAGATCGTAAGTGACCGCAACCCACGCGAGCATTGGTCTGCCCCACGATAGAGAAATGGGAATGAGCGCAACCGCCAGCAACGCATAGAAAAGTTTGGTGAAGACGAAACGCATGAGCCGGTATCAGGTATCAGGTAACGGGTGTCGGGCACGCTGCCCTAATCAGGGCATTACGAAGCGCGTAAGCCTGTTTACTTGTTGCCACACTCTTAATTCGCGGACTCTTCATTAACGAACCTGACACCTGATACCCGACACCTGACATCTCACCTGGGTACTTCGGCAGATTGCAGAATATCTGTAATAACGGAATCCGGTGTCGCGCCGTCGAGTTCCGCTTCAGCGCGCAACGTCAGACGATGGCGAAGTGCCGGTCGGGCGATGTCGCGCACGTCATCAGGAGTTGAAAAGTCTCGGCCACGAATAGCCGATAGCGCTTTCGAACATAGCAGGAGTGCCACTGCCGCGCGGGGGCTGGCACCGTAGTGCACGGCGGGGTGATCGCGCGTGCGACGGACAATGTCCACTATGTAGCGTTGGACGCCCGGCTCGACCCGCATATTTCGTACTTCAGCACGGCAGCGAGAAATGGCGTCCGCATCCGAAAGGGCGTGAATCTCCACTTGATCCAGACGGCGCGCATTGAATCCCGCATCCCAGCGCGCCACAACTTGATGCTCCTCGTCCGCAGAGGGGTAAGGCAAGAGAATCTTCAGCAGAAAACGATCAAGCTGCGCTTCAGGTAACGGATATGTACCTTCGTATTCGATCGGGTTTTCGGTGGCGAGCACGGTGAAGATTGGCGACAGCGCGTAAGCTTCGCCATCGATCGTCACCTGACGTTCTTCCATCGCCTCCAGCAATGCGGCCTGCGTCTTTGGCGGGGTGCGGTTGATTTCGTCAGCGAGCAGAATGTCGGTGAAGACCGGTCCACGGCGCAAACTGAAATTGGATGACGCCATATTGAAGACGTTCGTGCCGGTGATGTCTGAAGGCATTAAATCCGGCGTGAACTGAATGCGGCCGAAACCCGCATTGATGATGCGCGACAGCGTCTTGACCGTCAGCGTCTTGGCGGTGCCGGGTACACCCTCGATCAGCGCGTGACCTTCAGCGAGCAATGCCACCAAAATCTGTTCGATGGGTTCGGTCTGGCCGACGATAACTTTGCCAAGTTCAGTGGTGATGTGCGAGATGGTGCTGGAGACATATTCAGGCATAATTTTGATCGTCTTCGCAAACAAACGGTGAGACGCAAAGTGGCAGATTCTATCACGTCACTCCGGAAGCAGCAGCGACAATATAACGGTTACAACCTGCCGCTTCCGCGATAACAAGAATTCAAATTTGAATTCAGAATTTTGGATATTCTCCGAAATCCTAGGCAGCAGAATTTGCGGATTCCCCGCCTCTTTAGGTTTTGCGGGGGAAATGATAATTCGGAATTCTTGGCGCGAAAATTGCGGCATTTGCGACGTCACATCGGTTTGTCCAGCTGACCAATAATCCTAACGCAGTAATAAGCGGCACTTCATAGCTTTCCGAACTCCGAATCGATAGCGGAGTTGAACCTCAAAACTTCTTGGATCGTGGAGGAAAATCATGAGAGTGAAAACCATCTCGCTTCTGTTGGCATTGGTAGTAATCGCGTTGGGTGCAACTGCTGTGGCCGCCCAGACGAGCCGCGGCACGGTGACAGGAATCGTTGCGGATCCACAAGGTCAAGTCATTAGCGGCGCGGAAGTAGAACTCAAGAACCCGTTGACCAACGTCAGCCGCACGACCACAACTAACGATACAGGGCTTTATCGTTTCGACGCTGTGGATCTCGGAAGGTATGACGTGATCATCAGAGCAAAAGGGTTCAAAACCTCAAGTACTGCAGGCGTTTTGGCGCAAGCAAATATCGTCGCCAACGTCAATGTGGAGATGGAAGTCGGCACGCAGGAAGAGACTGTCAACGTTAATGCCGGAGTGGGCGAGTTACTTCAGACAACCGAACCGGTTCGAAGTGGCAATTTCAATCCAATGCAGGTGGCCAGCCTTCCCTCATCCGGGCTTAATCCTTATGACCTGGGTCGCCTGCTGCCCGGAGTGGTGACAGCTTCCAGCGGTGCGCAGTTCGGTAATGCGTCTCAGTTTTCGATTAACGGTCAACGTCCGCGCGGGAACAATTACTTGATTGATGGCACTGAGAATAACGACATATCAGTTACCGGCCCGGCTAACCAGATAAATAATGAAGATGCGGTTGCCGAGGTTTCGATCCAAACGGGCCTGTTCAGCGCGGAATTCGGACGTGCCGGTGGTGGGGTTTTCAATCTGGTTACCAAGCGCGGGGACAATGAGTACCACGGTACGATCAAGTGGCTTTACCTCTCGCAAGTCTTCAATTCACTCACGAGCACTGAGAAAGCCGTCAGCAAAATCACGAGAGATGGAGTTAATGGAACGCCCAAGTTTTCCGTGTTTGATGAGAATATTTTCGGTGGTTCAATTGGCGGTCCGTTGCCGCTTCCTATCTTTGGCGAAGGCGGAAAATCTTTCCTTCACGGCCAGGACCGGAATTGGTTTTTCTTCGGACTTCAATTCGACAGGTTTCACCAGTCATCGCTCCAACAGCCCCGTATCCCCACGGAAGCGGGTGTACAAACTCTGCGAACTTTGTTTCCAGCGGGAACGAATCCCCGCGTAGATCTTTATCTGGCTACAATTGGCAACGAGCGAGGTGTGCCCACCCAAAGCCCTGTTAACGTCGCGCTCGGCACAGGTCCGAATGGCGCTGGAGTCACCGTGGCACGCGGAAACCTGGAGACGGCGCTAGCCAATGTCGGCTTGCCCGGATTTTTCTTCGATCACCAATGGGTTTTGCGCACCGATCACAACATCAGCGATAAGCACCAAGTCTCGATTCGCTACACTGATGACAAGAGCCTTCAGAATCTTCAGTCGTTCGCGGTGCATCCTGATTTCGTAGTCGACTTTAATGGCATTTCGCGGAACCTGTTGTTCACACACACATGGATTGTGACGTCATCTTTTACCAACGAATTCCGCATCTCGCCCTACGGAATAATCGACTTCCAGTTTCCGTATGGTGCGGACTCTGCTCCTGCCGCGCGAACACTGCAGAATATTTCGTGGGGAGGAAGCGGTGGCCTCTCGACTATCGGACTCGCGACGAACCTTCCGCAAGGCCGCAGAGCAAAGAACTTCCTTTTGCAGGACACGGCCACAAAAGTTTTCAACACGCACACATTTCGATTCGGAGTTGAGTTTTTGAAGCAGACAGCACGCCAGCGCCCGCCATTTAACGAACGTGGTTCGTTTGGTTTTGCCAGCGGCGGCGGATTTACCGGTTTTGCAAACTTCATTGACAACTTCAGTGGGTCAAGCGGAACTGCGAACATTAACTTCGGCACTCCGTTCTACACACCGAACCTATTTCGCCAGAGCTATTTCATCCAGGATACATGGAAAGCCAAGCCGAGTCTGACTTTGACGATCGGCACGCGCTATGAGGACTTCGGTCAGCCGGCAAACAATGCTTTCAAATTCCCGGCGTTCGCTGGTTTCGATCCGGCACAGTTCCTGGTACCGAATAAGGTTAAGCGCGATCGGAACAACTTCGGGCCGCTCTTTGGGTTCGCTTACTCTCCGCAGTGGGAAAGCGGGCCGATCGCTTGGCTTCTGCCAAAAGACAGAAGCGTGATTCGCGGCGGCTATCAGATTAGCTACGACACCTGGTTCAACAACTTGCTGTCGAATATCGCAGCTGATTCGCCAAACAACACATCTACCACGACAACCGGTCTTGCCAGTGGACGTGGTACCGCGAACTTCTTCCCCAACGCGATTCCCTCGACCCCAGTCGCTCCCAGCGCTACCAACTCGCAGACCTCGGTCTTCAATCCAAACATCCGCAACCCATACACCCAGCGTTGGTCGCTCGGCCTCCAGCGCGAATTGCCATGGGGACTCCTCATGGATGCATCCTATGTAGGTACCGCAGGTCGCAAGCTCTTCGTAAGCGAAGACCTTAACCCGATAGTGAACCCATCCACCGGTGCTCGTCTGTACCCAACACTCGGCATTCGCCGTTGGCGTACGAGCGGAGCTGATTCTGAGTATCATTCGGGTCAGCTACGCATAGACAAACGGCTTTCACGCGGTCTTCAGTTTGGCGCGTCTTATACCTGGTCGAAGAATATGGATTCGACCAGCGAGGTGTTCACGACTGGGAATACGCAATCGAGCCTCGCTTCAGTGCCGGCATTCCTTGGCGGCCTGAAGCTGGATTGGGGTCCTTCAGACTATGACCGCAGACACCGGTTTGTTTTCAACTACGTGTGGGACGTGCCGATCTTCCGAGGCAACAATCACCTGGTGGGCAAAGTGCTCGGAGGCTGGCAATGGAACGGTATTGTTACGTTCCAGTCGGGCGCACCTTTTACGATCGCCAATGGGCGCGACCGCAATGGCGATGGGCAGACTGGCCCAGACAGACCCGATCTCGGCAACCCCAACGCACCGCACAACACTCGTGCAGTTGTGGTAGCCGTCGGCACTTGCGCCACCGGTTTGCAGAATCCGGACACATTAGGGTGTGTGACCCGCAACGATGTTTACGTCGTTCAGGTCGCGGCGGCGACGGGAACAAGCCTGATCGCCCCCGGTCCGGCAACGCTCGGTCGCAACACTGAGCATTCCAAGCCGGTCCAGAACTTCGACATGAGCTTGTTCAAGACTTTCCGACTTAACGAAAGGTGGAAAATCGAATATCGCGTCGAAGCTTTCAACGTTTTCAATCATCCGCAACAAACGGGACTTCCCGGACTTGACGTGACCAACACGACGGTCGGGCGGTTCCTCAACTATGACTTCGTTAGTGGTGGTCGCAGAACAGCGCGGATGGGCTTGAAGATCATCTTCTAACGAACAGCTTGAACCAAAAACTAAAAGGCAGAGCCGATCGCGGTTCTGCCTTTTTGCTTTTCTCGAGTGGCCGCCGTTATTGACTAGCTTGCTTTGCGTCGCGTGCGCGCGTGCGCAGGCCAAGTGCCGATTCAATTTCGCGGAGACGTTGCGCCATTCGCAGGGTCTCGCGTGCGCTGGTTGAAGCGCCGTTGATCGTATCTTCACAGTTTCGCATCAACGTTTCAAGCTCTTGCTGATTGATGCCGGAACGCATTGCCACACGCCGTGCAATTTCTGCACGCGGACTGCTATTGCTCAAACCTGCGTGGCGCACCAGCACCCGACGGACGCGGGCGTAGATGTTTTCCAACGCAAGATCGTGCGCCTTGGCTCGTTGCTGTAGCTCAGCCATCGAAGCGACGAATTCGAGCTTCGATCGCCGATCGACATGCGGGAGTGGCAACGGCCGAGCGAAGCGACGGCCTTGTGACCACACGATCGCGACACCGATTAGAGCTAGTTGTAAGCAGATGGCCATTACTGGCGTACCTGAAAAATATTGAAACAGCGCATTGTGAGTAGCGGCGCGACCCTGATGGAATTCGTCGAAGGCGATTAAGCCTCCGCCCGCTGCGACCACATTCAGCGCCAACAGTAGATTGTCGGCTCGTCCGATGCCGTTGTTTGCGACGATGTAGGGATCAGACAGCAACACCACCCGGCCGGCGCCATACGGATAATCCACCAGCAGCGCGCCACGCTCGTGACGCAGATGGACCACTGGCGCTGTGGACGTCTTGTCGGTGTTTCGTTTGTAGGTGCTACTGCCCTCAACCGCCGGCGACGGCTCGTAATCTTCTGAATCGTCTTCTGCGTAATCCGGTGTGGGAGTTGCAGTCGGATGTTGGATTGCGGGTGAGATCGTCATGGCGCCCATGAATCGTGATGGCATAACGGATTCCACGTTGCGCGCCAGGGCGGTCGGCTGCGCAGGTTTGACGGGCGACATCCCCGACGTCATCTGACCGAAATCGTTCGGATCGAGTTCGCTCCACGGATAACTTACCGCTTGTGAGCTGATGGTCCAATCGCTCGAAGGAACGACCAAGCGAGGGTCAAGATAACGATCGATGATCACGAGCCGACCTCCCGAGTCGACCCAGCGGAGCAGTTCTTGTGTTTCGCGCTTCGAGTATCCCACTTGCAAAGGGCCGATAATGACAAACGTAGCCGGCTTTAAACCATTCATGGTGAGAAGCGACGAAGAACTCTCACGCCAACGTACAACTGGCTGCCCGGACTCGTGCAAAAAATCGTAGAACGCTTGTGTTCCTGTTGCTCCCGAGTTGAACGTGGATCGATCCGGCGTGCTCTCTGAATCGGCGACATGCTCGACGCGCACGTATGACGCCGCATTCAGCGCAATCAGCACGACGATTACGACGAGTAAGGTGACGATGATGATCAGCCGTTGACGCATGTCAAAAACTTTCAGTCATGAGCAATGAGTAATCGAACAATGCGGACAGCAGAAAGCCACTGCGTGGCGCGTGCCGGTGTATGCCTCGTCAGTACCTAATCCGCCGCGCAACCTTATGTCCGTTCATTACTCATGACTCATTACTCATGGCTCATTACTTTTCGGTAGCCACAGCCTTTCGGCACCCGACGCGAAACTCGTCCCAATCAGTCGGCGCAGGTTGCACGAAACCATACCAGTGCCGTTCAAAACTGAACGTCAATTTACGCATCGATTCGTAGAGTGCGCTTCTGGTGCGCACCGACATCAAGTAATCGCGATTTGTTTTGTGCTGGGCGAGGCTAATTACTTTTCGATCGCCAAGTTCGCAGAGCAAAGCGATATAAGCCTTGCGAATCGCGCTGCGCAAATCGCCCGTGCGCGCGAGCGCTTCCGCCTGCTCTAACAGATCAGCAGCGGTCTGATCGGCTTCAAGGCGTTCACCGAGAACGATGCGCGGCTCTCGCTTCTGCGGTTTCTTTTTGCTGCGACGACTGCGGAGATATCGTGGCAGAAACTTCCAGGCAAGAAATGCAATCAACGCTATCGACAAGCCGATGACGATTACCTGAGCAATATTCGACAGGCTGCGACCGGTTCCGGGTTGGAGAGGCTTGATTTTGGGAAACAATTTCGAGAGCCAGCGCATGAATTGGTCCCAAAGTCTTCCGATTGCACTCTCTTGCGGCGCGGATTTGTCGTATTCAGAACGTCGCAGGATTTCGGCGAGCCGCGCTTTATTCGCGTCCTTGTCGTCACTCGCCTTGGGCGCTTTCATATCATCCAGGCGCTGAATCAGCGCTCGCAGTTCTTCACGCGTGCTGTGAATTAAGTCTGCGTCATGTTCGCCTGCTCTTCTTTTCTTTTCGTATTGCGCAAGTGCTTTGTGAAACCACTTGTTGTCAACTTCGATAGTTTGATTATTAAAAGTGACGTTTTCTGTTTCCGGCACGAGTTGGCGCAACCTCGCCAACGCATTCGCAACCAGCGCGTCCCTCTGGTTCGAATCATCCGTGTAGTAATCCGGCGTTTCGAGTTGCTGGATTACGCTTGCTGCCTGCGACAGTCGCGTACGGTAGTCGGAAAGAGTCGCGGCGCTCACGACACCGGCGAACGCGAATACCAACGCAGTGATGGCAAGGAATCTTTTCTGAAACGAACTCGCAGTCATGTCAGCCTTTTCAGCGAAGACCCAGCACACTCGCCGGCGGCATTGGCGCCGGTGGCGGCGCAGGGGGTACAAACGTGCGTGTGCGCCGCGTAACCAGCGCCGGCGCAAACGGCGACATCACTCCCGGCAACTCAGGCATCTCCGGAAGCTGCCGCGCGGCCATCAATTCGATATCGTAACCTTCATGCCGCACACGTTCGTCAACATAGAGCAGTGATAGACCGAGCATCCAAATCGGGGCGAGCAAAATGTGACTGCATTGCAAAATCACTTCATAACCGATTGAGTACCACGCCGGCCATTCGGTTCCGAAAGGCGACACATCGACACCATTCGCCCAGCCATACCAACCAAGCGGAATTATCAGAAGCGCCAACGCTGAATACGTCGCGAAGAACGCAAACAACGTCATCGCCATCAATCGACGAACATTTCCACTAGCGAGCGAAAAACTGCGACCAATCGCTGACCCCACCGTACGTCCTTCAACCAACATCGCTTGCGGTACGTAAGCCATGCGGCCCGCCAGTAAGAAGAAGAGGATTAGCGCCAATACCAGGGCCACGATGCTGCCTAAGACACTCACAACGGCGATGACGAAACCGGGCATCACCTGGCCGATCGCGACACCCACTAACACCAGCAAGGCGAAGACCAGGTAGAAAGCGATGAATGAAAGCCAACCGCAAAAGCCCAACCAAATCGCGACCAGAATGCTGGCGCCTAACAACCCCCAAAAACGTGATCTTACCGCGCGATATGTCGCGCGAAAACTAACCGGCTCGTCCCACAGCAAGTGTGCGACCAGGTTGCGCGTTGCGCCGCCCATCACAATTAAGCTGAACAGTGAGCCGGCAGCGATCACGATGCCGCCGCCAAAGGCCACAAGCAGGTAAAGCATTAGCCGAGCGCTGCTCGGCGTTGCGCCTATCGCTCGAAATGTAATCGTAGTGAGTGTGGAACCGGCCGCGGAAATGACCACTGGGGGAGCGGCAATTCGAATTAATGTCAGGAAGTGTCGACGATAAAGCCGCACGGCGCGATCAATCAGATCACCCGCTCCGAGCGGTGCCAGTGCGAGGTCAGTAGCCCGAGCATCCATTGAGGCAAATGATGCTTGCTTTCAGGAGTCGAATCAAGCCCTTTTACGTCAAAGAGCGCTGCCCTGAAACGAAGCAGCGCTCTTTCGCAAGGTGAATTGAGGAAAAAATTACAGTTCCAATTGGCCCTGGTACATCATGTCGGCCAACTTGAAGCGTCGGTCGACCTTGATTCCATTTGGATACTTCGCATAAAAGCGTAGCTCGCCGCTCGCATCTTTGATGAATGGTGCGCCGTCAATTTCGCGCAGGAAAATAAAGCGCGCGCCAAACCCATCCTTCCCGGGGGGCACGTACTCTTCGAGGAAAAGTTGCTTGCCGTCGGAGCGTTGCAGGTAAACGTCGTTCTTCATCGTGCCGGTGTTTGCACCGTTGAATTCTTGCATTACGACCCCCGTGTAACGGGCGTCGGGCGAGTCAAAAGTGACTGTCACAATGATCGAATTCGTCGACTGCAAATCGGCAAATTGATGCAATTTTGCGACGACATCAGCCGGGGGATTGTTATTGATTTCCATCATTCGTGCCAGCGCTTGCCGCACCGGTCGCGCGGAAAAAAATCGCACCTGAAACTTTACGTTTACAGCGGAGTTGACGGCGCCTTCGCCAATTCTCGTCCCGGTATTCGAGGTGACTCGCCCGCCTAAACGAGGATCGTTCGTAGGAGAATAAAACATTTCCGACGTATCGGTGTCCGTCTGGAGTTTTGCCCACGGCGAATCCGTAAGGATCTTCTCTGCATCTTTCTTTGACCACTCGACCCACGGTTTTTCCTTCTTTTGCGCGACTGCCGCGGCCGCGATCAAGACTACCAGAGCGATCGCTACTTTCTTTTTCATTGAGGGGACTCCTTCCTTCGAAAGCTTGAGTTAATACTCAAACTTGTTGTCGTAGATCATATCTGAGACTTTGAACCGCATGTTCAGTTTGAAATCATCACTAAACTCTGCCACAAACCGCACGCCGATTGTGCCCGCCTTTAAGAATTCTTCACCTTTCGGCCGCCGCGGAAAAATAAATTTTGCACCAAGTCCGTCGGCAATCGGCGGTTGATAGCCACTGAGAAACAATCGCTTGCCGTCCGGAGTTTCCAGGTACGTCTTGTTCTTTAGGCTGCCCGCCGTGGCGCTGTTGATTTGCTGCATGATCGGCCCGAGAAAGCGTTGGTCAGTTGAATCAATGCTCACCGCGATCACGATATAGAGACTGAAGTCCCGCTGCACGAATGCCTGCAGCCGGCTGATCAAGTCTGCGTCGGGTTCGTGCTGGGCCGCGATTATCATGCGCGCGAGGGCTTCGCGGATCGGTCTCGCAGAGAGAAAACAAATTCGATATTTAACTTCGACGGCCTGATTGACAGCGCCTCGATCAGCACGATTGTTGTTAATTGACGCCTGGCCGGTGGCTGAGCTCGCGGCCGAGGAGCGGCCTGAGGACGCTGCTCCCGGTCGCGTCGGAGAAAAAAACAATTCGGAAGTGTCGGTGTCGACCTGGGTCTGTGACCAGGGAGAATCGGTCAGCAACTTCTCCGCATCCTTCTTCGACATTTCCATCCAAGGGCCATGCGTCGATTGACCAATGAGAGAAGACGAAGTGGCAATCAAAAGAGTTAACGCCGCGGCAAAAATTATCTTTGCACCGCGGCGTAAAACTCTTGTGTTATTTGTGAGCCGCATCGGACTGGCGTCGGAACGTGAAACTGAGATGAGACTCTTAATACTCCAGTTTGCCTTCGTACATCATGTCGGCCACTTTGAAGCGGCGATTGACCTTGAGGACCTTACCTAATTCCGTTACGAAGCGCACCTCGCCGCTGTTGGCGTCAAGAAATGGCGCACCGTCGAGCGCCCGCGCGAAAACGAATTTGGCGCCCAGTCCATCGTTGGTCGCGGGGCGATATTCCATGAGTTCCAGGCGCTTCCCATCCTTACGTTCCAGGTACGTTACCGTCTTTAATCCGGCGGGATCCATGCCCGACAGTTCCTGCATGATTGCACCCATGCGGCGACGATCGTTACCATCCATATTGATGGTAACTACGATGTAGTTCGAAAAATCGTAGTCAACGAATGGTTTGATCTGTGCCACCTTTTCTGCCGGCGCGCCCTGCAATTCGATCATGCGCACAAACGCCTCGCGAATCGGTTTGGCCGACATGAAACGCACGCGGAGATGGAGAGAGGTCGCCTCTTTCGTCTCGCCGGATTCTGCGCTGGTTGCCGCCGACTTCACGTTCGTTGCGTTTCTCTCTTTAGCTGCCGTAGTGGATGAGATGGCTGAAGTTTGACTCGCCTGGGCTGAACCACCGCTACTTTCAGTTTGTGTCTGGCCCCAGCCAGAGTCGTTCAGGATCTTTTCGGCTTCTTTTTCATTCCAGTCGGTCCAGGCTTTGCCCTTCTGCGCATACGCCGGAAGTGCAAGCAAAACCATGATCGAACATACAAATAACACCCTCTTCATTGCGAATAGTTCTCCTGTGATTTGTGTTAGTGATCTGGTGCTACAGACGTGGCGACTCGGGAAGAGTGTTAACTCGTCGCGTGACACGTAAAATCGTTGAACGTTGAAAACCGATCGGAGCCGTGGTCCAAAGCCAGGTCACGACGTGCATAATCCAAATGTGCTACTGACATCAAAAGCGTCGCGCGTTCATCGACCAACCGCAGGCTTAAATCGAGCGGTGGAATTGTTTCAGACGCTATCTCAGAAAGCAAGTAATGGCGACATGCGAAACTCGGCACTTCGCCGAGATCTATGCGTGCCAAAAGTCCTTGTGCGCTGTGAACTTCGAGGGTGGGCCGGCCGGCAATCGCTTTGTCGTCGATGTTCATCACCCCAATGACTTCGTCGCGCAAAATTTTATTGCCGCGCTTTTCCAAACGCGCGTTGCAGGCAATGTAATCCGTCGCCAAACTGCCGCGCGGTTTTGACGCCTGATAGCCGCGTGCGGATTGTAACCCGGGGCGAAAATGTGTGAAGGCGTGCGCGTTCCATTCCTTTACCGAGATTTCCACCTTCATCAGGGTATGGTTTGTGGTCGGCGCGACGGGCAACGACATGCCCCCGGAAAATGTTTTTGGCAACTGAAGTTCCGCGCAATTGAACACACAGCTTTGCATCCCCGCGAGTTTGATCGCGCCCCGCTCGATCTGCTTCGGCGCGACTGATGTCGGGAATGGCTTGTCCGCCGCTGGTTGCCACGCGACCGTGCCCGCGCTGTCGGTGATGAACGGACTGAGCCACAAAAACTCTTCCATGGGCGCGCCGGAACTGAAATGAAAACGGGAATCCAGTGTCAGGCCCCCGATTCGCTTGGCCCGAAAGACCATTGGCGTAAACAAAATGTTCTTCGCCTTCAAGCGGCCGGCCGCATCGAAAGGCGGCGACGCCGAAACGGGGTTGAAAGGTGGCTGATGAATTGGGTGTTCGACCGTGAAGCGCACGCCGCCCCGGCGGTTAAGCATTAGGTAGGCAAAACTCTTTTGCGTACCTTTGCGGTTAGTGACAACGATTGAACCGCCGGATGAATTCATGGAGTGCTGCGATCGTTGTTTCGCATCTGACCAGCCGAAGCCGGGACGCGGATCGTCAGTAAATTCGCCCCGCCCCAAATCGAACAGCAGCGACGCATGCGCCTTTAGTTCGTAAGTGGTGTCCGCCAGTTTTTGACCAACCGCGTCGTAAACCGTAAGCGCGCCCGCACTTTCCTGCGCGTTTGGATTGAAGAGACTGAACAGCGCGTCGTATTCATTCAGCGGCGGAAACGGCATGGAATAAAAGAACGGATCGGGTCGTTGCCATTCGATTGGATCGGGATTGGCATGAACATTGTCGAATGCAGTGTCGGTTTTCCAACGCACAAATGCTGAGCTGAACAGGTCACTCGCGTGCATCGGCTCGCGACCTTTCGGTCGCAGGCGGATGCGCATTCCGCCCCAGAAATCTTTTCGGTCACTTAGTACTTCTTTGAGACTAATTGTCGTCGTGTGCATCGCCGGTACGACGAGGCGTTTCGCGACTCCATCCGCACCAATCGCGTTGCCCCTCGCGTCGTACAGATAGATTTCGTATTCGGTGGTGTCCGCGCCGTCGGTGTATCCCGTTTTACCGATGAACGTATCGGATGTCAGCACAACTTCTGAGTAGAGACCTAACTCGGCGTTTTGCACGATCAATGGAGCGCACACATCAAGCCAGCAATTCTCATCACTGCCGAGCGAGCTCGTCGTCGGGTGCTTACCGAACGATCGGGTTGAATTCAAAAGCGGGAGGAGAACTGTACCGGCAACGGCCGGCGGGATCAGCGACACAAAACTCCTGCGTGTCCACTGAAGGGTTTCCGGTTTAAGCAGAAAGGTAGGCACTGCGAAGATAAAAGCTGAGGAGAGCAGGCGAACCTGCTCTCCTCAGGAAGGAAAGGATCGGGGTTCGCCTTAGAAGTTAATGCGAACGACGATCTGGCCAACGCGGCCGCCGGGATCGCTCGTCGTCGAGAGATCCTGATAAGCAGCGGTCATGCGCGCGAAACTGTTACTCAACGAGCTGGAGTTGATGCCCGCAAGTTGATTCACGTCATTCGCCGCCGCGCCGGGCTGGAAGTTGATGTTGTTGAATGCGTTCAGGAACTCCAAGCGAAGTTCGAGGTTCGCACTCTCGGTGAACCGGATTCGCTTCGCGATGCTCAGGTCTGAGCGGAAGAAGCCCGGTCCGTGGAGAACGATGTTCGAAAAGCCACACTGGCCGTAATAGGCCTGTTGGCAGTTACCGTATCCGGCAGGAGCGATAAAACGTCCGCTCGGTGCGCCCAATGTGTAAGACGCGCCAGTCGAACTTATCGCGATATTGAACGCCTTGACGGTGTTGTCGCGGATATCTTTCGGCAACAGGTAAACGAAACCATCAGGCGCTCCGGTCGAAGTGAGGCCGTCTTTATAAATACCGACGGCATTCTGGAGGTCCTTCATCGTCATGCCCACCAATTGGAAATTGGCGGAATTTTGGATGCCGGGTCCGATTGCAATCGGAGCGTTGAAAGCGAATGGAATACCGCTCTGATACCTGAGGTTTCCATTAAAGGCCCATCCACCGACGACGCGGTCGACGATTCCATTGGCGCCGCTCATAAACGTCTTGCCTTTACCAAACGGCAGTTCATAAATGAAGTTAGCCTTGAAACCATGTCGGATGTCGAACGTCGAGAAGCCCTTCTTCAGACTCAAATCTCTGAAGGTCGCAGGCTGGTCAAACACCGACGAGCTGCTCGCGAACGTGTTCGAGAGGCTCTTGCCAAAGGTGTAGCTGCCCTGGATCAGCAGACCCTTCGACATGCGTCGACGGAATTCAAACGTCAAAGCGTCGTACCAGCTCTGACCGTCGTTGTTGACCAGGAACGGATCGCCGCGCTTGCCCGCGTTCACATAGAACATGTTATACGGGAAGAGCCCGAGACCAGTGCAACCTGCCACTGACGAGCCGCTTGCATTCAGGTGGGTCGTCACGCCGAAGCATGACGCCCCGGTAGCCGTCCGACGATCATCGAAACCGGTGCCCGCCAACGTTTGACCATATGTCAAAGGCGCCGGATTCAACGGATTCAATGAGTTGACGAAGGTGGAATTCGCAAAGAGGCCGCTGCTGTACAAGGTGTTGCACGTCGCGATATCGACGCAACCCGCTGCACTTGCGGCTGTACTTTGGAAATAGCCAAACGTAATCGGAAGCGGGACAGTGCCTGTGCCCGGTCCCTGATAACGGAACTGAGCGCCACGACCCGCCGCAATATTAGCGATCAGGTTTTGCTGTGCAAGATTGAACTCTCTCGCCACCCCATTTTCGACGATGTTGAGCTCGTTCAGGTCCTCTTGCCTCCAAAGGTTGTGGCCTCGATTCGCCGTGTAGCGGATCTCGATCACGTTGTCCTTCTTGAATTCGCGCTGAATACCAAACGACCATGACTCAACATAGCCTAGCTTCAGATCCGGTTTGAAAGTATTCACCGAATCGGTGATCAGGCCATTGTTTGGATAAGTCGGCGCATCGGGAACGCAGCCAATCGGAAGACCGCCCACGCAAGTGGTCGGTCCTGGGATCGCTCCGTTGCGGAGATAGGTGCCCACCGGCAAATTGCCGAGCGTCAAGTTGCGATTGGAAGTGAGCGTGCCGCCGGGGTTAGCGCCGACAACGCCCTGGAATACGTTAGTGCCTTCGCGAACGGATGCGATCGCGAATCCACCACGAATCACCGTTTGGCCGGATTCGCCAACCAAATGGCCAATCCATCCGCCCTTCCAGTTCGGGCTGTAAGTGAATCCAAAGCTGGGCAGGAGAATACCTACGTCGTTGTACGCCTTAGTCCCTTTTGCGAACAGAGTGTAGGGCGTATGACCAGCAGGCAGAGCTGCGACCGCACCAGGAGTGCAGGGGTTCGTAGTGCAAGCGGGTTTGAACAGATTGCCTGCTCCCGATTCCCCAAACACATCCGCGTACGAGACACCTGCGTACGTGTCATTGTCCGATTGAATCGGCACTTGTCGCTCGTAGCGCAATCCAAACGTCAAAGTGATGTTAGGACGGAACCTCCAGCTGTCCTGTCCGAACGCACCCCATTCAAATGAATGAGCGCGGCTGATGAGCGGCCCGAGATAGGAATACTTGTTAGTGTCCTCACTCAGACGAACGTTCGAGTTGAACGCCGTCAGACGACCTGATAACACGCCGTAGAGCTGGGCGGCGGCCGCCTGCTGTGTGGCCGGCAGGAAACTGACTGAGTTGAAGGTGCCAAAAGCGTTCACCGGAGCGGCGTCGAGTGACGAGCTGGTCGTGAACACCGCAGTCGGCACAACCGTTTGGAGTTGTTGCCAAAACGCAATTCTGGTCGCGCTCGCGCCGAACGTGAACGAGTGATTACCTCTGGTCCAACTGAGGTTATCGCTAAATTCACGCACGGGACTGTTGCGCCGTTGCGGACCGGTTGTGACGGTGGCGTTCTGCAAACCAAAGCCGCCTGAGGAGAAGTTACTCAGAGAGAGGCTCTGGGGTTGGCCGTTTGGCGCCTGGTTCAGAAATTGTCCTGCACCAACTTCACCAAAGAACAGCACTGTGCCGCCAACGATGCCGTAGCGAGCTTCGTTGACGATGTTGTTCGTAACAGTCCAACGCCATCCTGTTGAGTTCGAGAAGCGAATCGAGGTCTGCGAGCCGTGATTCGGGAATCCTGGGAACGCCGGGTCGACGTTGTTCAGGAAGTCCACCACGCCACCGAAGTTCTGGTAATTCCAGATATTCTCGATGTGATGCTTCTTGGTCGCGTTAAAGTCGAAACGAACCGTCGGAAACTCGCGCTTCTGGCCGCCCTTGTTCACAAAGCTTGTTTGATCAACGTTCGGGTCGCCGCTCGTCTTAATTCCCGGAGATGCTGAACGAATGCTGTTCATCAACGTGTTGATTGTTGGGTCGGCCGTGGTAAAAGCACCGACGATGCCTGGATTGGCAGTGACGAATCCCGCATCCGCCTTAGCATTCGCGATTACCTGGTAAACGTTGACTGAGCAGAGACGGCTCGATCCTGAGCCTGTACAAGTCGTAGTTCCAGCGCCGATACCCGTTGTGGGTGGCGTGAAGCTGCTTGAGAAGAACTGATACAGTCCGCTCTGCGCAGTCGTGGAAATCAGGTTTCGTGTGCGCAGCGTGCTCTCGGGCAAACGGAACTCTTCATAGTTAAAGAAGAAGAAAGCTCTGTCTTTGCCGCTGAACAATTTCGGGATCGAAATTGGTCCACCGATCTTAAACCCAGGTTGGTTAAGGATGATCGGAGTGCGTGGCGCTTTGCCGGTTAAGGGATCCGCAGCCAGGTCGCGATTGTTGAACCAGTAGTTGGCATTCAAACCCGGGGTGCGGTAATACCAGTAGCCGCCGCCGTGATACTGATTGCCACCACCCTGCGTGGTGAACTTAATCTGAAACGCTCCCTCACCTGAACTCTCCGCTCCGGGATTCGAAGTCGAAGTTGTAACTTCGCTGATCGAGTCGGTGCGGGGACGAATGTAGGTAAAGAAGCCGTCATTCGATTTCAGCAAGTTGTCCTGCACGTTGAGGCCGTCAATAGTGATATTGAGCGCGCCCTTCGGCAGGCCGTTGACTGAAGATTGACGTGGACGACCGACCGTGGTCGTTCCCGGCAACCCTAAAACCAGATCGAGCGCGTCGCGAGACGCAGTCGGAATGTCAGTGATCTGACGGCCGGTCAAAGTCGTGCCAACGGTGGCCGTCTGCGTTTGCAGCACTTCACCGCCGCCAATGATCGTCACAGTTTCCTCTGCCGATCCAACTTCGAGCGTCACGTTCACGGTAGCAGGCGTGGCCACATCGACTTTGACGTCCGTGACCTGGGCCTTCTTGAAGCCCGAAGCTGCCTGCACTGTTATGTTGTAGACGCCGGGGGCCTCGACAACCGGTATCTTATAGTTACCGCTGTCGTTGGTTTGGGCGGTCGCCTCCTTGCCGGTGGCTTTGTTCTTCGATGTCACCGTCACATTGGGAACCACAGCTCCCTGTGCGTCGGTCACCGTACCTGATATCGATCCCGTGGTTGACACCTGTCCAATTGCCGGCAAGCAACAGGCGCCGAGGATCGCTACCAGGACGAGAAATTTCGGTAGGTAATTCTTCATTAGATTCTCCCCTCCATATAGGTAGTGATCGAGCCGCCACCCGGTAGAACCCGAGCGGGAAGGCGGCTTACTTTTTTTTCTTTTTAGGCAAGAAAAACTTGGGTTAATGCTCTCCAGACCAATCAGGCGATGAAGCCAATCTCAATCTGGCAAAGGCCGATTCGCCCGCATTGGAAGCAAGGCTTGTTCCTAGCTGTGATTGAGATGAAACATTAGGAAACCTTGCCGGAATTCGATAGCAGCGGCCTCATATAAGGGAAAACCTTACAGTATTTCGGAGGCGTCTCCAATTTTCTGAATAAATCCGTTTACGAAGTTTCCACTCGCTCGGGCAGGCGACCCTGCGTGTCGGTCAGGGTGATTGGCGGAGCAAGACCTATTCGCGTGGGACAGTATGGCAACCTGAATTGAGGAACCTGCAACATAAGTTGCGCCCAAAACTTTCCGGCCACACCCAATGCCGTGCTCCTCAGTTCACGCGATAGTTTTCAGTCGGCAGGCGGTCAAAAGGTTTGCGTCGGTTCCGTCAAAAACTATAATCGGCCATAACTTGAAATTGCAGAGGTAATTTAAATGAAACGAAGTTTTGCCACTCTCTTATCGATTCTGCTGCTGCTTGCAACAACGGTCGCACAAAATCCAAAGCAGCCTCCGCAACAACCGCAGGAAGAAGACATCATTCGCATCAGCACGCAGCTGGTGCAGACGAACGTGGTTGTCGTCGACAAGAACGAGCAGATCGTCCCCGATCTCAAGCTGGAGGATTTCGACCTCTACGACAACGGCCGCAAGCAGGATCTGAAATTCATGGAGTTCGTCAGTGTGGACACTGGTCGCCGAACCGAAGGAACGGCTCCGCGAACAACACCCCGCATCGAAACCGAATCGTCGGGAGTCGCCGCAAAAGATCTCAAGCGAGTGATCGCTTTCGTGATCGACGATCTCACCATTCCTGATGCCGACGTGGCCACGGTGCGCGACATGCTGCTCGATTTCGTGAACAACAAGATGCAAGACGGCGACCTGGTTGCGATTGTACGGACCGTCGGAGGAAAAGGACTGCTGCAACAGTTCACCGGCGACCGTCAGTTGTTGCGCCGATCGATCGCGCAACTAAACGTGATCACTCATCCGTTCAAGTCGGACAATCGCGATCCGAGCGGCTTTACCTCTATTCCCACGGCCTCAGTTGCTGAAGGAGGAGGTGGCGGCGAAGGAATTGATTTGTCAGAAACCGGAACCGAAGACATCTCTGGTCCAGAAGACGACGTGAATCGTCTGTTTCGCGGATTGAGCGCGCTGACGACTGCGAACTTCATCATCGACAGTCTTCGCACCATTCCGGGGTACAAAAATCTATTCATCATCTCGGGCGGCATACCTATTTTCGAGGCCGGCACTACAGGTACTTCTTATTCAAACGTCTCGTACCTGCTGAACCGATTGGCGGATAACGCGATTCGCGCGGGCGTTGCAATTAACACGCTCGACCCGCGCGGTTTAAAAGCGACGCCCGGAGTGGTCGGATTTAACGAGACACCGGCGAGCAGCGGTCTCGCCAGCGAGGATCCGACTTTTGGTCGCGGCGGGGCACAGAATCAGATGGTGTTCGGAGATCCTTTGGCAGGTGGCGCTGAACACCTGGGACTGAGCACGGTGGCAGAAACCACCGGCGGCGTTTCGATCATCAACACGAACAACTTCAAAGGCGCGTTGGATAAAGTGCTGGCTCGCAGTCGTGGCTATTACACACTGGCTTATACACCCAGCGAAAAGTTTGACAACAAGTTCCACAAGATCGAAGTCAAACTGAAGCGCAGCGGCCTGAAGACTTATACCCAAACTGGTTATGTCGCGCGTGAAGAGGCGAACCGCAACGCACCCGTGACGAAAGAAGAGCAGATTGCCGCCGCCGCGCGTTCGCCGCTGGCTCGCCGCGACATAGAAGTCACTCCGACAGTGATCCTGAAAATGCAGCCGACGAAAACATCCGTCGACATTCACATGCTCATTGATGCCCAGAAACTGCACTTCACCCAAAACGCGGAGGGGAAATATGAAACGACGTTCGACGTCGTGGGATTTGTCTTCGATCAGCTGGGCAAGTTACGCGGCGGATTTAGCGACACTGTGAAGTCGAACCTCACGCCTGAAAATTATCAAAAAGCGTTGAGAGAAGGACTGGCGTATCAGGCGACGACTGAACTTCCACCAGGATACTTTCAAGTACGAGCAGTTGTGCGGGAAGAAAGCAGCGGCAGCGTCGGTACTTTCTCAAAGTACCTTGAGATTCCCGATCTAAAGAATGGTCGCCTCGCCATAGGAAGTGTCTTCATCATCGCCATGGACGATGCTACAAAAAACATCGGCACGCCGATGTTCGCGGCCCGTCGCATCACGCGAAAACAAGAGCTACGCTACGCGCTCATGATTCATAACGCGAAGCTCAAGGATGGCAAGCCGCAGCTTACGACGCAGGCAATCATCAGCCAGGCGGGCAACATCGTCTATCAGGAACCCGAGCAGCCGCTCGAGGTTTCAAACCCCGCGCAGGTCGTAAAGATCGGCCAACTCGGTCTTGCGAAAGTGAAACCGGGCAAGTACTTCCTCACGGTAAGTGTCACCGATCTGAACGCAGACAAAAAATTCAACAGGGTGTCCCGCACCGTAGATTTCACTATCACCCAGTAGTCACCCGAAACAAAAAAGGGGAGAGTCCCGAAGGACTCTCCCCAATCAACTGCGTTCGCAGTCTGATTAGAAGATCAATCTCAGTCCGAACTGGATAACGCGACGGTTCAGGTTCATATCTTCCTTAATCCCAAAGTGTGAACCATCGAAGCCCGCGTCACCGATAAAGATATCGGGAACGCTGTCGCCTGCCAAAGATCCATCGCCGTAACCGGGTGTCGGATGATTGAACACATTGAAGAACTCAGCGCGGAACTGAATCTTGAAACGTTCGGTGATGTTGGTGTTTTTGAAGATACCAGCATTCGTTACGTTGATTGCAGGTCCACGACCGTAGTTGCGCGGCACAGTGCCAAATGGCGATCCGAAAAGCCTCGCAGCGCCCGGGCCATTCAGAATGAACCGCACGGCGCTTGGACTAACGGCAACGGTGTTCCCAGTCGTGTTCAACTCGTTGTACGACCAGAAGCCGTTGAGGTCGTGCGCCGGAATTCCGAACATGATATCCGCATCGACCTGGCTGATGGCCACGGCGTCGAAGGGAGCATTCGGATTGCCGAGGAATGGACGTAGCGGCTCGCCCGCAGTGTCAGGCAGATAGCTGAAGCCTGCACCCAGGAACGAACTGTTTTCGAATTGCGCCGGCGTGAACGTACGGCCGCTCGTAATAACCTGAGTGCCGTTCAACTGCCAACCGCCCAACACGTGACCCATCCAACCATGCTGGTCCTTGTGCCACGGAACGTCATAGATGAAGTTCGCGGCAAAAGCGTGCGGCCGGTCGATGCCGGAAATGCTGCGCTCCGCACTGTTGATGTTGAATGGATTCTGGGCATTAACTGACGCTTCTGCATCCGCGAAAATTTCGCTGATGTTGTCAATCGTCTTGCTGAACGTGTAAGAGGCGCCGAGCGAAAGTGCGTTGCGCAAGAAGCGGCCGTTATAACGCGCTTGCAGCGAATTATAAGTTGACTGGGCCGTATTCTCACGAGCGCTGATGCGGCCGTGGCCGGCCAGCAACCGATCGTTACACGCGCCTTCGTTATCCGCGGTTCCCGCTACATCCGCACAAGTCACTGGAACGTAACCGTTCGGAATGAGATTGCGGAATGCCGGGAAGTTAACGGTTGTGGTAGCGCCGGTATCAAGATCCACCGGCAATGAGAATCCGCGGTACAAGTTTCCAAAGCGCGGGTTCCGGTTCACCGTCTGGAACAGGTCGACGCCGTGCGTGCCAAGGTACCGAATTTCCGCCACGTTGTTCCGATTGATTTGGCGCTGGACACCGATTGACCATTGTTCAGCATAGGGCGAATGGAAATCGGGCGCCACTATGGACTGGGTCAGGAATCTCGGATCGAGCTGTCCAATCGGAACGATGCCGCTGGAAGCCGCTCGCGCGCGGATGTCCGCGCCGAACACGCTGGGCAGCGGGAACGGTGATCCCGAAGACGGCAATGAACCAGTACCGAGGGTAACCAGCGCGGAAACTGGAGCCGAGTTCGAGATGTTCAGCAGGATGTTGTAGAACGCCGGATCGTAGGCGATTGAGTATCCGCCACGGATCACGGTCGCATCCTCGCCGAGGAACGACTTCCAGAAGTGCGGCGTCCAGGCGAAACCGAAGCGCGGAGCAAAGTTGTTCTTGTCCGGTTTGATTCGCGGAACCGTACGATCAGGCAAGGCCACGTTGCTGCGGAAGATTGCGCCGCTGCCGCTTTCGCGGGCCACGGTCAGATCGTTCAGGTCATTAATCGGCTGACCAGTGTACTCATAACGCATTCCGAGATTGAGAGTCAGGTTCGGACGAACCTTCCAGTCATCCTGGATGAAGTAGTACTGATCGTTTTCCGTGTAATTAATGATTGGCGGTCCGACTGCCAGGTTAATGGCGGACGGAGCGTTGTTGACCAGACGAGTGGTGCTATTGAAGGTGAAATCACCATTGAAGCGAGGCAGGAACGGCACGTCGTTCTTCAGGTGCTTGTATTCGAAACCGAAGATGAACGAGTGGGTGCCATGCGCCCACGTCAGATTGTCAGCCGCCTGGTAAACTTTAACCAGTCGACCTTGCGGGAACCCAACGCCAACGCCAATCGCCCGCGAAGAGGTGCGCAACCGAGTACTCAGGAACGTCAAGCCAATGTTCTCGACGAGCGCCTTGGCGTTACCGATGTCTTCGGGATCCTCGATACAGCCCGGCTCACCAGTGGTGCAGCCGCCGCCGAACTTCACGAACAAGCTCTGGTAATAAGCTTTGAACTCATTGACCATCTTGCTGGAGACCTGACGCGTATAGCTGCCGCCAAAGTTCTTGCTGGTGAACGGAATGTCGCCGGTGAAGCCGTTGGACGAACCAAGCGCATTCTGGTTGTTACCATCCTGGAATAGGTAACGCAGGTAGAAGTTGTCTTTGTCAGTGGCTTTCACGTCACCGCGCACGCTCCACTCGTTTTGAGTAAATGGCGTGGGGAAAACACGTTCCACCAAAGCCGCATTGTATGTATGCCCGCCGATGACGACCGTGTCAAAGGGGTTCGAGACGTCCGTACGCGGACGCACCACGCCAAAGTTGCTCAGCGCAAATGCGCTGTAGTGCACGATGGCATCAATCGCCGGGTTTCCGGGAAAGTCGGCTGCGAGACGTGGCAGATCGCTGGCCAGAATCGAAACCGAACCTGAACGTGCGATCGTCTCCTCGCTCTGGCGAATACCCTGATAGCTGGCGAAGAAGAAAGCGCGGTTCTTCTTGATCGGACCACCGACAGTGCCGCCAAAGACGTGACGCAGACGCGGAAGCGGATCTTCCTGACCGCTGCGACGCTCGATGTTGTTCAAGCTGTCCAGATGTTTGCGATCGCGGAAAAACTCGAACGCACTGCCGTGGAACTCGTTCGTCCCGGACTTGGTCACGATGTTAACCACCGCGCCCTGGTTGCGTCCGTACTGGGCCGAGAACTGGCTGGTAATGATCTGGAATTCCTGAATTTGATCCGCATTGTCGACGAAGTAACTCGGACCACCAATGCTCAGGTCGTTGTTATCCGAACCGTCAATCTGAAAGTTATTCGAACGGCCGCGCTGGCCATTGACCGACAGACCGGCACCGTTAGTGTTGGTGAACGCACCGGGATTGTTAACGACGCCCGGGGCCAGCAAAGCTAAGGTGTCAATACCGCCGCCAGACACGTTGGATGGCAACTCAGAGATCTTCCTTGATTCAAAGCTCGCCGAGACCTGCGACTGGTCGGTATTGATGACCTCTTCGGTGTTGGCAACCACGCTGACTTCGGCGTTAACATCGCCCGCCTTTAGCTGGACATCGATTGTGGTGTCCTGCCCGAGGCGTACGTCAGCGCCAGTCGTCGTGGTCTTGTTAAAGCCGGTAGCCGTAACAATGACGTCATATTTTCCCGGAATCAGATTTGGGATTGTGTAGAGTCCTTCACCAGTAGTTTGGAACTCACTTGTCATAACGCCGGTGGCCTGGTTCTTCACCTGCACAGTGGCATTCGGAACCGCGGCACCTTGTTGATCGGTGACCGTGCCACGAAGCGTTCCCGTCGTCGTTTGTGCAACGACCGACAGGGAAGTTAGTGACAAGGTCACAATAAAGGTGAACGCTAAAGACACTCCAAAAAGCGCTTTGCGTAAACGGGAATTGTCCATTCTTCTCCTCCTAACTTGAAATGTGAGACAAATTCAAACTCGTGGCGATCATGCGCCACGTTCGCATCAACGCAGCAATGCGATCATCTTCCGAGTCTGATCCGCATTGGCCGCGTTTGGAACTTCACGTAAGTAAGCTTCGAAAGCTTGCAAAGCGAGCGCGCGCTCGCCACGATTCATGTAAACCTCACCGAGATGAAAAAGCGCGAGAGCGTACTGAGTACCGCCTAACGCGTAAGCGGCTTTCAACTCGCTTTCGGCCCCTGAATAATCTTCTTGTCCAAGCAGCGACAAACCGAGAAAGAGTTTTGCCGACGCCGAATTCGACTCCAACGCCAGCGCCTTGCGCAGCATGTCGCTGGCTTCGGCGAACCGTTGCTGTCGAAACAGCAGAATGCCGAGGTTCAATTGCGGATTGAATGCCTTCGGATCGATTTCGATGGCGTGCCGAAATTCGCGCTCTGCCTCGTCGAATGATCCTTGTTCAAGCAACTGCGCGCCGAGGTCGTTATGCGCCATCAAGAACTGCGGAAAGATCGCAACAGCCTTGCGGAAGTGCTCGATTGCTTCGTCGTGCTTACCTTCCTTCACCAATGCGTTGGCGCGATCGAATTCTTTGCGCGCTTTCTCCGGTACAACCTGTGTCAGTTCGCCGGCCGAAATGACATTCGTGCCGGGCTTTAATGCTCCGCTGCGCGTTTTCTCGCGCAGCGCGATCGTGACAAACAGTGACGCGCCCTTGTAAATCGAGATGCGCTCCGAAGTATTTTCGAAACGCAACTTGTCAGGCTCTACCTCCAGCGTGTAGTCGCCGACGGGAAGACTTCGAATTTCAAACAGACCTTGATTGTCCGTGTATGTAATTGTTTGAGTGCCACGCAAACTTTGGACAGTGATGCGCATCGTTTCTCCGCCAAAAGCTCCCGATGGGTAAACGACGCGACCACGGACGCTGCCGGTGGCGCTCTCCGCCGAACCGGCGGTTGAAGCTCCAGCACTCGGAGGTCGAAGGCCCTGAGTCTGCCCATTCGATGAGGCAAACATCACTGCTAATCCAGCGATCAGCATCGACCAGCAATAAGAGGATTTTCTGGGTAGCATGAGCTCTAAAGCCTAGAAGCAAGCATTGTTCCCCGCGAAGCACACCGCCTAAGTCCCTGCAACGGCGTAGCCTGAGGGCCGTAATTGCCAAATTTTTGGATCAAATCCGATTTTCTAAATCGGTGGTTTTTTGGCGGTCGTGCGTATCCTTGACGACCTCAAGCGTAAAGTGCAATTCCTTGCCTCGGAAAAGACTGCTTAGATAAAACTCCCAGAACTTTCGGGTGAAGCGGAACGCGGGCCAATGCTGGTCGAGGTTAACGATGGATTCCATGGCAAGTGCGCGCCACAGATTTGCGAGTGAGACGTAAATGCGAATCGGTTTCAGACGCACTTCGGTATAGAAGGGAAAGAGTTGGCGATCTTCGACAAAGCAGTTGAATGAATAGCTGTTGAAGTGATTGCGATGCGTCGGGTCAGTTGCCCAGTCCGGATTTGTGTAATGCGGCGTCACGATGCGGATATGCGCACCGGGCTTCGCGATGCGATACAACTCAGTGACGAGCGCCATTACGTCGGGCACATGCTCGAGGACGTGACGGCAAACTATCTCGTCGAATTCATTGTCAGGAAATGGATAGGGAAGCGCGCCGAGGTCGTGGAAAATATCGGCGTGTGCTTTGGGATTTGAATCGAGACCGATCGCGCCCGGCGTTTTGTTCCAGCCGCAACCAACGTCAAGAATTTTCCGGCCTGGAGTTATGGCTGACATGCGGCAAGTTGCGTTTCGACAAAGGAGGTTAGTTGATCGAAGTCGAAAGCGTGAACGGGCACATTGAATTGTCGTTCCAGTTCTGCGAAGCGAAGTCCATCAAGAAAGATTGGCTCATCGCTCTTCAGTGAGACGCGCGGAATGATCACAAAGTCTCCATGCACTTGTGCGCGCGCCGCGAGAAAATCACCGCCTGTCAGCAAACCCGCAACGCTGACGTCACCGCCGAAATAATCGTTGACCACGGGCGCAACGACAAGCTCTGTTCCGCTGCGATTGTTGAAGCGATCGATCATCTCGCGCAACACCGGCGCGAAAAGTGTGCCCGTCAGGATCGTGCCACGCAAGTTGGATTGCGTTGCCCCTGCGGCTCGGGCTGCGGGCGCGTTTCGCATCAATTTCTCGAAATCATTTGCGAAGCTGCGCACCATACCGATGCCGTCTTCGATCTGCGGATAGTCACCGTAATGCTTTCGCGCCGGTATCGCGGCTTCGGCTTTCAAATAGATTTCATCACCGAGAAACGCGAACGTCGTCCCCAGACGCTTATTTAGATCGCGTTGCATTTCAGAAACTTCGCGAATGATCTCGCGACAGAATTCAGGCGTGACCGGCGTCAGTCGGGGATCGTTCAAGTACCTCGTCAAGCCGAGCGGCACAATCGCCACACTAGTCACACGCGGGTGAAGATCAGCGAGATCGTAAATCGTTCGTCGCAGAATATCGCCGTCATTGATCTTCGGGCACAGCACCACTTGCGCATGGATGTCGATACCCGCGTCCATCAGGCGCTGCATCTTTCCGGAAATGTCCGCTCGCTCCTTCTCGATCCCCAACAGGTAAGCGCGCACGTCCAGATCCGTTGCGTGCACCGAGACATATTGCGGCGTCAGTCGCTGCTCGATCACGCGCTTCATTTCATCTTCCGTAATCGAAGTCAGCGTGGTGTAATTGCCGTAGAGAAACGACAGCCTCACATCTTCATCGCGCACGAACAGCGAGGGACGCGCAGTTTCAGGATTGCCTTTACAAAAACAGAACAGGCACTCGTTCGCGCATTGACGCGGGACGATCTGCTCGAAATTTATTCCGAAGTCCTCCGATTCATCGCGCTCAATATTGAGCT
>Ga0105243_10000461_pt1 | contig 42237 bp, 36 predicted proteins | sample KBSM34metaG_FD_81525 | JGI IMG/M metagenome (GOLD analysis project Ga0105243, IMG submission 81525) | Miscanthus rhizosphere microbial communities from Kellogg Biological Station, Michigan, USA - KBS M3-4 metaG | ecosystem: Host-associated > Plants > Roots > Rhizosphere > Soil | place... | reverse complement strand
TTCTTGTAATAAACCATGAGGTTTACCATTCTTTTGCCCCACATCAGCAATACAGCTATGCTCTTAGCTATCGGCGTCAACCTCAATATGAAAGCAATGCCCCTTACGAAAAAGAAAGCACAGAACAGGAATTCAGGATCTATGGAAGATATGCCTATACTTTTGATCTTGGAAAAAAGTGGAAATTAAAAAATACGGTCCGACAGGAATTCAGAAAATTTTTCGCTGCTGATTTTAGCAAAGTAGAAGAGGATTTCCAATTGAGAACCCGTATCAAAAGTCAGCTGACGTACAATCTATCTCCAACAAATAACCAGAAATTAGCAGTAAGTGCCGAAGCCCTTTTTTCTATAAGCCACCTTAACGAACCGGATCCACAGTGGACTTCTTTTGGATATCGTGAAATGCGTATTGCAGCCTATTATATGTTTACGATTCCCCACTCTCCTTTTACTGTAGACGTAGGCTATATGAATGACCTTATCAGAGATAGCAGAAGTATTCATCATGGAGGTGTTCATTATCTGGCAGCAAATATTATCTGGAATATCCCCTATCATAAAAACTAATCTATTTGATATCATAAAAAATCCCGATCATTTCTGATTGGGATTTTTGTTAGAAAAACCAAGGTTTTTCAACAATATAATTAGTATGAATATTTGGTTTCATTTAATTGCATAGGGTAAGGAACTGCCTACTCATCTGTACTTTAAATTTAGCTTCTGATTTTGAATGTACATAAATGGTATGCTCAAAGGCCTGCACTGTTTTCAGCTTCTGATCGATAAATTCTGCTATTTCTACAAGAGAGAAAATAAAATCCCGGTATACAGCCATATTGACCGTTTGTCCATAGTAAGGAAGATAAGCTTTCAGGAAAGGAACAGCCATTTGATGTTTGTTATAGTTGATACAATATCCAATTCCTTCTCTGGAGGTTACAATGTCATGCTCATTGATATAATCCAGGATATTTTTACCACCATTCAGGGCATTGCTGTTTTTTGAACAATATCGGTTGATTTTATCCAGAATATGCTGGGCATACTCCATCATTGAAACGGTTTTCCATTCAAATACATGGCTTAGTCCTTTTTTAGATGATTTTCCATTTTCACAGCTTGTACAAAAAGAGATTCCAATTTTTTCATGATAAGGAAAAAAACAATCTTTAACCTCAATGGAAGCATCTGCCTGTACTCTATCTTCTGCAAAATTGTAATACAGATAAGGACTATATAAAGCTGCAAGAGCTTTCAGATAATCTGTTTCACTCGTATTATGATATTCTTCAAACCATTTTTCAAGGTTGTCGTAATAATAACTTTCAAAGTCTTTAAAGTTTAAGTAAAATGGCAATTCCATAGCTCTGTAATTTTGATAAAGCAAAGCTATTGTCGTAATGCGACAAAACTTGACGTGTTTTTATTTTTATTCTGACCAAAATCAATCTCTCTTAAAAAGTTTAAAAAAAACAATCCTTTTTATCTACCAAATTAATAAATCGGATCATTACTCTGTTTTACCTTTAAAATCTTCTAAACATTTTTGTAATCAACGAATAATCAATTCATTGAAGACTCCTACCTCATTAAAGCAAATTAGTTTTTATTTGTTTGTTTTATTAAACTTTCAGATATTTGAGTAAGGTGTACAAAAGAAAAAACATCAAAAACAACTAAAACAAATCCGATGAATAAGAATTTATTAACCCTATTTCTAATAGTCATGACTTCTCTGGTTTCAAATGCCTGTACAGAAAATCCAAAAACTGAAAAGAAGCAAGAAATAACGAACAAGACCGGCGATATGGTAAATATCCGGGATTTAATTGGCAGCACTTACGAATGGAAGTACAAAGAATATACTTATCATATCACGTTACTATCAGATTCAATGGTCCACTGGAAATTAATTAAAGGGGACTATCCCGGTGCCACTGAAGAAACGGATACATATGTGTATTCACCATTGGATCAGACTAAGATTTTCATCTCGTGGATTGAAAAAAGCGGATTGGGTATATCTGCTGTACTCGATTTTGAAACCATGAACCTTTACACTCATGGAAGTCAGAATGGTAGTTTATATGTTAATCCCGGTAAAATAAAAAAGATAAAATAGCAATACGCTACCCATTTGCATCAGGGTAGCTACCTGTCATAGTTTTTCATCATATATTCAAAGTAATGGATCATCTTCAGATAGTTTTCTATACTGAGATATTCGTTGGTACTATGAATACTTTGCTGTTCCGAACTATTGATTTTAATTGGCATGAACCGGTATACATTTTTACTCACAATTTCATATTTTGCAGCATCTGTTCCTGCCATTGTAAGATAAGGAGTAACAATAGCTCCCGGATGAATTTCCTTGATTCCGGCTTGTATCAGTTGATATGCTTTGGTATTGGTAGGTGATATTTTTGAAGCTTCCCGTGTATTATCAATCTCTTCGACCTCAACATCGAACCCCTGTGTAAGTTTTGCAATATGTTCTCTGACATCTTTGACCGTATTTCCCGGAAGGAGCCTGAAATTAACAACAAATTCAACTTCCGGAGAAAGGACATTCGTTCCATCACTTCCTTTCATCATGGTTAAAGCTGTAGTCGTCCGTACCAACGCATTGGTTGTATTATTTTTGGTAAGCTGAGATAACAGCACAGGTTTTAAAAGCCATTGGTTGGCAATTGCAAGTCTGCTGGAGAATGGCATAGCGCCACCGATATTATCAAAAAACTCTTTGATTAGTGGAGTAATGACGGGTTTCATCTGATCATCTTCCAGACGCTGCATAATAACAGCAGCTTTTCCAATAGCACTTTCCATAGGAGGCATGGATGAATGCCCACCGAGTCCTTTTACTTTTATTTTTGCAGAAAGAAATCCTTTTTCAGCACATCCTACTACAGCAACATCAGAATCTATTCCGGCTACACTTCCTTTCTGCATAATCAACCCTCCTTCATCATATACTGCATCAAACTTCAATCCTTTTTTCTTAAAATAATCAGCAATCTGAATAGCTCCTTTTTGTCCCCCTACTTCTTCATCAAAACCGAAAGCAAGGTAAATATCACGTTGCGGAATTTGTTTACTTTTAATCAAATTGTTCATAGACTCCATCAGGGAGAAGAGCATACCTTTCATGTCTATTGCTCCTCTTCCATAAATTCTGCCATTGGCAACCACTCCTGCAAAAGGGGAATAATCCCAATCTTCAGCAACTTTTGAAACAGGAGGCAGCACTTTATCACCGGGACGGAATATATTTTCTTCTTTGTTTTTTATATCAGCATCTCCCGGAGGTACAACGTCCATATGGGATAGAAACAGGATAGGCTCAAAAGCAGGATTACTTCCTTTCAGCCTGAATACCAATCCATATTTATTTACTTCAAAATTCTCTGTATTCTGATAAACCAATGGATATGATCTTTTCAGATATTCTTTAAACTCATCAAAAGGTGTATAGTTGAATTCTCCCAAACTCCCGGTAGATACCGTTGGAATTTTTATGCCGTTGGAAAATCTCATTATGGCTGAATCATTTTTCACAGGCTTCCATCCTTCTCCGGTTTCAGCTGTATTCTTCTTAAACGGATAAGTATACGTTTTAATAAGTAAGACAACAACGAGGATAACGAGAATACCTAAAACGGTTAGAAGAGCTTTTTTCATGATCAACTGATTTTGTATGATGGTTTGGTTCTATAAATATAAGAAAGTCTTTTTGCAGCAGCAATAATTCCAGTCAGATATCGAAAATCAGAGGAAATGAAAACCAATTATGTGGAATATCTAAAAAAACTACTACCCAATTTTATGACATGGTAAAATGTCCTAGAAATACCATGGTAATATCTAATGTCTTTGCATCAAATGTAGAACCGTCGTGAATACAATTATCCGTAGGAGCTATATAAAAATCATAGGGTTTTTGTTCTATTTTAAGTACCGGATAGTCAGGGAAATATTTAAAAAAATACTCAATGATATTCTTATTGGTAATATTTTCTTTTTTTACATCAGTTTTTTTCTTCAGCATATTATAGATCTGGATCATGGTCAGATTGATAAATAAAAAATATCTTGATTCCTGACCAAGATTGATTGTTAGACGATTACCATGTCTGTGAGATGATCCAATTGTCATTTTCCGGTCGGAAGAATCTTTGTGAAGCCCAATAAACCTCATCTCATGCGGTTGGTATCCTTCCCGCAGATTCCTTCTGTCTACCGAAGTGGTTTCACAGTTAGGGTAACCGGCTGCAATACAGTGAAAAGAATAATCAGCAGAAAGGTCTTGTAAAAAATCATTTAATCCCCCATTCAGTCGCTCTACGATTTCTTTATTATTGTAAAAGCATTCAAGAACTTCTTTCTCACTGCCCGCACTATGAAGATTAAGCTGATTACATAAACTTTGCAGTTCTTCAGGAATTCTCCCTATAGCAGCAGTATTATAATCTTTTAGAAAGCGGTCCGTCCGAATTCTGGATACAACCTGTCCCTCCACTTTCCCCCAATCTCTTTTGGGAAGATATGCTTCATCTTCATATTGTGGTTCGAAATCTACTTCTCCAAATGAAACCTTGGTAGGCTGTCTGTATTTACTGGAATGACTGCCGGTATTAATTGTTACAGTTTCCTCAAATTTCCTGTCCGTACAAAAAATCTTTATTCCGCTTTTTAATTTCATAGTGTTAATAATTATCAAATTTTCCGGTGTAAACGATGGTGATATCAAATTCTTTATTTCCTAAAGTGCTTCCGTCATGGATAAAATTATCAGTGGGAGCAATATAATACTGGTAAGGTTTTATTTCTAATCTGATTACAGGATAATCAGGAAAGTCATTTAAGAAATTTTCTACAATATTTTCTGTGGTTATTTTTCTTCTGTGGTATAGTTTATAAATTTGTCTTAAACTCAGGTTGATATAATACAGATAACGGGATTCGCTACTGATATTAATAGATATCCTGTTGTCCGATTTATAAGCTGTATGAGGGGTAAATTTCCGGCTCTCATCAATATGCAGACCTGTATATCGGATATATTCTTTATTTATAAAATGAAAAGTGGTCGTTTCTCTGTTAGGCTGGGCTTTGGCAATACGATGGAACTTATACTGCTGAACTGAAGATTTATTTTTCAAAAACTCATCCAGTTCTTTATTGATCTTCATAACCAGTTCTTCGTTCTCCTGAAATTTAGGTTCAATATCAAACAGACTTGTACATTCTGATAATTGTAACTTTTTAATTAGATTAATTACCTTTTGGGGAATTCTTCCCACAGAAACCGATTTTGACAGTGGATTAAAATGATCATTGGTCATGATAATGCTGTGCTCTTTTGGGGTAAGGGGCCTCCAGCTTTTTTTGGGAATAAAAGCATTACCGGAATATTCAACAGTTGTAATATGCTCTGCCGATTCAGTACCGGTATTGATTAAAATCTGCTGTCCGATATTATCAATCCCGCTATTGTATAATTGAAGTCCTTTTCTTAACATACTAAACTAAATGATTTTAATTTGTTTTTTATTTCATCATGAGCTTTTATAAGTGATATTTCTTTTAGCTCTTCTACGATTTCTTCATAATGAGCCTCTTTAGCATCCAAAGAAGCACAAACCTCATCCGGAAGACTGTTTACAATATCATTTTGAATATGAGAAACCAGTTTTATCATATCATGACAGTAAATGGTAGGGTTATCAAAACCTTCCTCATTGGAATAACGGTTTCCCAGGAACCCACCGCCACATATATCATATATCGGACAGGTCAGACATGTATCATTCACCATATTATGACTGTGAAAAAAGACATCAAATAATGGATCATTATACAGATCGTCAATAGAATGGGTATGAATATTCAGGTCATTCCTAGTAATTCCTTCATAGCAGGCCCGAATAGAATCCGATACTTCCAGCGCTCCGTTTGTTTCCAAAACAGCAACACCATTGGTCAGCCTTCCCACCATTTGATCTCCTGTCTGCTCTCCCATGATCAATTCAATCAACGTCCGGAAAAAACGTATCATAGGTCTGTCGCTATCTGTTTTCCATATCTCGAATATTTCAATAAGCCAATCAGCATAGGGAGTATGATGTAATGTATTTACTTTTAATTTTTCAAAACTATCAGGTAAATTGTCATAGTGCCCATCCGGTAATAACAGGTTAAAACTAGGTACTCCTAAATTTTTCACTTCCTGATAAAATTCTGAAGGAGAAATATTCAGATTAACAACAGACAGGATATTACTCATTCCATATTGTTTTCCAAGCTCTATAGCCTTTACTACTTTTTCATAAGATCCTTTTCCGTTATGAAATACGCGGTATCTGTCATGGTGTTCTTTGGGACCGTCCATGCTGATTCCCACCCGGATATTAAGTTCTTTAAGCAGTTTATACCAATCATGAGTAAGGCTTACACCGTTTGTCTGCATTGCAAAGCCAAAATCCACGTCTTTTACAACGGTTGTAAAAATTTCAATGGACTGTTTATAATTTTCTTTACCCCACAACATAGGTTCCCCACCATGAAATACGATTTGAACATATCTTGCCTTCTTTTCCTGGCAATAGGTATGGAGTTTTTGGGCAAAAACTGTAATTGTTTCCATAGACATGAATTTAGGCTGGGAGAGATAGGTTTTATCTCCCAGATTATACATGTAACAGTAAGAACAGTTGAGGTTGCATCTACTCGCAACCTTTAAAACAAATGAGACAATATTTTCCATAAATTTTATTTAAGAGAAACTCTCCATTAGCCGGTTTTTAGCTAATGGAGAATAAAAAGAGTACTTATACTCTTAAAAATGGATCATACTTACTGTAAGCTGCAGATCCGCCACCACCTTCAATGGCAACATTGCAATTATCCAATCCAATTCCGGTTCCAGGATTGGTGATCCCCTTTCCTCCGAAAACAGCTTTGTACAGATCCATCTTCTCTGTACCTGAAGATTGAATAGTTTCTTTTAAAATGCTTTTGTGCTCTAAGTTTGAAACTAGTTTAACTCTTTTTTTCATAAAAAAAAATTTAAGATTAATAAAATAAATGCCATCAGTAAGGACATGGCAATCGCCCCTCATTTATAAAATGAGCAATTATTATAGTGTTTGTTTTGGTTATGATAATGCTGATTGTATAAACAGCTGTACGTTGTATATCTGGTGATTAATTTGTTCAGCAATACCTCCCTAGTCTAAGGAGTATATGCTGATTGGCAATTTTCACGTTAGATAAACAAGGTATGGGTAAACCATCTTGTCTTTCAAAAGAATGTTAAAGGCTGTTATAAACGATTTGTATAAGTAATTACTTCTATTATTCTCTGTATATGAAAACAAGAAGAAATTACCCCAAATAAAAGAAAGGGTAGAAATAAGTGATTCATCGTATTAGTTATTAGTTATTTTTTAAGCTTACTGAACTTTTACTGGAGGAATTGGTGGAGATTTTGGTCCTCCGTCATAAGCAGACTCTTCGGTATTTTCCCAACTATTTTTCATAATTAAAGAATCTGACGCATTCATAGGACTGCTTCTCTGTAACTCTTCAGAATTACTTGTTGGCTTCATTTTTGCTGTTGGTGCAGGGAGGTCTTGGTCATCATCCTGTCTGCACGATACAGTTAAAAATGCAATAGCACATGCGTATAATATGCTTAGTAGAAATATCCTTTTTGTCATAACAGTTTTTTTATACAATTTATGTAATCCTAGTAGCCGAAACTACAAATTTAATTATCAACAAGTGTCATTTCTTAAAAAAAATATATTAAATCATAAAAAAATCAACCACACTATTATAGTAAGTAACTAAATATCAATGTTTTACTTTTTTATGTTTTTAAAAGATTAATCACTATTTTTGTTAGAGTTTTTTTTGTGATTTTTGTAATTTTCTCGAATGAAAAAAATATATTTTCTACCACTTTTTCAATTATGCTTAATACTGAGCATTTTTTGTTCTTCATTAATAAGAGGGCAAAAAATGGAAAAAGCGAAGGATTCGCTCAGTGATGAAGAAAAATGGAAAAAAATTTCACTTCAAATAAAGAATTCTAAAAAAAATAAGGAATTTAAGAAACTTTATGATGCCTATGAAAATGCGGCATTGATGGGGGCGAAAAATCAGAAGAACTACTTAGATAGTCTTTTAATAACAGCAAAAGAGCTGAAAGACGATAAGCTGATTGGAGAAGCTTATATGTGGTTGGGAATGAATGGTGAAAGCATAGAAAATTATCCTGAAGCGCTGGATAACTATATCAATGCATATAGTATGCTTTCAAAAACCAATAATCAGCTGGCCATCAACAAATCAATTACCTTTCTGGCAAGGGTTAAATTGTATATGGGAGATTATGATGGAGCCTACAATCTCTTAAAACCTGCCTTAAAGAATCTCAAATCAATAAATACTGAAGAATCCCACTTATATTTTACATATGGACAGCTTGCTCTTATTGAAACCAATTGGTATCTGAAAAGAGACAATAACAGTGCCTTAGTAAAAGAAGGAATGGATTTTATTAAAAATACCAATCAATCAGGATATTACCCTTATTTTCTGGCAGCAGAAGGTGTTGATGAGTATTACAATAAGAATTATAGTGAAGCCATCAGAAAAATAACTTCTGCAGAAAAGCTATACACAGATCAATTTCAGCATTTAACGGATAAACTTTACCTTGCCCTCAGCTATTGGGAACAGGGTAATACTAAGCAGGCGTATACTTTTTTACAGCAGATTGATGACGCGTACGATAAAACGGGGAAAATAGACCCGAAATTCCGTTCTGCGTTTGAAATGTTGATCAAATATTATGAGAAAACCGGTGATAAGGACAAAGAGCTGGAATACGTAAAGAAACTATTATCAATTGATGCTAAATACGAAAAGGATTACAAACTCCTGTTTTCCACCATGCACAAAGAGTTTGATAATAAAAAACTAATCGAAACCAAAACAATATTAGAAAACAAGATAAAAAAGGGCAAGATTATATATAAGATCAGTATTGCCATCGGAATTGGGCTGATTATTTTCCTTATATCCATTATCTATAAAGGAATTAAGAAAAGGAATAAATACCAGAAACTATACAAAGAATTTATCAGTATCAAGAGTAGTGAAGATTTAGATGAAGAACTTCTTGACGAAGATCCTGTGACAGCAGAATTTATAGACGCTTATGATATTGATTCCGATTCTGATACAGAACTGGATATCCTGGATGATATTGATGATATTGATATCAATCCAAAACTTGTAGAAAATGTTCTTAAAGAACTTGATCTGTTTGAAAAGAATAAAGATTTTTTAAAGAAAAAAGTAAATCTGGAAAGCCTTTCACTACAGTGTGGAACCAATACCGCCTATCTTTCTAAAATTATCAACCATTATAAAAAGCAAAATTTCAAAACCTATCTCAATGATTTAAGGCTTAATTATGTCATGAATCTTTGGCGGGGAAGTAAAAAGAGTAGAAGATACTCTATACAGGATATTGCAAGTAAGGCAGGATTCAGTAATTCGCAAAGCTTTTCAAAAAAATTTCAAGAAAAATTCGGGGTTTCCCCTTCATTTTTCTTGAAAAAGCTTAATTCCAATAAAGAATTGGAAAGCGATATAATCGCTACGGATAATGAATTAAAAAATGATTAATATGTTGTTAATGTAAACTGTGTACCTTATTTTAAAATGGCTCTATTTCCCTTATGGGTTTTACCATCTGCTCTAACGCTGAAGCTAAATTAGTTATTATCCTGATATAATATCAAAACAAGGGGCCTCCGGAGGGTTGAAAACTTAAAAAAGAAGACCCAAAAACTTAAAAAACTTAAAAAAAAGCATCTTCTTTTCTACTGATTTACAACAGAATAAGATTTTATAATGCAGGTTTTGAATCTTGTTTATTTTAATGATTGAAAGTAGAGATAAAAGTACCGGAATCTATCATTTAGGCCATAATTTTCAATATACTCTGGATAATTACATGGTCAAAATACCTATAAAATGATCACATCAAAACACAAAAAGGGCCAATTCCCAAAAGAATTGACCCCAAACATTAACTGTTTACTGAATTATGATGTTTTTTATTTCCAGCCTCCACCTAAACTTTTATAGATATCTACTACTGTACTCAGTTGTTTTTGCTTGGCTTCAATAAGTTCCATTTTTGCATCCAGTGCATCTCTTTGGTTCAACAGAACTTCAAGATAATCTGCTCTGGAATTTCGGAACAATTGGTTGGCAATATCTATGGATTGGTCCAATGCTTTGGTTTCCTGGGATTTTAATTGATAATACTGGTCTATATTCTTAATCCTGGACATCATATTGGCAACATCCAGATACGCATTTAAAATCGTTTTATCATACTCATACAGCGCCTGAACCTGTCTCGCATCAGCTGTTTGGAAATTGGCCTTGATAGCACTTTTGTTGATCAGTGGTCCAGCCATCTCTCCAACAAGGTTATAGGCAATAGATTCCGGCATTTTAACCAAATAAGAGGGTTTAAAGGCCTCCAATCCAAGGGTTGCAGATATTTCCAATGAAGGATAAAACTCTTTTCTTGCCGCTTCCACATCTAATTTTGAAGATTTCAATTCAAGTTCGGCACGTTTTATATCCGGACGGTTGGAAAGCAGTTGTGATGGAATTCCGGTATAAACCGTCTGCGGAATTGTAGACATAAAACTTTCTTTTGTCCTTACAATCGGCTGTGGATATCTTCCTAATAACGCATTGATACCGTTTTCCTTCTCAGTAATTTGCTGACGAATCGTATATTCTGCAGCTTTTGACTTGGCCAGTTCGGCTTCAAATTTCTTCACCGCCAATTCTGTTGTCGCTGCAGCTTCCTTCTGGATTTTAGAGATTTCCAAAGCTTTTTGCTGAAGCTTGATGTACTGCTGTATAATGTCCAACTGATTATCGAGAGCCAGTAGCTCATAATAACTGTCAGCTACCTCTTCAATCAGATTAGACAACACAAAATTTTTCCCTTCCACTGTAGAAAGATAATGAGCGACAGCGGATTCTTTCTCGGTTCTGAGCTTTTTCCAGATATCAATCTCCCAATTCGCCATTAATCCTCCTTCAAAATTCCCCAGTGGATCCGGCATTTCTCTTCCCGGTTCTATTTCTGTTGTGGCATCCCCTGCCCCTTCACTGGTATAACGCCCGGCTTTTTTCAGCCCGGCACCTATCCCGGCAGAAACAGTTGGGCTCAGTTTTCCTTTTTTAGCTAAGACACCACTCTTAGCAATTTCAATCTCCTGAAGCGTGATCAGAAGTTCCTGATTGTTCTTTAGAGAGATTTCAATAAGGTTTACAAGATTAGGATCAGTAAAAAACTGTCTCCACGGTGTTGTTCCGCTGTTATTATTAGCATCCTGTTGTTCTTCCTGGTTAAAATTTTGAGGTATATTCTCTTTAACCTCATCTTTTATGACTGTCGCCATAGGAGCTTTACAGCTTGCCAGAACAAGCGATAAAGCAATGGTTGTGATTATATTTTTAGTCTTCAAATTTTCCATCATGTTCATAAGGTTCAGTTTGTTCTGTTAAAGGATTTTCCTCTTCATATCGTGCCAATCTCGATTTATCCGCAATCGTTCCGAAAATATAATATAACCCCGGAATAATCATTAATCCGAAAATGGTTCCTATCAACATTCCTCCTGCGGCCGCAGTACCAATCGTTCGGTTACCCACTGCACCCGGCCCGGTTGCAATTACCAACGGAATTAACCCGGCAACGAATGCAAATGAGGTCATCAGGATAGGACGGAAACGGATTGCAGCACCTTCAATCGCTGCTTTTGCTACAGGAATACCTTCTTCAGCTTTCTTCTGTACCGCAAATTCTACAATCAGTACCGCATTTTTACCCAGAAGCCCGATAAGCATTACCATGGCAACCTGTGCATAGATATTGTTTTCCAGCCCTAAAAGCTTCAAGCATAAGAATGCTCCAAAAATACCTACCGGAAGAGATAGAATCACCGGTAACGGAAGAATGAAACTTTCATACTGTGCAGAAAGGATCAGGTAAACAAATCCTAAACACACAAGAAAGATAAATACGGCTTCATTTCCACGGCTTACTTCATCTTTAGAAATCCCGGCCCAGTCTATACCAAAACCTCTTGGAAGTGTTTTATCCGCAACTTCCTGAATGGCTTTAATGGCCTGCCCACTACTGTATCCGGGAGCCGGAGTTCCACTTACTTCCGCCGAGTTATACATATTATGTCTTGTAATTTCAGATAATCCATACACTTTTTCAAGTCTCATAAAATCTGAATATGGCACCATCTGGTCTTTATCATTTTTAACATATAATTTCAACAGATCTGTTGGCAGCGCACGATACTGGGGTCCTGCCTGTACAATTACCTTGTAAGGTCTGTCAAAACGGATAAAACTCGTCTCATAGTTGGAACCGATAAGGGTTGATAAGTTGTCCATTGCCTTTTCAATGGTCACCCCTTTCTGTTCCGCAAGGTCATTATCTATTCTAAGCATATATTGAGGGAAACTTGCAGAATAAAACGTAAATGCCGAACCGAGTTCCGGACGCTTTTTAAGCTCTTTTACAAAATCATTACTTACCTGTTCCATTTTATGATAATCTCCACTTCCTGCTTTATCCAGCAAACGGAGTTCAAAACCTCCTGCAGCACCATAACCCGGAACTGAGGGTGGCTGGAAGAATTCAATATTGGCTCCAGGAATATTCTTAGCCTTTTCTTCAAGTTTTTCAATAATTTTTGAGGCTGATTCTTTACGTTCTTCCCAGCTTTTAAGGTTGATCAGACAAGTTCCCGAGTTAGATCCCGTTCCTTCGGTCAGAATTTCATATCCTGCCAGTGAAGAAACAGACTGTACCCCGTCAATATCTTCAGATTCTCTTAAAAGTTCCTTTGCAATCTGATTGGTTCTTTCCAAGGTAGATCCCGGTGGAGTCTGTATAATTGCATAAATCATTCCCTGATCTTCCGCAGGAATAAATCCTGAAGGAAGCGAGTTGCTGAGAAAATAAGTACAAGCACAAAAAGCCAGTAATAATGGTAACGTAATTGTTTTTTTCGTAACCGTTTTATTAAGCATCTTCTCATATTTTCCAGCTCCTTTCGTAAAAATATTATTGAATTTATCCAGGAATATGGAAACCAGAGTTTTCTTTTTAGCTTTTCCGTGGTTATTTTTTAGAATTAAAGCACATAATGCAGGAGTCAGCGTAAGCGCTACAATTCCGGATAAAATAATAGACGATGCCATTGTAATAGAGAACTGGCGATAAAATACCCCAACAGGTCCGGACATAAATGCAATCGGGATGAATACGGATGCCATTACCAATGTTATAGCGATAATAGCACCACTGATCTCATGCATCGCCTCTTCAGTTGCTTTTAAAGGAGAAAGGTGTTTTTCTTCCATCTTGGCATGGACAGCTTCAATCACTACAATCGCATCATCCACTACGACCCCGATTGCCATTACCAGGGCAAAGAGTGAGATCATATTCAGGGTAATTCCAAATGCAGACATTACAGCAAATGTACCTACCAGTGAAACGGGAACTGCCAGTGCAGGAATAAGCGTTGAACGCCAGTCTCCAAGGAAAAGAAATACAACAATAGCCACCAATATAAATGCTTCGAACAGGGTATGTATCACTTTTTCCATAGAAGCATCCAGGAATCTGGAAACATCATAGCTGATATCATAGTGCATTCCTTTTGGAAAGTTATTTTTTTCAAGATCCTTCATCAATGCTTTTACATTTCTGATAACGTCACTAGCATTGGATCCATAGGACTGCTTTACTGTAATTGCTGCAGAAGGTTTTCCATTTAACGTAGAATAAATATCATACATGGAACTTCCAAACTCTATATCCGCGACATCTTTTAATCTTACGGATTCTCCATCAGGTTTCGCCTTTAGAATAATATTTCCGTAATCTTTTTCATTATTAAAACGTCCCGGATATTTTAAAACATATTCAAAAGACTGAGAACGTTTTCCTGAACTTTCTCCTGTTTTTCCGGGAGAAGCCTCCAAACTCTGCTCATTCAGTGATTCCATCACTTCATCAGCCGAAATATTATATGCTGTAAGCCTATCCGGTTTAAGCCAGATACGCATTGCATATTCACGGGTTCCAAGGATATCGGCAAAACCTACTCCACTTACCCTTCTCAATTCAGACATTACATTGATATCTGCATAGTTGAAAAGGAATTTCTGGTCAGCTTTGGGATCATCACTGTAGAGGTTAATATACATCAACATATTGGGCTCTTCACGGGTAATTTTCACCCCTTCACGTACGACCAGCGGAGGTAATTTATTCACTACCGAAGATACCCTGTTTTGTACATTTACGGCAGCAACATTGGGGTCTGTACCCAGATCAAATACAATCTGAATAGAGGCTTCCCCATCATTTCCGGCATCCGAGGTCATATATTTCATACCGGGAACACCATTCAATCCTCTTTCCAACGGAATCACTACGGATTTGATCAGTAGCTCGTTGTTGGCTCCCGGATACTCTGCCGTAATATTAACTTTAGGTGGAGAAATGGATGGAAACTGCGTCACAGGAAGTTTCACTAAGGACAGAATCCCTAAAAATACTATAATCAATGAGATTACAATAGACAGAACAGGTCTGCGAATGAATTTCTTAAACATACTTCTTCATTTTAGAGTAGACTACTCTGCTTTTAATTTCAATGATTGAAGAACCTTTTTAGGATCCTGGAATTTTGTTTTTATCTTTTGGTCGTCTTTCACTTTCTGAACTCCTTCCAAAAGAATCTGATCTCCTTTTGAAAGCCCGGAAGCTACAACATAGAGGTCCGGAAGTTCATAAGCAATTTTAATATTTCGGGATTTTGCAGTTCCGTTTTTATCAATGACAAATACATATTTCTGATCCTGAATCTCATATGTTGCTTTTTGAGGAATGATCAGTGCATTGTGAACCGGCATTACCATTTGAACTTTACCGGTTTCCCCATTTCTCAGCAGTTTTTCCGGATTCGGAAACTTTGCACGAAAAGCAATATTTCCGGTTTCATTATCAAACTCTCCTTCGATAGTCTGAATTTCTCCTTTATGGGTGTAGGTTTCACCATTAGCAGTAATCAATGCCACTTCATTGCTGCCACGATCTGCCACATGAGTCTGGTAGCTTAAATATTCAGGTTCTGAAACATTGAAGTAAGTATAAATATTGGTATTATCTGATAATGAAGTAAGAAGATCTCCTTCATCTACCAAACTTCCAAGTTTTAGAGGGATTCTGTTGATCACCCCGGAAAACGGAGCTTTGATATCTGTAAATGACAGATGGATTTGTGCTAACTTCATTTCTGCATTGGCAGCATCCAATTTAGCTTTTGCCATCGCCTTTTCGTTTTTGGACACAATATTGTTATTGGCCAGTGTACTGGCATTTTTCAATTCAATAGACGCCTGTTCTACTTCTGCCTGTGCCTTTAGCAGCTCTGCCTGATACAGTTTAGGCATAATCCGGAATAAAGTCTGTCCGGCCTGTACATACTGTCCTTCGTCTACGAAAATCTTTTCAAGGAAACCTTTTTCCTGTGCCCGGATTTCAATGTTCTTCACTGACTGGATCTGAGCAACATATTCTTTATTAATTACAGTATCCTGGACTACCGGGGACGTTACCGGATAAATAGAGGCTTCTTCTTTTTCCTCTTTTTTCTTGGTACAGCCAACAGCCAGTAGCAGAATGCTTAAAGCAATGCCTGGGGCAACTCTTTTTATCATAATTCTAGAGTTTATATAAATCGTTAATGTTTTAATAGAAATAAGAATGGTAATCGGGAATGCTACGATGTGATGATTACCGGAAGGTCACAACGCAAGAAAACTCTCCACCTGACATCAGGCAGAAAATAAACGGAAAAATGAATTTCTAAATTCTAATGGAACGGATGAAAAGAAATTTTTTGGCAGAAACACCAAAAACAAAACCGTGAATGTGCGGTTTAAACTGTTTATAACTTTTTAATCCGAAAATATAGACCAAACTGAAGATACCGGTAAAAACAACAATAGCCTGAAATACATCAGACAACTGAAAATCATTTTCGATAAGTTCTAAGGTGGAATTGTCTACATTGTCTGCCTTCTGCTGAACTGATAGTTTTTCGTATGTCTGGTTCAGACGGTTAGCTCTTTTAGGAATGTGATGAGAAACATGACCTGAATAGTCATTTCGCAGTGTTTTAACGTTAAGCTTACTTTCCACTATAAAGAGCAGAAAAAGGCTTGTTAAAAAATATACTATAAAGTTTCTCATTTTGAAGTCGCAAATGTACATTTAGATTATGATATAATCATAGTAGATTAACAAAATTTAACGATTCTTTAAATTACCTGAATGTAGAAATTACATAGTATTTTTTTTACTTTCCTGCTTGTCTGAAAGAAAAATGACAAGCTATTCTTTATTTTATAAATTATAAATTTCTGATAGTTTTTTTGGACATTTTATGTATTCACTCCTCTTAATGTATAAAACTACACTTCAGATCCTTTTTTCAATCTCATATGCAATTTTAATAGATCTACAGCCTTTTTATCCCTTTTATAGTTCACCTTATTCACCTATACTTGATTTATACAAGCATAAACTTAAAATAGAAAATTACACATAATAAGTAGATTATTTTGCTAATTAATTTATAATAATTTGTATATTTATAAAAAATAAACAACTAAATATGATAAATTTAGTTTATATTTTAAATTATCCAAAAGAGAATTTTCACCCTAATTTTTCTGAGGGTTATAAGGTGCTCTGCTCTTTAGTAAATTCCTTTTCCGTCTTCACATCACCAGGTACAATCATTTTTCCAAATTTATATTTACCTGGCTGTGCTTTTCCTTTAAAAGCCAATAGTTTTTATAATACCGCGAAAATAAGCTTCCCAATTTTTGACTTGTATTTTAACAAACCTACACACAACAACCAAAATATTTTACTTATGAGAAAGAATTTATCTTTACTGGGATTAGTTTTTGTTTCAATCCTTCACGCACAGGTAGGTATACACACCTCCAACCCCCAAAACACATTTCATGTAGACGGAGCAAAAGACAATCCCGCCACAGGAGCTCCCTCCTCCACTCAACAGGCCAATGACGTAATTGTAACTTCCAGTGGCAGTACAGGAATCGGAACCATTACTCCCGATCCTTCCGCTATGCTGGAAGTGAATTCCCCCAACAAAGGGATTTTACCGCCCAGAGTGGTCCTCACCTCTGCCAATATGCAGCTTAGTGCCAATCCTAATGCTACGGGACTATTGGTTTACAATACTTCTTCAACTCCCTTAAAAACAGGGTATTACTTTTGGGATGGCATACAATGGCAAAAATTAGACTCTACAACAGATAACAGCGGTGTTAATGCCACTGTAGAAACTAAAGCTGTAATGGGACCCCTGACAGCCACCACAGATAATGGCAGAGCCGGCTACGCAATTGTTGTAACAACACCTGATGGCAGATTTTCTGTACGTTGCTTTATTCCTTCAGGAAGTCTATTTGCTGATGTTAATTTACAGATCAGAAATAATGATATTCCAACAGTAGATATCATTTCAAACGGGCATTATTTATGGTCCGGGGCGGGAGGATACCAGCAAAACCAACTGAGATTACCATCTGCAGCATGGGCTGGTGATAATGCAACTACTTCACAGGCACTAATTGATGCAACAACCGGAGCAAGAATACAAACAGCCCTCACCAATCCATACTGGGGAGATCCTGGTGTATATGCCAGTGGCGTTCCGGAACAAAGACTATATTCATGGACTACCACTGATGGTAATGATAAAGTTTTCTACAAAATGTACTTTATGATGGGTTCCTCTACTCCAGCCAGTGCAGGAAATGCAACAACATGTCCTGGCGGCATATGCAACACAACAAAAGCATTTTTCACTATAGATCAGGTTAAAGCTCCTTAATCAACTTCATCTGCTTCATATCACCCAAAGAAGGACTGAAAAATTCAGTTCTTCTTTTTTATTGATGAATAGGCTGTCATTGCCTGATGACGTACGTTTTGATAAGGAGAATCTATTATAAAAAACTAACTTTTATCATGATTTCCAATTATTTACAAAATCCTATTGTTATTCTCTTCTTTTTGAATTATTTTTGCCGAAAATTAAAACAACAAATACAAAATGAAAAATTTATACTTTATCTCATTTAGAATGAGCAGAATATACTTCTCTGCTTTTACAAACTAAAACTTAAATCCCTCATCCCTATTATTCTGTTTCAAAAGATCTGTTTCTAATAAACATAGAAACACATCCGATTAAAACATAGTGTTAATTTTACATAAACTAACATATTTTTAATAAAAATAGTTGTAAATTTATATAGTATTAACACCACAATTCATGAAACACTTTAAAATCACTTATCACTATGAAAAATTTATTACCATCAATCCTTTTGGGTTTGACAATTCTTTCCTCAACAGCGTGTAAACACCCCGGTAAGGAAGCCGACATTCTAACTGCTGCACCGGAAAACAAGGATGATATTTCTAAAAATGTTTATGTAGATAGCTATGGAGAAAAAATAGAAGTTACCATAAACAGTACTAAAAATACAGCAACAGTACATTTGAATGGCAAAACATATGACCTTAAAAAAAGTGAAGCATTGCCAGAATATACCGCTTCAAATGAAGAGTATCAGTATTCTGAAATTAAAGGCAATATTACTTTTTTGAAGAAAAATGTAGACATGGTTCTCTTTCATCTTAAAAAGGATAAAAAAGAATCTGGCCCGGCTAAAATGGCATCATATTAGCTAAAGAGTTAAACATACATTTAAATTAAACTTTATGAAAAACTTGTATTACTACCTATCAGCTCTTTTTCTTGCTGTATTTCTTGTTGCCTGTAAAACTCCTGCAGTACAGAAGTCTACAGATATTACAGGAAAAACATGGAAACTTGTTGAGCTTAACGGACAACCCATTCAATTAAAAAATCCTAAGAATAATCCTCATTTTAAGCTTGACACCAATGGTATGAGATATGAAGGACATGCAGGATGCAACGGTCTTGGAGGTACTTTTGAAATAAAGCCTGATATTATGAGAATTAAATTCAATCAGGGAATGTCTACTATGATGGCATGTGAAGATCTTGATATTGAAAATCAATTTACAAAGGCTTTACTTTCTGCAGATAATTATTCTGTAAACGGGAATACTTTGACTTTAAACAAAGCAAGAATGGCTCCTTTAGCTAAATTTGTACTTCAGTAAGTATTGAAATCACAATAGAAATATAAAGACGCTTTGCAATTGCAGAGCGTCTTTTTTTATCCTTTCTTGTTGTATATTATATAACAGATTAAAAGACTTATATTGACCAAAACTGCAAATGAATTGGAAATAATAATGGGCAATTCATCCTTTATAAAACCATACCACACCCAGAGAGAAAGTCCAGAAATAAGAACAAGAAGCATAAGAAGAGAAATATCTTCCACATTCTTTTCCTTGATCACTTTTATAAGCTGAGGAATCATTGAAACAGAGGTTAAAATCCCTGCAATAATTCCTAGTATATTTTCATTCATGGTTCTGTTTTTTTCTGTTGATAAGAATTAAAGAATGTCAGGATCAAGAAAAATTCTGATTATTTGAACCTATCTGCAGAAACTTCTTCATGAAGAGGAATATCATTCTCGATAAAATCATAAAGGTTTTTTGAAAAATAACATCCATTCAGAATTCCCCTTGCCCCCATACCATTAAAGACATATAAGTTTTTTAATGACTCATGTCTGCCAATGATAGGTCTTCTGTCCTTTACTGTCGGGCGGAAACCAAAATGAACTTCTTCCACTTCGAAATCATGGGAATAAAATTCTGAGAGACCATTTACCAACTGTTTTACCGCAGATTCATCTATATGATGATGCAGCTGTTCTCTATCATATGTTCCACCATAGAAATGCAGCCCGTTTCCAACAGGAAATAAAAAATGTTTCTTTTTGATGGTGATATCCGGCACAGCTTCGGAAAGTTTTACTTTAATGTGATGTCCTTTATTTGGAATGACAGCAACTTCTGAAAAATAAGGATTTTCCTTCACCCCCATTCCTTCACAGAAAACAATATTTTTAAAAGTAAAATCCCGATAAGAAGATTCAGAAGGATTCAGTTTCTCATACTCAAATTTTTCTTTTACCAAAAGGTCATTTTTTTCAAAATATTTAAATAAACCCGCAAAAAATCCATTAACATTCAGTCTGGCTGACTGAGACACCTTTCCGCTGAGAAAATCGTTTTTTACCCCATTTAAAGACTCAAAATTTTTAGTAAGAAAACCTGATAAGTCTTCATTTTCTGATTTCTTCAGCCATAGTTTCTGTTCATTTTCATCATGAAAAATTCTATGGATAGATTTTTCTACCAAATAATTTTCTCCTGTATATGATTCTATTTCCTCCAGCGTATTTTTAAGGAAATCAATCTGTTCCTGAGCTTTCCAGAAGGTCGTAAACTTCTTAAGAACAACAGGATTAATGATACCGGCTGAGATTTGAGAAGCACTTTTCCTTCCTTCCGAGAATATTACAAAGGACTTATTATTTTTAATTAGCTGGTGAGCGAAGAAAAGTCCTGCATATCCATCCCCCACTATAATATAATCTACATTTCTCATAATAAAAAAACCTGAGTAAAAGTACTCAGGTTTTCTATAAATATCAAGTGAAATTTAGTAATTCCACATATCATTTTCCATTTCAAGGATCTGCGTCTTGATTCTGTCACTTTCATCTAGCTGATCATCAGCATCTCTAGGGATATAGTCCTTAATAGTACCATCTCCTAAACCAGCTGAAGATTTGTAGATTACAGAAGAGAACCTTCTCGCATTGATAATATCATCAAAAGATAAATCAGCTGAAGAGTTTTTTCTGTTGAAAACATAATTGTTTGCTAAGATATCTCTTGCATTAGGATAGAAGATCCAGAATAGATCGATAAGCTCGTCATTGCTCGCAAGCGGCTTACCATCAGGACCTATTACTCCCTGTACTGCCGGGTCAGGACCCATAGCTGCAATACCAAGAGGTCTGTATTTCATCTGTCCGTCTCTCTTATCGATGAACCACATACCCATAATTTTAAGAACTTTTACTTTATCAGTAGTCGTTTCAATAATATCGGTATATTCTTTTTTCTCCTGCTCAGTTAACTGTCTTCCAGAGTTCAGGATATCGATCGCTGCATCACTGATTTTCACATTAACCAATCTTTTCTTAATGGCTTCCGGAGTAAGTTTATCTACAAAATTTTCGTCGTTGTAAACCTGCTCAATTTTACCACTTAAAGCGGCATCAAGCAACAATTTATATAAAGATCTTGTAGGTGTAGAAAGCAATCCATCCGGATTATCATAATAGAACGGCTGATTGATCTTATCGTTCATATCAATGATTTCCCAAACAAACATACTCTTAAGGATATCTTTATCTTCTACAAAACCATATTCAAGAGGTTTTACTGTTTTATCAATAATTGTATCACCGACTTTCTGTTTATTCTCCTCTCTCATCTTTCTAAACTCTTCTGGAGAAGAAGCGTTCAGAATAGTCTGGGACAAAGCAAATCCCGAAACTAATACTAAAAGGGTGCTAATATATTTTTTCATAATAAATTACAATTTTAGTCCTATTGAACATTAATTAATATAGGAGTAATGTTTTTAATCTGTTGCCCTTCTAAACCTTGAGCTGTTGCTTTAATATCAAATATTGAAAATACATCTCCTGATCTTAAGTTTCTAACTAATCCAGCTGCTTCACCTAAAGAATTTCCATGGATCAGCAATGCTGCTTTTCCAGGTACTCTTACCATAAACTGAGTTACAGTGAATGATACTGGGAAGTCAAAGTCAGGAATAGTTGCCTGTACAGTTTGGTTCGGGATAGAAGTTGCCGGCATAGACAATATATTCTGTCCTCTCATTTGCCCCTGTGGTGGCGGTACATTCTTGATTCTATATTCAAATACCTGAGATACTGATTTACCATAAGGATCAAGACCTGACAATGTCAACTTAACTGTAGTACCAGCACCAGGTTTTACATTCCATTTACCAGGACCTGTACTTTTCACAGATGCTCCCGGAGCTGATAATGAAAGTTTAGCATTGTCTGCCCCTAAGATTGATCCTGAAACAGGGTTCTCAAGTCCTCTATACATTACATTCATTTTGTCAGCAGAAAGTAATAATCCTTTTTCAAGTTTTACTTCTCTTGGTCCTGCAATTACGTTGTAAGTATGCGTCCAAGGGTAGTTTTGAGCTTTACCTGTAGCATCCGTTAATGTAATTACACCTCCTAATTTATGTTCACCGATACCAGCGCCAGAGATAGGAATAATACCTTTTCCATTCTCCAGTTTGCTTACACCTGAGATACTGATTTTATTACTGTTAGAATAATTACCCAACATTACTTTTACTTCAGCCTGCTTACCAGCCTGGATATCCACCGGACCTGCAACAATAGCTTCATAACTTGTAAATTTAATGCTTGCATCTACTTTCTCCTGAAGTAATAACGCCAATGCATCAGACTGAACATTTCTGGCATCATTTTGGATAATCTCTAAATTGGAAATAGCTGCAATTAAAGGCTGGTGATAGAATTTATTCTGAAACCAGGTCTTATCATTTGGAGATTTTCCTTTAGGATATTCTGCAATAAGAGATTTATTAGCTCTCTCTACTAAATCTTTAAGCTGAGCATTGTTCCCAAAAGTAGCATTAATGTAGTTTCTTACATCATCAATTTTAGCTTTTAAGTCTAATGCATTCTTTGAAGGTGTATTTTCATCTCCTTCCTTAAAGAAATATTCTGTAGTTGCTTCGTTATTGTTAAGTGCTGCAAAGTTCTCACTTACATCAACATCTTTTCCATTTTTATCTTTATCATGAAACTCAGATTGTTTTTTCAAAAGATCTTTGATATCCTGAGAAGATTTTACCAACGCATCAATCTTAGTTTTCAATACTTTGTACTGTGCCCAAGGCTGTGCATAAGTATCTGGAACTTGCTGAGCTTTAGCTTCAAGCGTCTTTTCAAAGATTTTCTCGTTCTTTCTTTCTGTTAAAGTTCTGGTTTCATTTAATGCTCTGGTAGAGTCGTAATATGATCTGATGATTTCTGCATCAATGTTTAGGGCCATCATCGCGATGAACACCAGATACATCAGGTTGATCATCTTCTGACGAGGGGTCTGTTTTCCTTGTGCCATTCTCTGTTTCTTTTTTTAGATTAAATAGTTATTTAGAAATGGTTTAGGAATTAAGACTTCATAGCAGTTAACATACCACCATAAACTCTATTTAAATTATTCAGATTAGAGGTTAAACCTTGTAGCTCTTGGTTGAATTTTTCAGATTGCTCTGCAGATTTCTGCATATCAGCAACATATTTGTTGGCGTACTCAGATTGTTTTTTACCATTCTCAAGTTGCATAGTATATAGAGCATTCATGCTTTCCATATGCTGAGCAGCTTTATTCAACTGATCATTATATTTATGCGTAGAAGCTGATACATCTACAGTTTGGTTAATTTGATCTACAGAATTTGAAAATTTATCAATTCCTGTTCTTAATCTGTCAAATAATTGAACATCCAATTTAGCATCCTCAAGCATTTTATCTAATTTCTTAGAAAGAGAATTTTCCAATTCAGCAAATTGAGCTGCAGCATTGTTATTTCTAGAAGAAACATTAGAATGTAAAGGGTTTGGGTTAGCATGTTTATCTAATAGTTCAGGATAAACATTTTCCCATGCATAAGACTCTTCAGATTTTGGAGGGTCGAATGCAAAAATGATAAAGATAATTGCCTCTGTAATAAGCCCTACTGTAAGAGCTATATTACCATTAATGGGTCCCAAGGTAATGTGAGTAATTTTAAGCCAAGCTCCAAGAATTACAATTGCAGCACCGAATGAATAAAAGAAATTCATCCAAGCATCTTTAGTCTTAAACATATTGAGTTAGTTTTTTTATGTTAAATAAAATTGTTTTGAAAAATAATTGTCTTGTTATCTGTTAACTCTTCTTGGTTTCACAGCTGCTTCAGGAATATCCTGAACAGTTCTGAATCCGATATAGCTTCTAGCAGAATCCTTTCTTTCCCAATCTCTTGCTCCCGTCATCAATGCATATCCTATATCTTTCCAAGATCCACCTCTTACAGATTTTTTAGTATCCTTTTTATCTTTTGTAGAAGGATTTAATGTAGAAGAGAATCCATATGAAGAATTGTTATATGCAGATACTGTCCATTCAGAAACGTTTCCAGCCATATCAAACAACCCAAATCCATTTTTCTTAAATTTCTTAACTGGAGCTGTATATGTATAAGTCCCTTTTTTCTCGTCTTCCATGTAGTTACCTCTCTTAGGCTTAAAGTTCGCTAAGTAGCAACCTCTGTCATCCATTAAATATGGACCTCCCCAAGGGTAAGTGGCATTTTGCATACCACCTCTTGCAGCATATTCCCATTCAATTTCTGTTGGAAGACGGAACTGCAATGGTCTTTGTTTTTTTCTTTTTAAACTTTCGTTGTAATCAGTTTTCAATTTAGATCTGAAGCTACAATAAGCTCTTGCCTGATCCCATGTTACTCCAACTACCGGGTAGTTTTTGTAAGCTTTGTGCCAGAAATATTGTTCAAATAATGGCTCATTGTAAGCAAAGTGGAAATCTTTTACCCAAACTGTAGTATCCGGATAAATAGCGATACTTTCGCTTTTAAGGTAATTAACTCCTCTTTCGTTATCTGCAATTGCAGCGTCCATATCTCCCCAACGGTAAGTATATTTAAGCTTACTTACATCTAAAATTCTTTCGTTTCCAATTCTGGAAGATGCAGGCAAGTACAATGCTTCTAAAACCTCTGCATATTCTACATCCGGATATTTTGAAGTACTCCAATGTAATGGAATTTTCCAATCTAATCTTTTGCTTGCATCATAGGTTCCATCTTCACGGCCTCCCTGGCCTTCCATATATTCCTGATAAGGTGTTAAATTTTCTTCTTTTTTAGCAAGGTATGCGTAATCTCCTATGCTTGCCCCTTTACGTCCGCCTTCATCACCACCTTCTCCGGCAGCTTCAGCAAGTAAAGTTCTCGCAATAGAATCTCTTACATAATTGATAAATACCCTGTATTCTGAGTTGGTAGTTTCTGCTTCATCCATGAAGAAAGATGAAACAGTAACGGTTTTCAATGCTGTTTTTTCAGGTGTATGTGTTGGATCCTGATCTGCCAGACCAGCAACAAATGAACCTGCAGGAATTGCGACCATTCCGTATGGTCTTTCCGCAACAAATGATTTCGTTTTTTCTCTTGGTATCAATTCTCCTTTTGTTCCAGGCTTCCCTACAGAAGAGCTGCCACCACCTGAACAAGATACCGATGCTACCGATGCAGACAATAATAAAAGAAATATCCTTTTCATGTTAATTTTTATAATTAAGCCGTAAATATATAATTTTTTTAAGAAACTTTTAAGATTTTTTTTGAAATAACGGAAGAAATCTAAATTTATTTTATTTACAACAACTTTTTATTCAACAGTAACAGATTTTGCTAAGTTTCTTGGTTGATCAACGTTTGCACCTCTATAAACTGCAATATAATAAGCAAGCAACTGTAGGGGCACTGATGCAACGATTGGAGAGAAACATTCTGAAGTTTCAGGAATTTCAATCACATAATCTGACATCTCACTTACCTGGCGATCTCCTTTGTTGACTACAGCGATAATTTTTCCTTTTCTTGCCTTAATTTCCTGAACATTACTTACAATTTTATCATAATGACCTTTTTTAGGTGCTATAATAACAATTGGCATGTTTTCGTCGATCAAAGCAATAGGGCCATGCTTCATTTCTGCTGCCGGGTATCCTTCTGCATGGATATAAGAAATTTCTTTTAATTTCAAGGCTCCTTCTAAGGCCGCAGGATAGTTGTACCCTCTTCCTAAGTATAGGAAATTAGTAGTTTCCACGAAATCTTTTGCAATTTCCTGAACCTGCTCATGGGTAGCATTTAAAACTTCTTCAATTCTCTTAGGAATAGCATCTAATTCAGCAATTAAGCTCATAAATTCAGCATTCCCCAAGTTTCCGTTATGTTTACCTAATTTAAATGCAATCAGTGTAAGAATGGTAAGCTGAGCAGTAAATGCTTTGGTAGAAGCTACCCCAATCTCAGGACCTGCATGGGTATAAGAACCTGCATCTGTAATTCTAGCAATAGACGAATCTACCACATTACATATACCATATATAAATGCACCTTTTTCTTTTGCCAGCTTTAAAGCAGCCATTGTATCTGCTGTTTCTCCAGACTGAGAAATTGCTATAACCACATCCTTATCAGTGATAATAGGATTTCTATATCTGAATTCTGAAGCATATTCTACTTCAACAGGAATTCTTGCATATTCTTCAATAAGATATTCTCCGATAAGTCCTGCATGCCAAGAAGTACCACAAGCTATAATAATAATCCTGTTGGCATTTTTGAATCTTTCAACATGATCCCAGATTCCAGCCATTTTAATAACTCCCTCATCTACAAGAAGTCTCCCTCTCATTGTATCATGGATAGACTTTGGCTGTTCAAAGATTTCTTTAAGCATAAAATGCTCGTAACCTCCTTTTTCAATTTGCTCCAGGCTCAGTTTAAGCTTTTGGATTTCCGGCTCGATCTTAGAGTTTTCATTGATTGTTCTAATATCTACTCCTTTTTCAAGAGAAATGATAGCCATATGTCCTTCTTCCAGATAAATTGCTTCTTTTGTAAATTCTACAAAGGGAGAAGCATCTGAAGCAATAAAGTATTCATTTTCTCCGATTCCTATTGCTAGAGGCGAACCTAATCTTCCCACTACCAATACTCCAGGATAATCTTCATGAAGTACAGTAATTGCATAGGCTCCATATACTTCATTCAATGCATATCTCACCGCTGTTGGGAAATCAATCTCAGGATTCAGTTCCATGAAATACTGAATAAGGTTCACCAATACTTCAGTATCAGTTTCTGATTGGAAAGTATACCCTTTCTCAGTAAGCATTTTTTTAATAGTATCATAATTCTCAATGATACCATTATGCACAATAGCTATTTTTCCATTATTTGACAAATGCGGGTGTGAGTTTCTGTCACTTGGAACACCGTGAGTCGCCCAACGTGTATGTCCCATCCCAATTTTGGCTGTTCCTTTCAATTCTGCTGAAATATTCACCAAATCATCAACCTTACCTTTTGTTTTTTCTACTGAAAATTTCTTTTCAGTATTTTCTAAAACAATTCCTGCACTGTCATATCCTCTGTATTCTAATCTTCTAAGACCGTTGATTACTATTTCGTAAGCGTCTTGAAAACCTGTATATCCTACTATTCCGCACATATTTATTTTGTCTAGTGTGTTGTTATTTTTTTGTTTATTTTTTTGTACCGTAAGTAACTCTTAGCTGAATTCTATTCGCACTTTTGTCACTTCCGACCAATATCGTTCTGTTCATATCAAATGCTCTTGTTGTAAATGTTGGTCCAAAATAGGCTCCTGAACTTACAATTCTTGCAAATGCACCCTGATTGATAAGTAATACATTATTTTTAAACTGATACTCATTATCCGTAGTAATTTTAATACCATCTGCAGGACCTTCAACAATACCTTTAATGGTCTTTGTTATCACAAAGTCATAATACGCTGGTTTTTCATTGATCAGATAAAGAGGGAATCCTGCCATTAAATCTGAAGTAAAGCCTGGCGAAACAAACTCGCCGTCTTTTCCTTTATCTTTATTTACCGGAAGGAGTGAAAATCTACTGTCTCCAAATTTCGAATGTTTATTAGACCATGTTAATGGATCTACATAAATTCTGATTTTTGCACTTACAATTCCTGCTTTATCTTTTTCATATAAACTTTTAAGCTTATTAATAGCCTCTTCCGGAATTTTCACTCCTATAGAAGGCCCTCCCATTCCCTGAGCATAAAGCTTCGGATCACCAGTAGTATCATTACTTGCTGCTAATGCAGATGAAACTTGAGATCCTGTTCTATTGTAAGCATACTGACCTATGTGGACATTACCTCCTCCTAAATTAAATTTAAGTGTAGTTTGTGGTCGAGTCGTTGTACCATTATCTGTTTTATCATATTTATAGTACATCACAATCTCCATATCATTAGGCGAAAACTGGAAAAGGTATTTATCCGTTTCACTTACTGAAATCTTGATTCCTCTTAGATATCTGATAAAGTTTGCTGTATTTTGCAATTCAGGCATTCCTTTTTTATCTACAATTCTGGTTTGGAAGAAATCTTTATCCAACTTCATTCTAAAGTCATTAGTCGAATTGAATACAGCGGTATTGTCAGATTTTTTAGTCACGGCTATCGTGCTTACTCTACCGTCAAATACTGCTGAACCTAATAATCCGCCCGTGCTCACATCTACATTTGAACGGGTGAAAGGTTTAGCGTTAGCATCCAGGAAAGTTGTAACCTCATGTACATTTATGGTCATAGAGTTATACTGCCCCCCTATTTTACCATATTTAAAAACCGGATATGTCTTTTTATCTATAGAAACCGGTACCGTTTCATTTCCTACCGGGAAATCACTTCTGTCATAAGCACCAGGTGCTTTTACTGAGTCTGTGATATAGTATGGTGTTTTCATCACCAGAACAACAGAGTCTACTTTTGCGTTAGGTCCGGTAAAATCGAAGTTATCGGTAGGCATTCTCAATTGTGTAATATAAGATGCTTTTTGCCCTCCAAACTGATTTTCAGTAAAAGCTCCCAGAACACCAACGGTTGTGAATCCTCCTGCAGCATTTTGTTCACTGATCAATTTAGAAGCATCACTTCTGATGGAATCATGATTATCAATATTATATGCAATAAGATCATATAATGTTTCATTACCATCTACCTGATCTTTTATAAACAGCTGTTCCCCAAGGGAATCTACATCCGGTTCACAGTTATAAAGAATGGTACTTCCGAAAATCGCCAGTAAAAGTACGGCGAATGTCTTTTTAAGATTATGAGTCATTAAAAATGTGTTTTTTAATAAAGTTGGTTTATAGAATCTACGTCAAGATACTCTGACTTTTTGGTAGCTGTTTCATTGAAAGCCTGGTCAAGGTCTTCATCAAGAAACTCATCTCCTTTTACAACTGCATCTACGTAGTTCATACTTTCGATAACAAAGCTTTTAATTGTTGGATTATCTAACGCTTTTAATCCTGAAATATTATCAAACTTCAATTTTTCATCAATCTTTTTATCCAGAGCAGCGTCTTTCTCATTATACAGAGAAAGAACAATTTTAGCGTCTTTGAAATAAGTATCTGATTCGTAATACGTTTTAAGGTAAATAGGGACAAAAGAAGACATCCATCCGTTCAGGTGGATAACATCCGGTACCCAGTTCAGCTTTTTGATGGTTTCAATAACTCCTCTTGCAAAGAAAATAGCTCTTTCGTCGTTATCCTCGAAAGGATTTTCTTCGTCGTCAAAATAGTATTGCTTTCTTTTGAAGTATTCTTCATTATCAATAAAGTAAACCTGAAGTCTTTCCCCCGGAAGAGACGCTACTTTAATAATTAAGGGCTGGTCCAGGTCATTGATAATAATATTCATTCCTGAAAGACGGATTACCTCATGAAGCTGGAATTTCCTCTCACTTATTTGTCCAAATCTTGGCATAAAAACTCTTACATCATTGCCTTCATTGTGCATCTTAAGTGCCATTTTGTTTACCACTGCAGCCATATTGGTATCTTCCTGATATGGATACATCTCTGTAGTAATGTACAGTATTTTTTGATTCGGCATAAACTTTCTATCTAATTTTTTGTAAAAATGCTTTAATGTGCAAAATTACAAAAAAACATCCAACATTATTTTAATTAACATTTTTTTACGAAAATTACCTTTTCCAAATTATTAAAAACACACTTTATTATGTGATATTTTTAGTATTTTTGAAATAGTATTAAAATAAACTATGGAAGTTATAAGAAATAGGAAAGTCCTTCAGGATTTCATTGAAAGACAGAAAGAAATGGGAAAAAGAATAGGCTTTGCTCCTACTATGGGCGCCCTTCACAAGGGTCATCTTTCTCTATATGAAGAAGCAAAAAAGGAGAATGATCTTGTTATTTCATCAATTTTTGTAAATCCCACTCAATTTAACAATCCTGAAGACCTTGAAAAGTACCCAAGGGACATTAACAGAGATATTTTAATCCTTGAAAACTCAGGGCTTGTAGATGCTGTATATATTCCTGAAATAGCAGATATTTATCCTGAAAAAGCAGAAAGCAAGCATTATGATTTTGATGGACTTGAGAATGAAATGGAAGGAAAATCACGACCTGGACACTTTGACGGAGTAGGAACCGTCGTAGAAGAGCTTTTCAGACAGGTACAGCCTGACAGCGCTTATTTTGGAGAAAAAGATTTCCAACAATTAGCCATTATTAAGAAAATGGTTGAAAAGACACATCTCCCGGTTAAAATAACAGGTGTTCCCATTTATAGAGCCGAAAACGGACTTGCACTAAGCTCAAGAAACCAAAGACTTCATGAAGACCGAAAAGAAGCTTCAAAAATTATTTATGAAACCCTGAATAAAGTAAACGACTGGTTCCGAACGGTTACCATTGCAGAAATTAAGGAAAGGGTAACAGATATTTTTGACAACCAGCAAGGAATGCATCTGGAATATTTCCTGATTGCCGATGAAAACACATTAAAAGAAACTGATTTTTTCTATAAAGACAGAAGTTTCAGAGCCTTTATCGTGGTAGTGGTAGATGGTGTAAGATTAATTGACAATATGCATTTAGATTAAAAAAAGCTATATAATATGTATGCTTTTATAGAATACAAACTCTGATGGTAACGTCAGAGTTTTTTTGATGTATTATAATAAGAACCGAATAACCAAATAATCACGGGAGAGAAAAACAATACCACAGAAAAGATTCCTACTACTACATTTTCAATACTATCATTTTTTATTCCAAGAAATAATAGACAAAGGAATTCAAAGCCCATTACAGCAGCTCCTCCTAAAACATAACCATAGGATCTGGTATCCTTAAATTTTATTTTCTCCCGATTGGATTTTATGTAGCCACAAACTACGTGATATAAAAAAATTAAAAAGAAAACTCCTGCAGACAATAATACAACAAGAATCATCCAGGCTAATTCTTCATCAATGATACTAATATCACTCATATTTCTTTTATAATTGATTATTAACAAAAAAAATCAAAGGCCTCTTGAGGAGACCTTTGAAACACCAAATCACAAAATATTAATATGAAAAAAATTTACTTTTCAGTAAACTTGTGACCCGGCTGGGATTCGAACCCAGGACCCATACATTAAAAGTGTATTGCTCTACCAGCTGAGCTACCGAGTCGGCCACAATTAAAGTGAATTACTTCACTATTAATTATTAAATTTTCTTTGCAGTGCCTGCGACTGGACTCGAACCAGCACATCCTTAGGAAACCACCCCCTCAAGATGGCGTGTCTACCAATTTCACCACGCAGACAATAAAATTACAAAAAATTAAGTAATTTTTATTGCTAGTGACCCGGCTGGGATTCGAACCCAGGACCCATACATTAAAAGTGTATTGCTCTACCAGCTGAGCTACCGAGTCGGTCACTTATGCATCAAGTTTCATTTAAGTAATGTCCCTTGTTTTAAGTGGTGCAAAGATATGACTTTTTTCTTTATCTCAAAACTTTTTCGCAAATTTGTTCAAAAAAAATTCATGATAATTTCACTGATTGGATACATGGGAAGTGGCAAATCTCACATTTCCAAAATATTAAGCGAAAAAATAGATTTTAAATTAATTGACCTCGATAAAGAGATCGTCAGGAGAAATAAATTAACCATTCCTGAAATATTCGAAAAAAGAGGAGAAATCTATTTTAGAAAGCTAGAAAGAGAGGCATTGGAAGAAATTCTGGCTTCTGAAGAAAACGTGGTTTTAAGCCTTGGCGGAGGGACTCCTGTTTATTATAATAATATGGAGATCATCAATCATAACTCAAAGAGTATATTTTTAAGAACATCGGTAGGAACATTGGTAGAAAGACTTTCAAAACAGAAAGAAAAAAGACCAATAATTGCTAATATTACGGATGAAGACCTTCCGGAATTCATTGCCAAGCATCTGTTTGAAAGAAATCAATTTTACAGTAAGGCACAATACAGTTTAAGTACGGATTCCAGAGAACCTGAAGACATCGTCAAGGAAATAATAGAAAAGCTCTATCTCTAGAGCTTTTTTTATTTTTAATCTTCTTTTTCGGCTTCGTCACCTGTTTCTCCAAAGAAATCATCCCAATCTGTAAAGTCTGCATCAATATCATTACCCACATATTCGTCCATTTCTCTTCTATCTTTTTTAGTAGGTCTGCCTTCCCCTTTGTTCCTGTAATAATCCTGGGACATTTTACGAAGTTTCAGCAATTCATACTGTTCCTTATCTGTCACATCCTGTATGTGAAGGGAGACAAGCTTTGCTCCTATCCTGCTTTTAGGAATCTGAGCTACCTTTATTTTATAATCAATCTGATTTTTCCGAATTTTGATAACATCTCCTTCTTTTACCTCTTTTGACGACTTTACGGCGGACGTTCCCATTGAAACCCTGTTCTTTTTAATTTCCTCTGTTGCAATACTTCTCGTCTTATAAAAACGAATGCACCATAAAAATTTATCTATTCTCATAATTTTTTATACTTTTGCCGTTATATTATTTGTAAAGTAATTAAACTTTTTTGAAATGAAAAAAATATTTTTATATATCCTTGCAGGATCTTTATGTTTTACGGCGTGTAAAAAAGATGATGTAGTAGATACCATTAATGAACCTGAAGACATTAACGTCCAAAACAACTATGATGATCAAGCGATTAGAAAGTTTATGGATGAAAATTACCTCGACGCACAAGGAAATGTAAGAACTTTCAGCACAACGGATGCCAGTGATGATAATGAAAAGAAATTATCTGATCTGCCTCACGAAACTTTACCTTCAGGTACGGTTTTCATTACAAGACCTGATGCCCAGCCCACTAATGGAGTAGCAATTGCTAAAGGGGACAGTTTACGTATCATGATGAACGCGCTGACTTTTGTAGCCACTGATAACAACGGAAGTATTGTATATGGAGCAAAAACACCTTTGACTAATTACAACACCATCAGTGAAACAGGAATTCCAGTAGTTGATCCGAAATTCTACTATATCAAAAACAACAATAAATTAATCAAAAACGCTACTACAGATATAGCAAAGCAAAAAAGTTATTATATGATTGAAGGCTTTAATGAGGCTTTACAGAAATATAAAGCTTTTGATAAAGCAGATGGAGAAAGCTATAATCTTCAAGGGGTTATTATAGTACCGTCCAGAGCTGCTTTTGCAAGAGATTCTCATTACAATTACAGTGGGTATTCTTTCAGAAACAGGACTTTTGTCTTCAACTTCCAGGTCTATAAAAATACACCAAGGGCAGCTGATTAAGCTCGATAAAAAATAATAAATCCCCACAATGTTTCATTGTGGGGATTTTATTTTATACTCTGTTTTACATTTAAGATCTGGCTTTTTGCTTTACATTACCCAGAATATCCGGGAAGTATAAGTCAGCAAGATGGTCAAATTCATCACCTCTCATAAACATCGTAGCATCTACTTCTTCATAAGAACTTCTTCCGGCAGCAGCAATCAATTCATTGCAGGTATGAAGCGTATTTTTGTGGAAGTGATATACCCTCTCGCTTTTATCGGTAACATCCAATCCTTTAATCAGCATTTTATCCTGAGTAGCCACTCCGGTAGGACAGTTATTGGAATTACAACGTAAGGCCTGAATACATCCTAAAGAGAACATAAAACCTCTGGCGTTGTTACACATATCAGCTCCCATAGCAACAGCTCTCAAAATATCCAGACTGGTAAGTACTTTACCACTGGCAATTACTCTTAATTTATTTCTTACGTTGTAGCTATTCAATGTTCTGTTTACAAAGATCAGTGCCGGCTCCAAAGGCATTCCTACACCATCTGAAAATTCCGGCGGAGCAGCTCCTGTTCCCCCTTCTGCTCCATCAATAGTGATAAAGTCAGGATAGATTTTCAGTACGTTCATTTGTACACAGATATCTTCAAATTCTTTAGTATCTCCTATACAAAGCTTAAACCCGATCGGCTTACCTCCGGAAAGCTCTCTCAGATGCTGTACAAACCTCAGCAATCCTGCTGCATCATGAAAAGAAGAGTGTGATGGTGGCGAAATAACGGTCATCCCTGGTGTGACGTGACGGATTGCCGCAATTTCCGGAGTATTTTTCACTCCCGGAAGCACTCCTCCATGTCCTGGTTTAGCACCTTGAGACAATTTGATCTCAATCATTTTCACATTCGGCAAGTTTGAATATTTAGTGAATAATTCAGGATTAAATTTTCCTTCTTCATCACGGCATCCAAAATAACCGGTCCCAATCTGCCAGCATAAATCGCCTCCTTCCATATGGTGGGGAGATATTCCTCCTTCTCCAGTATTGTGGTAAAAATTACCTTTTTTAGCACCTCTATTTAAAGAAATCTGAGCTCTGTCGCTTAACGCACCAAAACTCATTGCTGAAATATTAAATAAAGAAGCATGGTAAGGCTGTGTACATTGTTCTCCACCTACCCAAACTCTTGGAAGCTCTTCTGATGGTGACTTTGCATAAATAGAATGCTTAATTCCTTCATATTTTCTATGATTAACCTCCAGCTGTGTACCAAAAGCAACAGTATCACTTAAATTTTTGGCACGTCTGTATACTGCAGAACGCTGATTTCTTGGAAATGGCTTCCCATCTGTCTCCCTCTCGATGAAGTACTGCTGCATTTCCGGTGAAATACTTTCAAAGAAGTACCTGAAGTACCCTAATACAGGAAAGTTCCTCAGAATAGCATGTTTAGACTGGTACGCATTGTAAACACCTAATGCATAGATGGCGGACAGCAGGATGGGTATCCAATAGTGCGCTCTGATCAGTAACGCTACAATCCACGTAGCAGTTACTAATACAATTCCCCAAGATAAAAACTTATCTCTCATGAATGTAGTATTTAAAGTTAAAAATAAATTTAGTAGAATTTTTGCAAAGAGCCTATGCTTTTGCTAAAAAATTTTGGTAAGAAGATTGCACAGAAACCGTGCCATCTGACAGGATTTTTTCTAAATTTAGAAATTCTATTTGATTTACAAAGGCAGGATCAAAGTCTTTCTGGACTCTCACATAGTTTTCTGTGAAGCCAAACATTTTTCCGTCTTTATTTTCATGCTCCCAAAGTACAGGAAGCGTTTTACCCAATTGAGTCTGATAAAATGCCATTTTCTTCTTTTCAGAAAGAATTCTCAACATTTTATTACGTTTTTTTCTTTCGGCTACAGGAACTACTCCTTCCATGTCAGCCGCTTCTGTATTTTCTCTTTCAGAATAAGTAAATACATGAAGATAAGTAATGGGAAGTTCATTCAGGAAATTATACGTTTCCATAAATCTTTCCTCAGTTTCGCCCGGAAATCCAACGATAACGTCTACTCCGATAGCAGCATCAGGCATTACTTCGCGAATCTTATTCACCCTGTCATTATAGAGCTTGGTAAGATAACGACGTTTCATTTTTTTCAACAAATCATCACTTCCGGATTGCAATGGAATATGGAAATGCGGAACAAAACTTTTACTTTTCGAAACCAGTTCTATACTTTCATCTTTTAAAAGATTAGGCTCAATAGATGAGATACGGATTCTTTCTATTCCTTCCACTTTATTAAGTTCGGAAATAAGATCCAGGAACGTATGTTCATGTTTTTTGTTTCCAAACTCTCCTTTTCCGTAATCCCCTATATTTACGCCTGTAAGAACAATTTCTTTAATATCTTTTGCCGCAATTTCTGTAGCATTTTTAAGGACATTTCCAATAGTATCGGAACGTGAAATCCCTCTTGCTAATGGAATGGTACAGTAAGTACATTTGTAATCACATCCGTCCTGAACTTTAAGAAAGGCTCTGGTCCTGTCCCCAATTGAATAACTTCCGATAAAAAAGTCGGTTTCTTCAATTTCACATGAGTGAACAATCCCTTCGTTTTCTGTTTTCTCCAGATCATCCAGATAACTTAGGATATTGAATTTTTCTTTCGCTCCCAATACCAAATCTACTCCGTCAATCTGTGAAATCTCTTCGGGTTTCAGCTGTGCATAACATCCTACAATAACAACCAGCCCTTCCGGGTTAGCCTTCATTGCTCTTTTTACGTGAAGTTTACATTCACGGTCTGCATTTTCTGTTACCGAACATGTATTGATTACATACACATTAGCCTTATCATCAAAGCTTACCTTATCATAACCTGCATCTGTTAATTGACGGGCAATAGTAGATGTTTCTGCAAAGTTTAATTTGCAGCCAAGTGTGTGAAACGCGGCAGTTCTGTGAAAAGTAGACATTTGTTACTCCTGAATTTTATGGGTGCAAAGATAGTAATTTTTAATAAGAACTAAAGATTGATTCAATCTATTGCTTGTATTCATCCCTTACTTCGGGGCTATTTTGAAAACATACAGGAGATGAATTGGGATCGGATTCTTCCCTTGAAACTTTATTTTTCATCTCTGTATTAAACTCCTGTGACTTATTCCTTGCAATAGAAAGGGTCTTCCACTCTTCATTTTTCATCATTTTTGCCAGGTATACAATTTGTCCTACGTGATAGGGATAATGAGCCAGCTGCCTGAAGACGGCATCAATGACAGAATGAGCTTCTCCTCTAATATAAATCGTAGAATAGATATTGTCATCAGTAATCTGGTTTAAAGAATCAAAGAGGCATGCCCACCCTTTTTCCCAATATTCAGTAACTTCTTGCTTTGTTTTGAAAGTGTTCTTAAACTCCTCATCACGGTGACGCCATGATTTTTCGCCGTCTTCAGTCAAAAAATGAGTCCATCTCGAAAGCATATTTCCTGCAATATGTTTTACAATGACAGCAATAGAATTACTTTCTTCGTTATACTGCCAGAAAATCTGTTCCTCGGACAATTGTCCGAATATCTTATCACCGAGAGATTTATAATATTCGAAACGCTTAATAAAGAGTTGCTTCATGCTTTTAATTTTGATATCTAAAATAAGACTTTTTAAGAAAAAAACCACTTCAAATGAAGTGGTTTTATCTATGTATTGTATTTAATAATTCATGTCTATTACTCTCTGTTTTTCACCAGTACCCATCCGGAAAATTTGATAGGCGTGTTCTTTTTATCACTTTCATTCCAGGTTACAGAATACCAATACGTTCCTGTGGATACTTTTTTTCCTCCTTCTGTGCCGTCCCATTTGTAACCATTAGTTCTGTCGGCCTTGAAAATTCTATTTCCATACCTGTCAAAAATATCCATGACAAAGTTCTGTTTACCGGCCAATGCAGAGTAATCAATAACATCATTCACACCATCCTGATTGGGAGTGATCACATTCACTAAGTTCGGAACAACAATATCAACTTCAATAGGGTCACAATTGTAAGCATCTTTTACAAATACTTTATGATCACCTCTTGATACATTTTTGAAGGTATTGGAATCCTGCCAGTTTATGTTATCCATAGAATATTTATATGGAGGATTTCCACCCGTTACAGATACGGTAATGGTATTATTCGTAATATCAATTCCTGAAACTACTGGCTGATCAGATGGCAATACTTTTACATTCTGTATGGCAGTACAGTCTCCAGTCTTAAGTTTCACCCAGTAGGTTCCCATTCCTACATTGGTAATGCTTTGAGTAGTGGCTCCTGTACTCCACTCATAACTTTTAAATCCAGGTCCTGCATCTAAAGTAGTGGTATCTTCTGCACAAATGGTTTTGTCTTTAAGGATATCCGAATATACCGGTGGGATAACGGCCAGTGTAATTCTGGCAATATTATAACAACCCTGTGCATTATAAACCCTTACATATACATATCCGCTTGGAGCAATATAATTGGAAGAATTAGAAATTTCATTGGTTTGATTGATCGCGTCTGTAAGTGACGGATAATATTTTTTCCCGGCTCCCGGCTGTGTAGTTACACTGGCTCCTGTAAGATTAAATAATGCAGTAGAAGGGTTTGTTTCAATAAAACATGATCTTATCGTAGCATCAGTGACAATGATTTGTGGATAAAATTTCAAAGTAATTTGAGCAACAGCACTACATCCGAACTCAGAAATTACTTTTACATAAATTGTAGCTTCAGCAGATAGAAATGCCATTGGTGTAGTAATCTCATTAGTTCCGGCACTGAGATCAGCCATAGAATGATAGTATTTCTTAACCACAGTAGTACTCGCAATAATGTCTGCTGATGTCAGATCAAACAATGCCGTACCCATATTATTATTGTTACATGCTGTCAATGTAGCATTTTTCACTTTGATAGAACCATCTTTGAATTTAAATTTCCCGATCTGTTTACATTTGTTAAGTGGATTATTTGGGTTTGTCGCATCTGTATAACTAATACTATAATAAAAAACGGTAGTGGTATTCACTGTTCTTGGAGCAGTAATAGGGTTAGTTCCTGTTAGCGCTTCATTCTGACTGGTATGATAACTCACGCTAAAGCTTTGGTTTCCATTAAGTATTCCTGCAGATAAAATAGAAAAATCAAATAATTCAGTACTTCCACATATAATAACTTCCCTTGGATCAGCCGGATTTACCGGAGCAATTCCTGGGGGAATAAAAGGATACGTCTGAATATTCGGATCTGTAAACGGCGATGCCAGTGTAGCCGTACCACCCCAAGTCAAAGAAAATGGAGCTGTCGTACTGCTGGTGCTGCTCACCCAGTTGTCGATAAACAAATAATAAGTTTGTCCGGGTAAAACATCCATATATTTACAGTAAGGAGTGGTAGAACCTCCTACAGCGCTTAGAAGTGTACTTGTCATATTTAATCCTGTAGAGGGGCCTACTCCAATCACTGTTGCTGCATTACAACGTATGGGTGCTCCCAGACTTCCGCAGGTTACATTGGGTCCAAAAATAGCCCAGTCATAATCGGCATCCGGATTATTGGGAACCAGATCAAAGGTAAGTGTTCCCCCTGTGGCAATCGTGATTTTATACCAAATTGAATTATGCTCACCCGTTGCATCCAAACAACTTCCTGAATTTACCAATTCTTTTATATTACCATATCCTGTAGGGCTGTAGGTAATATCTGAGTTTCCACAAACAGCTAATGCCGTTGCACAATCTGCCTGGGAATAAAAAGTTTGAGATATACAAAAAAGAATGAAAAGTAAAAGTTTCCTCATAGATATATGTTTTTATGGTTAAATCAGTTTAAATCAGGCTGATACCAACCTATACCAAATATACCTATAATTTAATTACAAACAACAAAATTCCAATAATTTTGAAATATTATAAATTAAAACAATAAATCTTTGTAAAATCCAAGCATTACATCAATTTATTTTATACTTGTAATATTTCCGCAGAGATTTTCAAGGTGAAAGATTTTATGAAAAGGACTTTTCACTTCGTTCAGATGTTCTTTGTCCTGAATAAAAGTATATCGGGAAGCAATAGAATTCATATCGGAAACTATGACCAGCCAGCACTCATCTACAGAAGTGTCATAGTATGGAAATTTTTCATTTTTCTTTTCAATAAGTTCCAAAATCTTTTCCGAGCAGAGCTCATCAAAAAGGTTCATACTATATTCATGGGTGATAAAGACATTCCTGCGGTGGAAAGATTTCCGAAGACTTTTCACACAGCCGACTGCTTTATTTTTTTTAATGCTTTTGTAAATGCTGATAATATTTTCTTCCTGATGTTCAAGATTATCAAATCTTACATTGGTATGGAATTCTAAAAAATAAACACCACGATATTTCGTAGTGTCTTCCTGTTCCAATAATATTTCTGCCTGACGGAATATCTTATTCAAGGTACTTTCCACCTTTTTCATTTCCAGATGATTGATGACTTCAGTCAGCTCTATTCCAATTTTTTTATCATTTAATTTCGCAATAAAATCGGGACTTTCACAAGTGAAATCCTCAAACTTCACCTCGGGAAAATGATGCATAAAAGAGTTGAGAAGTAATATTTCGGACTTCTTTCTATATTTTTCACGGTCATGCAGCTGAGATTCATCTATTGTACGGTGGTACTTTTCTATGGGCTTTTTTTTCAAATGCCTGTTCAGGTAATATAAACTTAGATTCTTTATCAGATCTTCTTCAGAAAATGTCTTTTTCATGTGTGATTTTTTTATTGAATTAAAGAACACATGCAATCATCGGTTTTCACCACTAAAAGTTTTTGATAATCAAAATTTTACACTCTTAAAGGTAAGTAAAAAAACAATCCGATATTTACTTTCCCGGTTTATTTATCAAATAATTAATGTAGAGTTTATTTTCATAATCAATACCTTTGCTCCTTCTAACACAAATCAGCATTTATGGATTTCAGGAATTTCAAAATACCTTACAGCGTTAATCCCCAATATTCAAAAAAAACCGCCTATTTCTCAATGGAATTTGCCCTTGAGCAGGTGTTGAAAATATATTCCGGAGGACTCGGATTTTTAGCAGGCTCCCACATGAGGAGTGCATATAACCTGAAGCAGGACCTTATCGGAATCGGAATCCTTTGGAAATTTGGTTATTATGATCAGGCAAGAAATCACGATCAAACGCTACAACCGGTATGGACAAGAAAAATGTACAGCTTTCTTGTAGACACCGGGATAAAATTTCAGATCGAAATCCACAGTGCTCCGGTTTGGGTAAAAGTATGGTATCTTGATCCTGAGACTTTCAATACAGCTCCTATGTTCTTTCTTTCAACGGATGTTCCGGAAAATGATCATGTTTCCAAAACAATCTGTCACAAACTTTACGATGCCAACGAATCTACCAAGCTTGCTCAGTATATTTTACTGGGAAAAGGTGGCGCTAAACTACTGGAAGAGATGAACGTTGAAAGAGAGGTATATCATCTGAATGAAGCCCATGGGCTTCCTGCGGCATTCCACCTGTTGAAAAAATACAATGGAGACCTCAATAAAGTCAGAGAAAAACTAGTATTTACCACCCACACTCCGGAAGAGGCAGGAAACGAAAAGCACAATCTCAAATTGTGCTATGATATGTCTTATTTTTCCGGTTACAGTATGGAAGAAATAAAAAGTATAGAAGGAACGGATGATGAACGATTTAATCATTCTCTTTGTGCTTTAAAAATGGCTAGAAAGGCCAATGGGGTTTCTCAGCTTCATGGAACAGTTTCCAGAACAATGTGGAGTAAATATCCGGGAATCTGTGAAATCACATCCATTACCAATGCTCAGGAATTCAAATATTGGGCAGATAAGCCTCTTTACCATGCTAAAGATGAAAATGATGCAACTGCTTTCGATTATAGAAAAAAGCATTTAAAGAAAAAGCTCTTCAGCATTGTTGCTGATCAAACAGGAAATTTATTTAATCCTGATATTTTCACCATTGTATGGGCCAGAAGGTTTGCAGGATACAAACGTGCAGAACTTCTTTTACATGATAAAGACAGGTTTTACAGACTTCTGAATAATCCTAAATATCCTGTACAGATCATATGGGCGGGTAAGCCTTATCCCATGGATTATTCTGCTATTTCTATCTTCAATACATTGGTTGAGGAGAGTAAAAATCATAAAAGTATAGCCGTGCTTACAGGGTATGAGCTTTCTTTAAGTAAATCTTTAAAGCAAGGTTCGGATCTATGGTTAAACAATCCGAGAGTTCCCAGAGAAGCTTCCGGAACCTCCGGAATGACGGCCGCTATGAATGGTTCTGTGAATTTATCCACAGATGACGGCTGGATTCCTGAATTCGCCAAGCATGGAGAAAATTCTTTTGTGGTTC
>Ga0105243_10000454_pt1 | contig 42589 bp, 48 predicted proteins | sample KBSM34metaG_FD_81525 | JGI IMG/M metagenome (GOLD analysis project Ga0105243, IMG submission 81525) | Miscanthus rhizosphere microbial communities from Kellogg Biological Station, Michigan, USA - KBS M3-4 metaG | ecosystem: Host-associated > Plants > Roots > Rhizosphere > Soil | place... | reverse complement strand
GGGGCAGGCCGAACAGTCGACTGCGTTCCGCAAACGACGTCGCCGCGTCCGGCGCGGGGTCGAGAAATATGTGACGGTGGTCGAAGGCGGCGACCAGTCTGATGTGCTCGCTGAGCAGCATGCCGTTGCCGAACACGTCGCCGCTCATGTCACCGATGCCGACGACCGTGAAGTCTTCACTCTGGGTGTTGCGGCCCATCTCGCGGAAGTGACGCTGCACGCTTTCCCAGGCGCCGCGTGCGGTGATGCCCATCGCCTTGTGGTCGTAGCCGACCGATCCGCCGGAGGCGAACGCGTCGCCGAGCCAGAATCCGTACTCGGCGGCGACCTCGTTGGCGATATCGGAGAAGGTGGCGGTGCCCTTGTCCGCGGCGACGACGAGATAGGTGTCGTCCGCGTCGTGGCGGACTGCGTCGCGGGCGGGAACGACCGAGCCGGTGGCCGGGTCGATGTTGTCGGTGACGTCGAGCAGGCCGGCGATGAACTGCCGGTAGCACGCGATGCCCTCGGCCAGGTTCGCGTCGCGATCGGTCGCGTCGATGCCCGTCGGTGCGGGCGGCTGTTTCACGACGAAGCCGCCCTTGGCGCCGACCGGCACGATGACCGCGTTCTTCACCGCCTGCGCCTTGACCAGTCCGAGCACCTCGGTGCGGAAGTCCTCCTTGCGGTCCGACCATCGGAGGCCGCCGCGGGCAACGGCGCCGAACCGCAGATGCACGCCTTCTACTCGTGGTGAGCAGACGTAGATCTCGAATCGTGGTCGGGGGTGGGGGAGCTCGTCGATCCGTTGCGGATCGAACTTGAACGAGAGCAACGGCGAGGTGCCGCCGTGGGCGAAATAGTTGGTGCGCAGGGTGTTTCGGATGAGGTTGGTGAAGGCCCGCAGGATGCGGTCCTCGTCGAGGCTGACCACACTGCCGAGCGCATCGTCGAGGCGGCAGGTCAACGCCTTCTCGATGCCCTCGTCGTTCGTCGCCGGGTCGAAGCGGGCCTCGAACAGCTCGACCAGCAACCGTGCGGACTCGGGGTGTGCGGTGAGGACCTCCGCGATCCGCACCTGGCTGTACGGGAAACCGGCCTGCCGCAGGTACTTTGCGTACGCCCGCAGCATCGACGCCTGTCGCCAGGTCAGCCCCGCGCGCAGTACCAGGTGATTGAACGTGTCGACCTCGGCGTCACCACGCCATGCGGCGGCGAAGGCCTCGGTGGAACGGGCAGCCATGCCGGTGTCGGCCGGAGCGGGATCGACGTCGAGGGTGAGGCCGAAGTCGTAGATCCAGCACGGACTGCCGGCCGAGTCGCTCATCGGGTAGGGCCGCTCGTCGAGCACCTCGACACCGAGGGACTGGATCACGGGGAGGATGCGGCTGAGCGAGACGGCCTCTCCGTCGATGTAGAGCGTGAGGCGCAGTTGTCCCCTGGCCGCGCCCGTCGGCGGGTGAAGGGCAACCTCGAACGAATCGGTCCGCAGCGCCTCGATCCGGGTGACGTCCGCGGCGGCGCGCGCGGGGTCGAAGTCGTGCTTGTAGGCCTCCGGCAGGGATTCGATGTAGGACTTCGCCAATACCGGATCCGCCATCCGGTCGCGGAAGTCGTCGTCCCAGGCCTGCGTCATCGTCGGCTTCTCCTCGTGCGGCAGCAGTTGTATATACAGGACTATACAACTCTGTGAGCTGCCTCACAAGGGTCGAATCGTGGCTACCGCCAGCTCAGCGTGGGGAGGGGACGTGGCCCGAGATGTGCGAGGTCAGACGCTCAGCGCCGGTCATCAGGGTCTGGCCAACGGCATCCGGTTCGGGATAGGCCAACTGCTTGCGCCAGGTGGTGCTCAGGGCCGCGACGGCACGGCCGTTGTGATCGAAGACGGCGGTGCCCACCGACCGCAGGCCCGTCGTCACCAGGTCCACCTCCTCTGCCCACCCGCGCGAGCGTGCATCGGTGAGGGTGCGTCGCAGTTCGGTCAGCGTCCGCGGGCCGAGTCCGGTCCGTGTGATGAAGTCCCCGCGCCGGGAGTACAGCGCCTTGACCTGGGCGTCGGGCAGGGCCGCGAGGATGGCGCGCCCATTGGCGGTCAGGTGCGCGGGGAGCCGCACCCCGATGTCGGTGATCAGTGAGACCTCGGCCGCGGGTCCGGACGTGGGGCGTTCCTTGAGGAGATAGACGGTCTCGTTGCCGTGCAGGATCCCCAGGTGCACGGCCTGTCCGAGCTGCATGGCCAGCCGGTGCAGGATCGGCTGCGCGAGCCGCTCGAGTGGTTCGTGGCGCAGGTACGCCGAGCCGATCTCGAATGACGTCACCCCGAGCCCGTACGCCTGCTCGCCGGGCACGTACACCACGAATCCGCGCTCTACCAGCACCGACAGGATGTGGTAGACGGACGAACGGGGTAGATCCAGGTCGCGGGCGAGGGCGGCCGCTTGCACCGGACCCGGGCGCTCCGCGAGTCGCACCAGGATGTCGAGGGCACGTCCGACCGCAGGCGATGCGCTGGAACCCGCTGGCTTGACCACCCAGCCGATTCTGCCAGCGGCGTCGTCGGAACGTCACCGCGACGCGGGCCGATGAACGGCGGGGAAACGACAGCGGAACGGTTCGTGTACGTCTAGGGTCATCTGGAATTTGTCCCTACCGCACCTGAGGTGGCTTGTGTCTTTTCCGCCCACCAACGTTTCCCGCCGCGCCTTCCTGGCCGGCCTGTCCGTGCTCGGCGGCGCGACCCTGCTGCCCGCCGCGGCGAACGCCACCCCCGTCCTCCGCCAGGCCCCCGATGCCGGGGCCGGGCTGATACGCAACCCCGAGTTCGGCAACGGAGTCATGGCCGGGGTGCCGCGCACCGACGGCGCGACGTTGTGGACGCGCGTCGGCGCGGCGGGGGGTACCGGCAGCCTCGAGACCGGCAGCCTCGGCGGCGGCAGTGTCGGTGGCAGTGCCGGCGGAAGTGCCGGTAGTAGCGGCGCGGGCGGTGAATTGGCGTTGGTCGTCTCGAGGCGGGAGGACCTGTCGAGCCCGGTGCTCGCCGAACGGGTTCAGGTACGTGAAGACGCCGACGGCACAGTGCATTTCGATGTGAACGGACTGGCTCCGGGGGAGACCTACTACTACCAGTTCCGGGGTAACGGAGGCGAGTCGCCCGTCGGTCGGTTCCGGACGCTGCGGCCGGCCGATTCCAACGAGCCGGTCCGCATCGGCTGGTTCACCTGCCAGGGCTTCGAGGAGGGCTACTACGCGGCGCACCGGCATCTCGCCGAGGAGGACCTCGACTTCGTCGTGTGCCTCGGCGACTACGTGTACGAGTTCACCAAGCCGGGCGTCCGGGGCGTCACGACCAACCCGTTCCCGCAGACCATCGACGCCATGCGGGACAAGTACCGCCAGTACCGCACCGACGCGAACCTGCGGCAGATGCACAGTCAGCACGCGTTCATCCCGATCTGGGACGACCACGAGTTCCGCAACAACTACAGCAAGGACGGCTGGACGTTCCCGGTGATCTCGCCCATCGAGGGCGCGGTCGGGTTCCAGCAGAAGAAGCAGTGGGCGTGGCAGTCGTGGTTCGAGCACATGCCGGTTCCCCGTTTCGCCAACGACCCGACGCGCACGTACCGCTCGCTGCGGGTGGGCAAGACGGTGGAGCTGTTCGCGCCCGACACCCGGCAGTACCGGGACCGGCAGGCCTGCGGCGACTCCCTGGACCACATCGTGTGCGCCGAGGCCGACGCGGCGGGCCGGACCATGCTGGGCTCGACGCAGAAACAATGGCTGCTCGACGGCATGACCAGGTCGGACGCCCGCTGGAAGGTGGTGGCGAACGCGAACATGATGATGGGCATGGTGGTGGCGGACAACGGCACCCGGGCCTACATGGACACCTGGGACGGCTACGGCGCCGAGCGAGCGGAGATCCTGTCCACCGCGGCCCAGTCGGTGGACAACCTGGTCCTGGTCACCGGCGACGACCACGACGGCTGGGCGGGCGAGCTCTGGGACACCGGGTTCGCGCCGGGCACGCCGAGCGGCGCCCAGGCCAACGCGCCCGGGACCCGGCGCGCGGGTGTCGAATTCGTCGTCCCGTCCGTCACCTCCGCCAACACCGCGGACGGCGGCTACACCAGCAGCAGTGACAACACCGGCGGGGCGCGCGCCGAGGAGGTCAACCGGCGGGACAAGAACCCGCACGTCAAGCACGCCGACATGGTCAGCCACGGGTACGGCGTCCTCGAGGTCGACGCGAGCGAGGCGCGCTTCCAGTTCCGGACGGTGGACAAGCTGAACCCGAACTCGGGAGTGGAGACGACGAAAGCGCTGCGCACCCCGGCCGGGCAGTCGGTGATCGAGACCCTGTGACCCGCCTCGACAGGTGACAAATGCGCAAAGGCCCCGCCGTGAGGCGGGGCCATTGCGCATTTGGAGGCGGGTTGTCAGCGCAGACGGCCCGACCCGCTTCCTCTCACGTCCGTCAGATGATGGCGCCTTCGAAGAGCACGCTGTACAGCCCGCCGATCACGAACGCAGCGACGTAGAGCGGTCCCCTGATCGGATCGCCTGCATTCGCACCCGCCTGAAGCCAATTCATGATTTCGATTGAACCCATGTCCCCCACGCTCCTCGTATAACGCTGACAATGTCCGGCGACGGTGTCGCCGCGGGCCGACCTTACCGGTAGCGGCCCCGTGGTGAGGCCGAATTCCGGTGTCAGGCAGCCTCTCCCAAGAGTCCCGACGTCACGGCACGTGGAACGTGGCGAAACCGGGAGTGACGATCCCGGCCACCGGGTTGACGACGACGACGACCTGACCGATCCCGGTGTTCACCGTCGCCGCGGCCGGGATCCCGTTCAGACCGTCCGACAACTGGGTGGTGCCGGTCGCGCCGGACGACAGGTTCATCCACTGCACCTGCGAGGAGAGCGGGCAGCCCCAGCCTCCCGGATTCCCGCCGGTGATCACCACGGATCCGGGCTGGACGCCGACCACCGCCGCGCATCGAGCCGCGGGAGCGTCGAAGCTCCCGTTCGGATTCCCGTATGGGGACGGATTCACCTGAAACGGAACGGTCACCGGAGCCGCCGCCGCAACCCCCGCGGTCGACAACCCCAACGCGGCGACAGAGATGGCACACATACCGAGCTTGCGAGCGAGCTTCACAACAGATCTCCTGCAACGCTAGAGGGCCCGACCCTGACACGACCCACCGTATCGCGCGCGTACTGGACGGTCCGCATGTTGACGGGGCCGGAGTGTCCGGAGACACTGCCGTAAGGCCGGAGTGGGCCGCCAGCACGAGGGAGGTCCCGATCGATGCCGATGCAACAAGCGCAGGCTCGGATGTTCCTGGTCATGCTCCGTCGGGAGGTCGAAGACCTTGCGGCAGGTATCGAAACCGCCGAGGCCGACGCGGTCCTCGCCCGGCGCTCCGGCAACCTCGACCGTCAGGCCGAACTGCTCGTCAGAGCAGGGGCGCTGGATCGGCGCATGTACGAGATGCACCGCATGATCGCCAGGCTGCTGAAGCGGTTCCCCGACGTCGACGACCTCGCGCCCGAGCCCGCCTGACCCAGATCCACAGCGAGATGAGTGCTCACGCGACACGGGTCGGCGCGCGACGCGTGTACCGAGCCCCGAACGTCGCCTGCACCTGGATCCACTGCGCAAGCACCTGGCACCCGGTGAGCCCGCCCGCGTCGAGCGGTTCGGTGGCATAGGCGACGTGCCGACCGCCCCGCGGATTGCTCATTCGCACGCGGCCCCAGGTCATGCGTGCGGGCAGGTAGCCGAGCACCTCGAGTGCGGCGGTGCGCAGGCGCCGCAGGTCCGTGCGCCACTGCCTGACGCTCAGGCGGGTCTTGGTCGCGTTCTGGAAGCTGTTGTTCCGGAGCAACTCCCATAGCTTGCCCAGCCACGTGCTGGGTTCCCGGAGCGACATCCAGCGCGTGAGGTCCGCGATGTCGCGAATGAAGCTGTCGTCGCTGGCATTGCAGATCATGTCTTCGGGGTGTCCGACCCAGAGGACGGGGATCGAGTCCGGTGTCGCGGGCCCCGGCCCGGAGACGCCGTGCCCGCGGCAGCCCGGCACAGCGCCGTCCGGCTGCTCGGGGTCGGAGATCAGCCCGACCGCGGCGATACCGCCCGCGGTCAGGTCTCCGGCGGCGATGTGCCCCAGCACCTCGCGGATCACCGTGCAGCCCTGCGAGTAGCCGATCAGCATCACCGGGCCGTCGGTCTCCGCAACCGCCTCGATCACCCTGCGCACGCCGACGGCGGTGCTCTGCCGGTAGCTGAGCCCGCCGACGGCGACGGGGCCGTACGAGGCGGGGTAGCCGACCCAGCGTGCGACGAAGCGGCCGTCGAGCGTGTCGGTGACCTCGCGCAGCAGCCCGGACACCTCTGTGCGGCGGTCGTCGGGGTGCGACTCCCCGGTGCCACCGACGGCGAGCACGGTTATCTGCGACATGAGTCCACGATGCCCGCTCCGGGTAAGGATCCATTCAGGGGCGCCTGAGAAGATCCTGGCAATCGGGGTCCGGCGCGGCTTAGGGTCGAGGTCATGACCCGTCCTGCCATCGGTATGGAGTACACCGTCCTGGACTGTCCCGATCCGGGCGCGTTGGCCGCCTTCTACGGCGCGGTGCTCGGATGGGGGGTCACGCGGTCGGACGACCACTGGGTGGTCCTGCAGGGTCCGGGCGCGCTCCGGCTGGCGTTCCAGCTCGCGCCCGACTTCGTCCCGGCCGACTGGCCGGCGGAGGGAGTGCGGGTGCACCTCGACCTGCGGATCGACGACATGGATGCGTCCACGAGGTGGGTGCTCGGCCTCGGCGCGGAGCTCGTCGAGGGACCGGCGGACCACCCGGACTTCGCGGTGTTCCGGGATCCGGCCGGGCACTACTTCTGCCTGTGCCTGAACGACTGAGCGGGGGCGTTCAGCCGGCCTTCGCGAGCAGCGCATCGAGCGCCGCGTAGCTGTCGTTCATGCCGCCCTCCATGCCGGACTGCAGCATGCCGTCGCGCTCGGCGGCGGTGAAGAACTGGCTGTCGATGACGACCTTGGTGCGGCCGTCGCCCAGGTCGACGAACTCGACGGAATCGATGCACGGGTGCGCGGGCATGCCGTCCCACTCGAAGGAGTAGACCAACCGCTCCTTCGGGGTGATCTCCCGGAAGCGTCCCTCGAAGCCGTCGGTTCCGCCCTCGTGGTGCTCGACCAACCGCCAGTGGCCGCCGCGCTCGAAGTCCCAGCGCTCGACGTCGAGCGGGTTCCCGCGGCCCCACCACTGGGCGAGTTGCTCGGGTTCGGTGTACGCGGCCCAGACCCGGTCGCGGGTGGCGTTGAAGACGCGTTCGACATGGATGTCGCGGTCGCCGGGGGTGGACACGGTCGCGGCGGCGGGGGTGTGTTGCGTGGTCATCGTTACTCCTCCATGCGGTTGAGGAACTGTCCGAGACGGTCCAGGCGGCCCTCGATCTCGAGTTGGTGACCCCGGATCCAGGCGAGCTCGCGGTCGAACGGGTTCGTGCCGAGTCGGCAGTGGCGCACGCGGCCGCGCTTCTCGGTCACGACCATGCCGGCTTCCTCGAGGAGGCGCAGGTGCTTCGTGATGCCGGTGAGGGTCATCTCGAAGCGCTCCGCGAGCTCGCTGACCGTGGCGTCCGTCCGGCCGAGGTGTTCGAGGATCCCGCGTCGGGTGGGATCCGAGAGCGCCGCGAACGAGGCGTCGAGCCGTGAATACTGAACCATCTAGTTCAGTATTGCCCGCAGGTCTGGCGGTGTCAATGGTGGGAATGGCGAGACCCTTGGCGGTAGCGTCCCATTCATGACTGAGGCAGTGAAGGGTCCGGCGTCCTACTTTCCGTCGATCGAGAAGAAGTACGGCCGGCCGATCGCGGAGTGGCAGACCATGATCCGGTCCTCGGATCTGACCAAGCACAAGGAGCTCGTCGACTGGCTCAAGGCCGAGCACGAGATGGGCCATGGACACGCCAACGCCCTGGTCAAGTACACCCTCGACGAGGACGCGGCCGGCTAGACCGGCCGCGGACGCGAAGGAGGAGGAGGAGGCGGCGCCGTGCTCCCGCTGTTCGCGTCCGACCCCGCCGCAGGAGCGATCCTCGCGGCGGCGTTCACGGCATTTGTGTTCTCGGAGTTCTGGATCGGGCGTACCCGGCCCGGTAGCGCCGAGCGGGACCAGGACGCGCGCAGCGGGCTCGCGGTCGGGCTGGGGCTGCTGTCCGCCTACGCCGGTGGGCTGGTGATCAGCCTGCTCGTCACGTCGACGGTGATCACCACCGGCGCGGCCTGGTATTTCGTTGCGGGCCTGGCGATCGCGGCCGCGGGTCAGGGCATGCGCCTGCGTGCGGTGTACGAACTCGGAGCCGCCTTCACGTTCAGGGTCCAGGTCGCGCCCGGTCAGACGGTGGTGGACACCGGCCTGTACCGGTGGATCCGGCACCCCTCGTACACCGGCGCGCTGATCTGCGCCCTTGGGTTCACCATCGCGTACACCAACTGGCTCGCACCCCTCGCGGTGCTGGGGCTCGTGCTCGGCTACGTGGTGCGGATCCCGCACGAGGAGCGGACGCTGGCCGAGGGGCTCGGCGACCCGTACCGGCAGTACATGCGCCGGACCAAGAGGCTGATCCCGTTCGTGTTCTAGGCGCCCCCACCGGATCCGTCTGCCCTCGGCAGACAAATCGATTCGCCACCGCGCTAAGCGGATACAACGGAATACATGACCACGACACCAGCCCTGACCTACCGAGACCAACTCACCGATCGACTGTTCCGGCAGCGCACCGTGATGCTGACCGGTGAGGTGAACGACGAGATGGCCGAGCGGGCCTGCGCCGAGATGGTGCTGCTCGCCACGGCCGACGCCGAGCGTGACGTCGTCGTCTACATCAACTCACCCGGCGGCTCCGTGCTGGCCGGGCTCGCCATCTACGACACCATGAAGCTCATCCCCAACGACGTGGTGACCGTCGCGCTGGGGTTCGCTGCGAGCATGGGCCAGGTGTTGCTCGCCTCCGGCACCCACGGGAAACGGATAAGCCTGGCGCACAGCCGGATCATGATGCACCAGCCGTCTGCAGGCATCGGCGGCACGGCGATGGACATCGCCATCCAGGCCGACAACTGGGAGTACATGAAGCGGCAGTCGGAGGAGATCCTCGCGGCCGAGACCGGCCGCACGGTCGAGGAGATCGCCGCCGACAGCGACCGGGACCGCTGGTTCACCCCCGAGCAGGCCCGCGAGTACGGGATGGTCGATCACGTGGTCGGATCGTTCGCGCAGATCGCGCCGTTCGCGACCGCAGGACGGATGGGGCTGTAGTCATGGCGCAGTACGCGATTCCCAGCGTCATCGAGCGGACCCCGGCGGGCGAACGATCCTTCGACGTGTTCAGCCGACTGCTCAACGAACGGATCATCTTCCTGGGTACCGAGATCGATGACGGTGTGGCGAATGTGGTGATGGCGCAGCTGCTGCACCTCGAGGCAGATGCGCCGGATCGGGAGATCGGCCTGTACATAAACTCGCCGGGCGGGTCGACCACCGCGATGCTCGCCATCTACGACACCATGCAGTTCCTGCGCCCCACGGTGGCCACCTATTGCATGGGCCAGGCCGCGTCCGCCTCGGCGGTGCTGCTCGCCGCGGGCGCGCCGGGGCGCAGGCATGTGCTCGCGCATTCACGGGTGTTGCTGCATCAACCGTCCGCGCAGGGCCAGGGCACCATCTCCGATCTCGCCCTGCAGGCCGCGGAGGTGCTGCGGGTCCGGTCGCAGACCGAGGAGATCCTCAGCGCGCACACCGGTCAGGACGTGGCACGACTGCGCAGGGACACCGACCGGGACCGGATCTTCACCGCCCAGGAGGCACTCGACTACGGCCTCGCGGACCAGATCATCGTCTCCAGGGACGCGGCGTAGCGGACGGCGTTGCAGATCAGGCGGCCATCAGCTCCACCCGCGGCGGACCGGTCACCGTGTGCTGACCGGTGCGTCGCGGGGCCGACAGTCGCCGCACACCCCTGGCCAGCAGGTTCTCCAGCGGCATGCTGAGCGCGTCGCACACCGAGCGCAGCATCTCCGACGACGGCTCCTTGCGTCCGCGCTCCATCTCGGAGAGGTACTGCTTGGACATGCCCACCGTGCGCGCGACGTCGTCGAGGGTGCGGTCCTGGTCGCGGCGCTCGTCCCGCAGGATCTCGCCGTAGACCTTGCGCAGCAGGGGAGCGGGTCGGTCGGCGCGGTCCGGGCGTCGGCCCTCGCGTCGCCTGGTGGCGATGTCGACGACGACCGGCCGGTCCGCAGCTGTCATGACCGCAAGCCTGCCACCGGGCCGCGGCGAGAGGCGCGGTTGTTCGCTGAGGGCTGACCCGGCGACGCGTTCGGCGCCGCGCATGGTGTCGGTGGCGACCGTCCGTTCCTGGATGGACAATTCGGTGGGAGCCCGGCCGTCGGGCGCAACGGAAACGGAGACCGCAATGGCGCCCGAGAGTACGGACAGCTTCCTCGTGGAACGCTCCATCGACGTCGCCGCGAGCCCGGCCACCCTGCACGGCCTGATCGAGGACTTCCGCCGCTGGCCCGGGTGGTCGCCCTGGGAGGTGCTCGACCCCACCATGACCCGCACCTACGGCGGCGCCGACCGCGGGGTCGGCGCCACCTACACCTGGTCGGGCAACCGCAAGGCCGGTTCGGGGTCGATGGTCATCACCGAGTCGGTCCCCGGGCAGAAGGTGGTGCTGGACCTGACGTTCCTCAAGCCGTTCAAGGCCGAGAACGTCACCACCTTCCTGCTGGAGCCCAGCGGTGACGGCACAACGGTCCGCTGGCGGATGACCGGCAAGAAGACCTGGTTCTTCAAGGTCTTCGGGTTCATCTTCAGCATGGACAAGATGGTGGGCAAGGACTTCGAGAAGGGCCTGGCCAAGCTGAAGGCCCTCGCCGAGGCCGGATAGCTCCCGGGCCGGCCACGGCGGGCGCATCGGCGGCGGTCGGTCGGTGATACCTTCCGTCGGTGCCGCGGATGAGTCCCCCTGATGCGCAGACGTACTGGATCTCTACCAAGATCCACAGCGACCAGTTCCTGCTCTACTGCTTCGAGGACCCGGCCGACTCGACGGCCGCGATGCGCGGCTCGCTCCTCGCGCGCGCCGCGCTCGTCCCGGACCTGCGGCTCAAGGTTCGCGAGGTCCCGTTCCACGCCGACTACCCGCACTGGGTCCCGATGGACGTCGGACCCGACCACGTGGTGGCCCATGAGCCGCTCGAGAGCTGGCCGGACTGCCTGCTGGCCGTGGGGGGGCTGCTGACCGAACGCCTGGACTCGCGCGAATCGCCATGGCGGCTGCACCTTTTCGCGGTCGCGCACGGGGCGCCGCGGTGCGGCGACGCACCCGCGGTGGTTGCGGTGCTGCAGGTCGCGCACGCCCTGGCCGACGGGCGAGGCGCCTCGACGCTGGCCCGAGCCCTGTTCGGTGGGCAGGACGCTGCGGTGCGGCGGGCGCCGAGCCCCGCGCCGTGGCGACCGGCCTTGGCGCTCACGCTGGCCGCCGCCCGACTCCCGGCGCAGCTGGCCGCCCTCCTGGCCGCCGCGGTGCCCGCCCACCGGACCCATCGCGACCTCGAGCGCGACACCGCCACGGGGGTGTTGCCGCCGCAGCCGCCGAGCCTCCCCAAGGGTCCGACCAACGCCCGGCCGGACGAGCGCCGGTCGGTGCGGATGGTGGTTCGCGACGCCGCGGACCTGCGCGGGCCCGGCGTCACCGTCACGGTCGGGGCGATGACCGCGATCTCGCTGGCGCTGACCCGGTACCTGCGGGCGCAGGGGAGCGCGGTGCCTGCAGACCTCGCCGCGGAGGTGACGGTCGCCAAACCCGGGCAGGCGCGGTCGCGAAACCACTTCCGCAACGTCGCGGTCGATCTGCATCCCGGCGTCGCCGATCTGCGGGACCGTGCCGCGGCGATCGCCGCGTCGCTGGCAACCCGCCGGACCCGCGGCGAGCACCCGGCCGCGGCGGCCGCGGACCGCGCGCTGCGCTCGGTTCCTGGGCCGCTGGTGCGGTGGGGCGTCGAGCAGTTCGATTTCGGCGCGATCCCCGACACCGTCACCGGCAACACCGTGGTCTCCAGCGTCGACCGGGGTCCGGCCGATCTGTCCCTCGGCGGCGGACCGGTGCGTTTCACTGCCGGCTTCCCGGCGTTGTCCCAGTTCATGGGCCTGACACATGGAGTACACGGCATCGGTGAGACCGTCACGATCGGCGTCAGCACCAGTCCGTCCGTACTGGCCGACCTCGACGCCTACGAGACCATGCTGCACGAGGCGATAGACGAGGTCAGCGCCGCATTCGGGCCAATCGGGTGGCGAGCCGCGCCGTCCCCGGATACCCTGCATTCGGTGTCGGAAGCTCCGGCAGAGCAGTGACGACTCGACGAGTCATCGAAGGAGTACCCAGATGTCGACCTACATTTATGATGCGCTGGTTCCCTACGTCGGACCGGCCGAGGCCGCGAACCTGGCCACCCTGCTGGCCGTCGGACCGTAAGGGCCACACCCAACCTCTCGTGAGGCCCGGTGGAGCGTGCGCTCCACCGGGCCTCACGCATGTCCGGGACAGTCCGGACTTATCCCGAGGCCCGGACGGGCCGCCTCGGTGTCGGCGTAATATTCCGACGACGAATCTGGTGTCTGAGGCCCCGATGTCGAGGCCTCGGCTGTCGAAGGGAATCGGATTGAACGCGCACATCGAGCAGCTCGAGTTCCAGGCGGAAACCCGTCAGCTGCTGGATCTGATGGTCCACTCGGTCTACTCGAACAAGGACTCCTTCCTCCGCGAGCTGGTCTCCAACGCCTCGGATGCGCTGGACAAGCTTCGCCTCGAGGCGTTCCGCGACAAGGACCTCGACGTGGACACCTCGGATCTGCACATCGAGATAGAGGTGGACAAGCAGGCGCGCACGCTGACCGTCCGCGACAACGGCATCGGCATGTCCCGCGAGGAGGTCGTGGACCTGATCGGCACGCTGGCCCGCTCCGGCACCGCGGATCTGCGTCGCAAGCTGCGTGAGGCCAAAGACGCGGCGGCGAGTGAGGAGCTGATCGGGCAGTTCGGCATCGGCTTCTACTCGACCTTCATGGTGGCCGACAAGGTCACCTTGCTGACCCGCCGCGCGGGCGAGAGCCAGGCGACTCGCTGGGAGTCGAGCGGCGAGGGCACGTACACGATCGAGACGGTCGACGACGCGCCGCAGGGCAGCTCCGTGACCCTGCACCTCAAGCCCGAGGACGCCGAGGATCACCTGCACGACTACACGTCCGAGTACAAGATCAAGGAACTGGTCAAGCGCTACTCCGACTTCATCGCGTGGCCGATCCGGATGGACGTCGCGCGCAGCGTGCCCGGCGAGGACGGCGCGGAGGCGACGGTGACCGTCGAGTCCGAGACGATCAACTCGATGAAGGCGCTGTGGGCGCGTTCGAAGGACGAGGTCTCCGACGAGGAGTACCAGGAGTTCTACCGGCACATCGCGCACGCATGGGACGAGCCGCTCGAGACCATCGCGATGAAGGCGGAGGGCACCTTCGAGTACCAGGCGCTGCTGTTCATCCCCACCCACGCGCCGTTCGACCTCTTCCAGCGCGACGCCAAGACCGGTGTGCAGCTCTACGTCAAGCGCGTGTTCATCATGGACGACTGCGACCAGCTGATCCCCGAGTACCTGCGCTTCGTCAAGGGCGTGGTGGACGCACAGGACCTCTCGCTCAACGTCTCACGCGAGATCTTGCAGCAGGACCGCCAGATCCGGGCCATCCGGCGCAGGCTCACCAAGAAGGTGCTGTCCACCATCAAGGACATCCAGACCGAACGCCCCGAGGACTACCGCACCCTGTGGACCCAGTTCGGTCGCGTGCTCAAGGAGGGCCTGCTGTCCGACACGGACAATCGCGATGCGCTGCTGGGCATCTCGTCGTTCGCGTCCACCCACAGCGAGGACGAGCCGACCACCCTGGACGACTACCTGGCGCGCATGAAGGACGGGCAGGAGCAGATCTACTACGCGACGGGCGAGACGCGGCAGCTGCTCGAGAGCTCGCCGCACATGGAGGCGTTCCGCGCCCGCGGCCTCGAGGTGCTGCTGCTGACCGATCCCGTGGACGAGATGTGGGTCGGCGCGGTGCCCGAATACGAGGGCAAGGTCTTCCAGTCCATCGCCAAGGGCGAGGTCGACCTCGACACCGAGGAAGACAAGAAGGCCAACGAGTCCGAGCGCGAGGAAAAGGAGAAGGACTTCGAGGGCCTGCTCACCTGGATGGCAGAGGCACTCAACGAGCAGGTCAAGCAGGTGCGGCTGTCCACCCGGTTGACCACCTCCCCGGCCTGCATCGTCGGTGACGCGTTCAGCATGTCGCCGACCCTGGAGAAGATGTACCGCGCCTCGGGGCAGGTGCTCCCGCCCACCAAGCGGATCCTCGAGCTCAACCCGGAGCATCCGCTCGTGGCGGCGCTGCGGACGGCCCAGGCCGACCGCGCCGACGATCCGGCGCTGGCGGAGACCGCCGAATTGCTCTACGGGATGGCGCTGCTAGCCGAGGGCGGCGAGCTCGACGACCCCGCGCGGTTCACCGGCATGCTCGCCGACCGACTGGCCCGAACGGTCTAGACCCGCGGGCGCCGACGCGCCGCGCCGATCTCGTGGGATAGCGAATCGGCGCGGCGCTCCTGCGTTCCTGCGGATACAGTGCGGGTATGTCTGTCGTATACAACGTCTTCGTCGCCATCCACCTGCTCGGTATGGCCGCCATCGTCGGTGGCTACTTCGCCGTGCTGGCGGAGCCGCGGGTATCCGAGGTCATGGTGTGGGGCGCCCGGGTCCAGTTCCTGACCGGACTGATCATCGTCGGGATCGGCGAGGGTGCGCTGGACAAGGAGTACATCACCGCCAAGATCGCGACCAAGCTGGTGCTCTCGCTCGTGATCGTCGCGCTCGCCGAGATCGGTCGCGCCAAGCAGAAGCGGGGCGAGGCGAACCCGAACCTGGCGCACGCGGCCGGGGTGCTCGCGATCATCACCGCTCTGATCGCCGCGCTCTGGACGTAGCCGGGGCAAGCGCGGCCCCAGGTAGGCCATCTCGGTGAGACCCGAAACCAGAACCCGCACAGAGCGACTCGACGAGCTCCCGTTCACCCGTCGGCACGGCAGGTTGCTGGTCGGTTCCGGTGTCGGCTGGGCGCTCGACGCGATGGACGTCGGCCTCATCTCGTTTGTGATGGCCGCGTTGGCCGTGCATTGGGACCTGAGCAAGACACAGCTGTCCTGGGTCGGTTCGATCGGCTTCGTCGGGATGGCCATCGGGGCCAGCGTCGGTGGGCTGCTCGCGGACCGGATCGGCCGCAGGCAGGTCTTCGCGGCGACCCTGCTCGTCTACGGGCTCGCCACCGGTGCCACCGCGCTCGCGGGCTCGCTGGCGGTGCTCATCGCGCTCCGCTTCGTGGTCGGGCTCGGGCTGGGCGCCGAGCTGCCGGTCGCGTCGACCCTGGTCAGCGAGTACGCGCCGCGAAAGCAGCGGGGCCGCATGGTGGTTGCGCTCGAGGCGTTCTGGGCGGTGGGCTGGATCCTGGCCGCCCTGATCGGCTACTTCCTGATCCCGCTCTCCGACGACGGCTGGCGCTGGGCGCTTGCGGTCGGCATCGTGCCGACCGCCTACGCGGTGGTGGTTCGGTTGGGCCTGCCCGAATCGGTGCGCTTCCTCGAGGGCCGCGGCAGGTATGCCGAGGCCGAGGCGGCCGTGCGGTCCTTCGAAGAGTCGCCGCCGATCCGCCGGGCGCAGGGGACCGCGCCCGACACCGCGACCGAGCCCCGGCCGGGGCGACCGGATCCGCCCGCCGACGACACCGTCGTCGAGTCGATCTGGTCGCCGCGGCTGCGCAGGCGGACGGGCGCACTGTGGGCGATCTGGTTCTGCATCAACCTGTCCTACTACGGCGCCTTCATCTGGCTGCCGAGCCTGCTGCTCGCGCAGGGCTTCGACCTGGTGAAGTCCTTTCAGTACACGCTGGTCATCACGCTCGCCCAGCTGCCCGGGTATGCGATGGCGGCCTGGCTGATCGAGGCGTGGGGTCGCCGCGGGACCCTGGCGACCTTCCTCCTCGGATCCGCGATCGCGGCGGGCTTGTTCGGGTTGGCGGACTCACCGACGCAGATCGTCGCGGCGGGTATGGCGTTGTCGTTCTTCAATCTCGGCGCGTGGGGCGCGCTGTACGCGATCGGTCCGGAGCTCTACCCCACGACGGTGCGCGGAGCCGGCACCGGCGCGGCGGCTGCGTTCGGACGGATCGCGTCCATCATCGCGCCGCTGATCGTGCCGTGGCTGCTGACCGGCGGCGGCAACGGACTGGTGTTCGGGGTGTTCGCGGTGTCCTTCGGGTTCGCCGCGGCCGCGACCCTCGCGCTGCCCGAACTCAAGGGTCAGGCGCTGGCCGAGCGCTGACGAACCCGGCCTCCTCTCAGGCCATCTCCGGCACGTGCAGGTGGGCGATCGCCAGTTCGAATTCGCACACCTCGAGGATCTCGCCGCCCATCTCGCGGACCGCTGCTGCTCGGATCTCCTGGGCCAGCTCGCGATTGTTGTCCATGGCCTCGTGGCTGTCGAAGGTCACCGAAGACACCGCACGTCCCGCCGCGTGGTCGACGAGCAGGCTGGCGCTGCAGAACCCCTCGAGGTCCTCCATCGCTGGCATGGACACCATCTTGTAGACGTCGATGGCGTGGTCCATCCGGCCCGGCTCGAGCTTGAGCCACACCGCCCGCACACACGCGCCGTGGCTCGAATGGTGGTCGCGGTGCAGGATCGCGATGTCCCAGCGTTCGACCGTGGTGGTGCCGTTGAAGGCCTTTGCGGCCTCGTCGCGAAGCTGCAGGACGGGCCCCTCGCTCCTGCGCAGCGACTCCTCGTCCATCCAGGAGCTGGTGGCGATGCAGCGTCCGCTGTCGTGGTCGACCAGCAGGGACAGTCCCGCGCAGCCCTCGAGTTCGGCGAGTGCAGGCATCACCGTGTCGCGAATATGTTTGATTCCCGCGTCGATGAACGACGGGTGGGCCTGGATAGTGGTTGAGCGTGCAAACACGATCCACCTCCTTGTTCTCGAGGCAGCACCCGGCGGGCGCCACCGGTCAACCCCCCTCCATGCCTCACCCTCCTCCCACCGGGTGCGCATGGCAATGGGGGATCGCAACGACAAAGGCCCGGGGGAGCGTGTGCTCCGCCGGGCCTCGGGTCGTGTCGTCTCAGCTCACAGGCCGGGACGCTTGCCCACCGTCAGGGTGACCTCACCGGTGTGTGCGAAGAAGTCGTTGCCCTTGTCGTCGACCACGATGAAGGCAGGGAAGTCCTCGACGTCGATCTTCCAGACCGCCTCCATGCCGAGCTCCTCGTACTCGATGACCTCGACCTTCTTGATGCAGTCGAGCGCAAGCCGCGCCGCGGGGCCGCCGATGGAACCGAGGTAGAAGCCGCCGTGCGCGTCGCAGGCGTCGGTGACCTGCTTGGACCGGTTGCCCTTGGCCAGCATCACCATCGAGCCGCCCGCCGCCTGGAACTGCTCGACGTACGAGTCCATCCGGCCGGCCGTGGTGGGGCCGAACGAGCCGGACGCGAGACCCTCGGGGGTCTTGGCCGGACCGGCGTAGTACACAGGGTGGTCCTTGAGGTACTGCGGCATCTCCTCGCCCGCGTCGAGACGTTCCTTGATCTTCGCGTGCGCGATGTCGCGCGCGACGACCAGTGGACCGGTCAGCGACAGCCGGGTCTTGACCGGGTGCTTGGACAGCTCCGCGAGGATCTCGGGCATCGGCTTGGTGAGGTCGATCTTGACCGCGGCGCCCTTGCCGGTGCCCGAGATGCCGTCGGTCTCGGCGTCGAGCTGGGTGTCGGTGACCTCGGGCAGGAACCGGCCCGGGTTGAACTCGAGCTGCTCGAGGAAGATGCCCTCGGGGGTGATCTTCGCCTTCGCCTGGCGGTCCGCCGAGCAGGAGACGGCGATCGCGACGGGCAGCGACGCACCGTGGCGGGGGAGCCGGACGACGCGGACGTCGTGGCAGAAGTACTTGCCGCCGAACTGCGCGCCGATGCCGATCTTCTGGGTGAGCTCGAAGACCTTCTTCTCGAGCTCGTGGTCACGGAAACCGCGGCCGGTGATCGCGCCCTCGGAGGGCAGCTCGTCGAGGTAGTGCGCGGACGCGTACTTGGCCGTCTTGAGGGCGAACTCGGCGGACGTGCCGCCGACGACGATCGCGAGGTGGTACGGCGGGCAGGCCGCGGTACCGATCGAGCGGATCTTGGCCTCGAGGAACTGCATCATCGAGTCCGGGTTCAGGATCGCCTTCGTCTCCTGGAACAGGTAGGACTTGTTGGCGCTGCCGCCGCCCTTGGCCATGAACAGGAACTTGTACGAGTTCTCGTGCCCCTTGGCCGTGTCCGCGTACAGCTCGACCTGCGCGGGCAGGTTGCTGCCGGTGTTCTTCTCGTCCCACATGGTCACCGGGGCCATCTGCGAGTACCGCAGGTTCAGCTTGGTGAAGGCGTCGTACACGCCCCGCGAGATGGCCTGCTCGTCGTCCCCGGGCGTGAGGACCTGCTGGCCGCGCTTGCCCATGACGATGGCGGTGCCGGTGTCCTGGCACATAGGCAGCACGCCCGCCGCGGCGATGTTCGCGTTCTTGAGCAGGTCGAGCGCAACGAACTTGTCGTTGTTCGAGGCCTCCGGGTCGTCGAGGATGCTCGCGAGCTGCGTCAGGTGATCGGTGCGCAGGTAGTGCGAGATGTCGTGCAATGCGGTCTCGGTGAGCAGCCGCAGCGCCTCGGGCTCGACGTTCAGGAAGGTGCGCCCGTCCGGTCCCAGGGCGGTGGACACCCCCTCGGTGGTCAGCAGCCGGTACTCGGTGTTGTCGTCACCGATCGGCAGCAGGTCCTCATAGAGGAAGTCGGCCATCATCTCTCCTGTACACGGGGCGTGGAAGCACGTTCAGGCTAGCGGCGCTGCTCCCGCGCCCCGATCCGGGGGCGGGAACGAGCCCGTCGCCCGCGCGGGCGGTCCGTACACTTGACGAGATGCACACCCACCCCAGGCTCCACGCTTACCTCGACGTCGCCGTCGTGGTGCTGGTCCTGGTGGGAACCAATCTGATCGCGCACTTCACCAACGCCTGGGCGAGCATCGCCACCGTGCCGATCGCCGCGATCGTGCTGGTCGCCATGACTCGCCGCCGGGGTCTGGGCTGGTCTGAGCTGGGACTGTCGCGGCGGCACTGGCGCACGGGGTCGCTCTACGCGCTCGCCGCGGTCGGGGTGGTCGTCGCGGTCGTCGCGATCGGGGCACTGCTCCCGATCACCCGGCCGTTCTTCATGGCCGATCGCTACGCCACCATCTCGGGCGCCCTGATCGCGTCGATGATCGTCATCCCGTTGCAGACCGTGATCCCGGAGGAACTGGCGTTCCGGGGGGTGCTGCACGGCACCCTGGATCGCGCCTGGGGTGCGCGCGGGGTGTTCGCCGCGGGGTCGCTGCTGTTCGGCCTGTGGCACATCGCGTCCTCGCTCGGGCTGACGAGCGGGAACCGTGGGCTCACCGGGATCCTCGGCGGTGGGGTGTGGGGGCAGGTGCTCGGGATCGCGGGCGCGGTGCTCGCCACCGCCGCGGCGGGATTCGTCTTCACCTGGCTGCGCAGCCGCAGCGGCAGCCTCATCGCACCGATCGCGCTGCACTGGTCGTTGAACGGGGCAGGCGCGCTCGCCGCCGCCGTGGTGTGGCAGATGTCCGTGGCCTGACCTCGGGCCGACACCCAGGTCAAACAGCCGTCGGCGCGCGTCGACGCTGACTACGCTTGCCGAGTATGACGGCCGGCGATCGCCGGCTTCTCGCGGCGACAGGGCTGCGCTCGGCCGGGACCACCGCGGGTCGCTGGGTGAAGCACGCGAGTTACCTGAAGAAATGGCTGGTGCTCGGCACCGCCATCGGCATCATCGCGGGGCTCGGTGCCGTGGTCTTTTCTCTCGTGCTCTCCGAGGCCACCCACCTGCTGCTCGGAATGCTCGGCGGCTACACGCCGCCGGAGGCCGCGGGGGACGGCGGCGGCACGGGCAGCGGCGACTCGCCCCGCCCGTGGGCCATCCCGATCGTCGTCTGCCTGGGTGGGCTGGCCTCCGGGGTCATCGTGTTCACCTTCGCCCCCGAGGCGCAGGGACACGGGACCGACGCGGCCATCGAGGCGATCCACCGGAACCCGCGGATGATCCGCATGAGAGCGGTGCTGGTGAAGCTCGTCGCCTCGGCGATCATGATCGGCTCGGGCGGGTCCGGTGGCCGCGAGGGCCCGACCGCCCAGATCTCCGCCGGGTTCGGCTCCCTGCTCGCGCGCACCCTCGACCTGTCGCCGAAGGACGGCCGGGTCGCGGTCGCGGTCGGCATCGGATCCGGCATCGGCGCGATCTTCGGGGCCCCGCTCGGCGGCGCCCTGCTCGCCGGGTCGATCGCCTACCGGGACGACTTCGAGTTCGACGCGGTGATCCCGGGGCTGGTCACCTCGATCGTCGGCTACACCGTCTACGGGTCCCTGCTGGGCTTCGCGCCGCTGTTCGGCTACGCGGCGTCCGACTACCGGTTCGACGATCCCCTGCAGCTGGTGTGGTTCGCGGCCATCGGCGTGCTCGGGGGGCTCGTCGGCCTGCTCTACAGCAGGACGTTCTACGGCACCGTCGCGATATCGGACCGGGTGCGCTGCAGCCGGATCCTCAAGCCGGCGATCGGCGGACTCCTGGTCGGCCTGACGGCCCTTGCGTTGCCCGAGGTGCTCGGCAGCGGATACGGCTGGGTGCAGCAGTCGCTGGACCGGACGGGTCTGCTGGCGATCCCGCTCTGGGTGGTGCTGGTGCTGCCGTTCGCGAAGATCCTGGCCACCTCGCTCTCGATCGGCACCGGAGGATCGGGGGGCATCTTCGGGCCCGGCATGGTGATCGGCGCCTTCATCGGCGCGGCGGTGTGGCGGCTCCTCGAACCGATCGCGCCCGCGGTCCCGGATTCGCCCGCGCCGTTCGTCATCGTCGGGATGATGGCCTGCTTCGGCAGCATCGCCCGCGCGCCGATCGCGGTGATGCTGATGGTCGCCGAGATGACCGGCAGCCTCACCATTCTCACGCCCGCGATGGTCGCGGTCGGGCTGGCCTACCTCATCGTGCGTCACTCCGGTGAGACGATCTACCGGGCCCAGCTGGGCACCCGCGAGGACGCCCGCGCGGCGCGGTTGACGGCGGGGATGCCGCTGCTGGGCCGGGTCGGCGTCGGTGAGGCGATGTCGCCCCCGCGGCTGGTCCTCGACGGCGGCACCGACGTCGCCGACGCGCTGGCGCGATTGAGGGAGGCGGGAGTGCCGGGGGCGCCCGTCGTCGACGGCGAGGGGCGTTTCATCGGCGCGGTCTCGCCGTCGGGACTCGCGGCCGCGGCGCCGGATGCGATCCTCGCGCGGCGCGCCGATGCGGGGGCGCCGACGGTCGACGTCACCGCGAACCTCGACGAGGCGCTGGAGGCGATGCCGGACGAGGCCCGGTGGCTGACCGTGCTCGACGGGCAGAGGCGGGTGTGCGGCATCGTCGGGGTGCCGGACGTCGTCCACGGCTATCGGATGGAGGTCCTGGCCGAGCAGCGGCGGGTGGAGCGGGTCGGGACGCATGTCGAGGTGCTGGACGTGCGCGCGGCCGAAGACTCGCCCGTCCTGGGAAAACGGCTGGCGGACAGGGCCCTTCCCGCGGGGTCGCTGGTGGTCTCGGTGCGGCGCGGCGACGCGGTGGTCCCCGGCACCGCCGCGACCCGACTGCGCGCAGGCGATCTCGTCACCGTCCTGGTTCCGCCCGAACAGAGCGCGTCGGTCCGCCGACTGGTCGAGGGCGACTCCGCGGGAGGCGACCGATGAGCGCCGCGACCGCCGTCACGGTGTTCCACCGGACGCCCGACGCCGGCGGTTTCGCCGGGTGGGCCGACGGCATGGGCGTCGCCGCGCGGGACGCGGACGGCTTCGTCGATGCCAGGGTGGCCGCGTACGAGGCGCCCGAACTGGACTGGGCGGTGTCGGTGACATTCGATTCCGAGGAGCACCTGCACCGCTGGCTGGACTCGGCCGGCCGGGCGGGGCTGATCGCGGCGGGGGAGAGCTTGGGATTCCGGCGCGCGAGCTCGGATCTGATCCTGCTCGAGGGTTGTCTGCCGCCAGGAACCGCGGTCTTCGAACACCCGGTGTCGCCGGGGCGCGAAGGGGCCTTCGAGGCGACGCAGGTGCGACTGTCCGCGTTGATCGCCACCTTCTCGGGGTTCGAGGGCACCACGGTGCTGCGGCCGGTGGGTGCGGGCACCTGGATGTCGGTGCTCCGGTTCCGCACCGACCGCCAGCTGGCGGCCTGGATGCGCTCGAAGGAGCGCACGGAGGCGCTCCCGGAGCTCCGATCGCAGTTGTCGGAGGACTTCTCGGTGGTCGCGCGGAGCACGCCGTTCGGGTCGATCCTGCGGGTGCAGGACGGCACGACGCGGATCACGCCGCAGTGGCGCACGGCGATGCTGATCCTGCTCGTGCTGTACCCGACCGTGATGACGCTCTCGCGATTCCTTGGGCCGGTGCTGAACGAGTGGGGCCTGCCGCCCTGGCTGTCGATGTGGCTCAGCCAGATCGTCAGCGTCGGGTTGATGACCTGGCTGCTGATGCCCGCGGTCACCCGGTGGTTCCGGCGCTGGCTCGATCCCGTGGACGGCGCGGGGCCGCGCGTGGGGCTGATCGGCGCGGTCGCGGTCGCGGTGGTCTACACGGCGACGCTGACCACGTTCGCAACGGTGCACTGGCTGCAGTTCTGGGACTACATGGACTGAGCGTCCGACGAACGGGCGGTTTCCCGGACTTCCGTCGAGTGACGGAGCGGGAAACCGCCCGTTCGTGGCTTCCTAGCTCAGCGCAGCACCTCGCGGTGCTCGTTGGCGTACGGCACGTGCTCGTCGATGCGTCCTTCCTGCAGCTTGTTGACCCACTCCGGGTCGGCGAGCAGCGCCCGTCCGACGGCGACGAGGTCGAACTCCTGATTCTCGTACTGCTGGAGCACGCGGTCGATGCCGACGGTGTTCGAGGCGCCGTCGGGGGAGAACGCCGTGGTGAACACCTTGTCGAGTCCGACCGAGCCGACCGTGATGGTCGGCAGCCCGGACAGCTTCTTCGTCCACCCGGCCAGGCCGCGCTTCCCGTCCGAGCCTTCGAGTTCGGCGAACGCGGGTTCCCAGTGCCTGCGGGTGGACGCGTGCAGCACGTCGACACCGGCGGCGACCAGCGGGTCGAGAACCTGCTCGAGCTCCGCGGGCGACTGCGCGATCCGCGCGTCGTAGTGGTTCGACTTCCACTGGGAGAAGCGGTAGACGATCGCGAAGTCCTCGCCGACCGCCGCGCGGATGGCCGCCACCACCTCGGAGGGGAACCGGGTCCGCGACTGCAGCGAGCCCCCGTAACCGTCCGAGCGCCGGTTGGTGCCCGCCCAGAGGAACTCGTCGAGCAGGTAGCCGTGCGCACCGTGCAGCTCGATGCCGTCGAATCCGACGTCCTTCGCGTTGACCGCGGCCGCGACCCAGGCCTCGCGGAGTTCGTCGAGGTCGCCGGTCGTCAGCGCCCGACCGCTCGGGGAACCGTCGAGCGCGAGGCCGGACGGGCTGACGGTGGTCGCCTCCGGGTTGAGGCGGGGGGACTCCCCGCGCTCGACCCCGAGGTGCCAGAGCTGCGGGATGATCGCGCCGCCCTCCGTGTGCACGGCGTCGACGACGCCGCGCCAGCCGGCCAGGCTCTCGGTGCCGTAGAGGTGGGGTACCCGGGTGTGCGGGCCCGCGGCCGGGTCAGGGATGTAGGTCCCCTCGGTGATGATGAGGCCGACCCCACCCGCGGCGCGGCGACGGTAGTACTCCGCCACGTCCGCGCCCGGGATCCCGTCCGGCGAGAAGCCCCGGGTCATCGGAGCCATCGCGAAACGGTTCTTCAGGTTCAGGGACTTGACCGCGAACGGTTCGAAGAGTCCGTCGACGGGCAGGGGGACGTGTGATTCGGTCATGACCCTGGGTAACTACGTGCAGGCGCAACTTATTCCAGGGGTGGTAGACGCCCCGCTAGTCGAGGTCGCGCTCACGGCTCTCGCGTTCGATCCGCTGCTGCTTGCCGATCCGGCGCTGTTCCTCGGCCCGCTCTCGGCACTGCCGCAGGAAGGCCTCGTCGTCGTCGGGATTCTGCGGGAGCTGCCTGCCGGGGCGGTCGTACTCGCTGTAGGCGGACGGGTGCGGTCGCCCGCGCTGCGGTCGCGCGCCCTGCGGGCGGCCGAGGATCAGCCACAGCAGGGAGCCGACCGTCGGGATCAACAGCACGATCAGGATCCAGCCGATCCGGGGAAGGTGGCGTACCTCGTGGTCCTCGCAGGTGAGCACGTCGACGATGCAGAAGATCCACAGCGCCATCATGACGAGTCCGAAAGCCGCGTACGGCATGAAAAATATCCTCCCCAGTCCAGCACGGCGCCCTGTTGCGCCGCGTCACCCGGCCGCGCGCGCATGGCTACGGTGCCGGGATGACCCCCGCGGGGAGAATATGTGTTGAGGGCGCCGATTCGTGAGCTTTGCTCAGATTGTGATCCCGGTCATTCCTCGTCGAGGACGATCCACTTACCGAAGGGCGGCGGGCCCTCACCGTGGACCTTGATTCGCTGCTCGGTGGCATCGGGGTGTTTGACGTGCATCCACTCATAGCCGTGCAGGACGTGTTCCTCGGCCGCGGATTCGTCGACCACCACCATGTCGCCGTTGGCGCGCTGCTCGAACGCGAATCCACTCTCGGGCGCGATGACCCACCACGTCTGATTGCCCATGACCTCGAGTCCCATCCGGGAGAAGTTGTGCGGACAGGTCAGACGTTACCGCCGATCGGCACCGGGCGGGCGTCCCGATTCGGCGTCGAAGGGCCGATACGCTGCGGCGACGCCGCAACAGGTGTTGCTAGAGATACTAATGTGACTGGCGACACCAGAGTGATTGTGATGGAATGGCCGAACCACCCAGGTCACCGTGGCCCCTCGTCGGCAGTCGGGGCGTGCCGGTGACGACAGCAATCAGTGATGTGAGGGCGTCGTGCAGGTTTCCCGTCGAGAACTCTTCAAGTACGTGGCCGCCGGATCCGCCGCTCTTGGCGTCACGGCGCTCGGATCCAATTCCCTGCTCGCGCAGGCCTCTCCGAACCTCGGCACCCTGATCGACTACGCGGGCGGGGTTCCGTCCGCGGAGGCCATCCTCGCCGCCGGACACGTCGGGGCCATCCGTTACGTCTCGGACCGTCGGCCAGGGGCGGAGTGGATGGAGGGCAAGCCGATGCTGGAGGCGGAGGCGACAGCACTCGCCGAGTCCGGGCTGGAGGTCGTCTCCTGCTACCAGTTCGGCAAGGCGGACACCGCGGACTGGCGCGGCGGGTTCGATGCGGGCGTGGAGCATGCCGAGCGCGGTCTCGAGCTGCACCTGGCCGCGGGCGGTCCGGAGAACCGGCCGATCTACGCGTCCATCGACGACAACCCGAGCGAGGACGACTTCACCGAGCTGATCGCCCCGTACATCCAGGGTTGGGAATCGGTTGTCGGGCACGAGAACACGGGCGTCTACGCGAACTCCCCGACCCTCGACCTGCTGGTGGCCGAGGGCCTGGGCGCGTTCTACTGGCAGCACAACTGGGGCACGCCGTCGGGTTTCGTGCATCCCGAGGCGCATCTGCACCAGTACGAGATCGACAAGCGAGCCGTCGACGGTGTCGGCATCGACCTCAACGCGATCCTCAAGGCCGACTACGGCCAGTGGTCGCTGGCCTGACCGAACGCCGCGCCCCTGCGATGCGGGGCGCGGCGGAGTGCTGGGGCGGTCAGCAGGCCGGCTTGGCGATGTTGTAGATCTGCTGTGCCTGGTCCGGGGTGGCCTTGACGCCGTTGTTCTCGGCCCTGGTCTCGAGGCCGGCGACGATCTCCTGCTCGGACTGGCCTGCGTCGATGTCGGCGCAGGTTTGCGCCAGGATGTCTTCGATGGCGTCGTCGTCGCGGCCCGCTGCTAGATCGGGATTGGCGACCTTGAACGCGGCGGTGAAGGTCGCGACCTTCGCGCTGTCGAGGGCGCCCTTGGCCTTCGAGACGGCGGTGCTGGCCGCGGCGTTCGCCGAGGACATGGCGCCCTCAGCGGCGTTGGCGGCGGAGGTCATGGCGCTTCCCGCGGCGCCTGCGGCGGACGACATCGCGGCCGATGCCTTGTCCTTGGCGGTCTGGGTGTTGTCGGTGGCTTCGTCGGAACTACAGCCGGTGAGGGCGAGCGCGAGGGCGGCGGTGGAGGCGGCGAGCACTGCAGCTGCTTTTCTCATGCGGTCGAGCCTAGCCGCGACGGCGGGGGATTCGGCGCAAGACGAGCGCAGTCCGATCACGACTCGATGACAGACTTCTCGCATGGGTATCGGTCGCTACGCCGCACTGCTGGCACGTCGGCCGGTGCGCAGGCTGATCCTGGTCGGGATGATCGCGCGGCTGCCGCACTCCGCGGCCGGGCTGATCCTCACCCTGCACGTCGTGCAGACCCTCGGCAGGGGATACGCGGCCGCGGGACTCGCGGCGGCGGCGCTGACCATCGGCATCGCGGTCGGCTCGCCCTGGCGCGGCAGGCTGATCGACCGGATCGGGCTGCGAAGAACCCTGCTGCCCTCCGTGATCGCCGAGGGCGTGCTGTGGCCGATCGCCGCCTTCGTGCCCTACGAGGCACTGATCCCGGTCGCCTTCGTCTGCGGGGCCTTCGCACTGCCGATCTTCACGGTGGTCCGCCAGAGCATCAGCGTGCTGGTCGGCGAGGCGGATCGGCGGACCGCGTACGCCCTCGACTCGATCGGCACCGAGCTGGTGTTCATCGTCGGCCCGGCGACAGGGGTATTCCTCGGCACTCACTTCAGCACCCGGTACACCCTCATCGCGATAGGCGTGTCCGTCGTGGTTGCCGGTCTGTTCCTGATGTGGTTCAACCCGCCGACCCGCAGTGAGACCCCCGCCGTCGCGGCAGGAGCCGAGGCGGCGGTCGCACCCGCGGTTGACGACGCGACGGCCGCCACTCTCAGCGCCGCGACGCGCCCCGGCTGGCTCACCGCCGCCGCCGTCGGCGTGTTCGCCGCCTCGGCGGGAGCCACCTTGATCCTGGCGGGCACGGACGTCGGCATCCTGGCCGCGCTGCGGGCGAGTGGGGAGGTGCAGTCCCTCGGTGTCGTGTTCTTCTTCTGGTGCGCGTCGTCGATCGTGGGCGGGCTGATCTATGGCGCGATGCATCGCCCCGTGAGCCCGGCGCTGCTGCTGTTCCTACTCGGCCTGTTCACGCTCCCGATGGCCTTCGCCACCTCGACCTTCACACTGGCGGCCCTCGCCATCCCGGCCGGGCTGTTCTGCGCGCCGGTGATGGCGGCGACGGGCGAGGCGATCGCGGACCTGGTTCCGGAGGACCGGAGGGGCGAGGCTATGGGTTGGCAGGGGACCTCGTTCACTCTCGGCGGCGCGGTCGGTTCGCCCCTTGCCGGTGCGATGGTCGACCGTGCCGGACCGGCGGCCGGGTTCACCGCCGTCGCGGTGGTGGGCATGGCGATCGGATTGGCGGGGTACGTGGCCAAGCTATGGGTCGCGGCCGCGCGGGCCGGCCGACACGACCGCGTGTGAGCATCGCAGGTCGGGCCCGCTGCCGGTAGCGTCAGCGGAACCATTCGAGAGAGGACAGACGTGGAACAACTCATCAACATCGTGTACGCCCTCGCGGCGAACATCTACGACCGCGTGTCGAGCGGATCCGTGGCCCCTCAGGAACCGCAGAACCCCTAGTGCGCGACGCGCCCTAGGCGCCGCCCACCGCGGAGAGCCACTGGCGGGCCTCGTCCGGAAGTCCTCCGGACGACTCCGCGGCGCGGCACCATTTCTTGGCCATCTTCAGGAACTTCATCGGGTTGTAGACGTCTTCCTCGCAGGACCACAGCCCGTCGCCCGCGTAGTGCAGGATCGTCAGGTTCGAGGCCTCGTGGAGCGTGCCGTCGCCGGGATCACGCATCGGATTGCGGATCTCGCAGATCACCCAGCCGCGCTCCTCGTCGATCGTGTGCCAGGCCGCGGGGAACTCCGTCATGTGGCTGCCGGGGAAGCTCGTCATCGTCCGCACCACCCACTCCCGGATCTGTTCCCGGCCACTGAAGTTCCCGTAGGCGTGCTCGATGTAGGTGGCGTCCTCGGTGAACATGTCGGCGAAGAGGTTCCAGTCGCCCGTCGCGGTGGCCTTCTCAACCGTGCGCTGGTAGCCCTCGAAGGCCGACTCCAGTTCAGCCCTCGTCCACGTCCGGTTGTCGGTCTTGTCCGCCTCGGTCACGTGCATCCTCCGTCGAATCGTGTTGTGCGGCTGTCTGTTTCTGGTTGATGCAGCTCAGGTCTGGGTGTGCGACATCGGCGACACCGCGAGTCCGGGCTCTTCCGCCAGCACGTGCAGCGGGCGGTCGCTCGGGCTCGTGGCGTCGGCACGCCAGGACAGCACCGACCACTTCGACAGTCCGGACAGCGCCGAACCCAGGCTGCCGAACGAGCCGGTGGACAGGGCGGAACCGGCCGAGCCGATGGAGCCTATCGAGAGGATCGAGCCGACGCTGCCGATCGAGAGAATCGAGTAGGCCGAGCCGATCGAGAGGATGGAGCCCTCGGATCGGATGGACAGGATCGAGCGTCGCGAGTGCACGGACTTCACCGAGTGCGGTACGGAGGCCATCGCTGAGGTTTACCACAGGGCCGGACAAAGCAGAAGGGCCCCTTCGCGATGCGAAAGGGCCCTTCTGGGATGGCTGGTGACTTACGGAACGACAACCATTCCGACGGTCGGCAGGAAGCTGCAGGTGATCGGGGCGGCGCCCTCGGCCTGGGTGGTGAGGGAGCCGGAGATCACCGCGAGAACGCGGCCGCGACCGGTGTCGGCGATGGCGGACAGGGTGGCCGGTCCGTCCGGGTTGATCTTCGACTCGGACGTCAGGTTCTGAGTCGCCGACTTCTGGTTGTCGATGTTGACCCAGCTGACGGTGAGCGGGACCGGCTGCACGTCGGCGGGCTTCTTGGTGCCCAGCGCGGTGAAGACGAACCCGGCCTGGCCGGCCTTCGGTCCCGGAGGGGGCAGGTGCGCGGGGCCGGGGACGGCCAGCGCGGTACCCACCGAGTCGGCGGTGGCCGAGATGCAGCCCTTGCCGAGGGTCGGGTAGAGGAACTGGGCGATCACGGGGCCGCTCTCCGGCGGGAGCTCCGGTCCGCCGCCGCCACTGCCGTCGAGGAAGGTGATGACCTTGGAGAGGGTCGCCTTCGTCGACTCGGGCAGGTTGGAGGACTCGAGCAGCGTGCGCGCCTGGGCGAGCAGGTCTGCCTGCGGTCCGCCTGCGATGTCGGACGGGCCTGCCGCGGCACCGATGATGGCCGGTGCCAGCGAGGCCAGAGCCTCGATGTTGAGGCCCTCGGGGAGCACGGGCGCGGGCTGCGCCACAGCGTTGGTCGGAGCAGCCAAGGCAGCGGCCGCGGCTATCGCTAGCGCGGTGATCGTTCTGCGCGGTCCTCGCGTACGAAGCACAGTCGTCCCATCCTTATTTTCTTCAAGCGTCGGTTGGCCTGCAGGCCCCCAGCGGTAACGAGGGGCCACTCTATGCAGGCCATCAGGCGGTTGTACAGCGCTTGCCGAGACAACCCTGTTATTTCTTTGTCACCCGAGAGTGACTCTGGGTCGGGAGTCTATGGCAATGCTGGCCGGATGATGCTTGCCCGGTGACCATATCGTGTGACTAGAGTGAAAATTGAGATTGTTGATGCAACTGTTATCCACAATTTTCGGGGAGGTTCAGCGGCCGCCGCGGCTGCCGTTAGGCTCGCTGTCGAACGCTTCGGGTTCCACCCGTCGGCCCACACCACACGGGAGAACGCGAGACGTGTCCGAGATGCCACCCGCACCCCAGACTCGGGATGCTCGCACCGATAGCCGGTCGGCGTCGATCCTTCGCTTCGCCCCGCTGCTGCTGGCGGTCTCCGTCGCGGTGCGGATGGCATGGGTGTTCCTGAGCCCGAACGGCATGAACCTGGTCGATCTGCACGTATATGTGGACGGCTCGGCCGCGCTGCTCAGCGACAACCTCTACGACTTCACCTACGCCGAGCTGACCCCGGACTTTCCGCTCCCGTTCACATACCCGCCGTTCGCGGCGCTGGTGTTCTTCCCACTGCACTATCTGCCCTTCCCGGTGGTGGGGGTGTGCTGGACGCTGCTCACCATCGCGGCGCTGTTCCTCGTGATCCGGATCAGCCTGGAACTGATCTACGGCGCGGCGGCGAGGGAACCCCGCTGGACCGCGGTCGCGCTGACCTGGACCGCCGTCGGGATCTGGACCGAGCCGGTTCGTACCACGCTCGACTACGGGCAGGTCAACGTGTTCCTGGTGCTCGGCGCCATGGTCGCCGTCCGCAGCACCCGGTGGTGGATCGCGGGCGGGCTGGTCGGCTTCATCGCGGGCATCAAGCTCACGCCCGCGATCACCGGCCTGTATTTCGTGGCGCGAAGGCGATGGAAGGCCGCCGTCTTCTCCGCGGTGGCGTTCGGGCTGACGGTGGCGGTCAGCTACCTCACGATCGGCCCGTCGGCGCGCGAGTACTTCGAACACCTGCTCGGCGATGCATCCCGCATCGGCCCGGTCGGGTCGGTGTGGAACCAGTCGGCGCGCGGTGCGTTGAGCCGAGTACTCGGCCATGACGTCGAGAGCGGCTGGCCGTGGCTGGTGGCGGTGGCGGTGGCGGCGCTGCTCGCCTTCTTCGCCTGGCGGGCGCTCGGGGCCGACGACAGGCTCGGCACCCTCGTCGTGGTGCAGCTCTTCGGGCTGTTGATCTCGCCGATCTCGTGGTCGCACCACTGGGTGTGGCTGATCCCGATGCTGATCTGGCTCGTACACGGACCGCTGGCGGAGCGGCTGGGGTCGAAGATCCTGGCCGGCTGCTGGCTGGCGTCGACCATCATCGGGGTGCCGTGGGTGCTGTCCTTCTTCCAGGACTCGATCTGGCTGATCTCGAGGCCAGCCGTGCTGGCCTGGCTGGGCGCCGTGAACGTCGTGGGCGCCGTCGCGTTCTACGCCTGGGTGATCTACGCCGGACGGCTCAGCCCTCGGCAGCCAGACGATCGATCTCCCGCGCAAGGCCCACGTCCAGATCGGTGATCCCGCCCATGGAGTGGGTGGCGCAGGTGAAGGTGAGCGTGCGCCAGCGGATGTCGATGTCCGGGTGGTGATCGCGGCTCTCGGCGGCCGCCGCGACCCGATCGACCAGCGCGATGGCGGCTGGAAAGGTCGGGCACTTCAGTGTTCGGGTGATCGAGGCGCCCGCCCGCTGCCAATCGGGGAGCGATCCCAGCGCGGCTTCGACCTCGGCGTCCGACAGCAACTCGGCCATGACAATGATGGTGCCATGCATGAAGCCCGGGCGGAAACGAATGCGGTGCGAGAGGTCGCGGCGGCGGCGATCATCGCCGGCGGCCGGCTGTTGCTCGCGCAGCGGGTCGCGCCGCCGGAACTGGCAGGCATGTGGGAGCTGCCCGGCGGAAAGATCGAGCCGGGGGAGACCCCGGCGCAGGGCCTGCGCCGCGAGCTCCGCGAGGAACTGGGTGTCGACACCGTGGTCGGCGACCGGATCGGGGTGGACGTGCCGCTGCCGAAGGGCATGGTCCTGCGCGCCTACCTGGTGTCGCTGTGTGACGGGACCCCGACCGCGTTGGAACATTCCGCGGTGCGCTGGGTGACCGGGCCGGAGCTCGCCGCCGCCGATCTGGTGCCGAACGACAGGGCGTGGCTGGCGGAGTTGATGGCGGTGCTGCACGCGGAATAGTTGTGGCGGCAGGCCGCCTCCATCGCGTGTCGCGCCCGGAAACCCGTTGTCCCCAGCCGTTTCCGTGCCACGCTGGTACTGATCATCGGCGTATCGAGGGGGAGGCGTCAGCCATGGGGCGATCCTCGGCTTGGTGGCGGCCTGTGCCGCCGCGCTGACACTGGGGGTGCCCCCCGCGGCGGCCGCCGAACCGCTGCCCGGTCCGACGCCGTTGGCGGACAATTGGTTCCAGGGGCCGGCCGATCTGTCGGGGTACGCGAAAGGGGACGTGATCCGCAGCCGTCCGGTGGAGGTCCGCTTCCCGGCGAACACTCCGTGGCCGGTGGTCAAGACCACCCAGCTGCTCTACCGCACCACCGATTCGTTCGGGGTGCCGGTGACCACGACGGCGACGGTGATGGTCCCCGATCGCCCGTGGACCGGACCGGGGGCCCGCCCGCTGCTCTCCCAGCAGCAGGCGATGGACGCCCTCGATCTGGCGTGCAACCCCTCGGTGACCCTGCCCGCGGGAAAGTCCCAGGACCTGGCCCTCATCTCGCCGATGCTCGCGCTCGGCTATGCGGTCGTCGCCTCCGACTACCAGGGCCCCGAGATGGCCTGGATCGCCGGACGACAGACCGCACACGGCGTGCTCGACGGCATTCGTGCCGCGCAACGCTTTGAGCCGCTTGGGCTCTCGCAGTCACCGGTCGTCATGTACGGCTACTCGGGCGGCGGGCACGCGACCGCATGGGCGGCCGAACAGAAGTCCACCTACGCGCCGGAACTCAATGTCATCGGTGTCGCCGAGGGCGGGGTCCCCGGCGACCTGGCCGGGCTGAGCGAGAAGCAGCCGGCCGTCGGTTTCACCGCCTGGGGCACCCTGCTCGGGTTGTCGAGGGAGTTCCCGGACAAGGTCAGGCCGCAGGAATACCTCACCCCAGAGGGGATCGAGTTCGCCAATACGCTCACCGACGGGTGCCTGACGGACCTGCTCGGCAAGACCAAGGGCATCAGCCTCGCCCAGTGCTCGAAGGTGGGCGACATCCTCACCATCCCGAGCGTCGAGGCCGCCATCGAGGAGAACTCGCTGGCACGCACCGCCGCCACGCCGGACATGCCGCTGTTCGTCTTCCATGACACCAAGGACGTGCTGATCCCGGACCGGGGGATGACCGGAGTGGTCCGTGAGTACTGCAACCGCGGGGTCGACGTCCAGTACGCCCCCGGGCTTGGCGTCGATCATGTCGGTGGGGCCTTTGTCGGGATGCCGCCCGCCTACAAGTGGCTCGACGACCGCGTCGTCGGCCGTCCGACAACGCCGAACTGCTGATCCGGGCGACGCGCGACGGGGAGGGGCTCAGGAGGCGCGTGCCTTCTTGAGCCCCTTCTTCAGGTCCTTGCCCGTGACGCCCTCGTTCTCGAGTTTCTTCATCCGCATGATGACGACGGGACACTTGAGGCACCGCGTCTTGCTGCGGCAGCACTTCTTCTTCGGCTTGAGGCTCGAGACCTTCTTCGCCTTGACCTTGCCCATGTCGGCTCGGCCCTCCTGCCCGGTCGGATACCGGATCGTCCCGGCCTACCCGAGGTTAGCTTGCCCTCACGAATCGGCCCGGCGCAGGCGCGTGCCGCGGTCGGGCTCGGCGGCCCGCTCGCTCGGTCCTGGTGGTTGACCGAGTAGCAGATCCAGGGTGATTCACAACTCGTTTTCGGCGGAATTGCCGCGGGCGGGTAGTATCTAGCTGGCCGCAATGCCTGCACAGGTCGTCCTGTGCTGATGGATTCGCATTCGCGACGCGGCCGCCCGAGCCGTGCGAGCCTAGGTTTCGCGTGGCTGAATCAAGCCAGCCAGGAGACCGCAGCGTGCCCAGCACCACCTTCCGCAATGTTGCCATCGTCGCACACGTCGACCATGGCAAGACCACCCTCGTCGACGCCATGCTCCGGCAGTCCGGCGCCTTCGCCGAGCGTGCCGAACTGGTCGACCGCGTGATGGACTCCGGTGACCTGGAGCGCGAAAAGGGCATCACCATCCTCGCGAAGAACACCGCCGTGCATAAGCACAACGAGGACGGTTCGATCACGGTCATCAACGTGATCGACACCCCCGGCCACGCCGACTTCGGTGGCGAGGTGGAGCGCGGCCTGTCCATGGTGGACGGCGTTGTGCTGCTCGTCGACGCCTCCGAGGGCCCGCTGCCGCAGACCCGTTTCGTGCTCCGCAAGGCGCTCGCCGCCTCGCTGCCCGTCATCCTCGTCGTCAACAAGACCGACCGTCCCGACGCCCGCATCGAGGAGGTCGTCTCCGAGAGCCACGACCTGCTCCTCGACCTGGCGTCCGATCTGGACGACGAGGCCGCCGAGGCAGCCGAGCTCGCCCTCGACCTGCCGGTGCTCTACGCCTCCGGCCGTGAGGGCAAGGCCAGCAAGGTCCAGCCCGAGAACGGCCAGGCCCCCGACGCCGAGAACCTCGACGCGCTGTTCGAGGTCCTGATGGAGAACGTCCCGGCACCCAAGGGCACCGTCGACGCGCCGCTGCAGGCGCACGTCACCAACCTCGACGCCTCCGCCTTCCTCGGCCGCCTGGCCCTGGTCCGCATCCACAACGGCGAGCTCCGCAAGGGCCAGACCGTCTCCTGGATGCGCGAGGTCGACGGCGAGCCCGTCGTCACCAAGACCAAGATCACCGAGCTGCTGCAGACCGTCGGCGTCGAGCGTCAGCCCGGAGAGGTCGCCGTCGCCGGTGACATCGTCGCGGTCGCCGGCTTCCCCGACATCATGATCGGCGACACCCTCGCCGACCTGGAGAACCCGGTCGCGCTGCCGCGGATCACCGTCGACCAGCCCGCCATCTCGGTCACCATCGGCACCAACACCTCGCCGCTCGTCGGCCGGGTCAGCGGCCACAAGCTGACCGCCCGCATGATCAAGTCGCGTCTCGATCAGGAGCTCGTCGGCAACGTCTCGCTCAAGGTCCTCGACATCGGTCGTCCGGACGCATGGGAGGTGCAGGGTCGTGGTGAGCTCGCGCTGGCCATCCTGGTCGAGCAGATGCGCCGCGAGGGCTTCGAGATGACCGTCGGCAAGCCGCAGGTGGTCACCCGCCAGGTCGACGGCAAGGTGCACGAGCCCTTCGAGGAGCTCACCATCGACAGCCCCGAGGAGTACCTCGGCGCCATCACCCAGCTCCTGGCGAACCGCAAGGGCAAGATGGTCCAGATGGCCAACCACGGTGCCGGCTGGGTCCGCATGGAGTTCATCGTCCCCTCGCGTGGCCTGATCGGTTTCCGCACCGACTTCCTCACCGAGACCCGCGGCACCGGCATCGCCAACGCCGTCTTCCACGGCTACGCGCCGTGGGCGGGAGAGATCCGCGCGCGCCACACCGGTTCGCTCGTCTCCGACCGCACCGGCTCGGTGACCCCGTTCGCGATGATCCAGCTCGCCGACCGCGGCACCTTCTTCGTCGAGCCCGGCGCGGACACCTACGAGGGCATGGTCGTGGGCATCAACCCGCGTCAGGAAGACCTCGACATCAACGTCACCCGCGAGAAGAAGCTGACCAATATGCGTCAGTCCTCCGCCGACGTGATGGAGACCCTGGCCAAGCCGATCAAGCTCGAGCTCGAGGGCGCCATGGAGTTCTGTGCAGGCGACGAGTGCGTCGAGGTCACCCCCGAGGTGGTCCGCGTCCGCAAGGTGCACCTGTCGCAGACCGACCGCGCCCGCGAGCGCTCGCGCAGCAAGTCCCGCGACAAGGCCGCGCTGTAGAGTTGCGCTTCGCGCCTGTGCGCGGTTGACGAGTCTGCGGACCCGTCAGCCGCGCACAGGCGTTTACAGCCGTAGATCGAAAGGGACGTGCGAGTGCATCGAGCGGGACGACGAACCCGACAGATCCTGCCGATCGCGACAGCCCTTGTCGCCGGCCTGATGCTGGCGGGCTGCACCGCGAACCCGCCGCCGCCGGTGGAGAGCACCGACAGTCCCAAGCCGACGACGGCGGTGCCCACCAAGAACACCGTCGTTGTCGCGATCGACGACGTGGGCCTCGGCTTCAATCCGCACCTGCTCTCCGACCAGTCGCCGGTCACGTCGGCGGTCAGCTCGATGGTGTTGCCGAGCGCCTTCCGTCCGGTCCCCAGCCCGACCCGGCCCGGCGGCACGGACTGGCTCCCCGACGAGTCCCTGCTGATCTCCGCGGACGTCACCTCCCAGAATCCCTTCACGGTCACGTACCAGCTCCGCAACGAGGCGCAGTGGTCCGACAGCGCGCCGATCGCCGCCGAGGACTTCCGCTACCTGTGGCGGCAGATGATCAGCCAGCCCGGCGTCGTCGACCCGGCCGGCTACGGCCTCATCACCGACATCGGCTCCTCGGGCGGCGGCAAGACCGTCACCGTCACGATGAGCTCGCCGTATCCGGCGTGGCGGGAGTTGTTCACGGACCTGCTGCCCTCGCACCTGGTGAAGGACTCGCCGGGCGGGTTCACCCGCGGACTGGCGGAGAACATCCCGGTGTCCGGCGCCGACTTCCACATCAAGTCCATCGACCGCGGCCGCGACGAGATCCTGCTCGAACGCAACGACCGGTTCTGGGGCAAGCCCGCGACCCCCGACCAGATCCTCATGCGTCGCGGTGGTTCGTCCGCGCAGTTGGCGGACTCGATCCGTTCCGGTGACGCCCAGGTCGCGCAGGTGCGGGGCAGCGGCCCGCTGCAGGCTCAGTTGGCCGCGATCCCCTCGGTGCGCGCCGCCGTCACCCCCGCGCCCCGGGTACTGGAGCTGACCTTGAACGGCAGGGTCCCCGCGCTCGCCGACCAGCGGCTGCGTCGCGGTCTGATGGGGCTGCTCAGCCCCGACCTGCTGGCCTCCGTAGGCACCCCGACCGGCGCGAACGCGACGCCGGCCCGGGCCCAGGTGCTGGCGCCGTCCGATCCGGGCTACGTCCCGACCGCGCCGCCCGCGCCGAGCCGCGAGCAGGCGCTCGGATTGCTCGCCGAGGCGGGCTGGGTTCACACCCTCGTCGACGGCCCCGGTGAGACGGCGACGGCCAGGACCGCGAAGGACGGCGATCAGCTGGCCCTGGTGATCGGTGCGCCGGAGGGCGACGACTCCGCCATCGCGGTCGCGAACACGGCGGCCGACCAGCTCCGCGGCGCCGGGGTCGATGCCTCGGTGACGACGATGAGGCCGGACGAGCTGTACGGCAAGTCGCTCGTCGAGGGCGAGGTCGATGCCGTGGTCGGCTGGGCGCGCGCGGGCTCCGACCCGGCGACCTCGATGGCCTCCCGGTTCGCCTGCCCCCCGCCTGCGGCCCCGGCACCGTCCGGCGCAGGCGAGTCGACGGACGCCGAGCCCGACGTCGTGCCCGATCCGCTTGCCCCGAGCAATCTGTCGGGACTCTGTGACGCGGCCCTGCAGGCGGGCATCGACGAGGCGCTCCGCGGAACCGCGGACGTCGGACACGTGATCGCTCAGGCCGAGCCGAAGCTGTGGGATCTCGCCGCCGTGCTGCCCGTCCTGCAGGACACGACCGTGGTCGCGGCCGGGCCGGGCGTCCAGGGTGTTTCGCTGACCGGCGCGATCCAGGTCGGCATCTTCGCCGATGCCGCCGGCTGGTCAAGGAGCCCGCAGTGAGCGAACGTCGACTGCTGCTGGTGCACGCCCATCCCGACGACGAGACCCTCACCACCGGGGGCACCATCGCGCGGTACGCCGCCGAGGGCGCGCGGGTGACCGTGCTGACCTGCACGCTCGGCGAGGAGGGCGAGGTGATCGGTGAGCGGTGGGCGGGCCTCGTCGCGGACCGGGCCGATCAGCTCGGCGGCTACCGCATCCTCGAGTTGACCGAGGCGCTCGCGGCGCTGGGCGTCGACGGCCCCAGGTTCCTGGGCGGGGCGGGTCGCTGGCGGGATTCCGGCATGATCGGCACCCCGTCAGCCGCCAACCCGCGCGCGTTCGTGAACGCGGACCCCGAGGAGGCGGTCGAGGCTCTGGTCGCGGTGATCCGGGAGGTCCGTCCGCACGTGGTGGTCTGCTACGACCCGGACGGCGGCTACGGCCACCCCGATCACATCCAGGCGCACCGCTTCACGATGGCAGCGGCGTTGGCCGCGGGCACCGATATGTATCCGGCTGCGGGTCGGCCCTGGGAGCCGACGAAGGTGTATTGGACTGTCACCGAGGCGAACTCGTTGGCACAGGGGATCGAGTGCATCACCGAGATCCCGTCGTCGTGGCGGATTCCGGAGCCGGGGGAGTTGCCCTGTGTGCTCGACGAGACGGTGACCGCCGCGGTGGACGTGCGGGCTGTGCTCGAGGCCAAGCGGTCGGCGCTGACCGCGCACGCGACGCAGGTGACGGTGTCGGAGACCGGCTCGGAGTACGCGCTGTCGAACAACGTGGCGCAGCCGATCCTGGCCGAGGAACACTACGTTCTGGCGCGCGGCGCCCGCGGTGCGGTCGACGCCGACGGGCGCGAGCGGGACCTGTTCTCCGGCATCGCTTTCTAGCACGCGGCCGCCCCGAAGGCTTCCAGTCGCCCCACGGGGTGACCCGATCCGGGTTACCCTCGGTGTGCTTCATCAGTCGTACCTGAGTTTCTCGCACGTTGTATCCAGATCGATTGTCGATTTCCGGATCACGAAGGGATCAGCCCGATGGCGTTGCACAGGGTCACCGACAGGGGCGGGGACGCCCAAGACATCTACTCGACGCCGCTCAGCCGAGAAGTGTTGCCGAAGTACCAGATGCCGAAAGAAGCGTCGGACCCGCGGATCGCCTACGCACTGATCCACAGCGAACTCCAGCTGGACGGCAACTCCTCGCAGAACCTCGCGACGTTCTGCTCGACCTGGTCGGAGGACGAGGTCCACCGGCTGATGAACGACTGCCTCGACAAGAACATGATCGACAAGGACGAGTACCCGCAGACCGCGGAGATCGAGTCCCGGTGTGTGCACATGCTGGCGGACCTCTGGAACTCACCCTCCGGACGCGACACCATGGGCTGCTCCACGACCGGATCGAGCGAGGCCGCCATGCTCGGTGGGCTGGCCCTCAAATGGCGCTGGCGCGAGCGGCGGCAGGCGGAGGGCAAGCCCACCGACCGCCCGAACCTGGTGTGCGGGCCGGTGCAGATCTGCTGGGACAAGTTCGCCCGGTACTTCGACGTGGAACTGCGCCAGATCCCGCTCGAGCCCGGCGCGACGGGGATACGTCCGCACCAATTGCGGGAGTACGTCGACGAGAACACCATCGGTGTCGTCGCGATCCTCGGCGTGACCTACACCTGCGACTACGAGCCCGTCGAGGAGATCGCGGCGGAGCTGGACGCGATCATGGCGGACACCGGGCTGGACGTGCCCGTTCACGTCGACGCGGCCAGCGGGGGATTCATCGCCCCGTTCGTGCAGCCGGAGTTGGTGTGGGACTTCCGTATCCCGCGAGTGGCCTCCATCAACACCTCCGGTCACAAGTACGGACTGGCCCCGCTCGGGGTCGGCTGGGTGGTGTGGCGGTCGGCGGACCTGCTGCCCGAGGACCTGGTGTTCCGGGTGAGTTATCTCGGCGGCGACATGCCGACCTTCGCGCTCAACTTCTCCCGGCCGGGCGGCGAGATCGTCGCCCAGTACTACCTGTTGCTGCGCCTCGGCCGCGAGGGCTATCGCATGATCCAGCAGACGTGTGCCGAAACCGCCCAGGCCCTCGCCGAGGAGATCAAGACGATGGGGCCGTTCACCCTGCTCTACGACGGGACCGGCGGGCTGCCCGCGGTGTCCTACACCCTGACCGACCCGGCGACGGCGGGCTTCTCGCTGTACGACCTCAGCGATGAGCTGCGGAGGCGCGGCTGGCAGGTGCCCTCGTACCCGTTGCCCGCGAACCGGCAGGAGACAGTCATCCAGCGGGTCCTGGTTCGGCACGGGATCTCCCGCGATGTGATCTCCCTGCTGGCCGAGGACATCCGTCGATCGCTGGCGCGGCTGGCAGGGGGCACGCCGTCCGACGAGGCGCGGGAAGGGTTCCATCACTGACGGGGTTCGGGTTCCTCCCGAGGCATGGGGTCGGCTGTGACGGCCGACCCCAATCCGATTAGACTGTGATGTGGGTCATAGCCGGGTCGGGCTGACGGAAGGATGTCGATGTACAACTGGAGTGTTCAGAACGCGATCGTGGCATTCGTGGATTCGCTGCGCCCCTACTCGGAACAGCATCACGAGATGTACATGAACGCGCTGTACAACTTCGTCGACATGCAGAGTCACCTGCTCACGCTCCTCGGCTACCCGCCGGTGGGCTGAAGCCCCCGCCTACGATTGGTGCCATGACATCCGGCACCAGCCCCGCACCGACCGGGCGCCGCATCCTCGACTCGGCGATTCTCGGCCTGCTGATGTTCGACGGCGCGCTCACGGCCGTGCTGGCCGTGCTCTTCCTGCCCACCTACCTGGGTTCGGTGGCGTTTCCGATCAGCGCGCTCGCCGCGGGTGTCGTCAACGTGTTGCTGGTGCTCGGGGCCCGCACCGTCACCGACCGGGCATCGATGGCGGCGCTGCCGCTGGTCGGCTGGTTCCTCGGCTTCGTGCTGTGCATGTTCGGCGGTCCGGGTGGGGACGCCCTGTTGCTCGCGAGCCCGCTGACCCTGGTGCTGTTCGGACTCGCGGTGGTGCCCGCCGGGCTGCTCCTGCTGAGGTTCGCCTCCGAGGACGCCGTCGCGCGCGGCAACTCCGCCCGCCGGGCCTAGGAGCGGCGGGCGAATAGGAGGGTGTCGGCTACGGGGGCAGCAACCCCGCAGCCCGACCGGCGTCGGACAACATCGCCTCGACCATCGCCTGCGTGAGCCTGCCGGTGAAGGTGTTCTGCTGGCTGACGTGGAAGCATCCGAACACCTCCAGCGCGCTGCCGTCACCGGTCGGGGGCAGGACAATGTGGGCGCCGTGGCCGAACTTCGGCCGCGGCCGCGGTACCGCCCAGCCGGCGTCGGTCAGTGCGGGAAACAGTGCCTGCCAACCGAATCCGCCGAGCACGACCACCGACCGCAGGGTCGGCGAGAGCAGCCGCAGTTCCTCGTCGATCCAGCGGCGGCAGGTGTCCCGCTCGGTGGGCGTCGGCTTGTTGTCCGGGGGAGCGCAGTGCACGGGTGCGGTGACCCTGACCCCACGCAGCCGCAGGCCGTCGTCGCGGCTGACCGCGGTCGGTTGGTTCGCCAGCCCGACCGCGTGCAGCGCCGCGTACAGCACGTCGCCACTGCGGTCACCGGTGAACATCCGACCGGTCCGGTTCCCGCCGTGCGCGGCGGGGGCGAGCCCGACGATCAACAGCGCGGCATCGGCCGGCCCGAACCCGGGAACGGGCCTGCCCCAGTAGGTCTCGTCGCGGAACGCGGCCCGCTTCTCGACGGCCACGCGCTCGCGCCACTCGACGAGCCGCGGGCAGCGTCTGCAGTTGACGAGCTCGCCGTCCATCTCGGCGAGGGTGGCATGGGCTTCCACAGATCCGACGGTACCCGCGGATGGTGCCAGGAGTTCGGAACTACCCGGAGCAGGGGATTGTGCCCTGGAGCGTCGGATCGAGGGCTTGGCGGACGAGGAAGATCGGGGCCGGGTGCTCGAGCAGTCCCGGGTTGGACTCCGGTGATGGATCGAACGATTTCCTGCCGTGCCCGATCAGGAGTCCAGGGCAGCCATCCTGTACGTACATGTTGCGGACCGACGTTCCGGGGGCGGCGTTCAGGGCCGAGTTGGTGTGCGGGGTGATGGTCCGGTCCGTCGTCGTCGCGATGACGGTGTAGTCGATCCCCGGGAAGGTCTCCTGATCGGCATTGAGAGTGGCCAGGAATGCCGATCCCGAAATCTGCTGCTGGCCGGCCTTCGATTCGCCCGCGAACCAGGCCGCGTTCTCGGAGGGATACAGGCCGCCGTAATCCGTCCCGTGGGTCGACGGCCCTAGCATGACCAGCGTGTGAACCTTGTTCGCCGACGGGCTCGCGCCGCCCTCGAACCGAAGATACTGGCGCGTCAGGGTGCCGCCCTGTGAGTGCCCCACGACGTCGACCTGCGTGGCGCCGGTGGCCTCGCGAACCTTCTCGATGAACCCGCCCAGCTCGAGTGCCGCGGCCTCGAGCGCGGTGTAGCCCCACCCGGTACGGCCGCTGGGGATGCCGGTGGGACCCAGGAAGTTCTGTGGGCCGAAGCCGTAGTTCAGTGCGAAGACGCAGTAGCCGTCGTTCTTGAGGGCCGCGATCAGCGGTCCCGGGGCTTGTTGCGGCTCGGACTGATCGCCCCAGCTCGCCTGCATGCCTCTCCCGGTACCGTGCACGAGCACGACCGGTCTGGGATGCCGCTGCGACGTGCAGTTCCAGTCGTTCGCACCGAGGAGTTGCCCCTGTTCGGGCTCCTGCCCACCGGCAGATCCAGGTGCCGAGGACTGGGCGGCGGTGGTCGCCGAGGGCGTGATCGCGGTGCCGAGGACGAACATGGCAACGACCGCGAGGCTGGTCGCGACCGCGCGGAGCCGGTCGTTCACATGAGTACTCCTGGGGCTGGGTGCGGGAAATGCGAGACAGTGCAGCCGTCATCTGTAACACCCCCGACGGGGTCGGCGCAGGAGAATGCCCTCT
>Ga0105243_10000452_pt1 | contig 42690 bp, 39 predicted proteins | sample KBSM34metaG_FD_81525 | JGI IMG/M metagenome (GOLD analysis project Ga0105243, IMG submission 81525) | Miscanthus rhizosphere microbial communities from Kellogg Biological Station, Michigan, USA - KBS M3-4 metaG | ecosystem: Host-associated > Plants > Roots > Rhizosphere > Soil | place... | reverse complement strand
GTGGTGGTCGACGTGACGCTCGATTTGCCCGGGTTGTCCGAGCCGGCGACCGGTCACATCGTGTCGCTGCCGGAGGATGGCGGGGAACCGAAGCTCAATCGCGTGTTCCTGCGCAGCGGGCGAATGCCCGAACCGGATGCGCGGCGTGAAGTGGTGGTGGGCGAAGCGTTCGCGCAGGAAAATGGATTGAAGCCGGGCGATTCGCTGGTCGCGGTGATCAACGGCCACCGGGAAACGCTTCAAATTTGCGGCATCGGGCTTTCGCCCGAGTTCGTGTTCGAGGCGCGGGCGGGCGAAACCTTGCCGGACCACAAGCGCTTCAGCGTGATCTGGATGAACTACCGCGCGCTGGCGGTGGCCTACAATCTCGACGGCGCGTTCAACGACGTCTGCCTCGACCTCGCGCCCGGCGCGGCGGCCGCGCCGGTGATGGCGCAGATGGACCGCCTGCTCGCGCCCTACGGCGCGGGCGGCGCGTATTTGCGGAAAGACCAGGCGTCGGCGCAGCGGCTCGACGACGAACTGCGGGTGCTGCACGCCTTGTCGGTCGCCTATCCGCTGGTCTTCCTCAGCGTCGCGGCGTTCATGGTCAACGCGGTGCTCGCCCGCATCGTGCGGCTCCAGCGCGAGCAGATCGCGCAGATGAAGGCGCTCGGCTATTCGTCGCGGCAGGTCGGCGTGCATTACCTGAAATTCGTCGTCGTCATCGGCGCGCTCGGCACGCTGCTCGGCGGCGTCGCCGGGCGCTTCATGGGCGGCGGGCTGGTGCATCTCTACACGCTGTTTTTCCGCTTTCCGTCGCTCGTCTTCCGCCTGGACTACGGCGCGCTCGGGCTAGCGCTCGGCATCAGCGCGGGCACCTCGGTGCTCGGCGTGCTGACGGTCGTCTGGCAGGCGGTGAAGCTGCCGCCGGCCGAGGCGATGCGGCCGGAGCCGCCGGCGGATTTCAAGCCGTCGCTATTCGAGCGCATCGGGCTGACGCGGTTTTTCAGCCCGACCTTCCGGATGGCGCTGCGCAACATCGAGCGCAAGCCGTGGCAGGCGGTGTTCACCACCGCCGGGCTGACGCTGGCGACCGGGCTGATGGTGCTGCCCGGCGCGATGGCCGACAGCATCGACTACCTGCTGACGTTCCAGTGGAACCGCCAGCAGCGGCAGGACGTGGCGGTGTTTCTGGTCGAGCCGGGCTCGGGCAAGGGCTTCCACGATCTCGAACACCTGCCCGGCGTGATCCGCGCCGAGCCGATCCGCAGCGTGCAGACGCGGCTGCGTTTCGCCCACCACCACCGCAAGCTCGCCATCACCGGCATCGCGCCGGGCTCGAATCTCAACCGGCTGTTGGACGAGCGGGGCGAGCCGATCGTTTTGCCGGACGAGGGTTTGGTGATGTCGAAAAAACTCGCCGAGGTGATCGGCGCGCGGGTCGGCGACGAGGTGCAGGTCGAGGTGATGGAAGGCCGCCGGCCGGTGGTGAACGTGCCGATCCGCGGGCTGGTCACCGACTACGCCGGGGTCGCGGCCTACATGGACATCCGGGCGCTCCAGCGGCTGATGAAGGAAGGCGACACGATCAACGGCGCGTATCTGGCGATCGACCACGCGAAGTGGGACGAGTTCATGCGCGAGGTGAAGGACACGCCGCGCGCGGCGGTGGTGATGGTGAAGCGCGACCAGCTCGAATCGTTCCGCAAGACGACCGCGCAGAGCATCGGCCTGCTCCGCAAGCTCTACTTCACGCTCGCCGTGATCGTGGCCTTCGGCGTCGTTTACAACAGCGCGCGCATCGCTCTGTCCGAGCGCAGCCGCGAGCTGGCGACGCTGCGGGTGGTCGGCTTCGACCTGGTCGAGGTCCGCGGCGTGCTGTTGGGCGAGCTCGGCTTGCTCGTGCTCTGCGCCCTGCCCGCCGGATTGTTGTTCGGCCGCGGGCTGGCGCTGTTCATCATGTCGTCGTTCAGCACCGAGACGGTGCGGCTGCCGATCGTGATCGAAACCTCGACCTACTCGACCGCCATCGCCGTCGTGCTGACCGCCGCCGCGCTGTCGTTCGCCTCGGTCAGCCGCATGCTTTCCAAACTCGATCTGGTCGGCGTCTTGAAGGCGCGCGATTGATGCTCCATTTTCACCCCGCGATCCCATGGCGAAACCCACCTCCGCATCGACCGGCGACACCCCACCGTGGGATCAAAGCCGCAACGCGTCCTCCAAGCACCGGCTGCGCCGGTTCCTGCCGTGGATCATCGGCCTGGTGATCGTCGCCCTGGTCGTGCTCGGCCTGCGGCCGAAGCCGGTCGAGGTCGAGATCGGCACGGTCGCCCGCGCGCCGCTCACCGTCCGCGTGTCCGAGGAAGGCAAGACCCGCATCCGCAACCGCTACGTCGTCGCCGCGCCGGTGGCCGGCCGCATGCGCCGCGTGCCGCTCAAGGCCGGCGACGAGGTGAAGGCGGGCGAAACGGTGCTGACGACGATCGAACCGGTCGCCTCGCCCTTGCTCGATCCGCGGGAAAAGGCGCGCGCCGAGGCCGCGGTCGCCAGCCGCGAGGCCGCCCGCAGCCGTGCCGCCGAGGCGCTCAAAGCGGCGCAGAGCGCGCTCGAACTCGCCGTGGCCGACCGCGACCGCTACCGCTCGGTCCAGCGCGAAGGCAGCGTTTCCAAGGCCGACCGCGACCGGGTGGAGGGCGACGCGCTGATCCGAGCGGCCGACGTGCGCGCGGCGCAGTTCGCCGTGAAGGTGACGGAGTCCGAACTCGCCGAAGCGCGGGCCGTGCTCGAACGCCCGGCGGTTTCGCTGGAGCGCAATCTGGTCGAGGTGAAATCGCCCGTTTCCGGCCGCGTGCTCAAGGTGATGCAGGAGAGCGAAACGGTGGCGACGCCGGGCATGGCGATCGCCGAGGTGGGCGACCCTCAGGATCTGGAAATCGAAGCGGAGATCCTTTCCCGCGACGCCGTGGCGATCCGTGCGGGCGACTCGGTCAGCGTCGAACAATGGGGCGGTCCGATCGCGCTGAACGCCCGCGTTCGCCGCGTCGAGCCGGCGGCCTTCACCAAGATCTCCGCCCTCGGCGTCGAGGAGCAGCGCGTTTACGTCCTCAGCGATCTGCTCGATCCGCCCGCCGAGGCGAAGGCGCTCGGCGACCGCTACCGCGTCGAGGTCCGCGTCGCCGTCTGGCACGGCGAGCAGGTGCCGGTGGTGCCGGCCGGCGCGTTGTTCCGCGAGGGCAACGCGTGGAAGACCTTCGTCTTCCGCAATGGCGAGGCGAAGTCGGTCCAGCTCGACGCCGGGCGAACCGACGGCCATTTCACCGAGGTGGTTTCTGGTCTCAACGTCGGCGACGAGGTGCTGCTCCACCCGCCCGACACGGTGAAGGACGGCGTGAAGGTGAAGAAGCGGGAGTGACGAACGCCCCATTTCCCAAAACTTCGCGGCTTCGCGTGAGACCCATGCGGAACCAACCGAGTTCGGAGTGGTCTCACGCGAAGGCGCGAAGCAGCGAAGGAAAAGGGGAGCTCCGGATCGGTTCGGGAAGGCTCCGGAAGGGTTCGGGGCGCTGGCAACCGCCATGGGAGGGCTCCGGATTCGTTCGGGAGGGCTCCGGATTGGTTTTGGAAGGCTCCGGATTGGTTTTGGAAGGCTCCGGATCGGTTCGGGGCGCGGGCAACCGCCATGGGAGGACTCCGGATTCGTTCGGGAAGGCTCCGGATCGGTTCGGGACGCTGGCAACCGCCATGGGAGGGCTCCGGATTCGTGCGGGAAGACTCCGGATAGGTTTTGGAAGGCTCCGGATGGGTTCGGGAGGGCTCCGGATGGGTTCGGGAGGGCTCCGGATTGCACGGAGTTTCACGCATCCGGAATGTCCGGGATGGCCGATCTCGCGTGTGCGATCCCCATGGTTACGCGATTCAAAATACGCGGGTTAGGAAGTTTTTGATTTCATGGCGCGGCGGTCTAGGCTGTCCGATGCGATGAAAACGAGTTTCCCACTCCGCCGTGTCGCCTGGTCCGTAGCTGCGGTCGGTGCGTTGGCCGGTCTCCAGCCTTTGCGGGCGATCGACCTGCCGGACCGACCGCCGCCGGCGCAGGCGACCGGTTTGTCCGGGTTTTACAAGATCTCGTCCTGCACGGATCCGCTGTTCCCGGGCGAAAACCAGAGCGAGTGGTTCTTCGACTTCGGCGAGGGCGTGCGGTCCGGTCGCACCAGCGGGACGGTGGCGGTTTCGCTCCGCCAGAATCCGCACGTGCGGGTCCGCATCCTCGTCTGGCAGCTCGATCCGGCGACCTCGACGCTGATCCTCGGCAACCAGACCGAAGAAGGCAGCCGACGGGCCGTCGCGCTGGCGGTCTGGAAGATCGGCAGGAGCTCGGGCGGGGTGTCGCTCCAACGTGGCAGCTATCACGTGTCCCTGACCCGGGCGTCGGCGGCCGATTGAACGGACGGCAAGGCGCGGTGGAACTCGCGGGAGTGCACCGCGCCCTCCGGCGTCAGGACGCTGGCGAAGAGGGTGAAACCGTCGACCGGGAAACGGCCGAGCGGCGTTTCCGCGTGGCGGGCGAGGAAACGGTGCAGGCGTCCGCCGGGCACCGCCTTGCCGCGGCCGACGGTGACGTGCGGGTGGAACGGCTTTTCGCCGGGGGCCAGGTCGAGCGCCAGCACCTGTGCCTCGATTTGCTCGTGCAGGGCGTAAAGCGCTGGCGGCGGGGAGTCGACGCCGGCCCAGACGACCAGCGGCCGGCCGTGGCCGCCGAAGCGACCGAGCCCGCGCAGGGCGAGGGGAAACGGCGGGGAGTCGACCGTTTCCAGTGCCGACACCAGCGCGGGCACGGCTTCGTCCGGCACCGGGCCGAGGAAGGCCAGCGTCAGGTGCAGCGGCCGGGCGGGCAGCCATCGCAGCCCGGGCAGATCCGGATCCAGCCGGTCCAGCGCGGCGGCGACGACCGCCGGGATTTCCAGCGCGACGAACAACCGCTTGGTCATCATGACACAATATCATGGCTCGGGAGATCCGCCGGGATTGACCCGCCGCCGCCGATTGCCTAGTCGAAGGCCGGTCAAAAGACCGCCACGTCCATGTCCCAAGCGCCCACCATTCTCTACACGCAGACCGACGAAGCCCCTGCGCTCGCGACCTATTCCTTTCTTCCGATCGTCCGGGCCTTCACCAAGCCGTCCGGCATCGCCGTGGAAACCCGGGACATCTCGCTCGCCGGACGCATCATTTGCCAGTTTCCCGACGTCCTGCGCGACGACCAGAAGATCGGCGACCACCTGGCCGAGCTCGGCGCGCTGACGCTCCAGCCCGAGGCGAACATCATCAAGCTGCCGAACATTTCCGCCTCCGTGCCGCAGCTCAAGGCCGCCATCGCCGAACTCCAGGCGAAGGGCTACGCGCTGCCGGATTACCCGGAAAACCCGCAGACCGACGCGGAAAAGGACGCCCGAGCCCGTTACGACAAGGTGAAGGGCTCCGCCGTCAACCCGGTGCTGCGCGAGGGCAACTCCGACCGCCGAGCTCCGAAGGCGGTTAAGGACTACGCCCGCAAGCACCCGCACTCGATGGGCGAGTGGTCCGCCGATTCGAAGACCTCCGTCGGCACCATGGGCCGCAATGATTTCTTCTCGAACGAGAAGTCCGTCACCGTCGCCGAGGCGACCGACGTGCAGATCGAGTTCGTCGGCAAGGACGGCGCCAAGAAGGTGCTCAAGGCCAGTACGCCGCTGAAGGCGGGCGAAATCCTCGACGGCACCTTCCTCAGCAAGAAGGCGCTCGTCGCCTTCCTCGAACAGCAGGTCTCGAAGGCGAAGGCCGACGGCACGCTGTTCTCGCTGCACATGAAGGCGACGATGATGAAGGTCTCCGACCCGATCATCTTCGGCCACGCGGTGAAGGTGTTCTTCCGCGACCTGCTGGCGAAGCACGGCGGCGTGCTCCAGGAGCTCGGCGTCGATTTCAACAACGGCTTCGGCGACCTCGTCGCGAAGATCCAGAGCCTCCCGGCCGACCAGAAGGCCGCGATCGAAAAGGACATCGCGGCGATCTACGCCGCCGGTCCGGCGCTCGCGATGGTCAATTCCGACAAGGGCATCACCAACCTGCACGTGCCGTCCGACGTGATCGTCGACGCCTCGATGCCGGCGATGATCCGCACCTCCGGCCGCATGTGGAACGCCCAGGGCAAACCGCAGGACACGCTCGCCGTGATCCCGGACAGCTGCTACGCTGGCGTCTATCAGACGGTCATCGATTTCTGCAAAAAGAACGGCGCGCTCGACCCGAAGACCATGGGCTCGGTGCCGAACGTCGGCCTGATGGCCCAGGCCGCCGAGGAATACGGCTCGCACAACAAGACCTTCGAAATCCCGGCCGACGGCACCGTCCGCGTGGTCGACGCCAGCGGCAACGTGCTGATCGAGCACGCGGTGGAAGCCGGCGACATCTGGCGCGCCTGCCAGACCAAGGACGCGCCGGTGCAGGACTGGGTGAAGCTGGCGGTCAACCGCGCCCGCGCGACCGGTTCGCCCGCCGTGTTCTGGCTCGACCCGGCCCGCGCCCACGACGCCCAGCTCATCGCCAAGGTCGAGCGCTACCTGCGGGACCACGACACCGCCGGCCTCGACCTGCGCATCCTTCCGCCCGCCGAGGCCTGCCTGTTCAGCCTCGAGCGTATCGTGAAGGGCGAGGACACGATTTCCGTCACCGGCAACGTCCTGCGCGACTACCTCACCGACCTGTTCCCGATCCTCGAGGTCGGCACCTCGGCGAAGATGCTTTCCATCGTCCCGCTGATGAACGGCGGCGGCCTGTTCGAAACCGGCGCCGGCGGTTCCGCGCCGAAGCACGTCGAGCAGTTCCTCCAGGAAAACTACCTGCGCTGGGATTCGCTCGGCGAGTTCTTCGCCCTCGCCGCGTCGTTCGAGCACGTCGCCGACACCTTCCAGCACGCCAAGGCCAAGGTGCTCGCCGACACGCTCGACGCCGCCACCGGCAAGTTCCTCGAAAACGACCGTTCGCCTGGCCGCAAGCTCGGCACCATCGACAACCGCGGTTCGCACTTCTACCTCGCGCTCTACTGGGCCGAGGCGCTCGCCGCTCAGGACGTCGATGCCGGGCTGAAGGCCGCCTTCGCCCCGGTCGCCGCCGCGCTCGCCGCCAACGAGGCGAAGATCGTCGAGGAGCTGCTCGCCGTCCAAGGCCAGCCGGTCGACCTCGGCGGTTACTACCAGCCGGACGACGCCAAGGCCGGCGCCGCCCTGCGCCCGAGCGCGACGCTCAACGGCATCCTCGCCGCGCTTTAATCCTCCGCTCCCACGGTTTCAAAATCCCGCCAGCCGGTCCGGTTGGCGGGATTTTTTAATGCCACCTTGCGGGTTTGACATCCCGGCGTGGGCGGGAAGAGTCGCGGCATGTACGAAACGCGCGGCACTCTCAAAATGATCGGCGATGTCCAGACCTTCGGCAGCGGCTTCACCAAGCGGGAGTTCGTGGTCACGACCCAGGACAAATACCCGCAGGATCTCAAGTTCGAGATCGTGAAGGACAAGTGCTCGCAGCTCGACGGCTTCTCCGTGGGCCAGGAGGTCATGGTGAACTTCGACATCCGCGGCAACGAGTACAACGGCCGCTACTACGTGAACCTCTCCTGCTGGAAGATCCAGGCCGCCAGCGGCCAGGCGGAAGCCCCGGCGGAGCGCGCCGCCGCGCCGGCCCGCCGTCCGCAGCAGGCGGCACCCGCCAGCCAGGCCGAGCCGTCCGCCGCGGATCTGCGCAACGAGGACGACTTCGACGACGAGATCCCGTTCTGAGCCAGCCTCCCGGTCCGGTCAGGCGTTTTTCGGTTTCCGCCGGACGAGCAGGTGCTTGTCCTTGCGGCTGACCTCGAACCGGCCGATCGCTTCGATCAAGCCGCTGAGCTTCGAGTAGCCGTAGTTGCGGGAGTCGAATTCGGGCGCCTGCTTGACCAGATGCGAGCCGATCTGGCCGAGGTTCGCCCAGTCGCTTTCGTCTTCGGTGGCGGCGTCGATCGCCTGGTCGAGGAGGCGGATCAGCTTCTTGTCCTTTTGCAGCTCCGCGCCCGATTTCCGCGAGCCTCCGGCGGGTTTGTCTTCGGCGGCGATCAGCAGCTCGGTGTAGACGAACTTGTCGCAAGCGGCGACGAAGGGGCCGGGCGTTTTCTTTTCGCCGAAGCCGAACACCGTCAGGCCCTGCTCGCGGATGCGCGCCGCCAGCCGGGTGAAGTCGCTGTCGCTCGTCACCAGGCAGAAGCCCTGGAAGCGCCCGGTGTAGAGCAGGTCCATGGCGTCGATGATCATCGCGCTGTCCGTGGCGTTCTTGCCGCTGGTGTAGGCGAACTGCTGGACCGGCTGGATGGAGTGCTTCAGCAGCTCTTCCTTCCAGCCGCCAAGATTCGGCTTGGTCCAGTCGCCGTAGATCCGCTTCACGCTCGCCGTGCCGTATTTCGCGACTTCCGCCAGCAGGCCGCTGACGACGGCGGGCGAGGCGTTGTCCGCGTCGATCAATACGGCCAGCGGCTTCGCGGTGGCATCGGGGTCGGTGAGGTTCATCGACTGCAACCTAACCGGGAAACCGGCCGGGGGAAAACCTTTCGACGCGGTTCGCTCAGGCCGCGGCGGCTTCACGGTAGCTCACCATGCGGCGGCTCGCGGGATCCCATAGGTTGACCCGGAAGCAGCCGAAGATATCGGCGATCCGCAGCCGGGTGGTCATCGGGTGCTGGAGTTCGGGAATCGCGGCCATCGTTTCGCGCAGCCGGTAGAAGGGGATGGTCGAATTGATGTGGTGGACGTGGTGGTAGCCGATGTTGCCGGTGAGCCATTCCACCAGCCGCCCGGTCTTGAGAAAGCTGGCGGTTTCCATGGCCGCCTCGAAGACGTCCCATTCGTCGGGGGTGAACACCCGCACGCCCGGGACGCTGTGCTGGATGTAGAACAGGTAGGCGCCTGCGGCGGCGGCGATCCACAGCGGCAGGAGGTAGGCGAAGAGCATCATTTGCCAGCCGCCCGCCCACCATAGGCCGGCGAGCAGGGTGAGGTGGGCGAGGAACACCAGCCCGGACGGCCAGTGCTTGCGTGGATCACGGAATAGAGAGCCGAGGCAGATGTTGCCCATGAAGACCGTGAAGTAGGCGCAGAAGATCGTCAGCGGGTGGCGGATGAGGCGGTAGCGGAGGCGCTGCCAGCGGGTGGTCCGCCGCCAGCTGGCGATGCTGAGCATGGGGAAGGCGCCGATGTCGGTGATCACCACCGGCGTGGTGGCGTCATTCGGGGCGACGACCTGGCCGACGTGGGCGTGGTGGTGGTTGTGGCTTTCCCGCCACGAGCGCGGCGGGGTGAGCAGCAAAGTGCCGATGCCATACATCAGGAACCGGCCGAGGCGGGAACCGCGCAGGATCGCGCCGTGCTGGAAGTCATGGAAGAGGATGAACGAACGCACCATCAACAGGCCGCCCAGAATCGAGAACCACAAGCGCACGGGCCAATCGGTCAGGGCGGCGGCGGTCAGCAGGGCGGCCAGCGGCACCAGGGTGGAGATCACTTCCCACCAGGTTCTGCCACGGCGCTCCACGGCGAACGGCTTGGAGGCTAGATACAACTCCCTGCCAAAGCGCGGCGGTTGGGCAACAGCGGCGTCCATCGGATCCTCCTGATTTATCCTTGATAATAAGCGGTTTTCGAAAGAATCGCAAATTCGCAAGTCCGGCGGAGGACCGGGTTTTCATCCACTTCCGGCTCAGCGCGTCACGATCACCGGCGTGCCGAGCCGGACGACGTCGTAGAACCGCTTCGCCTGGCGGGCGGGCAGACGGATGCAACCGTGCGACGCCGGATAGCCAGGGACGTTGCCGGCGTGCAGGCCGCAGGAGCCGGTGAAGCGCAGGAAATACGGCATCGGCGCGCCTTCGAAGTGCGCGCCGGACGGACAGCCACCGTCGCGGGCGTCGACGTTCGCCTTCACGATCTGGCCGTTACGGACGTAATTGCCGTAAAGCGACGAGCGGTGGTCGATGTCCTTTTCGATCACCGAGAAGCGGCCGGTCGGCGTGTTCTTGCCCTCGCGACCGGAGGAAATCGGCGACACGGCGACGAGCTCCTTGCGGTGGTAGAGGTAGGCTTTTTGCTCGCCGAGTTTCACCACGATTTTCCGGTTGCGCGTATCGCCTTTGTCCCACAGTGCCCCGAGTTCGGGAATGGTGGTGCAGCTGGCGAACAGGCAGGCGACGGCGGGCAGAAGGAGGCGGGAAAGTTTGGCAAAGCGGGGCATGGGCGTCGGGATGTCCGTTTCCAATTGCCGCGTTTTGCGCGGCCGGTCAACCGCTCGCGACCGGTTGGCGGGGAGCGATTTGCAATGTCGGGCGAACCAGCGGGCCTGAAAAACTTGAGCCGGTCGGAGTCGGCTCCTAGGTTCCCGCATGCCCGAGATTCATCCCGTTGGAACCGTGCGCGCCCGTTGGGGCGAAGGCGCGGTGTGGTGGAACAACGCCCTCTATTACGTCGACATCGAAGCGCACCAGGTCCACCGCTACGAGCCGGCGACCGGCGCGGAGCATTCGTGGAACGTCGGCCAGCGCGTCGGCACGGTGGTGCCGCGCGAGAGCGGCGGGCTGGTGATCGCGGGCGACCACGGGCTGTATTTCCTCGACGAGGCGAGCGGCGAGCTGACCGCCATCGCCGATCCGGAACCGGACAAGCCGGACAACCGCTTCAACGACGGCAAGTGCTCGCCCGACGGCCGGTTCTTCGCCGGCACGATCAGCCTGGTGAAGAAGACCGGCGACGCGAAACTCTACCGCCTCGATCCGGACCTGACGCTGCACGAGGCCTTCGGCCCGGTGACCAACTCGAACGGCATCGTCTGGAGCAAGGACGGCAAAACCGTTTACTACATCGACACGCCGCGCCGCGAGATCCTCGCGTTCGACTACGAGGACGGCCACCTGCACAACCTGCGCAGCGTCGCGTCGACCGAAGCGATCGACGCCTCGCCGGACGGCATGACGATCGATTCCGACGACCGCCTGTGGGTCGCGTTCTGCCACGGCGCTTGCGTCGCCTGCTACGATCCGGCGACGGGCGAGGAAGTCCGCCGCGTCGAGATTCCGGCGTTGGAAACGACCTCGTGCGCGTTCGGCGGGCCGGAGCTGGCCGACCTTTACGTCACCACCGGCATCCACAAGTCGGTGGAGGAGGAGCACGGCGGGCGTTTGTTCGTCGTCAAAGGCCTCGGTGTGAAGGGCGTGGCCGCGAGCGCGCTCGCGGGCTGAAACGTCCGCCCGGCCGGGCGCGGCGGCTTCACTTGAGCAGCTCGTCGCGCCACGCGCGGTAGTCCAGCGCCGCCGGATCGCGGTCCGGCGGCGGGGTTTGCCGGGCGAACGGTTTCCGCCGCGGCCGGCGGGCGATCTTGCGCGGGGTCATCGGGTGGCGGTTTGCGATTTTCCGGCCCATTCGCCCCAGTGCTGGAGGAAGAACTTCTTCTCCTGGGTCAGGAACCGGTCCGAACGGCCGAGGATCGGGCGCAGCGAGGTGGTCATCTGCAGGGTGACGAGCAGGAACACGAAGCCCCACAGGCACAGCGGGCCGCGCTGGGTGGCTCCGGCGGCGCGCGTGGCGGCCCGCAGGAAGCGCAGGCCGAAGTGCAGGGCGATCAGCCAGCTGCCGATGCCGAGCACGCCCATGAAGCCGTAGGAGTCGGTCGATTCCGCGAAGATCCAGACGGCGGGGGCGAACCCGAGCAGCAGCAGGCCGGCGAGGGCGAGCGCGCCGGCGAAGCACGCGGCGAGCTGCCCGGCGGCCACCTTCGCGCCGGAGAGCGTGGCGAAGATGAACAAGCTGGGGAAACAGATCACGCCGGCGATGCCGAGCCCGGCGGCGAGTTTCAACGGCGCGGCCCAGAGCTGCTCGTGTTTGGCGAAGCAACCGAGGACGACGCCGAACAACAGGAACGAGCCGAGCGCGAGCAGGGCGAAGCGTCCGGTCGCACGCTGGCCGGGCTCGGCGAGGCGGGCGACCAGCTCGTGCGGGCGTCGTAGCAGGGCTTCGAACAGCGCGCGGAAGTCGAGGCGCTCGGGCAAGGGTGGATCGAGCGGCGGCGGTTGCGGGATCGAGTCGGGCGGATTCATGGGCGTTTGCATTGGGGTTGGGAAAAGCGGGCGATCAGCCAGGCGGTGGCGGCGACGAGCAGGAGCGTTCCGGCGGTGTCCAGCGCGTGGCCGCCGGTCAGGCGGTCGAGCGCGCGCCACACGGCCTGGTAGAAATCCCCGTTCATCGGGTCGGGGCGGAGGAAGGTGACCTTCAGGGTGGGCGTTCCGAAGAACGGCCGCAGCATCCAGGCGAACTGCGCGCCGAGGAAGCCGTTGCCCGCGAGCCAGGCGAGGAGCGTGGCGTTCGCCACGGCGCGGGTCGGCGCGCGGGCGGTCAGCAGCCGGTGGAGGTGGAGGTTGCCGGCGATCCCGGCGAAGGCGATCAGCGCGGTGTGGACCAGCAGGTGGGCGGCGTGCGCGGAGGCCGCTCCGGGCGAATCCGGCGGCGGCGCGTTCCACGCGAGGAACAGGGTGACCGGCGCGAGCGAACCGAGGATCAGCGCGGCGAGGGCGAACGAGGAGAGCAGGGCGAGCCACGACTGGCGGAAGCCGAGGCCGCCGCCGAGCAGGATTCCGAACAGGCCGTTGAGCAGCCCGTTGCAGCCGAGCGTGCAGGCGACGAGCAGCGGCATCTTCGCCGCGACGTAGGCCCCCATCAGCGGCGAGCGCCAGCTGCCGACGGTGAAGCCGTAGGCGGCGAGGCCGAGCGCGGCGACTCCGGCCGTCCGCAGGGTGCGGCGCGCGGACGGGGCGTCGAGCCAGGCGGCGTCGGGTTGCAGCAGCGGCCGGAGAAGCATGCCTTCATCCCAGCCGGCATTTGTGAAACGAGGATTCCGTTAGGGTGAAGATTTGGAGAAGTTTTCAGTGTTCAGTTTGCAGTTTTCAGCAAGAGAGCAGACTGCGGTGCCGGTCTTTTTCTCTTTTCTGAAAACTGAACACTGAAAACTGAACACTCACGCGCCAGCATGCGGCAGCGTGAGCGTGGCGGTGGTGCCGCCGCCGGGGGCGGGCGAGAGGTCGACCGCGCCGCCGTGAAGTTCGGCGGCCTCCTTCACCAAGGTCAGTCCGAGGCCGGTGCCCTTGCGGCCGCTGGTGTGGTGGCGCAGCGAGTAGAAGCGGTCGAAGACCTTGTCCTTCGCGTAGTCGGGCACGCCGGGGCCGTGGTCGCGCACGGTCAGCCGGGCGTGGCCGTCGGCGGTGGTCACGGCGATCTCGACCGCCCCGCCGCGCGGCGAGAAGTCGATCGCGTTTTCCAACAGGTTGGTGGCGGCGGCGCGGAGGATGAACTCGTCGCCGCGGACCGGCACGGGCGCGTCGGGGAAGGCGGGCGAAAGGACGACGCCGGCGATCTCGGCGAGCGGCTTGGCTTGGTCGATCGCGCGGGCGACGACGGCGGCGAGGTCGAGCTCGGCGGCGGATTCGAGCCGGCTCCGGCTTTCGATCGCGGCGAGTTCGAGCAGGCGGCTGATCATGCGCTCGGCGCGGCTGGTCTCGGCGCGGATGTTGCCGAGGAAACGGCGGCGCGTGTCGGCGGGCATGTCCTCGTCGAGCAGCTCGGCGGCGCCGCGGATCGCGGCGAGCGGGCTCTTCATTTCGTGCGTCAGCGTCTGGATGTAGCGCTCGGCGAAGCGCCGGCCTTCGAGCGCCTCGCGCATCGACTCCAGCGCGCGGGCGAGCGTGTTGACCTCGCGGCCGATGCCGGTTTTCGGCAGCTCCGGGCGTTCGCCGCGCTCGATCGCGCGGGCGTAGTCGGTGATCCGGCCGATCGGACGGAACAGCCAGAGGAACACGACGCCGATCAGGAACAGGATGCCGCCGCCGATCAGCCCGCAGGCCCAGCCGATGACGACCTTGCGCTGGCGGATCATCGGCAGCGCGTCCGCCTGCGGCTTGAACACGGTCAGCACGCCGGCCGGCCGCGCGGGGTCGCCGATCGGCGCGGCGACGTAGAGGATGGAGGTGCCGGCGTCGGATTCGTCGTCGCGGGTGCTGCGCGCGCCATACTCGCCGCGCAGCGTGCGGGCGACGTCGCGCATGGCGGCGTAGTCGAGCCCCTCGCGCTTGCCGCGGTCGGAGTCGAACACCACGGTGCCGCGCGCGTCGGTGACGTAGACGTTGAGTCCGACGTGGTTTTTGACGTGGTCGTAGATCCTCGCCTCGAACGCGCGGCCGTGAGCGGAGTCGAACACGCGGCGCAGGCGGGCGGTGTCGGGCCGGCCGTCACGCATGTCGTTCTCCAGCAGCCCGGCGAACAGGTGGGCGGAGTCGACCATCGCCTCCTCGGTCGCCTGGAACATCTGCGGCTCGACGTCGGCGGCGAAATGCGTCGCCAGCAGGCCGAAGCCGGTCGCGATGATGAAGGCGATGAAGAAGAGGGTGACGCGGGTGAAACGCAAACGGGTTGATGGTTGAGAGTGGATGGTTGAGAGACAGGGGCATTTCTGGCCCCTGTCCACTCAACCGAGCGCGAGCAGGTAGCCCAAGCCTCGCCGGGTCTGGATGAAGTCTTCCGCGCCGGGCTGGCAGGCGCGGAGTTTGGCGCGGATCGATTTCACATGGGCGTCGATGGTGCGGTCGGTGACGGCGCCGGGGTCGTCCCACGCGCGGTCGAGTAGTTGGTCGCGGGTGAAGACGCGGCCGGGCTGGCCGAGCAGGACGAGCAGCAACTTGTATTCGTGCGCGGTGAGGTCGAGCGCGCGGCCGTGGCAGTGGATGCGCATCGCGGTGGCATCGTGGTGGAGCGGGACCGCCGGTGCCGGCGCTTCGGCGGCCGGGGTTTCGCCCGCGGGCTGCGCGCGGCGGAGGATGGCGCGGACGCGGGCGACGATTTCGCGCGGTGAGAACGGTTTCGTCACGTAGTCGTCGCCGCCGAGTTCGAGGCCGAGGATGCGGTCGATCTCGCCGTCGCGCGCGGTGAGGAACAGGACCGGCACGGTGGTGGTTTCGCGCAGCGTGCGGCAGACGTCGAGGCCGCTCATGTCGGGCAGGCCGATGTCGAGGATGAGGAAATCGTGCGGCTCGGCGGCGAAGGCGTCGAGCGCGGCGCGGCCGGTCAGCGCGTGGGTCACCTCGAAGCGTTCGGTTTCGAGCGCGTAGACGAGGGTGTCGGCGATGGCGGGTTCGTCTTCGACGAGCAGGACGCGGGGCATGGCGTCATTTCATCGGCCGATTGTGAAATGCCAATGAAGAAGGCGGGAAAAGAGGCGGGAGAAAAGATGGGGCGCTCTCGCCGGGAGCGGTCCGAAGCACACGATCGGCTCGCAGGGATGCGGCCGCCGTTTCCCGTCATTTGAAGAGGAAATAGCAGGCGAGCGAGAAGAAGCCGACCCACACCGCCGTGATGTGGGCGATCCCGAAGGAGCGCGCGCCCGGCGTTTCGGACGGATCGTCGCGATGCGGACCGAAAAGCGCGCCGTATTTCACGACGAGCCATAGGCCGAGGCCGGACCACGCGATGAGAAATAGAACCAGAGCGGTTTTGATGAGGTAGATCATGCGGTGTCGGGAGCCATTCTAGGCGGTGGGCTGCCGGCGCGGGAGGCACAGATGGAAGGTGTTTTGAGCAAACAGCGCCACCCCGGCACATTCCGAGACCTGTGTCTGGCCAAGCGGGCGCGGTTGGGAAAGGGTTGGTTCATGTCACCGGCCGTTCCCATGTATCAGGAGCTTTCCGACAGGCTGTCGGCGCTGATCCGCGGCGGCACGTTCGCCCCCGGCGACAAACTCCCGTCGATCCGGCAGTTCAGTCGCGAGAACCGGGTCAGCATCACGACAGCGATGGAGGCCTACCGCACGTTGGAGGCGAGGGGCTTGATCGAAGGGCGCCTGCGCTCGGGTTATTTCGTCCGCCCGCCCGCCAAGCCAGTGCTTCCGTCCGTTCCGTCCGCCCGCTATCGGGCGAAACCGGTCCGGATCGAGACGCCCGAGATTTTCGAGGCGGTGATGGCTTCGGTGGAGGATCGGGATATGGTGCCGTTCGCGGCCGCCGCTCCGGACGACGCGATCATCAAGCTGTCCAAGCTGCCATCGTTGGCGGCGGCGATGTTCCGGAAACATGGTCCGGATGCGGCCCGCTACACGCCGCCCGCCGGCCGTCGCGAGCTTCGCCTCGCCTTGTCGCGCCGCTTGCTCGGATGCGGCATCAGGGCGACGCATGACGAGATCATCACCACCCACGGGGCGACGGAGTCCGTTCTGCTCGCGCTGCGGGCCGTGACGAAGGCGGGCGATTCGGTGGCGGTGGAGTCGCCGACTTACTTCGGGATTCTCCATCTGATCCGCGATCTCGGGTTGCGGGCCATCGAGCTTCCCGTCTGCCGGGAGTCCGGGATTTCACTCGATGCGTTGGAGATCGCGCTGGGAAAACACCGGATCGCCGCCTGTGTGGTGCAGCCGAATTTCCAGAATCCGTTGGGTTGTGTGATGCCGCCGGGGAATAAGAAACGGCTTGCCGAGCTCTCCGTCCGCCATGGGTTCACGATCATTGAGGATGATGTATACGGCGATCTCGGCCACGCGGGCGAACGCCCGTCCTCCATCGCACTGGATGGCGGCGATGTGATTCATTGCGGATCGGCTTCGAAAACCATCGCTCCGGGACTGCGGGTCGGGTGGATGGTGCCGGGCGCTCATCTGCCAAGGGTCCAGCATTTGAAAACCGCCTTGTGCCCGTGGAACGCGACGCTTTCGGAACTGGTGGTGGCGGAGTTTCTGGACGTGGGTGGGTACGACCGCCACTTGCGCCGGATCCGGGGGCTATATGCGGCGCAGTGCGCCCGGTTGCGGGAAGAAGCGGCCCGTCATTTCCCGCAAGCCGTCCGGATCAGCGAGCCGGAGGGCGGCTTCGTGCTGTGGATCGAGATGCCGGAGACGTTCGATTCCGAGAGCTTCACCCTGGAGGCGATCTCGCACGGAATCAGCGTGGTGCCGGGGACGATTTTCTCGCCGACCTTGCGCTTCAAAAACTGTTTCCGGCTCAATGGCGGGGTCGAGCTCGGGCCGCGGATCTTGGAGGCGCTGGCGACGCTCGGACGGCTGGCCACCCGCCATTTCACGGCTTGAGTTCGCGGACGTCTCCGCGCGGAACTGTGTGCCTCGGAAAACAGAGGATCTGCCTCTATTCGTGCTTTCCGGAATCGGGCAGCTTGGGCGGGTGTCGAAAGCATTTTCCCATCCGGCAGCCCAAGGAGTGGTCCGTGCTTCAGGTGGCATGGGCTACGGTCTGCTGGGGGTGCTGTGTTTCAGTCTCACTTTGCCCGCCACGCGTTTGGCGGTGTCTTCGTTCGATCCGTTGATCGTGGGATTGGGCCGTGCGGCGCTCGCCGCCGTGCTCGCCATGTTGGTGTTGTGGAGAACCCGCCAGCGGTTTCCTTCCGGTTCGCAGTGGAAACGGCTGGCCGTTGTGGCTTTCGGCGTGATCATCGGTTTTCCCGTGCTCAGCTCGTGGGCCATGCAGAGGGTCGAGGCCTCCCACGGGGCGGTCGTGCTCGGCCTGCTTCCCATGGCCACCGCGCTTGTCGGCTGCCTGCGATCGGGCGAGCGGCCTGGGCCGTTGTTTTGGTGTGCGAGCGCGGCAGGAAGCGCTGCGGCGGTCGCGTTCCCGATCGCGTCCGGATGCGGCGGTTTCCAGGTCGCGGATCTGGCGCTTTTCGGGGCGGTGATTCTGTGTGCGTTCGGTTATGCGGAAGGCGCGTGTTTGGCGCGCGAGATGGGCGGTTGGCAGGTCATTTCGTGGGCGTTGACGCTGTCCCTGCCGGTGATCGCTTTGCCGCTGTTCTTCGTGCTGCGGACGCGGGGGTGGGACGCCTCGCCGGGGTCATGGCTGGGGCTGGGCTATCTGGGGGGCTTCAGTTCGTTTCTGGGTTTTTTCGCCTGGTACCGCGGTTTGGCGGAAGGTGGCATCGCGCGCGTCAGCCAATGCCAGCTTTTGCAGCCGTTCTTCACCCTTTCTTTCGCCGCGTTGTTTCTGGGGGAGCGCATTCCGGTGGCGGCGGCGGTTTCGGCTTCGGTGGTGTGCGGATCGGTTTGGATCGCGCGTCGTGGCGCGCCCTGGTGAGGCGCGGGTGTCAGGGCGATCCGGTTTGCTTGCGGGTTCCGGTGGTCTCCGTGCGGCCCACCATTCCGCCGGCCAGCCAGTCGCCTTTGATGAGCACTTCCTTCGGGTGGGACGGGATGCCGAAACGATTGGTATGCAGGCCCTCGACCACGAGGTCGAAGGCCGCCGCGCCAACCCGCTGGAGATTGCCATCAATGCCAGGCCACTCCGCCATTTCTTCGCGCGTCCGGTAGAGGAACGAAAGATGGATGTCGTCCGGAACACGGTAACCGGCTTGGGCCAGCCAGCTCCGAACGGGGAGTTTGTAAACGAGCAGAGAGTCGGGCTTTTCTTGTTTCATCCAGTCCCCGAATGCGGCGCTCCCTTGGTCGGCGGACAGGATGAGGGGGTGGCAGCGTTCTTTTTCCGGCAGACGCCGTTGCCAATCCAGGGCGGCTCCGGACCACAGGTAGCCGGACACGCGGTTGTTCAGCTCCGGTACGATCAGCCCGGTACGTCGGCGTCCGAATTTGCGGATTTCGTTGAGCGCCAGTTGGACGTTGAAGAACCCGTGGAAGTTGGCGCGGTTCACCGCCGCTTCCCTGAAATAGGTGCTCAGGCCGGCGACGCTGAACTCACCCAGCGGGAAGTCCGGCGGATACTTCCGCTCGCGGGTGAATCCCAGCAGCACGCCACGGATGCCGCGCGAGAGCAAGGTGCGGGCGATCCGATTTCCGTCGTAACCGAAATCCGCCATGGCGAATTCCTCGATGCGGTAACCCATCTCGTCCGCCCTTTGGCAGATGCCTTCGTATTCCCAGCGGCAGACGTCCTTGTCGCGCCAGCCGTTGTCCCCCTGATAGTCCGTGATCAGCGCGATGGTGCCGGCTTCCCCAGATCCTTTGGAGCTCTTGCGGACCGACATGAGCGCGCTGACCAGGGGGTTGGGCCGGTAACCGGAGCCGGCCGCCGCTTTTTCCACGCGTTCCCGGGTTTCCCGTCCGATGCGCCGGTCTCCGCGGAGAGCCCGGGAAACGGTGGAGGGCGAAAGGCCGAGCGACTCCGCCAGATCGGCCATGGTGATCTTTTTCCGCATGATCCGGGGAAAGCAGAAAGCATGCGCAACGATGTGCGCAAATTGCAGGCACCAATCAGACGTCGATTGGCACGGCTGGCGTGCGCGGTGCTTTTCCAACCTCCGTCCGGCAGCCGCCGGCGATCAACACCTAGCCCAATCCATCATGCCCAAAATCGATAAAGAGATGTATAAGAACGGAGACGTCCTCGTGGACTACGAGGAAAAGCTCTTCGACGACTACAAGGCCGAACCGGGCGAGAAGGCTCTCGTCACCTTCCACACCGTCGCCTTCGAGGGCTCGATCTCCATCGTCAACACGCTCTCGGCCACGCGTCTGCTGCGCAAGGGCTACGACACTTCCATCCTGCTCTACGGGCCGGGCGTGACGATGGGCTTCCAGCGCGGCTTCCCCACGCTGGGCGACGAGGCGTGTCCCGGCCACCTCTTCGTGAACCAGCGCCTTGCGAAGTTCATGGAGGAAGGCGGCAAGATCTACGCCTGCCGTTTCGCCACCCAGGCGCTCTACGGTCAGACCGAGAAAGCCTTCATCCCGGGCATCATCCCGATCAATCCGCTCGACGTTCTCGACTGCATTCTCATGCACAAGAAGGCGAACGCCGTGATCCTCGACTCCTGGACTCTCTGAACCATGAAAACGATCCGAGCAGCGGCCATTCAAATCGCCCCCGACCTGAACGGGGCGGGCGGTACCATCGACCGCATGATCGCGGCGATGACCGAAGCCGCGGACCAAGGCGCGCGACTGGCTGTCTTCCCGGAGACGTTCGTGCCCTATTATCCGTACTTCTCGTTCATCGAACCGCCATTCGCTTCCGGCAAGGCCCACCAGAAGCTTTATCAGGAAGCGGTGGCGGTTCCGGGACCGCTGGCCCAGCGGCTTTCCCGAGCGGCGGCGGCCCACCGCATGGTGATCGTCGCCGGAGTGAACGAGCTGGACGGGGGCTCCCTCTACAACACCCAGCTCATCTACGATGCCGACGGCAGCTTGCTCCTGAAGCGGCGGAAAATCACGCCGACCTTCCACGAGCGGATGATCTGGGGGCAAGGTGACGGCTCCGGCCTCAAGGCGGTGGATTCCGCCGTCGGCCGTGTCGGAGCCCTCGCCTGTTGGGAGCACTACAATCCGCTGGCCCGCTACACGCTGATGGCGGACCGCGAGCAGATCCATTGCGCGCAGTTTCCCGGCTCGATGGTCGGCCAGATCTTCGCCGACCAGATCGAGGTCACCATCCGCCACCACGCGCTGGAGTCCGGCTGTTTCGTGGTGAACTCCACCGGATGGCTGACCGACGAGCAGATCGCCACCATCACGCCGGATCCGAAGCTGCAGAAGGTGCTGCGCGGCGGATGCCACACCGCGATCATCGGACCGGACGGCTCCCATCTTTGCGATCCGATTACGGAAGGCGAGGGGATGGCCATCGCGGACCTGGATTTCGATCTCATCACCAAGCGCAAGCGGATGATGGATTCCGTCGGCCATTACAGCCGCCCGGATCTGTTCGAACTCCGCGTCGATCAAACGCCCCGCCCATCCATCCGGCGCGTGGACGCATCCATTCCAACCGAGGAACCATTCAATCATGAAGACGCTCGACTTTTCGACGGCTCTTTCCACGAGAAAGCAGTGGCTGCTCGCTGAACTGCAGTCGTCCGGTCTGCGGGTCGGCGAGGCCCATGCCACCGCCCCTTCGCGGACCGGCGGCGCCGGGCCCACCGACCACAAGGCGGTGACGGTGCTCGGCACCACCATCATGGTGCCCATCCACACCCGCGGTGCCGCCGTCTCGCCCTACTTCGCGGGGCCCGTGGACGAGCGGGGGGTCGCGTCGCTTTACCGAAACGAAGAACAAATCGGTGCCATCCAATATCCGCCCGAGCCCGCGTTCTACGGACTCAGCACCGCCGACGGCGTGCCCTACTGGAAAATCGCGCAGCTCCACTCGCGGAACGTGCTCGCCACCACGCTGCTGCAAACCTGCGTCCGCTATGGAAACAGCAGCACGAAATGCCAGTTCTGCGCCATCGGCGAGTCCCTGAAAGCAGGTCGCACGATCCGGGAAAAATCCCCGGATCAGCTCGCGGAAGTGGCCGCCGTCGCGAAGCGTCTCGACGGCATCGAACAAGTGATCATCACCACCGGCACGCCACCGACCTCCGACCGCGGTGCGGCGCTCCTCGCGGAGGCCGCCCGGGCGATCAAGCAGGCCACCGGGCTGCCGATCCAGGTCCAATGCGAGCCGCCGGACGACTTCGCCTGGTTCTCTCGCCTTCGTGACGCGGGCGCCGACTCCATCGGCATGCATCTGGAAGCCTGGGACGAATCCGTCCGCCAGCGCATCATGCCGGGCAAGGCCGAAGTGCCGCTCTCCTACTACATGGAGGCGTTCGCGGCGGCGGTGGCCACGTTCGGGCGCGGACAGGTCAGCACCTACCTGCTCGCCGGCCTCGGCGACACGCGCGAGGGGCTCGTCGACGCCGCCCGGCAGCTCATCGCCATCGGCGTCTATCCGTTCATCGTGCCCTTCGTCCCGGTGACCGGCACGCCGCTGGCGGGGCATCCGCCGCCGTCCGCGGACTTCATGACCTCCGTGCTCGCTCCCGTCGGGCGCATGCTGGCCGAGGCCGGCATGACCTCGGAAACAGTCAAGGCGGGCTGCGCCAAATGCGCCGCGTGCAGCTCGCTTTCCTCCTTCGAAAAACCGGGCGCGACACGCTGTCCGACGCCCTGACCTCCATCGCCATATGCCAGCCACTCCCATCACCGTCGCCCTTCCCGACGGCTCTCTCCGCCACTGTTACTCACCGTCATCGGTCGTCAGAAAACACTTCGCGGCAGGTCAGAAACTGACCGCTTCCGAGTTCATCCAATCCTCCCGCATCGCCCTCAACGAGGCCTCGAACCGCGTTCGGGAAAAGTTCGGGTTCTCCTGTTCCGCCGCGGCCGATTCGCTCGCCGAGATCGAATCCTGGGCCGGAGCCCTTCCGCCCGAAACCCCGCTCGTCATCCAACACATTTGAACCTTATGTCCCACAGCGAAACACAACGCATCCCCGTCATCGTCATCGGCGGCGGACAGGCCGGGCTCTCCGCGAGCCGCTGCCTCATGGACCGTGGAATCGACCACGTCATCTTCGAATCCCACCGCATCGGCCATTCGTGGCGCAACGAACGCTGGGACAGCTTCTGCCTGGTCACGCCCAACCACCAGTGCCGCCTGCCGGGATTTTCCTACGATGGCGGCGACCCCGAGGGCTTCATGGTCAAGGACGAGATCGTGGACTTCATCGAGCGCTACGCCGCGACGTTCGATCCGCCCGTCCACGAGGGCGTGACCGTGACGTCCGTGAGAAAAACGGGCGACGAGTTCCACGTCTCGACCAACCATGGCGACTGGGTGGCGGACCATGTCATCTGCGCCATCGGCTGTTTCCACAAACCGATCCTGCCCCAGGGTGCCGACCTCATCCCGCCGCACATCAAGCAGATCCATTCCGCCGACTACAAGCGCCCCTCGCAGATTCCCGAGGGAGAAACGGTGATCGTCGGCTCCGGCCAGTCCGGCGTCCAGTTCATGGAGGAGCTCCTGCTCGACGGCCGCAAGGTCCACCTCTGCCTCGGCAACGCCCCGCGCTCTCCGCGCCGCTACCGCGGCAAGGACGCCGTCACCTGGCTGGAGGAGATGGGTTACTACAAGATGACCATCGACCAGCATCCGGATCCGGCCAAGGCCGTCTCCAGCACGAACCACTACCTCACCGGTCGCGACGGCGGGCATGACATCGACCTGCGCCAGTTCGCGCTCGATGGAGTGAAACTCTACGGTTTCGTCGAGAAGGTGGACGCCGGGAAATTCCACGTCCGCCAGGACATCGCCGGGAAGCTGGACATGGCGGACAAATCCTTCAACGGCATCTGCCAGCGCATCGACGACTACATCGCCGCCAACGGCATCGACGCGCCTCCCGGCGAGCATTACGAGCCCGTCTGGGTGCCGGAAGACGAACCCACCGAGCTCGACTTCGCGGCCAACAACATCACCTGCATCATCTGGTGCATCGGCTTCTCGCCGGACTACCACATGATCCAGCTGCCCGTCTTCAACGAGCGCGGTCTGCCGCAAACCAAACGCGGCGTTACGGACATCCCCGGTTTCTATTTCCTGGGCCTGCCGTGGATGAACACCTGGGGCTCGTCCCGCTTCGCCTCGGTCGCCGAGGACGCCTCCTATGTCGTCGATCACCTGGCGGATCGGGCTTCCGGTTTGCTGGCCGCCGGAGAAATGGCCTGCGCGTCCTGATGGTCCGCCCGTGGACCGAATCAAACTGGCATCGAATCTGCAAACTCCACCACTGCCATGATTCTCGACCGATTTCCGAGCTACAGCCCTCACGATTTTGTCTTCAAGATCGCCTCCACGCCGGAGGATCTCGACGGCTTCTACCGGGTGCGCCGCGAGATTTTCTGCGAAGAGCAGGGCGTTTTCTCCACCGATGACCGGGATTTGTACGACGAGTCGATGATTCCGATCGTCTGCAAAACCCTGATCGCCGGCATGGAGGACGCCGTGGCGGGTGTCGTGCGCATCGACGAGCGCGAGCCGGGCGTCTGGTATGGCTCGCGCCTGGGCGTGGCGGCGGATTTCCGGCGCATTCGCAGCTTCAGCCCCGGCGTGGCCGTCCGCAACCTCCAGCCATGCTATCACGGGTTGGGCGCGCTCGGCGCCGGCCTCATCTACAAGGCGGTCTCCACCGCCAACGCGATCGGCTGCCACGAATTCCTCGCGACGGTCCAGCACCAGAACGCACGCTTTTTCCAGCGGCTGCACTGGGAGCCTCTGGGCGAGATGATGCTGCACGGCCTGCTCCACGTGAAAATGCGGGCGGACCTCTCCTACTATCAACCCGCCGACCGCGTGGCCTGATGTCGGCTAGCCGGATCGCCCAGCCGCCGCTCGCCCGGCTTGCGGAGTTTCTCGTCCATCACCCCGCCGTGGTCGAGAAAGCGCTGATCCGCCGTGCGTTCGAGCCTGCGGCTGCGGTGGCCGGCGACGTGCCGCTGGGCGACGATTGCGCGGCGATTCCGAACCCGTCAGGCCCGGGACATCTGCTTTTCGCGGCCGAGGGCATGCTCGAGTCGTTCGTGCGCGAGGATCCCTGGTTCGCCGGCTATTCCGCCGTGATGGTGAATCTATCGGACGTCGCCGCGATGGGCGGGCGCCCCATCGCGATCACCGATGTCCTATGGACGCCGTCGGAGGAAATTTCCGCCCGTATCTGGGACGGCATGCGGGCGGCGTCCGCTGCCTACGGCGTGCCGATCGTCGGCGGTCACACCACGCACACCGGTTCGGGAAACGCGGCGCTGGCGGCGGCCGTGCTCGGACACGCCGGCGAACGTTTGATCACGAGCTTCGACGCCCGGCCGGGTGACAGACTGGTCATCGCCATCGACATGACGGGCTCCTACCGCGGCGACAAACCGTTTTGGAACGCCAGCACAGGGACCACTCCCGAGCGCCTGCGCGCCGATCTCGCGCGGCTGCCCGAGCTGGCGGAAAGGGAGCTTTGCCGAGCCGGCAAGGACATCAGCAACGGTGGCATCGTCGGCACCTTGGCGATGCTGTGCAACTGCTCGCAGGTCGGAGCGGTGCTCGATCTGGACCGCCTTCCGCGCCCGGACGGCGTGCCGTGGGAGCGTTGGCTGGTTTCCTTCCCGAGCTACGGCTATTTGCTGGCGGTTGCGCCGGATCGTCTTTGCGAGGTGCAAGCGCGTTTCCGGAATTCGCTCATCACCTGCCGGGAGATCGGCGTGTTTCGTGACGGCGAAGGGGTGGCCTTGCGTTTCCAAGGCGAGGAGGCGCAATTGGCGTTTTAAGGCGGTGCTCCCGGCGGGAGGCCGCCGCCTTCGCTCTACGAGAAATTCAGCGCGTCCATGTCGAAGACGACGGTGACGTCGTCGGGCAGCGAGGTGCGGGCGAGAACCTGCTGGACGTGGCGGGTGAGCGTGCGGGCGTGGTGCGAGCGCAGCGTGATCTGGAAGCGGAACTGGCCGTGCGAGCGGATCAGCGGCGAGGGCAGCGGTTCGCCCAGCACGAGGTCGGGCGGGGCGTTTTCCTGGAGCCGCTTGTGGAGGTTCTGCAGGGTGAACTCGGCGCGGCGCTCGTGGTTCGAGCGGGCGGTGAGCACGGCGCAGTGGGCGTAGGGCGGGAACGAGAACTGCCGGCGGAATTCGAGCTCCTGCTCGGCGAAGCCGTCGAAGTCGTGGCGGCGGGCGAACTGGATCGACGGCGAGTGCGGCGTGAACGTCTGGACGATCACCTCGCCTTCGAGTTCGCCGCGACCGGCGCGGCCGGCGACCTGGGTGAGCAGCTGGAATGTCCGTTCGCCCGCGCGGAAATCCGGCACGTGCAGGCCGAGGTCGGCGTTGAGGATGCCGACGAGCGTGACGTTCGGGAAATGCAGCCCCTTGGCGATCATCTGGGTGCCGATGAGGATGTCGATCTTGTGGGTCTTGAAGGCGTTGAGCGTGTCGCGCAGCGCGTGTTTGCGGCGCATCGCGTCGGCGTCGATGCGGGCGAATTTCGCCGTGGGCAGCAGCTTTTGCAGCACGTCCTCGACCTTCTGCGTGCCGTAGCCCTGGAGGATGATCGACGGGTCCTTGCAGCCGGGGCACTTGCGCGGGACGATCGCCTGGTGGCCGCAGACGTGGCAGACGAGGCGGTCGTCGGTGCGGTGGTAGGTCAGCGCGACCGAGCAATGCGGGCAGTTGCAGACGTAGCCGCACTGCGGGCATTGCAGCGAGCGGGCGAAACCGCGGCGGTTGAGAAAGAGGATCGATTGCTCGCCCTTTTCGAGCCGGCGTTCGAGCGCGGTGCGCAGTTTGTCGGAAAGAATCGTGAGGCCGCCCTTGTTCTTGGTGGCTTCGAGTTTCATGTCGACCACGCGGACGAGCGGCATCGACTGGCCGTCGGCGCGCTGGTCGAGGCGGACGAGGTCGTATTTCCCGCTCTGGGTGTTCTGCCACGATTCGAGCGACGGCGTAGCGGTGCCGAGCACGATCGCGCAGCCTTCGAAGTGGGCGCGCAGCACGGCGACGTCGCGGCCGTGGTAACGCGGCGGGTTTTCCTGTTTGTAGGAATTCTCGTGCTCCTCATCGACGAGGATCAGTCCGAGGTCGGGCAGCGGGGCGAACACGGCGGAGCGAGCGCCGATGACGATGCGGGCCTTGCCTTTGCGGATGCGGTGCCATTCGTCGAAGCGTTCGCCCTGCGACAGGTTCGAGTGCAGCACGGCGACCTGGTCCTGCATCGCGGCGAAGCGGGCTTTGAAACGGCGGACCGTCTGCGGCGTCAGCGCGATTTCCGGCACGAGCACGAGCACGGTTTTGCCGAGGTCGAGCGTGCGGCGTGCGGCCTGGAGATAGACTTCGGTTTTGCCCGATCCGGTCACGCCGAGCAGCAGCAGCGGCTTGGGCGCGGGCTCGCCGATACGGGCGACGATGGCTTCGAGCGCGGCAGCTTGCCCGGGATTGAGGGCGAGCGGTTGGGATTCGAGGATTTCCTCGACGCCGTCGGCTTCGGGGTCGCGGCGGACTTCTTCGAGTTTGATGCGCAGATGGCCGGCCTTTTCGAGCGACTTGATCGCGGCGGACGAGCCTTCGCCGAAATCGGTGGTGGCGAGCCGGCGGTCGGGCGCGTGGGCGAGCAGGTTGAGAATGACGTGCTGGCGCGGCGCTTTCTTTTCGAGCTTCGCCAGCGTTTCGGCGGACGGTTCGGCGTCGAGCACGGCGATGCGGCGGGTTTTCGCCGAGTTTTCCTCGGTGCGGACGGCCTCGGGCAGCAGCGAGCGGACGACCGATTCCAAACTGCTGCCGTAGTAGCCGGCGATCCACTGGCCGACTTTGAGCAGGGTGGGGGTGATCAGCGGCTCGGGGTCGACCAAGGCCTCCAGTTCGCGCAGGGCGAAGTCTTCAGGCGGCGCGTCGGAGAGCGCCAGCACGGTGCCGTGGGCGGATTTTCGTCGCAGCGGGACGCGCACGCGGCAGCCGGGCTGGACGGGCAGGCCGGCGGGGATGGCGTAGTCGAAGACGAGCTCGGACGGGCCGTCGATCAGGACGCGGGCGGTGGACAAGCGGGTGGTCAGTGGGATGGGGCGTCGGCCGGCCACCATGGCAGGGCGGCGGGAGCCTGGGCGTTTTTCGAGAACTGGAACTTCGTCCTCATGCCTTGGAAGCCGGGGGCGTTGTAGGTGCCGGTTTCGCAGGAGGAAAGGGCCAGCGTGGAGCACGCCGCCAGCAGCAGGATACGCAGGTTCATGCGTCGCTCACTCTGCCAAAGCGCGCGGCCGGGCGGCAAGGGCGCGTTAGCCGGCGTGCGGCGGCGGCACGAGGAAACCTTCGTCGTCGAGCGTGGTGCCGGGGGGCAGGGCGAGGCCGTCGGCCGGGGCGGCGGGGCCGTGGACGCGCGGGTGGCCGTCCGGCCCGGGGCGAAGATAAAATCCGGGCAGGAGTTTCCCCCAGGTGCCGGGTTTCCGGCCGGTTTGCGGCAGGCTGGTGGCGAAGGCGAGCGGCGGGTCGGGCATCGACATCGCGACGACGAGGCCGTCGATGGCGAGGCACGGGCAGTGGATCAGACCGGGGCGGTCGAACGGGACGGCGGCGCGCGGGCTGAAGTCGAAGAACACGACGGGGGCCTCGGCCGCGGCGGCGATCGATCCGCGCAGGGCGGCGCCGCCGATCCAGTGTTTCGCGGCGTCCGGCAGGAACCGGCCCTGGGCGATCAGCTGCGAACCGAACAGCGCGGGGAAGGCGGCGGACAGCCCGGGCAGGGCGGCGGCGGTCGGGTCGCCCTCACGCCAGGCGAACGGCGCGCGCCGCGGCAGCGCGGCGATCTGCCCGATCTGATGGCCGTTGATCCACGCGCGGGTGGCGGTTTCCTCGGGCAGATCGTCCGGCAGCAGCAGGGTGAGCGCTTGTTGCACGCGCGGGTCGGACGCCGTCTGCACGCCGACCGCGGCGGCGCTGGCCTCCAGCAGGCTGGCGCGCAGCTGCGCGCGGTCGGCGGTCGCCGGGTCGAGCGGCTGGCCGAATGCGACGCCGAGCCGGTGCGGGATCCGGTACGGCCGTTTGTCGAAGAACCGCCCGCGTTCGAACGAGAAAATCGACCCCCACGCGCCGTCGGTCCAGACCGGGACGAGCGGGCATTTCGCCATGCGGGCGATGAATTCGAAGCCGCGGTGGAGCTCGCACAGCGTGCCGGTGCGGGTCAGCTGGCCTTCCGGGAAGAAGCACAACACGTCGCCGGCATGGAGCGCGTCGACGGTTTCCTTGAGCGCGGTGCGCGGGTTGCCGGCGCGGATCGTCACCGTCTGGAACACGCGGCAGAACGCGGCGACGGCCGGGTTTTTCATGAAAGCCTCGTCCATCACGAAGCGGACGCGGCGCGGGCAGGCGGCGGAGAGGAAGAACGCGTCGGCGAAGGTGACGTGGTTCGGCAGCAGCAGCACGCCGCCGTGGCGCGGGACGTTTTCCGCGCCGCTGACGCGGATGCGGTAGAACGTGCGGATCAGGGCGAGACCGATGAAGCGGATCAGGTCGGTGCCGAAGTGGCGCATGCAGATGCCGGCGACGGCCAGCGAGATGGCCGTCAGGGCGAGGAATTGCAGGCTCACCGGCACGCCGCAGAGTTTCAAGACGAGCTGGACGATCACCGCGAGGATGCCGGACAGGCTGTTGAGCAGGTTCGACGCGGAGATGACCGCGCCGCGTTTCTCGTCGGACGGCAGGTCCTGCACCATCGCCTGCATCGGCACGAGGAACAGGGCGGCGGACGCGCCGGCGAGCACCAGCACCACCAGCATCAGCGCCGATTGTGGCCGGGCGAAGGCGAGCACGGTGGTGGAGAATGCCATCAGCAACGCGCCGAACGGGGCGAGGCCGAGCTCGACGTTGCGGCGGCACATCAGACTGGCCGAGATGCTGCCAATGATGATGCCGATGCCGGGCATCGCCCACAGCCCGGCGAACGCGCCGCCGGTGCCCGCGCCGCCGTGGAACATCTTCTCGGCGATCTCCAGCACGATCAAGTTGATGAAGCCGCCGAAGCCCCAGAAGTAGGCGACGCTCAGACCGAACAGCAGCAGCGAGCGGTCGTGGAAAAACTCGCCCAGGTCGCGCAGGTGGCTGGTTGCTTCCTTCAGGGAGAACGGTCGGTCGGACAGCGGCCGGGTGCTTTGCAGCAGGTGCGCGAGCACGATCGAGACCAGGCACAGCGCCAGCAGCGTCCAGAGCGGCGTCAGCGCGGCGTCCCACCCCCAGCGGCCGTGGGAAATGCCGTGGTCGAACCAGGTGCCGCCGACGATCTGGCCGCCGAGGATGGCGAGGATGACGGTGCCCTCCATCACGCCGCTGGCGAAGCCGAGCCGCCGGCCGCCGACGTATTCTTTCACCACCCCGACCTTCGACGGGCTGAGTAGCGCGGCCTGGAGACCGATCAGGAAGAACGAGGCGACCGCCGGCCACAGCGCCTGGAAGTGGAGCGCGACGGCGAGGCAGCCGAGCGCGCCGAGCTGCATCCACGACGTCCAGCGGATGACGAAGGTTTTCGCGAAGCGATCCGACAGCCAGCCGGCGGTGGGCGCGAACAGGACGTAGGGGAGCACCAGCGCGACGACGATCACGTGCTCGATGCCGCGGAACGCCTGGTGGATCGACAGCAGCCACGCCGCCAGCGCGACGAGCGCGAACTTCGCGACATTGACGTTGAACGACTGGAAAATCTGGAGGCACACGAGCGACCAGAACGAGGCCCATTCTTTCCGGCTTGGTTGCTTCAGATCGTCTTCCAGCATCTCGCGCGGACGCTAACGGTTTCCCGGCCCGGAGAAACTCCAAATTGGCAAGCGCTCCGCCACCGTCCACGCTCGCCGCATGAAGTTGGTCGTCCGCGCCGTGCCGAACGCCTCCCGCAGCGAGATCGCGGGCTGGGAGGACGACCCGCGCGCCGGCCGGGTGCTGCGGGTGCGGGTCGCCGCTCCGCCGGTCGAGGGCAAGGCGAACGCCGAGCTGCGCGGGTTCCTGGCGAAGGCGCTCGGTTTGTCCAAGTCGCAGGTGATCCTAGAGAAGGGCGACGGCTCGCGGTGGAAGACCTTCCTCGTCCCCGACGGCACGCCGTTGCCGTGAAATCCACGCCCTGCCGCTTTGCAAGCGCGCGTCGTTCGTGCTAAACCCGTCCATGCGTCACTGGCTCCGCTCGCTCGAACCGCGCTTGAAGGCGTGGCAGCAGGGGAAACCGTCGCCGCAGGGCGAGAAGCGGATGCCGCCCATCGACGGCGGGCTGACCGAGTGGTGCCGGGAAAACGCCCAGTCGCTCGGCCTGCCCGAGCTCGCCCGCCGCGTCCGCGTGAGCTGGAACGGGCGGATGCAGACGACCGCCGGTCGCGCGTGGTGGCCGGACCGCCTGATCGAGCTGAACCCGAAGCTCAAGGATTTCGCCCCGGAGGAGCTCTGGCGGACGCTCAAGCACGAGCTCGCCCACCTCGTCGCCTACGAGCGCGCCGGCCGCCGTCGGATCGAGCCGCACGGCGACGAATGGCGCGCCGCCTGCGCCGAGCTCGGCATTCCGCACGAGCAGCCGTATCACACGCTGCCGCTCAAGCGCCGGCGGATGAAACGGAACTACGCCTACACCTGCCCGTGGTGCCTGGAAACGATCCGCCGGGTGAAGAAGATCCGCCGCCCGGTCGCCTGCTACCCGTGCTGCCGGAAGCACAGCGACGGGGCGTTCGATGCGCGCTTTAAACTCGTGGAGGAGAAGTTGGGGTGACGCGGCTACTTGAGAGTCTCCAGTCTTGCCTAGCGCCTTGAAACTCTGCTTTTTCCCCGCATGCCGACCGACTCGATCCTCTCCATCGCCCGACAGTACCTCGGGGTGGACCCGACCGTTTCCGTCACGCTGGAGCCGATCAAACGCGGAGCATCCGGCCGGACGATCGTGCGGGTGAAAACGCCCGGCCGCGAGCCGTTCATCGGCATCCACTGGACCGACGAGCGCCCGGACAACGACAGCTTCGTGCCGGTCGCCCATTTCCTGAAAAAGGCCCGGCTGCGCGTGCCGGAGATCCTGCACGAGAACCTGAAGCGCCGCGTCGCGCTGGTCGAGGACCTCGGCGACACCGACTTGCACTCGCTCAAGGACCGTCCGTTCGCCGAGCGCGAGCCGTATTACCGCTCGGCGCTGCAGCAGGTCGACCGCTTGTTCTACGCCAAGCCGCCGAAGGATTTCGAGCTGATGCCGCCGTTCGACGCGTCGCTCTACCGCTGGGAGCAGGAGTATTTCTTCGAGCATCTGGTGGAGGACCAGCTCGGGATGAACGCGGATTTCCTGCGGGAAAATCCGGTGTTCGCCGAGCTCGCCGAGCGCCTCGGCGCGGGCGCCCGCCACCTGGTGCACCGCGATTTCCAATCGCAGAACCTGCTGATCAAGGACGGGGAGGTCTATCTGATCGACTTCCAGGGCCTGCGCCGCGGGCGGCAGGAATACGACCTCGCGTCGCTGATCTTCGATCCCTACCTCGACCACTCGGCCGACGAGCGCGAGCGCTTGTTGGAGATCTGGGAGGAGATCGCCGACGAGCGGCCTGAGACGTCGCTTTTCCACCAGTGCGCGGCGCAGCGGCTGATGCAGGCGCTCGGCGCCTACGGCAACATCCTGAAAAAGCGCGGCGACGAATGGTATCGCCCGCACATCGCCACGGCCTCGCGCCTGCTGGCCGAGGTGACCGCCGGCACGCCGCTCGAACAACCGCTTGCCTCCGTGCTCGCCGTCGCGGCCGGTTGAACGATTCCGCCATGTCCTGGACGATCGCCCGCCGGATTCTGGTGCTGCTCGCCTCGACGGGGGCGGGGTTCTCCGTGTGGCGGCTCGCCCCGGCGACGCCGGAGTTCCGCCTGCTCGACCGCGCGGCGTTCACCGCGGTGGCCGGCGCTTCCTGCAACCCGCCGTTGTTCGTTTCGGGCGAAGGGACCCGCGGGCAGCCGTGGACGCTGCGGACGGTGGCGGCGAACGGCGCGAAATCGAAGCGCGGGCCCGCCGCTCCGGCGGTGGTGGCGATCGGCGACGACCCCGAGCGCGTGTTCCAATCGTCGCCGCTGTCGCAGGTCGACTACGCGGTGATCCTGAAAAACCTCCAGCGTCTCGGCGTGAAGCGCGCCGCGCTCGGCGTGGTGATGGCGTGGGGCGAAAGCGATCCGCTCGCCCGCGCCGCGCTCGACCGCCAGATGGGCGGATTCGAATCGCTGGTCACCGCCACGCCGCTGACGCGCGGCGCCACGTCCGAGCCGGTGCCCGGCGCGTTCCTGCGCGCGTCGCTGCCGCTCGACCGCGTGCGGGGCAACGCCGCGCTGCTGCCGGTGGTGAACCGTTTGCCCGTGCCTGGCACGGTGCTCGGCGATGGGCGGGAGCTGGCGGGGTTCACCGAACTCGAGTCCGAAGCGCCTTCTGGCGCGCTGCCGCTGCTCGCCCGCTGGGACGACCGCGTGGTGCTCGCCTTTCCGCTGGTCGCGCTGCTGGCCGACCGCGGCTTGTCGGTCGACGACCTCGACGTCCGCCTCGGCCATGCGCTGCAGCTCGGCAAGGACGGGCCGCTCGTCCCGCTCGACGCGTTCGGGCGGTTCGCCGCCGGTGCCGCGAAATTCCCGCCCGCGCCATCGATCGCCGCCGAGTCGCTGATCGACGCGTCCGCCATGCCGGCTGGCGCGCCGGTGGTGGTGCGCGACGACCGGCGGGTCGCCGACGCCTCGGTGAAGCGTTTTTCCGCCGCGCTCGTCCCGGCGTTGCAATCGCTGGCGGCGAGCACCGGCGTGTCCGCGCCGCGTCCGTTCGCCCGGTTGTCCGAGCTCGGCGAGTCGTTGTTTCTCAGCGGGATCGTCTGGTTCCAGGTGCTGCTCGCGGCCGGCGGGCCGTTCCGCCGCCACGTCTCGCTGCTGCTGTGCGCCGGGTTGCTGGTCGCCGCGCAATTCGCCGTCGCCGGGCTGGCGGACGTCTGGCTGCCGGGGCTCGCCGGGCTGGCCGCGGTGCTGGCCGGCTGGCTCGTTTCCTGGCCGCCGCGCGAACGGAAGCCCGCGCCGGTTGACGAATCCTCCGCGCCGGATGCCGCCTGACCCGCCTTTTCTTTTCAAATCCGAATCACGCTCTCACAGTTTCCCGCCATGAGCCTCCAGCAGCCCATTGAAAAAGCCGACGCCCTGATCGAAGCCCTGCCTTATCTCCAGGCATTCCGCGGCAAGACCTTCCTCATCAAGATGGGCGGCTCGGCGATGGAGGATCCGGATCTGGTGGCCAAGGTGATGCGCGACGTCGTGTTCCTCGAGGTCGCCGGCATCAACCCGATCGTCGTCCACGGCGGCGGCAAGGCGATCTCCGCCGCGATGCAGGCGGCCGGGCTGGAGGCGAAGTTCGTCGGCGGCTTCCGCGTCACCACCGACGAGGCGATCGACATCGTTTCCCGCGTGCTGTCCGAGGAGCTCAACCCCGGCCTCGTCCGCATGATCCGCGACTTCGGCGGCAAGGCGGTCGGCGTCGCCGGTACCGACGTGTTCCTCGGGGAAAAGACCAAGGGCACGGACGCCGACGGCACCCGTGTCGACATCGGCCGCGTCGGCGAAGTCGTCGGCTGCCAGCTCGGGCAAATGGACGCCGCGCTCGACGCCGGCATCGTTCCGGTGATCTCGCCGCTCGCCGCCGAACTCTCGACCGGCCGCCCGCTCAATATCAACGCCGACCTCGCCGCCGCCGCGCTGGCGAAGGAGCTGCGCGTGGCCAAGCTGGTCTACCTTTCCGATGTTCCCGGCCTGATGAAGGACCCGAAGGACCCGTCGACGCTGATCAAATCCGTCAGCCGCCAGCAGGCCGACGAACTGATCGCCGACGGCACGATTTCCGGCGGCATGATCCCGAAGATCCGCAGCGCGGTGGACGCCCTCAACGCCGGCGTCCGCAAGGTGCACTTCGTCGACGGCCGCCTGCCGCACGCGCTGCTGCTCGAAATCTTCACCCACGGCGGCATCGGCACCGAGGTGGTGCGCTGAACGGGGGCGGTCGTGCACGGGCTGGAGAGGCAGTCTATCCAGCCCGTTACCCACCATTGCCGTTGTGAAAGCCCCGGGCTTTGCCGGATAAACCGGTATCCCCGAGGGGGGCACCGGTTCACGCGTCAGACGACGGATCGGCCCTGCTGGGTGCCGCAGCTGGGCCGGGCCCGCTCATAGGGCGCGGGTAAAAAGAAGACATTCGATCCGGCGATGCCGCCTCGCTTCGCCGGATCATCGTATTGATTCGCATGAGCAAGGTTGGGTAACGGGCAGTGCCGATCATTGCACGGCGATCCGATAAAACCGCTTCGGCTGCGCGGAGCCTCCGGTGTCGGAGACTTGGATGGTGCCACCCGTGCCGGCGATGCCACCTTGGACCGTGACCCAAGAGCCGTCTTGCAACGTATCGGAGCGCTCCACGCGGTAGATTTTCCCGGTGACCGTTGGGAAGCTCAACACGATGTCGCCATTGCTGGCTTGGAGCTGGCTGATTTTCAGAACACTCGCGGGATCAGTGGGAGAGGTGCCGCTGGATAACTCCTGCGTGTTGGTCATGCCGTCGCCATCGGGATCGGCGGCGTCGGCGGCGTTGCCGCTGTTGGCGGTCGTGCCGAAATACGTGAGGCGCCAGTTTTCCTGCACGGTCATCACGGTGAGGTTGAGCGTGCCGCCGCTCGCGCCGAGCGCACCGACATAGCCGGAGGGCATCACGCCGATGGCGAAGTTGCCGGAGCTGATGCCGCTCGCGCCCGTGATGAGCGGATACGTGCCCGAGCCGGCGAAGCCGCCGAGCGCCGTGAGGTTGATCGTCGTCGTGCCGGTCGCGGAAAACGTGCCGCTTACCGCGAGCTTGTCGGAGGCCGATGTGCCGGCGAGATCGAGGTTCAGCACCGCGCCGGAGTTGAGCGTGAGGCCGCCGGAGAGCGTCAGCGTGCCCGCCGCGCCGCCGCCGCCATTGCCCGGCGCAATCGTCCCGCCGCTTGCGACCGTCGTGGAGCCGGCGACGCTGCCCGAACCGGCAAGCTTGCCGCCATTGTTCACCGTCACCGCACCAGAGCCCGAGAGCGCGCCTGTGATGTTCAACGTGCCGGCGTTGATCGCCGTCGGGCCGGTGTAGGTGTTGGTGCCGGAGAGCGTCATCGTGCCACTGCCGACCTTGGTAAAGGCTAGTATGTTCGTGCCGTTCGCGACAAGGGTGCCCGAGAAGGTATCGGTTAAGCCCAAGGCACCCGCCGAGATCGTCTTGGTTCCGGAAGTGTTGGCCTGAACGGATCCACCTCCCGTCATCGAACCGAACGAGATCGTGCCGGTGCCGGAGAAATCCAGCGTGGTTCTGCCACCGGTTGTGTTTTGAAAGACCCAGCTGGCACCGGCGCTGCCTGCGTTCGCGTTGCTGAAACGAACGGTGGCATTGGTATTAGAGTTCTGCGTGAACGTGCCGGTATAGCCGCTATTGTCTCCGCCAAGGATTACGCCGGTAGGGGAGTTTGGTGCGCCTCGATTGATATTACCACTCCCGCTGATACTGCCATTGATCGTGAGATTCTTGGCGTTGTTATTGAGAGTCGAGGTGGTGCCGGCTTGCGCCACAATATTGTTCGTGATCGTCAAATCCGCGCCGCCGACTTGCAACGTAACGCCAGCCAGCGTCGCTGTGCCTGTTCCGAGAGCGCTGTTGTTTTGAATTTCCACCATGCCCGCGCTGAGGGTGGTGCCGCCACTGTGGGTGTTGGCACCGGAGAGGATGAGCGTGCCCGCGCCGGTCTTGGTGATGGCGCTGCCGCTCCCGGCGACCACGCCTGAAATCAGGAGATCCGTGGTGGCGGCACCGTCGGCCACGTCGATCGGGAGGTTCACGCTGTTTTGAAGCAAGAGGCCGGAGCTGATCGTCGAGGTCGTGGAGCTGGCGAGCGAAGTGATGCCGTAACCTCCGGTGGTGAAGAGGAAGGAGCCGCCGCCGGTGGAAGTCATCGTGCCGCCGGTGAGTGCCACGTTCGTGCGAAACCCGTTGTTGCCATTGACGCCGTTGTCGAAGGTGCCGCCGTTGATATTCAACTGCGCAATCTGGCTCCCGACGTTATAGCCCACGGCATCGGTGGCCGTCGCTTTCAAAGTCGCGCCGGAGTTGACCGTGACCGTGCCGCGCACCGCGCCCGAGCCGCCGCCCGCTCCGAGCACGAGCGTGCCCGCGTTCACGGTCGTGTTGCCGCTGTAGGTGTTGATGGCGGAGAGCGTCGCCGTGCCCGCGCCGGCCTTCACAAGTCCGCCGCTGCCGCTGACAACCCCGGCCAACGCAACGTTGCCGCTCGCGTTGGTCGTGACGGTGTGTGAGCCGGAGGGAACCGCCATGGCGAGGTTGATCGTCTGCGCGTTCGCGCCGCCGTTGGTCACGCCGCCGGTGAGTGTGATCGCATTGCCGCCGAGCGTGAACGCGCTCGATCCGGCGGGAAACACGAGCCCGCCAAACGACGTGCCGGCCGCGAAATTATTGGTCGCGGTGAGCCGGCCGCCGGCGAAATTGAGCGTGTCGCCCGCGACAGGCACCGTGGTCCAGTTCGCCGCGGTTTGCCAGTTGGCGTCGGCGCCGTTGCCGATCCAGGTGAGCGACGGGAGGTTGAGCCCGGAGGCTGCCTCGGTGGCGTTGAGCGTCTCGCCGGACGCGGTGTTCGCCGAGACGGTGTAGTAATAGAGGGTGCCGGAAACGGCGCTGCTGTCGCTGTAGCTCGTGCCCGCATAGCCGCTCTGGAGCGTCGTGTAGGGGCCGCCCGACGTGGTCGCGCGCTTCACTTCGTAGCTGGTCGCGCCAGCGAGGGCGTTCCACGACAAATTGATCGCGCCACCGTTGGCGGTCGCCGTGAAGCCGGTGGGGGACGCCGCGGGCGGATTCGGGAGATTCGGATCGCTGGCGATCACGTAGCGCAGCTCCATCGGGGAAGGCGTGGCGCCCGCGCCGGAGAGCGCGCCGGTGGCGGCGGTGAAGATGGACTTGGTGAACGGCGACCAGGTGTTGTAGGTGGAGTAGACCGGGCCGTGCGTCCAGAAAGGCGAGCCGCCGACCGCGCTGTCCCAGTAGCCGAAAAGCATCCGCTTGTTGTCGCGCGAGATCTGCGTGCCGCTGGCGATGGAGTTGGTCGTGCCGTCGAGCTTGATGCCGTTGAATGCGAGCTGCCAGCGGCTCTTGTTGAGGTCCATGCGGATCTCGACCGGAGAGCCGGTGCCGGTGAGGTAGCCGGTTTGCGTGCTCGTCCACGCCGTCGAATAGGCCGGCACGAAGCTGAAATTGCCGTCGTAGAAGACGGTCTCGCCACCCGCGTCCGACCGGGCGCTGACGACCATGCGGTTCACGGAGCCATTTTGCGTGATCGTGATGAGGATGCCGGGATTGCTGCCCGCGGTCACGGAGGTGGGTGCTCCGCCGCCCCAGGTCTCGTTGGCGAACCAGAGGCCGAAGGAGGTTTTCTGGTTTGTCGGCGCGGCGTTCTTCACCTCCCAGAGCCAGCGGACGGTGGAACCGTTCGCATTGTCCCAGTAAAACGGCGAGCCGGTCTTTGCCGCCGCCGTGGCGGTGAGTGTAGGGGTGAGGGTGTAAGTCGTCTTGCCCGCAGCAGTCGCCTCGACCGCCGAAGCGCCGGACTGACTGATGTTGGTCATTCCGGAGAAGCCGCCCGAGCCCGCCGTGATGTTGGCGTTGACGGGGAAGATGTCGTCACGGTCGAGGTAGTCGATGGCCTCCTTCATCTCGGCGTCGGAGGGGTCCGTGTGGCTGCCGGGGCCGTTGTAGAGAAAAGAAATCTGACCCTGCGGCTCGTAGGCGCAATGGAAGGCTTCGATGAAGTAGTCCTCGCGATAATCATCGTAGCGCGCAAAAAGGTAGGAGCGCAGCTTGTTCGCCTTGGACGCCGTATTGGTGGCGTTCTCATCCCCGAATAGCCACAAATCCGCATAGCCAAAGTAACTATCGGTCTTGCCGCTTGTGTTTGGGATGTAATCCGGAGTCACCGCATTCAGTCGCGGCATGCCGAAACCCGAAGACGGTGCCGTGCCTTTGATGAGTTCCGAGTGATAAAACGCGAGAGCGCTCGTAATGCGCGCGTTGGCAGATTTTCCGGAGGTGTAAACCCGGCGTGGATTGATGTTGAACAACTCATTTGCTCGGTAGATGGCCATAAGGGCGACGCCGGATACTTGCCAATTATCGTTGTTTCCGCCGACACCTCGTGGCGCGATCCAAATAAGGTTTTTGTCTGCCGACGCCGTCTGCAGCATCACAGCCGGCCACGGATCCGAAGTCGAATAAACCACCACGCCGTAAGGCTTGGTTCCGTCATAGTTCGGCGGAACGTAAACGTCATAAGTCCAAGTGCTCAGATCCACGTCGTAGTTGACAGAGTTGGGCCACGCGCGATTGACCACGGCGGAGTTTTTCAAAGCGCCCAAGGTGATGTTGTTGAACAAGCCGGTCCCGCGCGTCCAAGGATCCGACGGGGCCGCCTGCAGCAGCGAGCCGCCGAACAGCGACAGTGTCAGCACGAACCAAACCCAGGCGGCGCAACAGGATGCCAAGCGGCGGCCGAATGGGACAATGCCGGTGCTTTTCTTAACGGCGTCGCGCACGGCTTGCGCGGAGCCAGGCCCGGCGTTCTCACTTTTCATCCTGTTCATCGGCACACGATTGGGTTTCTCGATTCCGCTTCACAACACTCGCCTCGCGGCGGCCCGAAGCACGTTCTGATTGCACGGAAGCGCGAACTTCCGGAAAAAAGGGGGGAGGGGGACTCCGATCGGCTCGCAAGCGACCCGCCGGATTTCGTTTACAACTCCGCCCCAGTAGCAATCGCCTCCCGGGTCCGCCAGCCTTTTTCCCGCGCCCAAGCCGCTCCCAAAACGATCCCGCTCGGCACGCGGGTCGGGGAATATCGGGCGGACGGCTCTTTTGACTGCCGGCGCGGCGGCCGAGAGGGCGCTCACGGCAGCGCCAGCCAGGCGTCGATGCCGCCGGCGACATTGCTGACGTTTTCGAAGCCGGCGTCGAGCAGGGTTTTCACCGCGCGGGCCGAGCGGCCGCCCATCTTGCAATGGACGAGGATTTCCTTGTCGCGGGGCAGGGTGGGGAGCGCCTCGGCGAGCGTGCCGAGCGGGATCAACCGGCTGCCCTCGATGTGGTCGACCGCGTGTTCGTGCGGCTCGCGCACGTCGATGAGGATGCCGTCGAAGCCCTCCGCGAGGCGTTGCTTCAGTTCGGCGGCGGAGATGGTGGGGATTCCCATGGTCATGGTGCAGGAGGCGGAGCCGAGGGTTTCGGGGTTGTGGATCGAGTGGATGGCGGGCGAATCGCCGCAGAGTTTGCAGGCCGGGTCGCGGCGCAGCGTGAGCGTGCGGAACGAGCTGCGGAGCGCGTCATAGCAGGTGAGTTTGCCGAGCGGGATCTCGCCGAGGCCGAGCAGCAGCTTGATCGTCTCCATCGCCTGCAGCGAGCCGATGACGCCCGGCAGCACGCCGAGCACACCGGCCTCGTCGCACGACGGCACCGAGCCGGGGGCGGGCAGCGCGGGCAGCAGGCAGCGGTAGCACGGGCCGCCGAGGTGCGGGGCGAACACGGCGACCTGGCCGTCGAAGCGGAAGATCGAGCCGTAAACGTTCGGCTTTTTCAGGAAAAAGCAGACGTCGTTGGATAGGAAGCGGGTGGGGAAATTGTCCGAACCGTCGACGATCACATCGTAATCCGCGGCGAGCGCCTCGGCGTTGTCGGGCGTGAACCGCGTGCGGTGCAGGTCGAGCCGGACGTGCGGCGCGAGCTCGCGCAGGCGCGCCGCGGCGCTGTCGAGCTTCGGTTTGCCGACCCAGCTTTCGCCGTGGACGATCTGGCGCTGGAGGTTCGAGCGGTCGACCGTGTCGGGGTCGACCAGACCGATGCGCCCGATTCCGGCGGCGGCGAGGTAGAGCGCGGCGGGCGAGCCGAGGCCGCCGGTGCCGATCATCAGCACGGACGCGCCCTTCAGCCGGCGCTGGCCGTCCTCGCCCACGCCCGGGATGAGCAGGTGGCGCGAGTAGCGGACAAGATCGTCAGGGGTGAGCGGCGGCAACATCGGGGCGCACTGTGGCGCATGCGGGCGGGCGCGTCCAACGCGGATCGCACGGGCATTTTCGGGTGTCCGTCGTGCGGTTTCATGCCATGGTTTGCCCATGGCTGAAGTGCTTTCGACCTTCCTGTTGCAACCGGGCGATCCGGCTCCGGACTTCCGATTGCCCGACACCGCGGGCGGCGTGCGTTCCCGCGACGAACTGAAGGGGGCGAACGGTCTGCTGGTCGTGTTCGCCTGCAACCACTGCCCCTACGTCATCCACCTGGCGGACGCGCTGGGGGCGTTCGCCCGGGAAATCGCCGACCAAGGGGTGAACACGGTGGCGATCATGCCGAACGATTTCGAGAAATACCCGGACGACGCGCCGGAGCACATGGGGCCGTTCGCCGCCGCCCACGGCTGGAATTTCCCCTACCTGCTCGACGCCGGGCAGGAGACGGCCAAGGCGTATTCCGCCGCCTGCACGCCGGATTTCTTTCTCTTCGACCGCGATCTGAAGCTCGCCTACGCCGGGCAGTTCGACGATTCCCGCCCGCGCAGCGGCTTGGAACCGCATGGCGGTGACCTCGGCGAGGCGGTCCGCCGCATGCTCGCCGGCGAACCGACGATGGCCCGCCCGTATCCGAGCAGCGGCTGCAACATCAAGTGGAAGCCCGGCAACGAACCGGCGTGGTTCTCGAAGCCGTGAGGCGGGAAAAATCCTTGTTGCGCGGGCTTTCCATCCTTTCGCCCGGCTCGTAACATGGTGGCTTCATGGACGCGCTGATCCACCATCTGGAAGAAGGGCAGGACCTCACGCCGCAGGAGGTCGAGGTGGCGGCCGAGCTGTTGCTGGACTCGGCGGTCGCCGATGCGAAGAAAGCCCAGCTGCTGGAAGCGCTTTCGAGAAAGGGCGAGACGCCGGCGGAAATCGCGGGCTTCGTCGAGGTGTTCCTGCGCCACGCGGTCGATCCCCACGCCGGGCTGGCCCTGCCGCCGGGGCCGACGATCGACGTTTGTGGCACGGGCGGCGACAAGCTGGACCTGTTCAACGTCTCGACCACCGCGATGTTCGTGGTCGCGGCGGCGGGCGGCGTGGTGGTGAAGCACGGCAACCGCGGGATCACGTCGAAAAGCGGCGGCGCGGACGTGCTGGAGGCGCTCGGCGTGCGGATCGGCCTGCCGCCGGAGGGTTTCCGCCGCTGTCTGGAGGGCGCGGGCGTCGGGTTCCTATTCGCGCCGATGTATCATCCGGCGTTCAAGGCGGTGGTCGGCGTCCGGCAGATGCTCGCCAAGCGCGGCGTGCGCACGATTTTCAACATCATCGGGCCGCTGCTCAATCCGGCGAAGCCGCAGTGCCAGCTCACCGGGGTCTATCAGCGCGAGTGGTGCCCGGCGTTCGCCGAAATCCTCCAGCGTCTCGGTCGCGAGAGCGCGTGGGTCGTCCACGGCACCACCGGTGACGGCCGTTCGGTCGACGAGGTCAGCCTGATGGGCTCGACCCGGATCTGCAAGGCGGGCGCCTATCAGGATCTGGAGGACGAGGAGGTGCGGCCGCGCGATTTCGGTATGGCGCATGCGGAAGTGTCTGATCTTCAGGGCGGCGATGCGTTTGCGAACGCGGCGATCTTGGAGGCGATCCTGTCCGGGGACGACACCGGTCCGAAGCGGGACATGGTGCTGCTCAACGCCGGCGCGGCGCTCGCCTGCTGCGGCCTGGCCGACACCATGGGCTCGGGCATCGAGCTGGCGCGCGAGGCGATCGTTTCCGGCGGGGCGCTCGACCGGCTGCGGCGCTTGCAGCGGATTTGCAAGGAATGGTGAGCCCCGGCCGGCGGGGCGAGGGCTTTGGTTTCCTGCTCGACCGCGGCGGAGGGCTTTCCGCAGGATGGGGCATGTTCGAAAGCGCGCTCCTGACGAATCTGCTGTTGGGCGGGATCTTGGTCCTGCTGGCGCTGGCGCTCCGTCAACTGGGGCGCGTGGCCGCCCGCCTGGAGCGGATCGGACGTGGGGAGGCGCCGCCTTCGACATTGCCGGATGCCGCAGAAAAGGTCGAAGAGCCGGCGGAGGAGGCGGGCGGCGGCATGTTCGAGCGTTTCCTCGAGGCCAACCCCGGCCTGCGCGACGAGTCGAAGGCCGACCAGTCCGCCGCCTACCGCAAGTGGCGCAAGGCCCAAGGGCTGAACTGGCAGTCCCGTTGAAGGGCGGGACTCTAGCGGATTCAACAAATCGCGATACGCGCCGATTGTGGAATATTTTCCGCTTTTTGGCATTGCGTCCGATTTTTTGCCTCTACATGCTCCGCGCCGCTCCGCG
>Ga0105243_10000447_pt1 | contig 43040 bp, 36 predicted proteins | sample KBSM34metaG_FD_81525 | JGI IMG/M metagenome (GOLD analysis project Ga0105243, IMG submission 81525) | Miscanthus rhizosphere microbial communities from Kellogg Biological Station, Michigan, USA - KBS M3-4 metaG | ecosystem: Host-associated > Plants > Roots > Rhizosphere > Soil | place... | reverse complement strand
TTAAAATCTTCCTTATAAAGGTAAATTTTATGCTTCTCGAATGTAGCTTCCCCATTCTCTCCGAAATTTTTCTTACTCTCAGTGATTGTAAGATAATAATCTCCTGCTTTCGTCTCACGCACATCAAAGAAATAAGTTCTTCTCCCTGCTTTTAACACCTTCGTGAAAATCTCATTTTCATGGCGTTCCTTGTATTCACTCATTGTTAGATATTTTTTAATCTTGTTAAGAACAAATATAAAAGAATTCTTTTAATCACAAAATTTTTTTTATGATTTATTTAACAATTGAGAACGAAACGGCTAAGCGGTTACAGAATTGGCAATTTCCGTGAGGTTGATGATTTTGTCTGCTTTTTGAGCGCTAGACTCTCTGTGTGTGATAATTATGGAAGTAGCATTGCCTATTTTTTTATCAATATTTTCAAGAATATTCTGCTCGGTCTCTGTATCCAAAGCCGATAAAGAATCGTCAAAAATAATGATATTTGGGTCCTTAATTAAAGCTCTGGCAATACAAATTCTTTGCTTTTGACCTCCCGAAAGCATGACTCCACGTTCACCCACCAGTGTTTTATATTGGTCTTTAAACTCGACAATATTTTTGTGAACATCGGCAATCTGAGCATATTCTACCACTTTTTCGTGAGAGGGATGATCTATAGCAAAACCAATGTTATTTTCGATAGAATCAGAGAATAAATAGCTTTCCTGAGGAATGTATCCTATAAAATCTCTGTAGTTGCTGAGATTGTGTTCTTTAAGGTTTTTACCGTCAATAAGAATCTCACCTTCTGTAGGATCTATCAGCCTGCAGAGAAGAAGGGCTATGGTAGATTTTCCACTTCCTGTTTTCCCCATAATAGCTAAGGATTCTCCAGCATTAATGGTGAAACTCAGGTTGTCCAGTGCTTTGATTCCCGTATTTGGATATACATAAGAAACATTTCTAAACTCAATACTGCCCTGGATGGGATAATTTTCAAAATTTGAATTTACAATTTCAGATTTCTTATCCATAAATTCATTAATCCTCTGCATAGAAGCTTCAGCTCTCTGGTTCACCGAAGTAACCCAGCCAACCATGGAGAATGGAAAAATTAAGGTATTGATGTACATGAAGAAATCGGCAATTTTCCCTATACTTAATTCTCCTGCAATGTATTTTTCACCACCAATCCAGATAACGGCAACATTCAGTAATCCGATTACAAATAAAATAATAGTAAAGAAATAGGCTTCAGTTTTGGCAAGATCCAAAGCTTTGTTCTGGTAATCTGTTACCTTGATTCCATAATTGTTTTTGATGTATTTTTCTCTTGCAAAAAACTTTACCACACGAATTCCTGAAAAGCTATCCTGAACAAAAGTTGAAATAGCAGACTGGCTTTTCTGCATCACTTTAGACTTTTTATTGATAATGGAACTTACCTTATAGATAGCATAAGATAGTATGGGAAGCGGCAGCAATGTCCATAAAGTCATGGAAGCATCTGTTTTCACCATATAAATAGAAGTGATGACAACCAAGACAATGAGGTTCGCTACATACATGACCCCAGGTCCTAGATACATCCTTACGGCTACAACATCTTCACTTAACCGGTTCATTAAATCTCCGATGGTGGTTTGTTTATAATCCGTTAAAGATAAATCCTGATAATGTCGGTAGATTTTATTTTTAAGTTCATATTCAATTCTTCTGGAAGCAACAATAATTGTCTGCCTCATCATGAAGGTGAAAAATCCAGTCAATAGGGAACACCCCACAATGATAGCAACATAAATAAGAACCTGGTTATTGAAGCCAAGATTCCCGTTTTTAGTGAGTTCATCCACGGATTTACCTACAAACTGAACTTTATAAATATTAAAAAAGTTACTGGCAATGATAAATAGTACTCCCCAAAACAATAGTATTTTGTGTTTCCAAAAATAAGGGTTTAAGGTTTTTAGAGCTTTCATATAGTTTTACAAAATTACGAAAATGTCATCACACTACGAATTTCATCAATTTTAAATTTTGTATCTTTGCAGGCATAAAAAAGCTCTTTGAATGTTAGGAAGACGACAAATCCGTGAAAAATTAGTACAAACAGTGTATTCGTACTATCAAAATCCTGTAAAGTTTGATGTTTTAGAGAAAAACATGTTCGCTGGAATAGAGAAAATCTATCATCTTTACATCTATCAGCTGAATTTTTTGGTGGCACTAAAAGATTTGGCAGAGCATCAGATCGAAATCGGGAAAAATAAGTATCTGAAGACAGATGCTGATATTAACCCTAACCAAAAATTCATCAACAATCAAGTATTAAAGAAGCTGGAAGAAAATCCTGAGAGATTATTTTTCACAGGCCAGCACAAGCAGTTGAAATGGGATATGCACGATGATTTGTTGGTAAAGACTTTCCAAAGAATTACAGCCGGAAAACGTTATCAGGATTTTATGAAAGAAGATGGATATTCTTTTGAGGATGATCAGAAGTTTATCGGTAAATTATTCCTTAGATATATCGCAGAAAACGATGATTTTCATGATTATTTAGGAGATAAAGAACTTTCTTGGTATGATGATATTCATATTGCCAATTCAATGGTTCAGAAAACCATCGGTTTCCTGAGAGAAGATGAAGAAAGCAGAACTTTAATTAAGATGATTAAAGATGAAGAAGATAAAAGTTTCGCTTCTAAATTATTGAGAGATACTCTGAATAACTGGGAAAATAACGAGAAAAAGCTGGAAGAGAGACTTGAAAACTGGGATTTGGAGAGAGTTTCTTTAATGGATAAAGTTATTTTGTCAACTGCAATTTCGGAGCTGGATAATTTTGCGTTTACGCCTTCAAGAGTGATTATTAACGAATATATTGAAATTGCAAAAGTATTTGCGACAGACCGTTCCAATATTTTTGTTAATGGTATTTTAGATAAATATTGTAAAGATCAAAATAGAATATAAAATGAAAAAGACGTTATCAATTATCGCCTTATCTATCATAGGCCTGGGATTAGTTTCTTGTAAAAAAGAAAACAAAGAAGTTCAAAGTGCTGAAACAGTAGCTGTTGATTCTACAGCTATAACAACTCCGGCAACGGCAGATTCTACAGCAACTCCTGCAACAGGTGAAGCTGCTGCTCCTGCTTCTAATGAACCTTCTACTTCTATCGCTTTATCTGAAAGCAACTTCGATTTTGGAAAAATCAAAAAAGGAGATAAAGTAGAACACGTTTACGAAGTAACTAACACTGGGAAAAATCCATTGGTTATTTCTGAAGTTAAGCCTGGATGCGGATGTACAGCTCCTGACTTCACAAAAGAACCTATCATGCCAGGTAAAAAAGGGAAGATTACATTACATTTCGACTCTTCAAACTTCGATGGAAACGTTCAGAAGTATGCAGATGTTTTTGCAAATGTGGAGAAAGCTCCAATCAAATTAACGTTCACTGCGAACATCCAACCATAATTAAAAAAATATGTTGACATTATTTTTACAAGCACAACCACAAGGATCTTCATCTATGATGCTGATCATGATGGGGGTGATGTTTGTAGGGTTTTATTTCTTAATGATAAGACCTCAGATGAGAAAACAAAAACAGGAGAAGAATTTCCAGGAAAATCTAAAAGTAGGAACAAGAGTTGTGCTTACTTCAGGACTTCACGGAAGAATTGCTCAGGTTCAGGATGACGGTTTTGTTATCGAAACATTATCAGGAAAACTGAAATTCGAAAAAGCGGCTATCTCAAGAGAAATGACAGAAACCCGTTTCGGAGATAAAGCAAAAGCTGCTGATAAAACAGCAGACAAAAAAGAAATAGAAACTGAAGAAAAGAAATAATTCGGTTTGAAAATATGCAGAATCGGCGGGTGAACGAAGTTCACCCGCCGATTCTCTTTTATAGAATATACTAAGCCGTTTATAACACATAATAGTTATTTGGCAACCATTCATTTTCATTTTGAAAAAAGAAATTATCTTTGCCAAATGGATCAAAACGCAAATAAAACTGTTCTTATTTTAGGAGCCAATTCAGATGTCGCGAAACAATGCATCAAGCAATATATTGAAAAAGGACTTTCTGTAATTGCGGCTTCCAGAAATACCCGATCTCTGGAAGATTTTATCTCTGAGAATAATTTGGATCAAACTAAAATTGCCGTTTTATCTTTTGATGCCGCAGATTTTAATTCCCATCAGAAATTTTACGATCAACTTCCTGTAAAACCTCATATAGTAGTTTATGCTGCCGGTTTCCTGGTAGATAATGAAAGAGCATTAGCTGACTTTAGCGGGGCTAAACAAATGATGGAGGTCAATTATATGGGAGCCGTTTCCATTCTCAGCATTATTGCAATGGATCAAAGCAATAAACACCTGGAAAGAATAGTAGGACTCTCTTCATTATCCGGTGTAAGAGGAAGAAAAAGCAATTTTGTATATGGAAGTACAAAAGCTGCCTTTACTCAGTATCTGGCGGGTTTAAGACAGGAATTGGCTTCCAGAAAAATCATTGTCAATGCATTGGTCATTGGATATATCAGAACAAAAATTAATGACGGATTACAGCTTAATGAGTCCTTGATTATGGAGCCTGATTATGTGGCAGGATATATTGTCAATGCCGGAAATTCCTTTACTATTGTTCCAAATTTTAAATGGAAAATGATTTATCATATTCTCAGACTTCTGCCGGAAGGTTTAGTCGCTAAATTGCCGTAATGTTTTGAATATTAGCATTCAAAACGGTCCGTGTAATGAATGTATTTATTATTTTTCCTGTCTGTTATGTATAATAATAAGAACCTTATTTCTTTAAAAGGGGAGTTCGGTATCCTCTTTGCTATTATAAAACCCAAAATTATTTCTTCGTACCAAGATTCAATTTTTGAAATGATCATTGAGTAAGCCAAACCATTCTGTTTCGCAATCAATTTATATTCATGGATAATACTTTTTCTTTAGCTCGAAAGGGCTAGGGCCTGTTTCTTTTTGGAAACCGGATGATGTTATACTCATTTTCATTTTAAATCTTGTACAGAAGCCTATAACGGATATATAAATACTAAAATAAGCAGCAGACAAATGAACGATTTAGAATTAAACAACATTCAGCAACACTGGGATTCTTTACTATCTTCAGCCATTTCATGGACACCAAGAATTATCACAGCAGTAATTTCTGCAATACTGATCTACCTGATTGGTTCATGGATGATAAGAATGATTAAAAAGCTGGTTGCAAAAGCGTTTAAAAAACGTAATATGGAAGCTTCTTTACAGCTTTTCCTTTTAAATATTATTAATTGGGGACTTAATATTCTTCTTTTTATAGTGGTTGTTACCCAATTGGGAGTACAGACCTCAGCTTTTGTGGCGATGATTGGTGCAGCCGGTTTGGCAGTAGGTCTGGCATTACAGGGATCACTAACCAATTTTGCAGGTGGAATTCTTATTTTACTGTTAAAACCATTTAAAATAGGAGACTTTATTTCTACCAATTCCGGTGTTTCAGGAACCGTTGAGGCTATTGATATTTTTCATACCAAGCTGATTACCCCACAAAACCAATTAATTGTTATCCCGAATGGGGTAGTTTCCAATAACAGCATTACTAATTTTACCCAATTAGGATCCCGAAGAACTTCTTTGGATATAGGAGTAGCGTATGATGCAGATCTTAAACAGACCAAAGAAATATTAATGAGGGTGATCAATAACAACCAATATGCCTTTACAGAACCTGCCCCACAGGTAATGGTGACAGAACTTGGTGACAGTGCTGTAAACTTATCTGTAAGAGTGACCACCTCTAATGAGAATTTCTGGAAAATGAATGAGGAACTGATTATCAACTGTAAAGAAGCTCTTGATAAGGCAGGAATAGGAATCCCATTTCCACAGAGAGATATTCATGTTTACAATAAATAAAAGGCATAAAATCTTAAAAAAAACCTGCATTGCTAACAATGCAGGTTTTTTATTTTTTCTTTGACTTTGCTTTATGTTTCAAAAAGCTAAGAATCTCGGCATATTGATCAGTTTCTTCTTCACTGATAACGTAGATAAAGGGAGTTCCTATTTCAACTTGAATCAAAATAATGTTACCGGAAACTTCATAAGTGATTTTTTTCCAAATACTTCTTACATCATACTGTTCACCTTTGATATAAAAGTTTTCCTCATCAAAATATAATTCTGTGACAGGATGATATCCTTTTAATTCATCAATATGTTTATTTATCTTAGTGGAGTAGGTTATCTTTTGATAATAAAAGTTAATAAGATAAAAAATACAGGTAAGACCTAAAAATACAATAACAAATTGTAAGAAGTTGTATCTGGTTTTATTGCCCAGAAGGCTATCAAAAATGAAAATGATAAATAATACATAAAAGAAGTTTCGTAAAATAGTAGGCATTTTCTTTTTCCATGAATAGTAGAAATACGTCCAAAGTTGTTTACGAATAATCTTCTCATTAAAATTTACTTGAATTCTAAGAGTGTTTTCCATGATTATAGTTTTCGGCAAAAATATCAAAATTATTCAATATTCTGCATAGTATCCAAAGCCTTTATCATATCAATACCCTTGGCCAGAACCGGTTTAAACAAATCTCCTTTTTCCTTTATCCTATCCAGGGCATTATCAATATTAAAATCAGTAGGTTTCAATCCCGGTTTGAGCTCATTCCATTCCAATGGCATGGAGACAGATGCTCCTTGTTTGGGTCTTATGCTATAGGCACTGGCCAAAGTCTGTCCGGTTCTGTTTTGAAGATAATCCAGATAGATTTTTTTGTTATCCCTTTTTTGAAGGCTCCTTTCTAAGGTGGTTATCTTTGGGAGCTTTTCATTGACCTGTTTCATGAGAATATGAGCGAAATCTTTTACCTGGTCGAATTCATATTTTCCACCCATAGGAATATAAATGTGAATCCCTGTACTCCCTGAAGTTTTACAATAGCCTTTTACTGTAATAGATTGTAAGATCTCATTCACCTGAAGGGCGGTTTCAATAACCTCATCAAATGTGTTCTTTGATGACGGGTCGAGATCCAAAACCAGATAATCCGGATGCTCAAGATCCGGCAGAGAGCTATTCCATGGATTGAAATCAATACACCCTAAATTATTAAGATATGCCAACGTTGCCTGATCATTACAGTAGATATAATCAATGTATTTATCATTAGATTCCGAGTATACCTTTGTTGTTTTGATCCAGTCAGGGATATGATCTCCGGCGTCTTTCTGATAAAAGCCCTGTTCTTCTATTCCGTTGGGAAAACGGTTGAGAGACAAAGGTCTGTTTTTCAGGTAAGGTAAAATATAGTCTGCGACAGATTGGTAGTAAGTGATTACATCACCTTTGGTAATACCATCTTTGGGAAAATATACTTTATCCTGATGAGTGAGCTTTACATGATGCTTATTCAGTATGAGTTCAGTTTCTTTTTCGGAAGTTTCCTTTTTTCTTGAAGTGGTTTTTGTTTTCATTCCTTTAGATTTTTCGTTTTGACTGTTCTTCAGCGGACTTTTAATTTCTTTAGGTTCTTTATCCTCACGAATGGTGATAAAAACCGGATGCCGGAAAATTCCGTCTTTTGTAATCTCAGAATATTTGATTTCACACACCAGTTCAGGTGTTATCCATGTTACGGGCATATTCGTTTTGGGAATTATTTCAAAAGGTGAAATTCTGACTGTTAATTTTTGAAGTCTTTTGTAAAGTTCCTGCAATGAATTTTTATTGAATCCTGTTCCTGTATGGCCGCAATAGGTGAGTTTTTGATCAATATACTTCCCTAAAATCAGGGCTCCAAAACCCTGGCGTGAGCCTCTTGGTTTTGTAAAACCGCAAATAATAGCTTCATCCGTATTGGTGAGTTTTATTTTAAGCCAGTCACTGGTTCTTTGATTTTCGATATATGGGCTATCAGCCCGTTTGGCAATCATTCCCTCCAGTTTCATTTTTTTCATTTGGTTAAAAAACTCAATACCTTTTTCAGGAATATGATCACAATAGACAATGGTTTCAGTTTCAACCAGCGCTTCTTTTAAAAGCTCTTTTCGCTGAATAAGGGGCAGTTCCTCTGTGGAGTGGCCATTTAGCCATAGAATGTCGAAAACCTGATAAACAAGACTTAGACTGGGAGTATCACCAATTTGCTGTAAAAGCTGAAAACTGGGTTTTCCCCTGTGGTCATATGCTACAATTTCTCCATCCAGGATCATATGATGCTTTTGTCTTGCGAAATCACGCGTTACCCTTTCAAATTTTGATAAGAATGAAATTCCGTTTCTGGAGTAGAATAGGGGTTCTTTATAGCGGAGGTCGGCGATTGCTCTGTAGCCATCCCATTTTATTTCAAAAACCCAGTCTTTATCATTAAAAGCATTTTCCGAAAGCTTCGCCAGCATAGGTTTGATAAAGGTTGTAAGCTTTTTTTCGTTGGTTAAAGAATTAAAGCTTTTGAAAGGTTTCCCTGAAGTTATAACTTCTTTTTTGCGTTTATTTTCAGGCTTTTTTTTTCCTCTAAAAATTGGGTGACTAAAGATTTTGATGAGGTGTTTTCCTCAGCGTCATATGGGCTTTCTGCAAATTCATCTTTATGTTTAATCAGCAACCATGCATTGTTTTCAGCATTTTTCATTTTAACCAAAGCAAACTCGCCTTTCAGCTTTTTACCATGTAAGATAAACTTTAATGATCCGGAATGCAGTTCTTTCAACAGTTCCTTTTCGTCAGAAAGTGCAGTACTTTCATCCAACGGTTCATAGGTTCCGCTGTCCCATACTTCTACCTGCCCGGCGCCATAGTTTCCTTCAGGAATATTTCCTTCAAAATCTTTGTAATCATAAGGATGATCCTCTACCATCATTGCCAGGCGTTTATCCTGCGGATCTAATGACGGCCCTTTGGGTATAGCCCAGCTTTTCAAAACTCCTTCCATCTCCAATCGGAAGTCATAATGAAGCCTTGATGCTGCATGCCTCTGAATGACAAAAATCAATTTATTTTTGCTCTTTTTTGTTTTACCCTTAGGTTCACTGGTTTCATCGAACTTCCGTTTTTTTTGATAATCTTTGAGAGCCATTATGATGCAGATTTAGATTTAGAATTACTCAGGCTGGCTTTTAGCTGGGCCATAAGGTCAATCACTTTGCCTTCTTTAGCGGGTTGGGCTTTTTGAGCTTTTATATTCTTACCTTTCGCCTTCTGTTTGATAATCTTCATAAGGTCTGCAGAATATGTGTCTTTATACATGGCAGGATCAAAATCTTGTGAAAGTTGCTTGATAAGACTTACCGCCATTTTTAGTTCTGCCGGTTTCGGTGCTTTAAGTGCCGGAATTTTTAAATCCGAATAACTTCTTATCTCCTGATCGAATCTCAGGCGATTCAAAACTAAGATATTATCATGGTATGGGCGTATCATTCCGATTGTTTCACTTTCGCGGAGTACGAAAGTACCTATTCCGACCATTTTTGTTTCTTCAAGTGCTTTTAACAGAAGTCTGTAGGCATTTTCACCGTTTTTCTGAGGCTCCAGATAATAAGGAGTCTCAAAATAGACACTGTCTACTTCCTCTTCCTTTACAAACTGATCAATAGAAAGTATTTTTGTTTTTTCGGGACTTGCCGCTTCATAATCTTCTTCATCCAGAACGATGTATTGGTCATCCATGAGATAACCTTTGACAATATTTTCCCATTTGACTTCTTTTCCTGTATTCTCGTTCACTCTTTTAAACCGGATATTGGAAAAATCAGATTTATCGAGCATATCAAGGTCCAATTTACTGGTTTCCGTGGCAGAGTAAATCTTAACGGGAATGTTTACTAAACCGAATCCAATGGCACCATTCCAAATTGCTTTCATTGTCTTACGTTTTTAAAAATCAAGCAATTAACATGCCGTTGGAGGCTTGTGTGGTATGTGTTTGTACGCTTTTTGTCAAATGGCAATTGTTTTACAGATATAGTTTTATACCTTTATGTTTTCCAATTTGCGGGCAAATAATCATGGATGAACTTTTTAATTACATCAAAAAATTTGGGGTACTGAGTGATCAGGAAGAATTCCTCATCTCTCAGGGAATCCAGGAGATTAGTGTAAAGAAGGGAGACAGTTTTGTAGAAGCAGGAAAAGTAAGTAAAAAGATTGCTTTTGTGAAGGAAGGCGTTTTCAGATCTTTGTATTATAATAAGCAGGGAGATGACTTTACGCGATATTTTATCTATGAAGGAAGGTTTATCGGAGACTTTCAGGGTTTTACAGATCAGGTATCTTCTCATGAATACATTGAAGCTGTAACCGATGCCGTACTGCTTGTTATTGATTGGGATCATTTCAAGATTCTGGAAAAAGAAATTGCCATATGGCCTGTCTTATTTGCCAGAATTCATGTCTTTGTAGCAGAAAATAAACTTAAAGTAGCGAGTATCATGCTGAACCAGGATGCTAAAGCCCGCTATATTCATTTTTTAAACCATTATCCCGGCCTTGCTAACAGGGTTCCTCAATCTATGCTGGCTTCCTATCTCGGGATTACGCCATCTTCCCTAAGCAGGATCAGAAGAAATATCTTATAGTATTTTAACAGACAATACCAATTTCCATAAGAGGCAGAGCATATTCTGTTTCCTAAAATGATCAATCCATTCAAACTTTACCAAAATTTAAGGGTCAGACTGTCAGTCTGATACATTGTACGTGGCACAATATAAAATCCCACGCTTTTTGCCAAATGACAATGGTTCTCATGTCTGGCTGGCCTAATTTTGCAGCATAAAATTAAAAATATGGATATTGTATTAGGATTACAATGGGGAGATGAAGGTAAAGGAAAGTTTATTGATCTTATCAGTGAAAATTATGACATTACAGCACGTTTTAATGGTGGATCTAATGCTGGACACAGTATAGAAAGGAATGGGCGAAGAATCACTCTTAAAATGATTCCTTCGGGGATCTTCATGAAAGGGGTACAGAATGTGATTGGTACGGGAACTGTTTTAGATCCTGTAAGCTTTAAAAAAGAAATTGCAAATCTTCAGGCTTTTGATGAAACGGTTCAGCCGGAAACGAATGTGATTATTTCATTGAAAGCTCACTTTGTATTGCCTACTCATAAGCTTCTGGATGTTTTTATGGAGGAGAGTCCTGATTATACAACTATCGGAACTACAAAAAACGGAATTGCACAGGCGTATTCAAATAAAATTTTAAGACAGAATGTAAGAGTAGGAGATATGTTTGCTCCCGACTTTAAAAGCAGAGTACGGCATATTTTAGAGAGAGATTACAAAATGCTTGCAGAAGGGAATGTGGAGCTTCCTTCTTTGGAAGAAATAAGCAATGAGTTTTTTGAAGCAGTAGATTTTCTGAAGAAATTCAAATGCACTGAAACTGAAATATACTTGAATAAGGCTTTGGTGGAAGGAAAAACAATATTAGCAGAAGGATCTCAGGCTGCAATGCTGGATATTGATCACGGAACCTATCCTTATGTTACTTCTTCTTCCACAACAGCTTCAGGAGCGAGCAGCGGATTAGGTGTTTCACCGAAAAAGATCGGTGATGTATTTGGAATTGCCAAAGCATACTGTACAAGAGTGGGGAACGGAGTATTTCCTACAGAGTTATTTGATGAATTGGGTGAAGAGATCAGAACAAAAGGGAATGAGTTTGGTTCCAATACAGGACGTCCGAGAAGGACAGGATGGCTGGATCTACCTGCTTTAAAGTACGCGGTAATGATCAATGGAGTAACTCAGCTGGTTTTGACTAAAGCTGATGTTTTAAGTGGATTGAAATCAGTAGCTATCTGTACACACTATGAACTGGAAGACGGAAAAATAGAAAAGATTTCCGCCGTGCTTCCGGATAATGCAAAACCGGTACTGAAGTGGATGGAAGGATGGAACGCCGATTTTTCCAATATGGAAAGCAACTCCGAATTGCCTCAAGAATTACAAGACTTCCTGACGTTTTTGGAGGCAGAGCTGGGTATTCCTGTAGCTTACCTTTCTATAGGCCCGGGAAGAGAGCAGATTTTGAAATTAAGCAGTAAATAGTTAAGGCAAGTAGGTTTACCGGTGTTTATATAAAACAGAGGAGGTTAGGAAATTTATTTCCTAACCTCCTTACGTCTGGAAGAATGAAAAAGTTTAAGTTAATTGACCTTTGTAAGTTTAAAACGTTGCTTTGTATACGGCTGAACCGTTGTATCCGTACTACCGATTACAATAGGCGTAAGATTAGTTGTCAAACCATCTTTTACCTCTAATCGCAAGGATGGTGCATTTTTAGGGGCGAACCCAAAGCCATTATTTCCCAGATTGAACAATAACCATTTCTGAGAATCTGTATTAGAATTGGTTCTTAATTCTACAGCTGTTCCATTCAGTGTTCCGCTATTTTTTACGGTTAATACCTTTGTAGGATCCACTGAAGATTTGATGATATAATAACCATGATCTGACTTGGTGAACGTAAATTTCTGATTATTTCCTGTAGAGGCTGAGTTCAGAATAATATTAACTCCATCTGTAATGATACTTCCGGAAATATCTAAATTTTTATCACTTGCTAAAGATGTTGTCAGCGTATAAGTTCCATTGATTGCAGAAGTGGCATTAACAGGTCCATACAAATGGTTAATTCCAGCATAATCACCAGCAGACAATGCTGTTCTTTGCTTGGTAAAAGTAGAACCGTCCAGTTTAGTCATTACAGGTTTGCTTGTATCAATAGCAAAGTCTGTGGACTGATACATCATTACTGACCCGAAATCAAATTCACCATTTCCTGCGTAATCATTGTAAAGGTTGAAGTTATGTCGGCTTCCTTCTATTGCCCTGTTAACATCTACAATAATATATTGATCTCTGTCCGGACGACATTGTTCATGCATGATTCCCATAGAGTGCATCACTTCATGAGCAATAATTGCAGGATAGGTAATATTATAAATTTTAATACCATTAACTGTGTTTTTTCCCCATCCAAGTGGAGAACTGTTTGTACTAGTAGAATAAGTAAAGGTGATATATTCAGTTTGATTGGTACGTTGAATAAATTGAACACTGGTTTGAGAGGAAATCATTTCAAACGCTTTGTTAATATTTGTAAGAAACGTATTATAATTCTGTGTACTCAGGCTTCCCTGGCTAGGTAATGTATAGTATACTGTTGCATTTGGCCATGTCTTAATAAAGGAGCTGACAATTGTACTTTTCTCCATTGTTGACAATTCAGAATTGGCCTGCATCTTTAATTTGTTAAATTGTTCGGAGGTAATAGTAATATCATCTGCATAAAAATATTCACCATTTACTTCATTGACATAAGTATAATTCCCATTAATTGATAATTTGTGAATCGTTGTGCCATTTAGCTTCGATGTTGTATGATCAATTGAAGCGTTTTCGGTATCTGACCTACATGAATTCATTGCCAAAACAAGGCATCCTGATAAGACTAATAATTTGCTTTTCATATAATATTAAATATTGGTTTTATTGATAAATTTTTCCAAATACGAACAGCGGGCTCATCAGCATACGGAACATAGTACAGAGGTAAATTAATTCCTAAGTTTGATCTTAATTATCATTCAGCTGTGTTTTGTAAATATAATAACAAAAGCTGTATTTATATATAACATAATATAATGGTTGTTTTACTATTTACCTTGCTTCATTTATGCATTTATTTCGTTGAAATATTGATTGTTTGTTTAAATTTTCCTATTAAATCGTGAATGAAGTTATTTCATGAGCAGTTGATATAAGATTAATGTGATCCTAATATTATGAGAAAGTTCGTTTTATTCTGGTAAACTCAAACGTATGGGGGAATCCATCTTATAGACAGTAGAGTAGTATCACACCCGAACAGTTGCTTTTAAAAAGAATGATATCGGCAAATGATGAGCTAGACTGGACGTTTCAGTAATTTTGGGTAAAAAAAAGCGGAGAAAAAATCTCCGCTTTATATTTATGCTTTTAAATTCAATTGAAGTTCTAGTTCATCAAGCTGTGCATCAGCAATGGAAGCTGGTGCATCGATCATCACATCTCGCCCTGAATTATTCTTAGGGAATGCAATATAATCTCTGATGACCTCATTGCCATCCAGGATAGCTACTAAACGGTCAAATCCAAAAGCTAAACCACCATGTGGAGGTGCTCCGTATTTGAATGCGTTCATTAGGAATCCAAACTGAGCTTCAGCTTCTTCTTTTGTGAATCCTAACAGGTCAAACATTTTTGACTGTAAATCTCTATCAAAAATTCTGATAGATCCACCACCGATTTCATTTCCGTTCAATACCATATCATAAGCGTTAGCTCTTGCTTTACCCGGATCAGTTTCCAATAAGTGGATATCTTCCGGTTTTGGAGAAGTAAACGGATGGTGCATTGCATGGAATCTTTCAGTGTCTTCATCCCATTCCAACAGAGGGAAGTCAACTACCCAAAGAGGAGCAAATACATTTCCTTTTCTCAACCCTAAACGGTTTCCAAGTTCCATTCTTAAAGCAGAAAGCTGTGCTCTTACTTTATTCTCATTTCCGGAAAGAATTAACATTAAATCTCCTTCCTTCGCTCCGAATTTTTCAATGATCTTCGCAAGGTCTTCTTCATTGTAGAATTTGTTGACAGATGAGGTCTTCACACCATCATTCTGGAATTTTGCCCATACCATTCCTGAGGCACCAACCTGTGGACGTTTTACCCAGTCTACAAGCTCGTCAATCTGTTTTCTCGTATAGTCTGCACATCCTTCTACATTAATCCCTACAACCAGTTCAGCTTCATCAAATATTTTGAAATCTTTTCCTTTTACCAGTTCATTAAGTTCTACAAACTCCATCCCGAAACGGATATCCGGTTTGTCGTTTCCATATTTTTTCATCGCATCTGCGAAAGTCATTCTTGGGAAATTTCCAAATTCCTGACCTGTAATATCTTTTAAAAGAGTTTTAGTCATTCCTTCAAAAACATTCATGACATCTTCCTGCTCTACGAAAGCCATTTCGCAGTCTATCTGTGTAAATTCAGGTTGTCTGTCCGCTCTTAAATCCTCATCACGGAAACACTTTACAATCTGGAAATACTTATCCATTCCACCTACCATCAAAAGCTGTTTGAAAGTCTGCGGAGACTGTGGTAATGCATAAAACTGCCCAGGATTCATTCTGCTGGGAACCACAAAGTCTCTGGCTCCTTCCGGCGTAGACTTGATCAAAACAGGAGTTTCTACTTCAATGAAACCTTCCTCAGATAAATAATTTCTTACTTTCTGTGCCATTTTGTGACGGAAGATCAGCTTATCTTTTACCGGATTTCTTCTGATATCAAGGTAACGGTATTTCATTCTCAGCTCTTCTCCACCATCTGTGTCATCTTCAATAGTAAAAGGTGGAAGTTGTGAATTATTAAGAACAGTCAGTGTTTCTACTAAAAGTTCAATTTCCCCCGTTGGAATATTGGGGTTTTTACTTACTCTTTCAATGACTTTTCCGGAAACCTGAATTACAAATTCACGGCCTAATTTCTTAGCTTCTTCCATTAGCTGTGCTGAAGAGCGATCCTGGTCAAAAACCAACTGAGTAATTCCGTAACGATCTCGAAGATCTATCCAAATCATAAATCCTTTATCACGGATAGTCTGTACCCATCCTGATAGTGTAACTTGTTCATTCAGATTTTTTAGAGATAGTTCTCCATTGGTGTGTGATCGAAACATAATTATTTGTTTAAAGTTCAATGTTTAAGGTTCCTATCCGAACCTTGTTTTTTTCGATGGCAAAGATAAGGTTTTTACAGGTTTTATAAACAAAAAAACTTCCTTTCGGAAGTCTTGTATATTTTTAATGAATTTTAGTTTTTAACTGCTCCATGCTCTATCAGGAGTTTTGCAGTATCTTCACTTTTCCCTATTTCTGCTAATTCCAACGGAGTCTTGTCTTTACATTTCTTATTAATATTTGCTTTGTTGTCCAGTAGAAACTTGACAAGAGTTTTGCTTCCATATAATGAACTGAATCCAAGTGGGGTATATGCTTCCTGGCCAATTGTAAAACATTTATTGTAATCTCCGGGAGCAAACTGTTTTTTAAAGGCAGCTATATTGTCAGAATTGATTGCTCTCATTTTCGCTTGGGAAAGTTGCTGTGCAGAAAGCATACCTGCAGATAATGATATTCCAAATAGAAAGAGTGTAGAGATTATTTTTTTCATAAGAACTATTTTTAAGAATATACAAATCTAACTAAATTTTATTATCAATTGCTAAGTTTTGTTAATAATTGTACTGGTTTATCTAGGGTATTGGTTCGAAAATAATAATAAAAATTATCTAAAAACCTTTCTTTATTGTCATTTGAAAATGTCGAATAAAAAGAATTGCATTATTATTCCAAAAGCTTAGCAGCCTCTGGCTTTTCATATTTCTTGGCATAGTCCAAGGCAGTATACCCTTTTTCAGTCTTAGTATCTTTTTTAGCACCGTTTATTAAAAGTTTTTTCAGCAGCTCTGTATTGCCATACTTGGCAGCAAACATTAAAGGTGTCTTTCCATCACATGCTTTTTCTATATCGGCTTTTTCATCAATCAGCTTTTGAAACACCTCTTTACTGTTCATTTTAATGGTTAATCCTAACAAGGTGTAGGCATTGTCTTCTATTTGATAGCATGAGTTGATATTCTCTTTATTGACCAGTGTGGGAAAGTAGGCTGTATTATCATACTTCAACATTTGTTTATGCTCGTGGGTGAGTTCCTGAGCAGAGATAAACAGTACAGTGCACAGTCCGAAGACCAGACTGAGTATTTTCTTAGGGATTGAAGATAATTTCATGGTTTTTTATTTTTAAGGTTTAAATTCTAGTATATCACCTGGCTGGCAGTCTAAAGCAGTGCATATTGCTTCCAAAGTAGAAACTTTTATGGCCTTGGCTTTTCCATTTTTCAAAATGGAGAGGTTAGCCTGAGTTATTCCTATTTTTTCAGCTAACTCCTGAGATTGCATTTTTCGTTTAGCAAGCATTACATCTATATTGATAATAATAGGCATAGTTATATTGTTAAGTCGGTTTGTGTCTGGAGTTCATATCCTTTTTTGAAGAACTCGATAATGAATATAATGATGATACCTGTAGCAAGGTGAAGCAGGATAAACATAGGATCAATGCTGTATACTGACTGATCTATGAAATATAAAACGATTGAGTAAATCGGTATGAATATGATGTTGAGGAAGGCAAATTTTCTTAAATACCTGATGGTTTCTTTATTAAAAATGATATCTGTACTCATTCCTTTAAAAATCCTGAACAAATAAAAAGTAAACAGGCTGTAGAACCCAAGAAAAAATAATATTGAAGTGAATGTAGAGAACGTAAAATTTCCTTTAATAACAGCTTCAGAAAATGGTATACTGAACTGGAATGCAAGAGCATTGGATGCTGTGCTGTCTACTTCGTTATTAAAATTTCCGGTTTTAAAAATATCAGAGAAAAAAAGTGTTTCCTGATGAAGGTTGGTGTAGGCAACAATAAATCCAAAGATGAGATAACCTAAGTACAGCAATTGACCCATACAGCCAATCAGTAATATTTTGCTTAAGATTGTAGAGATAGATTTTTCGCCAATTAATTTCATGGGTGTTCATTTTATTGTTGTAAATATATAAATATTTATTGATTTACGATAAAAAATTATTGTAATTTTATTTTGAATGAGTTGTTAGCTCAATAAAGCTCAATTCTGTCTGGAACAGAGCAAAGATTTGTCATCTCTATAAAACTTTCCATATGCTAAGTCTTAATTGTTTTTGAATTGATATTTTTGTCAGGTAAACCAAAAATAGAATGACAAAATATATTAATTTCATAAAAAGAGCCCTAAGCGGAGAAGAAGTAGATTATACTAAAGTGGGTATAAGAAGTGCTGTGCTTTTTTTAGCAATACCTATGATGTTGGAAATGGCAATGGAATCGGTATTCGCTTTAGTGGATCTGTATTTTGTCGGACATTTGAAAGAGAGCGGTTTTGCCATTCAGACAGTGGGCCTTACAGAATCTGTACTTTCTGTAATGTATTCTATTGCTATCGGAATGAGTATGGCTGCCACAGCATTGGTAGCGAGAAGAATTGGAGAAAAGAACCCGGAGCAGGCTTCCAGAAGTGCTGCACAGGTTGTATTGGTTTCATTTGTTATCACGTTTGTCTTGAGTTTACTGGGAGTTGTCTACGCAGAGGAAATTTTAATCCTGATGGGGTCAAAACCCGAAGCGGCAGCTTATGGTAAAGATTTTACAAGAATTATGATGGGAAGCAGTACAGTGATTATGCTCTTATTTTTAATTAACGGAATCTTCAGAGGAGCGGGAAATGCTATGATTGCAATGAAAAGTTTATGGATCGCCAATATTGCCAACATCATCCTTTGCCCCATCTTAATTAAAGGATTAGGACCGGTTCCGGCAATGGGGCTTACTGGGGCAGCATTGGCCACAACCATAGGACGAAGTATTGGAGTGCTGTATCAGCTTTATCATCTTTTGATTGCGGATACCCAGATCAGGATTAGAATGGATTACTTTAAACCGGATTTTGAATCTATCAAATCTATTATAAAAATTGCAACCCCTGGAATTTTTCAATTTGTGATTGCTTCATGCAGCTGGATTTTTCTTGCGGAGCTGGTAGCTACCACAGGTGGAGAAAATGCTTCCGCCGGTTATCAGACCGCACTGAGACTGATGATGTTTTTTATGCTTCCGGCTTGGGGATTAAGTAATGCCGCCTCCACCTTGGTAGGACAAAATATGGGTGCTAATGAAATGCTGAGAGCAGAGCAGGCAGTCATGAAAACGGTGAAGTATAATGTGATTTTTATGTTAGCCGTCAGTCTGATATTCCTTTTTATGGGTAATTTTTTGGTAAGTTTCTTTACTCAGGAAACCGAGATCATGAATTTTGCAAAGAATGCCCTGCATATTATGAGTATAGGATTTATTTTTTATGGAATAGGTATGGTGATGATCAATGCCTTTAATGGAGCCGGAGATACCTGGACACCTACATGGGTCAATCTTTTTGGGTTCTGGCTGTTTCAGATTCCTTTGGCTTATTTTCTTGCAAAGCATTTTGGAATGGGACCTAAAGGTGTTTTTATTTCAATCCCGGCAGCAGAAACTCTTATTACCATCGTAGCCTTTATTTTATTTAAAAGAGGAAAATGGAAAAACGTTAAAGTTTAATAAAGACTAAGGCAGGACTATTATACTCTTACCTAAATTCCATCCTGTTTTAGCAGTTTTTAACACTGTAATTGATTGGATTTTAATGGTATATTTCCTATATTCGTAGAACAACAAACATTTAATACTATGGGAAAAGGAGACAAAAAATCTAGAAGAGGTAAAATTAATTCGGGAAGTTATGGGAAAAAGAGACCTAGGAAAGCTTCAAGATCTATTGTAGCCTCTGAAGAAAAAACTAAGAAATAGTATAAGTAAAAAAGACCGAAGAATTAATCTCCGGTCTTTTTTTATAACAAATTAAACTAATTATTTTCCAAAAATATTTCCAAGGATACCTCCCAGGCCTCCTTGCTGTTGTTGAGTATTACCTCCACCACCAAGTACACTTCCCAGTATATCATTCAGTGGATTTCCTGATGATTGTGATTGCCCACCATTACCAAGTACGCTGCCAAGAATGTCATTTAAAGGACTTGATTGCTGAGCCTGTGCCTGGCTGGATGCGTTTCCAAGGATTCCTCCCAGAAGATCACCTAGGCCTCCGGCACCTACATTGTTTTGCTGTTTTTGTTGACCAATATATCCCATTACTACAGGAGCTAGCATGGCCAGGATTGGTCCCAGTTTATCTATTGAAATTCCTGTATTTTGGGAAAGCTGGTTTTCTACAGTGCTTTTTTGTCCTCCGAAAATGTGATCAAGAATAGAGCCTCCTTCAGCCTGTCTTGCTTCAACTTGTGATGCATCATTTAAAATACTGCCATTATGATCTTTATCTAAAGCGCTGTTTAAAGCTTCTGCTTCTTTAGCATCCTGAGATTTATTTCTTAAGTAAGAAATGATAAGAGGTGTGGCTACTGCCAATAAGGCGATGACCTGATTTTTGCTGATTCCAAATTTGTTTTCAGCCTGTTCAGCAACCTGGTTGCTGGTGTTCCCTGTAAGTAGGTCGATTAAGCTCATTTTTTGTGTTTGTTTAAAGTATTAACTATCTCAAAGTTATCAAAAAATATGGTTCATAAAATGCCTTCAGGTCATAATTATTGTTAAAGTTTTCTGATCTCTTTCTCAGTAAATCCTTTGCTTTTTAGAAGCTCAATATATATTTCTGCCTCTTCGGTCATCCAGAAGATAAGATCGGGGGCTACTTTCTTGTCTATTGTGAATTCCAGAATCCCCACATTGTTATTCATCCATGGATACATATAATATTCCAGTCCGCCCTTGTATTTTTTATAATTACCAAAATCCTGTCCTTTTTCAGTTGATGAAACAATTTGAAGGGATAGCACATAGAAGAGAGGAATGAAAATACATACCCATGACCATTTTTTTACCCACGGATATTGTACCTGAGATAGTCCATAGCCTATAGATAAAGCAAAAATCATATTGAAAGGGATAAAGAAAACATAGTTATCCGTAACAGCATAGAATGTTGCAAAACCATATACACATAACGAAGCGGTAAAGAAAACAAAAAACATTTTCTTATTTGTCCGGTATAAAAAATAGATCCCGGCAATCCCTAAAAGTGTAAAGACATTAAAATTGTAAATGATATAGACTACAGATTTAACGAGGTCCTGAAGGTATTGTACAAATGTTTTTTTGAATGAATTGGAAAGCCATTCTCCTCGTTCAGAAAAATAAGGAGAGCTCAAAGATAACCCCTGGGAAACATTAAGAACGCTAATGGACCCGAAGATCAGTAAAAAAATCAATAAAGAGGAGTAGACATACTTAGTTTCTTTTCTGAAATAATACAGAAATAAAATAAAAGCTGGAATCAGCAGAATATTCTGAATATGTACCCAAAGACTGATGGCAAAAAAGAATCCGGCTAAAGGAATGTGTAGCTTCTTTTGCTCTGCAAAACTTTTGACCAGGGAAAAAAAGAAAAGGCTTAGCCATAGTGAATTATAGGTATAAACCTCTACAATTTCTGCATTTTTCCAAAACGTAAAACTAAATCCAAAAATAAATGCTGCTGCAACAGAAGCCCATTCTAGCTTTGTAATACTTTTTACGGTAAGATAGATTACGGAAACAGTAAGGGCACCAGACGTGATAATTAAAAACCGACTGGCTTCAATAGCATTGATTCCTGTAATATTCTTGATAAAAATAGCGGTGTTAATATACAGAAAATGAGTAGTGGCTGTAGCCGTTGTCTCAAAATCTCCCTGTTCTACGGGAAGTACAAAACCGATAGCGTCAGCGAAAGGAATTCTCGTAAAACTGCCGAGATAGTAAATAAGTAAGAAAATAAAAAATATAAAACCTGCAGATATATATTTATTCATTCCTAGTTCTTTATGATAGGGACATTAGAGCATGCTTCTCCAAACATCAGCGATTTTACAAGTGGCTTTAGCTGTTCTACCAGTTCGATGTAGGCATTTTCCGGAATTTCTTTATCTGAGCATCCTTTTACTAAAACTCTTTTCCCTCTCATCTCTTCAAAATCATAAGTCTGAATAGCATTGTGCATCAAAATAACTTCCATATCCTCACGGTTTCCGAAAACTATTTTTTTAGCAACCTCCGTAAGCTTGGCTGTCAATACAAAATAAGCCCAAAGAGGAATAATGGTATCCACAGAATTATAGATGTAAATATAAGCATCCTTGTATTCATCAACGTTGATGAGCTCCACTTTTTCACGGAAATCTTTTTCTTTCAGAATCATTTCCTGAAAAAGAAAGTCTTTAAGGTCAATACCCTTTCTCTGCCCTTTTGGAAGCAACGTACTAAGGTCAAAATTTACAAGGCCGCTTTCCGCAACTTTATTTCGGATTTCAAATTCTTCTGACATTTTTATCATTATCTTTGAACAAATTTACAAATTAAGATCAATATATATTTTAATTTGTTCTCTATCCTTACCATAGAGACCACCCATGATTCATAATGATCCGATAATGGTAGGTTTACAGTGGGTATTAAAAAACAAATAATAAAGATTTCGGAAGAAATGAAATATTACATTATTGCAGGAGAAGCTTCCGGTGATCTGCATGGGAGCAATTTAATGAAAGCTTTAAAACAAAAAGATCCGAATGCGGAATTTCGGTTTTGGGGCGGAGATCTGATGGAAGCTCAGGGCGGAACACTGGTTAAGCATTACCGTGACCTGGCTTTTATGGGATTCCTGGAGGTTGTTATGAACTTAAGGACCATCCTAAATAATATTGCATTCTGCAAAGAAGATATCAGAAAAAACAGACCGGATGTTTTAATATTGGTAGACTATCCCGGTTTCAATTTAAGAATTGCCAGATTTGCCAAGGAGTTGGGAATCAAAGTAGTTTACTATATTTCTCCACAGCTTTGGGCATGGAAGGAAGGACGTGTGGAAACCATTAAAAAATATGTGGATGAAATGATGGTTATACTTCCGTTTGAAGAAGATTTTTACAGAAAACATGGTGTTCATTCCCATTTTGTAGGACATCCTTTGCTTGATGCTATTTCGGATCTTAAAGAAATCAGTACAGAGCAGTTTAAGAAGGAAAACGGATTAAATGACAAAGAAATTATAGCCCTTCTGCCGGGTTCCAGAAAACAGGAGGTGGAAAAAATGCTTGAAATAATGCTTTCGGTAAGGCCTCATTTCAAAAACTATCAGTTTGTGATCGCCGGGGCACCCAGTCTTCCGAAAGAATTTTATCAAAAATATGTGGATGACAATGTTCATTTTGTCTCCAACAGAACTTATGATGTATTGAGGTGTTCAAAAGCAGCTCTTGTGACTTCCGGAACGGCTACTCTGGAAACCGCCCTGTTGAATATCCCTGAAGTAGTCTGCTACCGAGGCAGTACAATTTCGTATGCAATCGCCAAAAGATTAGTGAAAAATATCAATTACATTTCTTTAGTCAATCTGATTATGGACAGAGAAGTGGTGAAAGAACTGATTCAAAATGATCTGAACACTAAAAATCTGGTAGATGAGCTTGCCAAAATTTTAGAAGGAGAAAAAAGAGAACAGGTACTGAAAGAGTATAGCCTTCTAAGAGAAAAGCTGGGAGGTAAAGGGGCTAGTGACCATGCGGCTGAGGTGATCTTGAAGGTCTGAAATTTATTTAATTCTTGATAATTTAATTACTTTATTGAAAATGAATCATTTGAAACGTTTTTTATTACTTGTTGCATGTACGTTTTTTTTCTCCAAAAGTTTTGCTCAGGAGAATATTCCAAGAGATAAAGTTCAGATATTTTATTACGGCTGGTATGGAAATCAGGCAGTAGATGGGAGTCTTCAGCATTGGAATCATGAAATTATCCCCCATTGGAATAATCCTAAATGGAATAATCTGGGACATTATAAAGGAGGTGATGATATTGGAGCCAATTTTTATCCTGCTTTAGGAAACTACAGCTCTAATGATGTAAAGATCATTGAAAAACATATGAAAATGATCAAAGAATCAGGTGTTGGCGTTGTGGTTATCAGTTGGTTGGGAAAAGATTCTTTTACAGATAAAAGTGTTTCGAAATATTTAGATATTGCAGATCGTTTTAATCTGAAAATTGCATTTCACATAGAGCCGTTTTATAAAACAATTACTGAGCTCAGAGATCAGCTTTCCTATCTTGTTAAAGCCTATTCTGCTCATCATGCCTTTTATAAAAAAGACGGGAAACCTATGTTTTACGTTTATGACAGCTATAAAATTTCTCCGGAAGAATGGTCAAAGCTTCTTTCTAAGAATGGAGAGAAAACGGTGCGTGATACGGAACTTGACGCTCTTTATATAGGGTTGTGGGTGGAGGAAAAAGATGCTGCTTTTTTTGAAACTTCCGGCTTTGATGGTTTTTATACCTATTTTGCGAGTGAAGGTTTTGTGTATGGAAGTACCACTTCAAACTGGGATTTTCTTTCCAGATTTGCAAAAGACCATAAGCTAATTTTTATACCTTGTGTAGGACCTGGGTATTCTGATACCAGGATCAGGCCGTGGAATGAAGCTAATTTCAAAAGCCGTGAGAATGGAAAATATTATGAAAGTATGTTTGATGCTGCTATAAAAGTGAAGCCTGAATGGATTGGAATCACATCTTTTAATGAATGGCATGAAGGCACACAAATAGAACCTGCTAGCCCCAAAAAGACAAGCCGTTTTACATATGAAGACTATGGAAAAGATCCGTGGATGTACATTAAAGAAACAAAACGTTTAACGGATAAGTTTTTAAAAGGAAAATAAAAACTTTTTTATAAAAACTTAAATTGATAGCAAAAAAATAAGCGCTCTGTTAATCTCTTTGATGAGGTATAGAGCGTTTTTTAGTGATCGTAGAGTTGAAATTCAATTGATTAATTTCCTACTTTGGTAATGTAATTGATTGGAAATGTGAACAAACAACCTCTCCTTATTCTAACCTTATGTTTTATTCTTGGAATTCTTTTTCAGGATCATTTTTTATGGGAAGGTATTACTGTTTATTCCGGCATGCTTCTTTGCCTTGGAATTGTAGTTTCGTTATTTTTTTATTCCTATTTTTTGAACAAATCTAAACCGGTTTTGTTGGGTGTGTTGTTTTTTGGATTAGGAATTATTTTTCATTTTTTCAATACCTTTTCTTCTGTTGCAGGATTAGCTGTTAAAGAAAAAGAAACTGTTATTTTCAATATTTCTCAGAAATTGAATACAACGGAGAAGTATAAAAGGTACGAAGGAGTAGCCATGGTTGGGAAGAAGAGCTTCAATACCATTTTATATATTCCGAAAGATGCTCATGAACTTGATTTTAAACATTATTACAAAGCCGAAGCTTATCTGACACCCATAAAATCTCCGAAGTATGATTTTCAGTTCGATTATGCCAGGTATCTGAAAAGGAAAAATATTGAATACCAATGTTATCTTTCAAAGAGTATTTCTTCAGCTGAGAAAAGAGACTTAAGTTTTTTTGATAAAGTGAGGCAACAGAGACTCGAGATTCTGCAAAGAATTGACAAAACGGGAATGTCTGAAAAAGCCAAAACTTTTTTAAAAGGAATTATTCTGGCTGACCGAACCGAAATTGATGCAGGAACAATCCGGGACTTCAACAGATCCGGGTTGATTCATTTACTGGCTATTTCAGGAACTCATATTGTTGTGATCTTTGGGATGTTTTATTTTTTACAGATTCGGTGTATGCCTTTGCGGTTAAGAAAGTATGCTGTCATTTTCAGTTTGGTTTTTATCTGGCTGTTTGCAGGTTTTATAGGTTTTGGAAATTCTGTTTTACGATCTTGTATTATGCTGACGGTATATTTTATTTATATTTTACTTCAGAGAAAAACGGATCTGCTGCATGCACTGGGATTATCTGCATTTATTATTCTTGTTTTTGATACCCAGCAGTTTTTTGATATTGGATTTCAGCTCAGCTTTTTGGCTGTTTTGGGAATTTTTTGGTTAAATGAGCCTCTGTTGAGAAAATTTCCAAAACAGGATCATTATTGGAAAAAATTACTTTTTAATACGATTACGATTTCCATTGCTGCACAGCTGGCAACACTTCCTTTGGTGTTATATTATTTCCATCAGTTTTCCTTTATTTCAGTCATTGCCAATTGTATTATTGTTCCTTTTTCAGAAGTCATTATTGTATTTTCATTTTTAATGACAATTCTTATTGCTTTTAGGATTGACTTTATGTTCATTACTGTAGTATATGATAATGCTATCTTGCTGTTACTAATGGTGATTCACTGGTTTGCAGAGACCGATGTGTTATTTTTTGAAAATATACCTATGAATTTACCTGAAGTCATATCAATATTGGGAGTGGTCTACTTACTGAGGTCTGTAATTTTAGACTTTAATTTTAAGAGTTCCATGAGGCTTTCAATGTCTTTTTTAGCCTTTTTAATAATAAGAACAGGGAGTGATGTTTTTGAAAATCAGAGAGAAGAGGTGTTATTTCAAGAATTCAATAAAAATAAAGTGTTTTTGGTAAAGAAAGGAAATGAGGCCTGTTTTTGGATTTCAGAAAGGACAGATCGGGATAAGGTTATCCGGTATTTTATCAATCCTTACTGTTCATCGAGGAGGATCGCACATTTTGAGATAAAAAGCTTCCCTTCTTCTGTTCGGAAAATTGTTTTTCAGGATCAGATTTATGAAGTAAAATAGGATAGAGTCTTTCTGATTAATTACGCTCTGTTTATCGTTGCGTAGTCTTATTTAGAAAGATTACAAACTGGTTAATTGTGAGATTTCTCACTTTTCAATATTGTTAACATTCCTTAATTTTGTGGGAAATTCAAATTTAAACTTATATGGCAGGTTTAACGAGTTCTACGATAGGTAGAAAATATGCTATGGCATTATCAGCTATGTTTTTGCTGATTTTTCTTATACTGCATTTGACGACCAATTTGTTATCAGTTCTTAATAAGGACGCCTTTAACACGGCTTCTGACTTTATGGGCTATAATCCTTTTGTGCAGTTCTTAATGCAGCCTATTCTTGGTTTTGCAGTAATTTTCCATTTTGCGATGGGGTTTGTACTGGAAATTAAGAATAATAAAGCGCGTCCGGTAAAGTACGCAGCAAACAATGCTTCTGTGAATTCTTCATGGATGTCCAGAAATATGATTATTTCCGGTGCTGTTATTTTAGCTTTCCTAGCGCTTCACTTGTATGATTTCTGGCTTCATGAAATTAATTACAAGTATGTGGAAGGAATCGCTCCTGATGCAGAACGTTTCTGGCCGGAACTTCATGAGAAGTTTGCTGACCTTTGGAGAGTGGCTCTATATGTGATCTCTTTTGTATTATTAGGATTGCACTTAGCGCACGGATTTCAGTCTTCATTCCAGTCTGTGGGAGCAAGACATCCAAAGTATACACCAGTAATCAAAGCTTTTGGGAAATGGTATTCAATCCTTATTCCTGCAGGGTTTATTTTAGTTGCTGTTTTTCATTTTATAACTCAATAATATCAATATACTAGTATGAGTAAATTAGATTCAAGAATTCCAGCGGGTCCTCTTAAAGACAAGTGGAAAAATCATAAAGACCATATGAACCTTGTTGCACCAAACAACAGAGATAAGATTGATATTATTGTTGTAGGTACAGGTTTGGCGGGAGGTTCTGCTGCTGCTACTTTAGCTGAGCAAGGATACAATGTGAAAGCATTTTGTTATCAGGATTCTCCAAGAAGAGCGCACTCTATTGCGGCTCAAGGGGGGATCAATGCTGCTAAAAATTACCAAGGTGACGGTGACTCTACCTATAGATTGTTCTATGATACAATCAAAGGTGGTGACTATAGAGCAAGAGAAGCTAACGTTTACAGATTAGCTGAAGTTTCTGCAAATATTATTGACCAGTGTGTTTCTCAGGGAGTTCCTTTCGGGAGAGATTACGGTGGTCAGCTAGATAACCGTTCATTTGGTGGGGTTCAGGTAAAAAGAACATTCTATGCAAAAGGACAGACTGGACAACAGTTGTTGTTAGGTGCTTATTCTGCAATGAGCCGTCAGATCGGTAAAGGTAGAATCAAGATGTACAACCGTCATGAAATGCTAGACCTTGTTATTGTTGACGGAAAAGCAAGAGGTATTATTGCAAGAAACCTGGTAACAGGTGAAGTTGAAAGACATTCTGCACACGCTGTAGTAATTGCTTCAGGAGGATACGGAAACGTATATTTCCTTTCTACCAATGCGATGGGATCAAACGTTTCTGCAGCATGGAAGATCCACAAAAAAGGAGCTTACTTTGCAAACCCTTGTTACGTACAGATTCACCCGACTTGTATTCCTGTTCATGGGACACAGCAGTCTAAACTGACTTTGATGTCTGAATCATTAAGAAACTCCGGAAGAATCTGGGTTCCTAAAAAACATGAAGATTCAGTAGCCATCAGAGAAGGTAAACTGAGACCGGAAAATATTAAAGAAGAAGATAGAGATTATTATTTAGAAAGAAGATACCCTGCATTCGGTAACCTTGTGCCTAGAGACGTTGCGTCAAGAGCAGCTAAGGAAAGATGTGATGCTGGTTTCGGAATTGAAAATAATGATACACAGGAAGGTGTTTACCTGGATTTCTCTACAGAAATCATGAAGAAGGGTAAAGAAGCCGCTATCGAAAAACATATTCATAACCCAACTGACCAACAGCTTTATGATTTAGGTAAAAGCTGGGTTGAGGAGAAATACGGTAACCTATTCGTAATGTACGAAAAGATTACTGCTGATGATCCTTACAAAACTCCAATGAAGATTTATCCTGCAGTTCACTATACTATGGGAGGTGTTTGGGTTGATTATAACCTTCAGTCTACTATCCCTGGATGTTTCGTAATTGGTGAAGCTAACTTCTCTGATCACGGTGCAAACAGACTTGGAGCATCTGCTTTGATGCAGGGGCTTGCTGACGGATATTTTGTACTTCCTTATACTATTGCAGATTATCTTTCTGCAGATATCAGAACAGGAGAAATTCCTACCAATTCAGGAGCATTTGATGAAGCTGAAAAGGGGATTAAAGAGAAAATTGATTTCTTCTTAAATAATAAAGGAACTCATTCAGTAGACCATTTCCATAAACAATTAGGACACATTATGTGGAATAAAGTAGGGATGGGAAGAACTCCTGAAGGATTAAGAGAAGCGATCAGAGAAATTGAAGAAGTAAGAAACGACTTCTGGAAAAATGTAAAAGTTCCTGGTGAAGGAGAAGGCATGAACACTGAGCTTGAAAAAGCATTCAGAGTAGCAGACTTCCTTGAATTAGGACAATTAATGGCTATCGATGCACTACACAGAAACGAATCTTGTGGTGGACATTTCCGTGAGGATCACTCAACTCCAGACGGAGAAGCGGAAAGAGATGACGTAAATTACAAATACGTCGGAGCTTGGGAATATCAGGGAGGAGATATCAACGCGGAAGTGTTGCATAAAGAAGACCTGATATATGACAACATCGAGGTTAAAACTAGAAGTTACAAATAATCTCCAACCTATAAATAAAAAATTATGAGTGCAAAAAAAGGCTTACATCTTACGCTGAAAATTTGGAGACAAAAAAATAGTAAAACTAAAGGTCAGTTTGAGACCTATAAAATATCAGATGTTTCCACAGATTCTTCATTTTTGGAGATGCTGGACATCCTGAACGAAAATTTAATTAACGAAGGAAAAGAGCCGATCGCTTTTGACCATGACTGTCGTGAGGGGATCTGCGGAATGTGTTCTCTTTACATCAATGGTAGAGCACATGGTCCGGATACAGGGATTACTACCTGTCAGCTTCACATGAGAATGTTTAAAGACGGTGAAACCATCGTTATTGAACCATGGAGAAGTGCTGCTTTCCCGGTTATTAAAGACTTAATGGTAGACAGAAGTGCATTTGACAGAGTAATGGCTGCAGGTGGTTTCGTTTCTGTAAATACTTCAGGAAATACGTTGGATGCGAATGCTATTCCGGTTCCTAAAGAAGATGCAGACAGAGCTATGGATGCTGCTGCTTGTATTGGATGTGGAGCTTGTGTAGCAACATGTAAAAACGGATCTGCCATGTTATTCGTGGGAGCTAAAGTTTCTCAGTTTGCTTTACTTCCTCAAGGTAGGGTAGAAGCAAAAAGAAGAGTTCTGAACATGGTGAAAGCTATGGATGAAGAAGGATTCGGAAACTGTTCAAATACCGGAGCATGTGAAATAGAATGTCCTAAAGGTATTTCTCTTGAGAATATCGCAAGAATGAACAGAGAATATATGGCTGCTCTTGTAGATCAAGGATAGAATTGATTCAGATACATAAAAAGTCGTCTTCATTTGAAGGCGACTTTTTTTATGCAGAATATTCCCCCTGTTAAAGTTTGTTAACTTATTAATATGCTTTGGTATTCTTTGTTTAATAAGTCTATATTTGGTGGGTAATAGAATTGCTTTAATAAACAATTCTGAGACATTGCAAAGAGATTAATTATGTCTGAAACAGAAACTTAAATGCCTGTTTTCATAGGGGATAAGAAAATTTCTAAAAAAAATTATTAGTGTTAATTAAGAAGCCTTAAAAAGCGTATTTTTGTGTAATATTTAAAAATTGAAATGAAAAAATATCTTTTATTGTTTATCATCGCGATTTTCGTGATGTCTTGTTCAAAAAAAGTAGAAGTAAAAGGGAAAATTACCGGAGGTGCTCCATTAGAAAGAATTGAATTTGTAGAAGCTTCTGGAGTAGGGACTCTGCCTTTAATTAATATAGGTTTAGATAAAGACGGAAACTTTTCAGGAAGCTTCGAAGCTCCTAAAGATGGAATGTATGTTATTAATTATGCTAACAGACAAAATCTGATCTATCTTGAAGGGGGACAAAATGTAAATATCTCAGGAAATGGAATGACTTTCCCAAATGAATTTGTTATAACCGGAGATGCTAAAAAGAATAATGATTTTCTTCAGGCTACCCAGAAATTTTTGGGTGAGTACGGAAGTAAGCTAAATCTAAACCAGCTGATGGCTGGTGATGAAGCAGCATTCTTAAAGGGCATTCATAAAATAGAAGCTGATATCAACAAAAATGTAGATGATCTGGCTGCGAAAAATAATCCTAGTAAAGGACTTATCACCTGGAAGAAAAATGATATTAAAGTAACGATCCTTAATTTATTGGCTAATTACGAAATGTCACATGGTCCAATGGCTGGTAATCTGGCTTATAAATCTTCTAAAGCTTTTAAAGATTATGAAGTGAAGTTGGAAGATGATAAAGAAGCAATGGTAAAAACAATACCGCTTTACAGACAGTATTTACTTGTAAAAATGACGCCTGATTTCCAAAAGTATGCAGAAGCAAACAGTAAAGGAAAGACTGATATTACCACTTCAGAATTGTTTGCACAATATCTGAAGACTAAAAAGGATATCTCTCAAACTGCAAAAGACTATCTTTTAGCTTTTGTAATGGCTCAGACTGATATTCATCCAACGACTCCTGCCAACAGAATTGATAAAATCAAGAAAATTATTGATTCAGATATTAAAGATGCGACTATTAAAAGTGACCTTCTTAAAATGCAGATGGCTATTACGGGGCTTAAAATTGGAGATACAGCTCCGGAAGCTCCTTTGGTGAAACAGGACGGAAAGGCTTATAATCTTTCTGAAAATAAAGGAAAACCTTATATGTTATTCTTTTATGCATCTTGGAACCCTTATATCAGCGAAGCTACAGTACCTGTATTGAAAGAAGTTGTTAACTTTTATAAATCTAAAATGAACTTTGTGTTTGTCAATGTAGATGATACAAAAGATCAGTTTGTAAAAACCAGCAACTCTCTATTGAAAGGTATTCAGGGAGTAAATGTTTACGGAGAAAAAGGAATGGAGTCTGAGATCGCTAAAAAATATGGTGTATACGGATTTAAATTACCTTGTTTTGTAATCATAGACAAAGATGGTAAAATTGCCAGCAGATCATTTGTGAACCTGGGAGAACAGGAATTGGTAACTATTTTGGATAAATTGACTGGTCTTGCAGCGCCAAGAGTAGATCAAGCTCCACAACAAATGCCACAAGGATTACAAGTGGATCCGTCTGCACAGCAACAGGCTCCACAACCGGCAAATCCACAACCAGCTCAAACGAAATAATAAACTTTAACATAGATGGAAACCTTATCTTCGGATAAGGTTTTTTTTTATTGTATTTTTGCAGAATTAAACCGAAAGTTTTCTTTCGGCTGTATTAGAAAAAATAGAAATAGAGATGTAGGAATGAAACCTTCCGGTTTCGTCCTGCCATTAAAAGAAATTGAGTTTACGGATGAAAAAGAAGAAGAAAGATATAATTCTTGAAAATATTAAGTTATTCGGAGCAGGGGCAAAGGGTGTCGCGATTGGAAAAACAGAAGAAGGAAAAACAGTACTGATCTCAGGAGCGGTTCCGGGAGATGTAGTGAATGCAAGAGTGAAAAAATCCAAATCCAAATATTATGAGGCAGAAACTGTAGAAGTTGTGGAGCCTTCAGCATTTAGGGTAGAGCCTAAATGTATTCATTTTGGAACGTGCGGTGGATGCAAGTGGCAAAATATGAGCTACGAGAAACAGCTTGACTTTAAGCAGGAAGAAGTATACAATAATATTAAGAGAATCGGAGGGATTGACGAGTTTGAAACGGTTCCGATCTTAGGAGCTGAAGAGCAGTATTTCTACAGAAACAAAATGGAGTTCTCTTTCTCTAACGCAAGATGGCTTACACAGTATGAAATAAGCTCTGAAGAAAATTTTGGTAGTAAGGATGCCCTGGGCTTCCATATCCCGGGAATGTGGAGTAAGATTCTCGATCTTAAAGAATGTTTTCTTCAGGAAGATCCTTCCAATGCAATACGACTTGCCGTAAAACAATATGGTGTCAACAACGGATTGGATTTCTTTGATGTGAGAAATCAGGAAGGTTTCTTAAGAACTTTAATGATGAGACAAAACTCTAAAGGGGAATGGATGGTACTATTCCAGCTTTATAGAGAAGAAAAAGAAAACAGAGAAAAACTTTTCGAATTTTTACTGGAGAAGTTTCCACAGATCAAAACGTTGGTATATGCTATTAATCCAAAACAGAATGATTCAATCTATGATTTAAATATCAATGTTTATTTTGGAGAAGGATATCTGATGGAAGAAATGGATGGACTGAAGTTTAAAATAGGACCAAAATCATTTTTTCAAACCAATTATAAACAGGCTCTAGAATTATATAGAAAAACATTAGAATTTGCAGACCTGAAAGGGGATGAAGTGGTTTATGACCTTTATACAGGGACAGGAACTATAGCACAATATGTAGCAAGAAATGCAAAACAGGTAATAGGAATAGAATCTGTGCAGGAAGCTATAGACGCGGCAATAGAACACGCTGAATTAAATGGTCTTACCAATTGTACTTTCTATTGTGGGGATATGAAAAATGTTTTTAATGATGAATTCATGGAAAATCATCCTAAGGCGGATGTTTTAATCACGGATCCACCAAGGGACGGAATGCACCAGAAAGTAGTAGAGCAAATCTTAAAGCTTGCCCCGGAAAAAGTAGTCTATGTAAGCTGTAACTCAGCAACACAGGCGAGAGATCTGGCACTGATGAAAGATCATTATACTTTGGTGAAAATATTACCGGTAGATATGTTCCCACAAACCCATCACGTGGAAAACATTGCTTTATTGGTTAAAAAATAAATTTATTTAAATTTGAATTTCAAATCTTAGTATGAGATACTTTAAATTTTTCATAATAACCTGCCTTTTGGGAATGCTTTTTTCCTGTGGTGGAGACGATGATATCTGCGAAAGTGGAGAAGGAACCCCGAGAATGAAAGTGGCATTTAGATCAGCGGAATCGGGAAAAGACAGAACATTGGATTCGCTATATGTAGCCGTTGATTACGGTTCCGGAAAAGTTCAGTTAGGAGGAGTAGCGAAAGCTGATTCCAAACTTATTCCTTTAAGAGTAGATGACTCTCCATATACTGATGTGTATTTTAGATTAACTAATAAGGGAGCTGAAGCCAAAGTGAGAGTAAAGTACACGACAAAGTCTACCTATGTATCTCCTGGATGTGGTATGAAAAAAGTATATGAGAATTTAACCTCAGAATTAATAACTCCCAATCCTGTTCAAAACCTGGAAGCCGGACAAAATCAAATAGAGAATGAAGACAAGACTAATCTTTACCTTCTTTTTTAGTATACTAGGAATACTGAGCTGGGCACAGGATAAGAAAGAGACCAAAAAAGAACAATTAAAATATGAACCTAATTTTATGGTTGGTTTTGATGTTCTGAATACAGGGGCCGCTTTCTTTTCAGACAGGAAATTGTATCAGGGATTTATTTCTTCAAAAATAAGAGGAAATGTTCATGCTGTTGCTGAAGCTGGATTTGAGAAAAATATATATCAGAAAAATGGGTATGATGCCAAAGTAAATGGACCCTTTGTTAAATTGGGTGCATTTTATATGTTGGCGAAAGATGCTGAAAATGAATTCAATGGTTTCTACGCAGGAGGAAAATTGGGTGGATCATTTTATAAACAGGAATATATGGCCATACCGGTGCGTGGGTTTGGGGGAAGCAGCTCTTCGGTAGCTTTTCCTTCTTCGTCACAATCCTCTTTTTGGGTGGAAGGGACATTGGGAGGCAGGGTACAGCTCTTTGAGTCCAATTTCTATATCGATGTAAATCTGCAGCCCCGTTATTTGGTATATACTACAAAACAGGACGATATATCCCCCATGATTATTCCAGGATTTGGAAGAAGCTCTTCCAAATTTAATATGGGATTTGCATGGAATATAGCATATAAATTTTAAAAGGAGCGTTGAGCTCCTTTTTTTTGTGATTACGTTTTATAGGGAAGTAAACTGGTCTTCATTCCGGCTTACTTTTATGATAAGACTAATTGTGATATTATAATAGTATATCCGGTAAAAGTGCCATGTTTATTACGAAAGTTTTTGTTTTTTGTCTATATTGAAAAACTAAATTTTTGAATTGTTTTTGTATTATTATAATGTATTTTACTTTTGATTAGAATATTTGTTTTAAATAATGATTAAAATTTAATATTTAGTAGTATAAAATAATTATATTTGGAAAAAAATATAATTAACTTTTTATGAAAAGACTACTTACTACTTTGATGTGTGCTTTAGTAGGGGGGACAGCGTTCGGACAGTGGACGCCCGCTACTATTAAGGTAGACAGCAAAAAAAGAGCAGTGGACATGAAGGCCACTAACGTAGGATCTAATTTCAAATTGGACTTGAATCAGCTGAGAGCTCAATTGAAAGGAGCTCAAGAAATGGGAGCTAATGCTAGACCTGTTGTTATTTCCATCCCGACCTTAAGTGGTAAAATCGAGAGATTTAATGTGTACAGTTTTCCTGTGGTTGTAAAAGAACTTGCAGATAAGTATGAGCTTGGTTCATACATAGGAACTTCTGTTGAGGACCCTTCTCAGCAAATTAGATTCTCTGTAGCTCCAAATGATTTCCAGTCTATGTTATTTAAAGATGGAAATTATGAGTTCGTTGAACCTGTTGACAAAGCAAATGGAATATATTCTCTACAGCTTAAAAAGAACAAGACAGGAGAAAAACCTTTCGTATGTAGCACAATGGAAGAGCCAGGTGCTGTAAAAGACCTTGAGAATTTATATAACAGCGGAAAATCATTTGCCCATAATTCCGGAACTTTTAACAAGAATTCTGATAGAAAGTACCGTACAATGAGAGTGGCAATCTCAACTACTGCTGAGTATACCGCTTATTTTGGAGGTGTTCCGGGTGCATTAGCACAGGTGAATGCTACACTTACACGTGTGAATGGTGTTTTTGAAAAAGATTTTGCATTGCATTTAAATCTACAGTCTTATCCAAGTTTGATTTTTACGAATGCTGCAACAGACCCATATTCTCCTGCTGCGCAAATGAATAACTGGAATGTTCAGCTACAGCAAACGCTTACCAGTGTAGTAGGAAATGAAAACTATGATATCGGACATTTATTTGGAGCTACCGGTGGTGGTGGAAATGCCGGATGTATAGGATGTGTATGTATAGATCCTGCTACTCCAACTTCTAAAGCAAAAGGATCTGGGTTTACATCTCCGGCAGATGGGATTCCAATGGGTAATAATTTTGATATAGATTATGTAGCTCACGAAATGGGACACCAGTTGGGTGGTAATCATACATTCTCCCATGGGATCGAAGGATCTGGGGTAAGTGTTGAACCGGGATCAGGATCTACTATCATGGGATATGCAGGGATTACAGGAGCAACTACAGATGTGCAGGCGCATTCCGATCCTTATTTCCATAGAGCAAGTATTGGTCAGATTCAAACCAACCTAATCAGTAAAACATGTGATGTTGAAACCAGTGTTGCAAACAATGCACCTGTAATCGCAGCGCTTTCTCCTTATACAATTCCTAAGAAAACCGCATTTGTACTTACAGCTAACGTTACAGATGCTGACGGGGATCCAATGACGTATACATGGGAAGAAATGGACAGTGGAATGACTGCCAGCCAGACTATTGATAAAAATAATTTAGGACAAACAACTTATGGGGCATCATTCAGATCGGTATCTCCTTCTAACACCCCAACAAGATACTTCCCTAAATTTTCTTCTGTACTTGCAGGAGCTTTAGATAATTCATTAAATACCTGGGAATCTACTTCACAGGTAGCCAGAACTTCTAAATTTGCCATTACAGCAAGAGATAATAATGCTGATGTAACACAGCAGCAGACTAACTCTGCACAACAGACTATTACAGTTGGAAATGACGGGCCATTCCAGATTACTCAGAATTTCCTTTTTGCGAATGCTCCTTCGGACTTAACTTGGGATGTGGCCAATACATCATCGGCTCCTTATAATGTTGCTAATGTTAAAATTGACTATTCAACAGATAACGGAGTAAACTGGACAGTTCTTTCTGCTTCTACTCCAAATGACGGTACGGAATCCTTTACAATACCTTCGTCTTTAAACGGACAAACTATTGTGGTAAGGGTTTCTTCTATTGGAAACGTTTTCTATACTCTTAAGAAAATTCCTGTAACTAACCAGGTAGCATGTGGTTCTGCTCCTATTGGTTTAGTAGCTCAAAATATTACACTGAATGGTGCTTCTGTTTCTTGGAGCCCGGTTGCTGGAGCTGCTTCTTACGCTGTGAGATATAGATTAGCATCTGCTACTCCATGGACTCAGCTTCCGGATAGCAATACGAACTCTGCAACATTATCAGGATTGTCAGACTGTACTGCATACCAGGTTCAGGTAGCTGCTATCTGTGGTGGGGTAACAGGTCCTTATTCTGCAACAACAGCCTTCTCTTCTGCATGTGTTACTTACTGTACATCAGCAAGTAGTAGTGGTCAGTATAATTATATCTCCAATGTTACATTGGGAACTGTAAACAATACAACTGGAGGAACAACATATTCTAACTTTACAAACAATACAGCATTACAGCCTGTTTTGTTAGTAAACAGCTCCAATACAATTAATGTTTCTCTTACTACCAATAATGCAGGTGCATTAGTGAATGGAATGGCTGCATGGATTGATTATAATAAAAATGGACTATTTGAAGCCTCTGAAAGAGTTCTTGATATGCCAATAACTTCTTTGATACTTGGAACTACTCCTAATACAGCAACATTTACAGTGCCGTCAACTGCGGTAACTAATACTCCGGTAAGAATGAGAATTGTTACCGTATTAATAAATCCAGATTATATTGGTGAGAGTCTTCCTGATGATTTTGCATGTGGAGATTTCCCTAATGGAGAAGTTGAAGACTATAATGTAATTATTGCAACCAATCTTGGAACTTCTGAGACAGGTGTTAAAAACAATGGAATTCAGATCTATCCAAATCCTGTAAATGATGTTTTAAATGTAACTAAAGTTTCTGATAAAGCAGCTTACAAAATTTACAGTGCAGCGGGTCAGCTGATAGACAGTGGAAATATCAACAGTGGAAAAATTAATGTTTCAGCATTAATTAAAGGTGGATACGTAATTACAATTGAAGATAAAGGTCAGGATCAGTTTAGATCTAAGTTTATCAAAAAGTAATGTAAATCTTTATAACATTAAATCCCCAAGTTTCTTGGGGATTTTTTTATTCTAAACCATATTGGGTATTATTGTGAAATTTTTTCAAAAAAATATTTTAATAGATGTGTAATAGTGAAAAAATTATTAGATTTGTGTAATTATTAAAATATTAACATATGGAATGAAAATTACTTTTTTAATACAGTTTATCTGTAAAATGAGATGTTTCAAAAAATATGTTTGAACATCTCAACTAGGAAAACCTTATAATTCTTGACTATTCTTATCACTATTAAATTTTAAAAAATATGAGTGTACTTTTACTCTGTAAAATGAGCAGTCCCAGAAGGACTCTCATAACATTACTTTGTATGGTCTTCGGTCTATTCCTGCAAGCACAAACAATCACGATTGGTACAGGAACATCAACTCAAAGATATCCTTTGAGTTGTTATTATGGATTCGAAAGATCATCTTCACTTTATACAGCTGCAGAAATAAATACAGCTGCGGGAGGAACCGTCCTGTCCTTAGGATGGAATGTGACTGCAGCCTCTACTGCCACAATGCCGGTAAAGATTTATTTAAAATCTGTACCCGCTGCAACAACAACTCTTACTTCACAAAACTGGGTTGATGCCACTGCAGGGGCTACTTTAGTCTATGATGCGAGTTTAACTAATTTACCAACAGGATGGAATACCATTACGTTACAAACCCCTTTTTATTATAATGGGTCAGATAACCTGTTAGTGTTAGTTGAAACAAACTATGGTGGATACGGAACAGGATCTTCATCAGGAAGTGCAGTTACCTATAGTACTGCTACATCGAAACATATGTATATTCAGGGAGATTCCACTGCTCCTACAGGAACAGGAACAGTGACTTCCAGCAGACCAAATATTCAGATTACTTTTGGTCCGCCACCTTCATGTATCCCTCCTGGTGCCCTAAGTTTAGGAACGATCACTGCTACAAGTGCTGTAGTAAACTGGTCGGCATCCACCCCTGCACCGGCAGGAGGATATGAAGTATATTATAGTACTACCAATACTGCACCAACAGCAGGAACTCCTCCTTCACAAACTGTGACAGCACCAACAGCAACACTTTCTCCACTGGTACCGAATACCAATTATTATGTTTGGGTACGGGCAAAATGTAGTGGAACCAATCAAAGCTGGTGGGTGGGACCAATCGCTTTAGCTACACCACCTACTTGTCCTCCAATGCCTACTACAGGATCATTATCTATGGGAATGGTCACACCTACCAGTGCAGTACTGAACTGGACAGCTTATGGGTATACCCCTGCAGGTGGATATGATGTATATTACAGTACCAATAATACAGCTCCTACTGGTGCAACTCCTCCTTCACAAACGGTGACAGGATTAACAGCAACGCTTTCTCCACTGGTGGCTAATACAACCTATTATGCCTGGGTGAGAGCAAGATGTTCTGCGACTGATCAAAGCTCATGGAGCGGACCAATTTCCTTCTATACAGGGTATTGTGTACCTACAGGAGGTACGGGATCAACTTCATATTACCTGAATAATATTACAAGTACCGGAGGTATTTCTAACTTAAATTATACTGCTGCTGCTTACCAAGCATATGTTAACAGTACAGCCAGTGTATTTTCAGCAATACCTACCAATACAATAACATTGAATTTGGCTTCTGCCGGAAATAATACATATCATTATTATGTTTGGATTGACTGGAATAACGATATGAGTTTTACCGGTACTGGTGAACTTATTTTTGCTTCCACAGCGTATAATGCCACTGAATCTGTATCTATTCCTATACCGGCAACTCAGGCTCCCGGAAACTATAGAGTAAGAGTTGGTACAACATATTCCGGTACAATGGTTCCATGTGGACCGGTATCTAGTGGTAACTATGTAGATTTCAATTTAAACGTAATTGCTTTACAGCCATGTAATACATTGCCTCCAAGTAATATTACCGTTTCAAATATCACGGCAAGTACTGCTCTTGTAAGCTGGGTTCCTTCTACAGGAGCAACATACAAATTGCAGTATAGAAGAACTGGAACTTTACCATGGACTGTGGTTGATTTAACTGCTCCATTATCAAATAGCTATACTATTCCTAACCTGATTGATGCTACTCAGTATGAATTTCAGATAGCGACCATATGTGGTGGAACTCAGGGAGCATTCTCTCCTTTAGCGAACTTTACCACCCTTGCCCTTACTTATTGTGATCCGAGCCCTGTAAATACAACATCGGATGGTTATATCAATAAGGTAGTTGTTACCCCTACGAATGCACCACTTATGGTAAATGATTCAGGGTATGATGTATATAAAGATTACACAACAGATGCTACCAAAACAATTATATTGGTAAGAGGATCAGCAGGAAACAAAATTAGTGTTAATAAATACTGGCCGGGATCTACATCTTCTTACGGTGTAGTGGCATGGATTGATTATAATAGAAACGGATTATTTGAAACCTGGGAAAAAGTATTGGATACTTCAAGCAGTACCACTACTCCGGTAAACAATACCTTTTCATTAGCTGCTTTACCAGCTGGAGCTGTTTATAGTGGAGCTCAGCCTACACGTATGCGTGTTGCTATGAAACAATATGACGTTCCTATTCCATGTGGTGCATTTGATGCGTTTGATTACGGAGAAGTGGAAGACTATCCGGTAAGATTTATTGATCAGCCTGTATGTTCTACTACACCTCCAACGAATGTTACGGTTTCAAACCTTACAGCTACGAGTGCAACTTTCTCATGGGTAGCTGCTACAGGAGCAACTTATAATTTGAGATACAGAAGAACCAATCCGGTGGGGGCCTATACAACGGTAACCGGTATTACAGGAAATACTTATACTATTCCTGGTACAGCACCTTTAACTGAGCAAACGGACTATGAAGTTCAGGTGGCTACAGTATGTAATGGTAGTACAGGTTCATACTCAACAGCAGTACCATTTAAAACACCACCTTTATCTTATTGCCAGATGGTAGGTAGTGGAAATAACGATCACATTTCAAATGTAACAGTTACTTCTTCTAACCTTGGGGTACCTGCTATGAGTAATACTTCTGTACAGACGAACTACATCAGCTATACCAGTGCACAAACCCTGATTACTCTTGATATTGAATCTACAGATAATAAAATATCAGTAGCAAAAGGTTGGACTGGTGCTACCAATAATGATGCAGTTTCAGCATGGATTGATTTCAACAGAGACGGACAGTTTACTGATGCAGAAAGAATCCTTAATTCTGCAGCCAGTACAACAACTCCTGTTACAGCTACATTTATTGTTCCTGCAGGATCTTATTCCGGGCCACTGACTACTACAATGAGAGTGGTACTAAAACGTTCAAGTGCTCCGGTAATGTGCCAGAATGCAGTGAATGGTGAAGTGGAAGACTATAGAGTAATGTTGAGACCATGTAGCAGTGCTACTCCGGGAACTCCTACTGTTGTAGCTACTCATAATAGTGCTACTATTACCTGGACGGCAACAGGAGCTAATGTAAGTTATCTTGTAAAATATAGAGTACAGGGAACTACAGCATGGACTGAAGTATATGCTTCTGCAATTTTAGGTAATATGCCACTTGTTATCAATGGTCTGACTCCGGCTACCACTTATGAAGTTCAGGTTGCAGCTGTTTGTGGAACTACTATTGGTACTGCAACACCTATAAAAACATTTACAACGAGATGTGATCCTACACCTCCAAATGTTACGATCAGCACTATTACTCCTACTACAGCACTGGTTACTTGGGCACCGCTTGCAGCAAGTTCTACTTATGTGATGAGATACAGAGTAGTGGGATCTGGTACAGCAGGATGGGTTCAAGTAAACTTGCCGGCTGCTCCTGCCAATACCTATGTGCTTGGTAGTGCAACTCCGCTATTACCTTATACTACATACGAGGTTCAGATTGCCAATAAGTGTGTAGGAGAAAATACCCTGAATCCATATTCAAATCCTAAAGTATTTACGACGGAAAGAATTTGTGAAATTGCTCCTCCTGGATTAACAATTACACAATTATTGCCAACAATGGCAGAAGTTAAATGGGATCCTTTCCCAGGAGCAACATATGTGTTGAGATATAGAAAAGTAGGTATTCCTAGCTGGACAGAAGTTCCAACACCTGTTAATAATGTAGTATTGTCAGGATTGACAGAACTTACAAAATATGAAATGCAGGTAGTGAATATCTGTAATGGTACACCGGGTAATTATACACCTCTGTATTACTTTACAACACCTACAGTAGTGTATTGTAATATGGGTTCTCAGAATTCTACGGGTGAGCATATTGCTAAGGTTACTGTTAATCCAAACGGAAAGCCTAGTATGGAAAATGCATCCGGTGCTTCTTCTTATACAGATTACACAGGAGTTACTGCTAAGTTTATAGAGTTGATTCAAGGATCAACAGACAATGAAATTATCATTGAGAAAAAATGGACAGGAACTAATCATAACGAAGGAATTGCAGTATGGATCGATTTCAACAGAAATGGTGAATTTGATATCAATGAGAGAGTGTTTACTTCACCTCCGAATACTACCACTCCGGTATCAGGAAAATTCAGTGTTCCGGCAGATGCATTTGTAAGCATGACAGATTACAAATATGTAGTAATGAGAGTAGCTATGCAAAGAGATGGGGTACCTGTAAGCTGTGTTAACTTTGCTAACGGTGAAGTTGAAGATTATACAGTAAGAATTTCCAAAAAGGCAGTTTTAAATCCTATTGATCAAACTGAGATCATGATTTATCCTAACCCTGTAAGTTCAGTATTATATGTGAAGAATATTAGCAAAAGAGCTAAATATAAAATCTATAATGCAGCAGGACAGGTGATCAACGATGGAATTCTGTTGAACAACCAAATCAACGTAAGCAAATTAATCAACGGTGTTTATGTAATAGATATTGAAGATAATGGCAATACGGTTCAAAAGAAATTTATCAAAGAATAATTCATTAAAATGAGTCGTCCTAAAATAGGTTGACATAAAATTAAACAATATTTAATCCGGAGATGCATTTGTTTCTTCGGATTTTTTATGGACTGTATCTGGGGTTTGCATATTAAGACTTAGATGTGGT
>Ga0105243_10000443_pt1 | contig 43196 bp, 37 predicted proteins | sample KBSM34metaG_FD_81525 | JGI IMG/M metagenome (GOLD analysis project Ga0105243, IMG submission 81525) | Miscanthus rhizosphere microbial communities from Kellogg Biological Station, Michigan, USA - KBS M3-4 metaG | ecosystem: Host-associated > Plants > Roots > Rhizosphere > Soil | place... | reverse complement strand
TTGTCGGCGGCGCCGCGGAAGGCCTCGTCGAGGCTGGTGGCGTGCTGTGTCACCGCGAGCGGCTGGTGGTGCGCCAGGCGTGCTTCCATCACGCAGCACTTGTCGCCGCCGCCGGCCTTGTCGTGGTTCTCGTCGCTCAGGTGCACCTCGACGCGCGTCACGTCTTCGACGAAACGGCTCAGGTGCTGCTTGATCTCGGTGTCTGCCCAGCGCTCCAGCGTGTCCTTGTTGGTGATGCCATTGCTCGTGTTGACCTGGATCTGCATTGCGTATGTCCCTGCTGGATGGTGAACGAGCCTTCACTGTGCACCCGAAAGAGTGCCCCTGTGCGTAGGTGTGTTGCCCCTTTTCGCCGGGGCATGGCCGCGTGCTCAGCTCTGGATGTAACTGGTCAGCTGGGTGATGGTCTGCTCGTGCTCGGAAATGATGTCGTCCATCAGGTCTTGAATGGAGATCATGCCGACCACCTTGTCGCCGTCGACCACGGGCAGGTGGCGGAACTTGCGCTGGCTCATGAGCGCCATGCAGGCGCGGGTGCGGGTCTGCGGGGTGACGGTCATCACGTCGGGCGTCATGATCTCGGCGACCTTCATCTCCTTGGAGTTCTTGCCCTGCAGCGCCACCTTGCGGGTGTAGTCGCGCTCGGACAAAAAGCCCACGAGCTTTTCGCCGTCCATCACCATGAGCGCGCCCACTTCGAAATGCGCCAGCGTGGCCAGCGCGTCGAACACGCTGGTGTCGGGCGAGGTGCGCCAGGCGGCGGAATCGTGGCGCTTGAGCAGTTCGGAGACGGGTTTCATCGCAGGCACTCCATTCAGGGGTTTCGATCCGGCCGACGCACGTGGCGGCGCCGTGCTTCGGACAAATCATAGGGGCGGAATCGCCCTTCGCGATGCAAAACCCTCCCGGGTGTTGCGCGTGTCACGCCGCGCACACGAACCCGGGGATGATCAAGGGTGCTCAGGGCGCGGCGGCGAGCACGCGGCTCAGCGCCACGGCATTGCCCGCGACGTCCTTCACGAGGCCTTGCGCATCGAAGTTCACCTGGAACTCCGACCAGCTGTCGCGCCAGTAGCGCCACACCGGCGCGTCCAGGCTCGGGTTCTCGCTGGCCACCGGGTAGCCCAGCGCCATCAGCACCTGTTCGCGCGTCATGCCCGGCATCACCTTGCCCGCGAGGATGGCGGCGCCCACCGCGGGCGGGAAGCTGGCGATCTTGCGCTTCGGGTCTTCGGTGACCACGTAGCGCTTGGCGAAGTCGATCAGCGTGATGTTGCGGCTGTAGTCGTTCTTGATGCGCTGGGGCTTGCCCGCGAGATCGAGGTTGAAGAAGCGGAAGTCGTAGGCCGTGATGCGCGCCGGCGTGCCCGCGGGGACGACGCTCGTGCCCTGTTCGTCGTAGTTGATGTCGCTGATCGAGTCGCCGTAGGTGCGCATGTTGCAGCACAGGAAGCCGTCGGTCAGCGGGCCGGGCGGCGGCGACGGGCGCTGGGCATGCACCGCGGTGGCGGACAGGATGGTGGTGGCCGCGAGCAGGGCGGCGGCGGCAAGGCGCTGGACCATGAAAAGGATCTCCCTCGGTGTGACTTTTTGAAACGGCTGCAGGCGCAGCGCGCGGATTCTAGGGGTGATCTGGCGGCCAACAAGCCAGTGAATACGCCAGTTGGTGCTATCAAAAGCGCAGCAACGAGGAATCGGTCCGTTTCCCGGTTCACAATGCGCACCCGGCCTGCGAGGCCGACCCCCTTCCAGTCAGCGCGAAAGAAAGAGCATCCATCGATGGCGATCCAGTGGTTCCCCGGTCACATGTATTCGACCCAGAAGGCCATCACCGAACGGGTGAAGGACATCGACGTGGTGATCGAACTGCTCGACGCGCGCCTGCCCGGCTCCAGCGCCAACCCGATGCTGGCCGAGCTCACGGCCGGCCGGCCCACGCTGAAGGTGCTCAACAAGCAGGACCTGGCCGACCCCGCGCGCACCGAGGCCTGGCTGGCGCACTACAACGCGCTGCCCGACACCCGTGCCATCGCGCTCGATGCCAGCCTGACCATGCCCGCGCAGCGCATCGTGCGCGCCTGCCACGAGCTGTCGCCCAACCGCGGCGGCATGGCCAAGCCGATGCGCGTGCTGATCTGCGGCATTCCCAACGTGGGCAAGTCGACCCTCATCAACACGCTCACCGGCGGGCGCAAGGCCAAGACCGGCGACGAGGCCGGCATCACCAAGCTCGAGCAGCGCATCACGCTGGCCGACGACTTCTACCTGTGGGACACGCCCGGCATGCTGTGGCCGCGCATCATCGTGCCCAAGAGCGGCTACAACCTCGCGGCCAGCGGCGCGGTGGGGCGCAACGCTTTCGATGAAGAAGAAGTGGCGCTGGAGCTGCTCGACTACCTCAAGGCGAACTACGCCGAAGGCATCGTCGCGCGCTTCAAGCTCGTCGAGCTCGATGCCGCCACCCTGGCCGGCATGAAGGACGAAGACGTCCTCGACACCATCGGCCGCAAGCGCGGCGCGCTGCTGGGCAAGGGCAAGGTCAACCTGCAGAAGGCCGCAGAGATCGTGATGCACGAGTTCCGCGCCGGCAACCTGGGGCGCATCACGCTCGAGACGCCCGAGGAGTTCGCGCAGTGGCTGGCCGCCGGCCAGCGCGCCGACGCCGAGCGCGCCGCGAAGAAGGCGGCGCGCGGCAAGAAGGGCAAGGTCAAGCCCGAGGCAGACGGCGGCCCAGCGGCCGACGCGTGAAGGTCTTGCGCGCGGCTCGCTGAAGGCCGCGCGGGCCGCCCCTATCATCGAGAGATGCAACGTCTCACGCGCCAGCGCAACGCCGTTTTCTCCGCCTTCAGCGACGCCGGCCGCGTGCTGACCGCCCCCGAAATCCTCGAGCATGCACGGGCCATCGTGCCCGAGATCAGCCTGTCGACGGTGTACCGCCAGGTCTCGCTGCTGCTGGCCGACGGCGAGATCGCCAAGGTCGAGCTGCCGGGCGAACCGGCGCGCTACGAAGTGGCCTGCAAGGCCGACCCGCACGACCACCATTCGCACGGCGCCAGCGAAGGTGGCGATGCAGGGCACCACCACCATCACTACTTCCATTGCTCGCACTGCGGCCAGGTGTTCCTGCTGCACGCCTGCCCGGGGCCGATGCACGACCTGGCCCCCAAGGGCTTCCAGGTGACGCACCACGAGGTCACGTTGCATGGCCTGTGCGCGGCCTGTGTCGACGCCGGCGCGAAAGCGCCGAAGGCGCACCCGCCGCACTGACGACGGCGGGGCCCCGGGGTGCCGGGGAAAGGTCAACAAAGTTATTGAGAATGAATTCGCAATAACGTATATTCGCGTGTCCGAACGAACTCCCCGGCCACGTCCATGCAAGTCCTGTCCTCGCTCAAGGAAGCCAAGAAGCGTCACCGCGATTGCCAGGTGGTGACGCGGCGCGGCCGCACCTACGTCATCTGCAAGTCCAACCCGCGCTTCAAGGCGCGGCAAGGCGGCGCAAAGAACAAGAACAAGCGCTGAGCGCATTCGGCGGCTCTGCCGCCGTCGCCTTCATTCCCCATTCGATGACCGCATCGGCGTGCCCACGCCGGGGGCGTGCCTGCGCGCGTCTTTCCTTTCCTCCTTCCTTCCATCGGAACCCCTCCGCCATGCTCCGAGCCTCCGGCCTCACCAAACGCTACGGCGCGCACACCGCGCTCGATCGCCTCGACCTCGACATCCGCGGCGGCGACATCTACTGCCTGCTGGGTGCCAACGGCGCGGGCAAGACGACGACCATCAACCTGTTCCTGAACTTCATCGCACCGACCGACGGCACGGTGCAGATCAACGGCACCGACGTCACGCGCCACCCGGTCGCGACCAAGCAGGACGTGGCGTACATCCCCGAGCAGGTCACGCTGTACGGCACGCTCTCGGGCCTGGAAAACCTGCGCTTCTTCGCCGGCTTGGCGCTGGGCCACGAGCTGCCGCGCGAACGCCTGCTCGCGCTGATGACCGAGGTGGGGCTCGACCACGCGGCCGCCGACAAGCGCGTCAGCATGTATTCGAAGGGCATGCGCCAGAAGGTGTGGATCGCGGTGGCGCTGGCCAAAGAGGCCAAGGCGCTGCTGCTCGACGAGCCCACCTCGGGGCTCGACCCGCATGCCGCCGCCGAGTTCTCCGACCTGTTGCGCCGCGCGGCCGACCGCGGCGTGGCGGTGCTCACCACCACGCACGACCTGTTCCATGCGCAGCAGACCGCCACGCGCGTCGGGATCATGAAGCGCGGCCGGCTGGTCGAAAGCCTCGACGGCGCGCAGATCGGGCAGACCGACCTGCAGTCCCTCTACCTGCAACACATGAGGGCCTGACCCGATGACGATGCGCTGGATCGCCCGACGCGAATTCACCGAACGCCTGCGCGACGGCCGCCTGTACTGGGCCGGCGGGCTCGTGGCCGTGCTGCTCCTCACCGCGCTGGCCGTCGGCTGGGCGCACCAGCGCGGCGCGCATGCCGAGCAGGTGGCCGCGCAGGCCATGGACTACCGCGACTGGCTGCACCAGGACAAGCGCCACCCGCACGACGCCGCGCACCAGGGCATGCACGCCTTCAAGCCCGAGCCGCCGCTGTCGATGGTCGATGCGGGCATCAACCCCTACATCGGCAGCACCGTGTGGCTGCAGGCGCACCGCCAGAGCGAGGTCAAGTTCAATGCCGCGCAGGACGCGACCGGCCTGCAGCGCTTCGGCAACCTGTCGGTGGGCTGGATCTTGCAGGTGCTCGGCCCGTTGCTGGTGATCGTGCTGGGCTTCAACGCCTTCGCGGGCGAGCGCGAGCAGGGCATCCTGCGCCAGACGCTGAGCCTGGGCGTGGCGCCGCTGCGCCTGCTGGCCGGCAAGGCGCTCGCGCTGTCGGCGCTGCTCGCGGTGCTGCTGGTGCCGGCGGCCCTCGTGGCGGCCGTGGCCGTGGCGGTGGGCGCGGAGCCGGGCGGGCGCGTCGATGCGCTGCTGCGGTTGGGCGCGTGGTCGCTGGGCTACGCGGTGTACCTCGGCATCTTCGTGTGCCTGGTGCTGGGCGTGTCGGCGCTGTCGTCCACCTCGCGCATGGCGATCACCGTGCTGCTCGCGCTGTGGATCGGGCAGGCCGTGATGGCGCCGCGCGTGCTCTCCGAACTCTCGCGCAAGTGGTTCCCGAGCCCGACGCGGCTGGCGTTCAACCAGGCGCTCGGCGCGGAACTCAAGGCCGTGTCGAACCAGGTCTGGCAGCAGAACTTCGGCACCACCGAGCGCTGGGGGCGCGACGTGCCGCTGAGCAAGTGGGGCATTGCGCTGCGCTTGGACGACCAGGCCTCGTACCCCGTGTACGACCGCCACTACGGCCGCCTGTGGGACACCTGGGAACAGCAGCAAAAGGTGCAGGAGTGGAGCGGCCTGCTGCTGCCGCTGCTCGCGGTGCGCAGCTTCTCGATGGGCATGGCGGGCACCGACTTCTCGCACCACCGACGCTTCACCACGGCCGCCGAACTGCACCGCCGCCACATCCAGGACCTGATGAGCAAGGACCTCGTGGCGCATGCCGATCCGCTCGGCGACCGCCACTTCTCCTACCAGGCCACGCCCGAGCTCTGGGCCACCGTGCCGCCCTTCGACTACCACCCGCCAGGGGCCGGGTGGGCGCTGCGGCACCAGGCGCGCAGCTTCCTCGTGCTGTGCGCCGGCCTGCTGCTCGCGGCGGCGTTCGCGGCCTTCGCCACCCTGCGCCAGCGCGCGCTCTGAGAGGGGATGCCACCCATGTCGTCCTTCCATCCTCCCCAAGGCCGCCGCCTGCTGGCCGTGATGCGCCAGGAAGTCCGTTTGATGCTCGCCGAGCGCGGCCTGTGGGTCGTCGGCGCGCTGTTCCTCTTGCTCGTGGCTTATGCACTGGGCAACGGCCTGCTGCAGACCGCCCAGCGCGACCGCGCGCAAGCGGCCGTGGCGCAGGCCGACCGCGACACCCGCACCGCGCAGCGCACCTTGCTCGAAGCCATCCTGGCCGGCACCGCGCAGCCCACGCCCTTCGAGAATCCGGCCGACCCTTCGCGCATGGCGAGCAGCTACGGCGGCCAGCATGTGCTGCTGCCGACCGCGCCGCTGGGCCCGGTCGCGCTGGGGCAGAGCGACCTGTTCCCGAGCCAGTACCAGGTCACGAACCAGAGCCGCGTGGTGTTCATGAACCCGAGCGACATCGAGAACCCGTGGCATTTGCTGAGCGGGCATTTCGACCTGGCCTTCGTCATCGTCTACCTGCTGCCGCTGCTCATCTTCGCGCTCAGCTACAACCTGCTCTCGGCCGAGCGCGAGAACGGCACCTTGCGCCTGCTGCTGTCGCAACCGCTGCGGCTGCGCACACTGCTCGCGGGCAAGCTCACGGTGCGCGCGGCTGTGCTGCTGGGGCCGGCGGTGCTGCTGCCGGTGGCGGTGCTGTGGATCGCGCGCCATGCGGGGCTCACGGCGGGCGGCGCGGGCAGCGCCACGCTGTGGTGGGCGCTGCTGGTCGGCGCCTACGCGCTGTTCTGGTTCGCGCTGGTGGTGGCGGTCAATGCCTTCGGCGCCTCGTCGGCGACGAACGCGATGGTGCTCGTCATCGCCTGGGTGCTGCTGGTGCTCGTGGCGCCCGTGCTGCTGAACCTGGCCGTCACGCAGGCCGCGCCCGCGCCGTCGCGCACCGAGCTGGCCACGCGCCAGCGCGTGGTCACGGCCGAGGCGATGAAGCGCTACCAGGACCTGCTGGGCACCGAGTACCAGCACGTGGGGCAGGGCGCCATCCTCGTGCCGCGCGACGGCAAGATCGAGATCGCCGGCCGCTCGCTGGCCAACTACCGCATCCAGCGCGAGGTCGACGAAGCGATCCGCCCCGCGCTCGCGCGCTTCGACGCGCAGCAGGCACAACAGCAGGCGCTGGTGGGCCGCTTCGGCGCCGTGTCGCCGGCGGCCGTGGCCTACGAAGGCATTACCGCGCTGGCCGGCAACGGCGCACGCCGCCATGCGCGCTTCGACGCGCAGACCGTGGCGCACCACGAAGCGTGGAAGGCCTTCTTCTTCCCGCGCATTGACGCGCGCGATGCGCTCGGCCCGGCCGACTTCGACCGCATGCCCACCTTCGCCTGGCACGAGGAGCCCGCCGACCTCGTGCGCGGGCAGGCCGCGCTGGCCGTGCTGCAACTGCTGGTGCCGAGCCTGCTGCTGTTCGGGCTCGCGGCCTGGCGGCTGCGGCGCTTCTCGGTGGCCTGACGCTTTCTTCATTTCTTCCACGCACCGTTCCATGACCCCGTTCACCCGCACCACCGTCGCGCTGGCCGCCTTCACCGCCTTGCAAGTCGCCTCTGCACAAGACAGCAGCAGCAACAACGCCGAACTCGGCACCGTCACCATCGAAGGCAGCCGCGACGTGAACAGCCTGCACCTCGACGATTCGAGCGGCACGGCCTCGCGCCTGGGCCTGTCGGTGCGCGAGACGCCGGCCTCGGTCGAGATCCTGTCGCAGGACGCGATCCAGCAGCGCGGCGCGCGCACCTTCAGCGAGGCGCTGCGCGGCATGGCGGGCCTCTCGGGCGGCGGCCCGCCGTCGTCGCCGACCACGCTGTCGCTGCGCGGCTTCAACAGCCTCATGTACCTGTACGACGGCGTGCGCAGCTCGGGCGCGGGCGTCACCAACCGCGTGCAGGACACCTGGAACTACGAGCGCATCGAAGTGCTCAAGGGCCCGGCCTCGGTGCTCGACGGCGAAGGCGCCATCGGCGGCATCGTCAACTTCGTGACCAAGCGGCCCGACCGCAGCAACCCGCACAAGGAAGCGCTGCTTTCGTATGGCAGTTATGGCTCTACGCGTGCGGCCTTCGGCTTCGGCGGCGCACTCGGCGAGGCCAGCGCCTACCGGCTCGACTACAGCCGCAACGACACGAAGGTGGGCACCATCGACCGCAACGGCGAGCGCATCGACCACTTCACGAGCGGCCTGCTGGTGGACCTGGGCGGCTCGGTGAAGCTCGACCTGTCGTTCGATTACCTGCGCGACGACAACGACGCCTACTGGGGCACGCCGCTCGTGCCGCGCAGCTTCGCCACGCAGCCGACGAACGTCGTCAGCACGCCCGACGGCCGCGTGATCGACCGGCGCATGGCGCGCACCAACTACAACGTGCGCGACGACGAGAACTCGTCCGAAACCTACTGGCTGCGCGCGCGCCTCACGGGGCAACTGGACGGCGGCTGGTCGTGGCGCAACGAGTTCTCGGCCAACCAATCGAAGCGCATGTTCCGCAATTCAGAAAGCGCGACCTTCGTGCCGCCCGCCAGCATCGCGCGCGACCAGACGCTCATCACGCACGACCAGGACTTCTGGCTCGACCGCTTCGACGCCACGCACAAGGGAAAGATCGCCGGGATGGACAACCGCTTCGTCGTCGGCGGCGAGTACAGCGAAACCCGCTTCGGCAGCCAGCGCCGCTTCTCGAACAGCAGCCCCGCCACCGCCGCGCAACTGCGCGTGCCCGTGTTCGATCCGTACACCGGCTACTTCGACGACAACCCCGCGCTGACCACCGGCGCGGGCAACCGCGCCGACACCTTCTCGCGCGTGAAGGTCGCCTCGGTCTTCGTGGAAGACGCGCTCAAGCCGATGCGCGACCTCACGCTGGTCGGCGGCCTGCGCCACGACCGCACCGAGGTCGACCGCCGCATCTGGGACCTGAACGCGGGCAGCGTCACGCGCTTCGGCGCGAGCTACCGCGCCACCTCGGGGCGCCTCGGCGCGGTGTACGACCTGTCGCCGCAGTCGAGCCTGTACGCGCAGTACACCAACGCCACGCTGCCGGTCGGGTCGCTCTTCCTGCTGTCGGCGTCGAACGCCGCGTTCCCGATGTCGCGCGGCAAACAGGCCGAGGTGGGCTTCAAGCAGAGCCTGCCCGCGGCCAACTTGGAGTGGACCGCCGCGCTGTACAAGATCGAACTCGACAACGTGCTCTCGCGCGACCCGAACAATGCGGCCACCACCGTGAACAACGGCCGGCAGTCGTCACGCGGCCTCGAGCTGTCGGCCGTGTGGAAGCCCACGCGCGAATGGACGCTGGCGGGCAACCTGGCGGCGCTCGACGCGCGCTTCGACACGCTGGTCGAAGCCGGCAACGTCTCGCGCGTGGGCAAGACCCCGCCGAACGTGCCCGAGCGCATGGCCAATGTCTTCGCCACCTACCGGCCCGACGGCTCGAAGTTCGAGTACTTCGCGTCGTTGAATCACACGGGGCCGATGTACACCGACAACGCCAACCAGATCCGCATCAACGGCTTCACGACGGTCGATGCGGCCGTGAGCTACCGCTTGAAAAATGCCCTGTTGAGTTTCCGTGTGCGCAACCTGACGGACCGGCTCTACGCGACCTGGACCGGCCGCGCCGCGAGCCAGGTTCTGCTGGCGCCGCGGCGGACCTTCGAGGTGTCGGCGAAGTTTGATTTTTGAAGGGCCGAGTGTTCAGGGCGGCGCTCCCGCCGACGGGGAGCCTTGCTCCGCGAATGTCCCCCGGGGCTTCGCCCCTCCTCCTTGATTTCGCTGCGCAAGGCACCCCATCGACGTGAGCGCGGTCAGAGCACTTGTTGATCAGCCGCACACCACCGCCGCGTCCCGTGCGCAGGACACTGGGTGCTTCCCGCAGCGAAATCAAGGAGGAGGCCGCAGGCCGGGGGACATTCGCGGAGGGAAGTACCCGGTGGCCTGCGCACTCGCCCTGAACAAACCCAGCCTCAGTGCATCTGCAACCGCGCATCCTTCGGATACCCGATCGTGTAGTCTGCCGACACGCGCGCCGTCTGCCCCGCGTCCAGGTCGAAGCGCCACATCGCCAGCCCCGGCTGCTTGTTCCACGCTTGATCAGCGGGTTGCGGTGCAAAGCGTGTGGTCACGCGCACTTGCTCGTCGACCGACACCGGCGCGGCCTCCAGCACCTGCACCGCGATCGGCGTGCGGTGGCGGTTCTCGACCACGTAGGCGCGCTGCACCTGGCGCTCGGCGCGCGAGCCGACAAAACCGCCCGAGCCCTGGTTGTCGCGCTCGGGCTCGACCAGCACGCGCACCAGTTCGTCGCGGCCGAACGAGAGCGTGAGCTTCGCGTCGCTCGGCGCGTTCCAGCGGCCCTGGCCGACGAAGTTGCCGTCGCGGTACAGCTGCATCGGGCCGGCCGGCCACACGCCCGCGGGCTGCGCCATCTCGGCGACCAGGAAGGCGCTCGGGTCCACGCGCGGGCTGGTGCGCGCGGCGAGCTGCGCGGTGTCTTCATGCTGGCCCAGTGCCAGGGTCACGCGCTGGCCGTTGGACGGCACGTCGATGCTTTGCGGCACGGAGAATTCGGTGGCGAAGCTGTTGTCGAACACGCTCACGTCGAACAGCGGCTCGCGTGCGCGCTCCATGGCCATCTTGCGGTCGGCGGCGATGGCGGCCGGGGCGGCGGCAGGCATCGGTGCGGCCATGTACGCCGACTCGGCATTCGCGCGCGGCGGCGGTTCGATGCCGATGCGCCACGCGCTCGGCGTGCGCCCCGTGGTCTCGCGGCGCGGCTGGCCGGTGGACAGCACCAGCTTCACGCCGCGCCAGTCCTCGCCCGTGGCCTGCGCCACCAGCGCCTGGCGCTCGATGCGCACCTTGCGCGTCGTGGTGTCGAGCAGCGCGCGGTAGCTCGGCGTCCAGCCCGGACCGTTGACCTGGTAGCTGAGCTTCACGTCGGCGTCGGCACTGGCGGCCAGCGTGACGGTGACGGCCGTCACCTGCGCGCCTTGGCCCTGCGTGCGACCGCGCTCGGCCAGCAGTGGCTTGAGCTGGCGGTCGAGGTCGGTCTGCTGGCGCTGGATCTGGTGCTGCTTGAGCAGCGCGTCCTGGCCCGAGCGGCGCATCGCCTCGGTCATGGCCGCAAGGTTGCGCGCGTCCATCGGCGCGCGCGCGCCGGGGCCCGACTCGCCGCCCGACAGGCCTTTGAGATAACCCGTGACCATGCCCAGCGCGTCGGTCTCGGCCTGCAGCGCGGCCTTGCGGTCTTCGAGCTCGCGGATGCGGCCGTCGAGCGCGCTGGTGGCGCAGTTGGCCGAGAGCTCGCGCGCCTCGCTGAGCACCGAGGTCTCGCCCACGCGCACCGCCGCGCCGGCCGACACCTGCAGGCTCTGCACGTCGAGCCCGGCCGGCAGGCAGGCGAAGGTGACCGAGCGGCTGCCGGCCGCGACACGCGCCACGCGCTCGACCGTGGCGCTGCCGGGGTAGACCTTGACCTGCGTGATGCGCGAGGCATCGGCCTGCAGCTGTGCATGGGCGCCCGCGCCCGCGGCCAGCCAGAGGGCGGCGAGGGCGGTGGCGCGCAGGAGGGGACGGGCGGAGAACGGTGTGTGCATGGAAAGCCTTCCGGAAGAAAGTCGGTGACGAATCTCCGCTTCTACGGACGGGGCGGGCGAACGGGGTTAAGGCGTTGCGAAGTTTTTTTCATGACGCCGGTGTGACGCGGGCGCGTTGCTGTCGCGCAGGCATCTGCCAGCGGCGAACCGGTCACCCAAGAGACGGTGCGCGGCGGTTCCACTTCCTAGAGTGGGTCTCGCCTTCCCTCCATTGATTCACCCTGAAAGGACACCCCCCATGCTCGACACGATCCAGGCCATCAACCGTTCGGCCGCCTTCAACCGCTGGGCCGGTTTCGACGTCACCCAGGCCGCCGACGGGCAGGCCGAACTGCGCATGAAATGGCGCGAGGAAGACATGGGCCAGTACACCGGCTTCCTGCACGCGGGGATGATCGCCGCGCTGCTCGACACCGTGAGCGGCTTCGCGGCCGCCACCGTGGCGGGCCGCGTGCTGGCCTCGCATTTCTCCATCAACTGCATCTCGCCCGCCATCGGCGAGGCCTTCGTGGCGCGCGGGCGCGTGGTGAAGGCGGGGCGAAAGCAGGTGTTCGTCGGGGCCGAGCTGTTCGCGCAGCCTGAAGGCCAAGGCGAAGACAAGCTCAAGCTCGTGGCGACGGCGAACGCCATCCTGGTGCCGGTGGACGAGGCGTCGACGACGCCGAAGCCGAAGCAGGCGGCATAACCATCACCGGCTCGGGCTTGCGCTTCAGTCCGAACAGCGGGCGCAACCAGCCGATGCGGCGGATCAGCCCGTCGGTCAGCAGCCAGCAGCCGGCAATCGTCACGACGACCAGCGCCACGGGCTCCCACACCGGGCCCAGCGCCAGCGGCACCAGCAGCGCCACCCCCGCGACGATCAGCGTCTGGTGCAGCATGTACCAGGGGTAGACCGACTCGTTGGCCCAGCGCAGCCACGGCCAGGGGCGGTTCAGGTGGCGGTGGCCATGGCCCAGGATCGTGGCGACCGCGAGCCACAGGTAGGCCGTGCGCAGCACGTCCATCAGCAGGCCCTTGGGCGCAACAGGGGTTCCGACGCGCAGCGCGATGAAGGCGCCGATCGCCGCCACCGCCAGCAGCAGCGACACGCGGCGCAGCCGTTCGAGCTCGCGCCAGATGCCCGTGTCCACGCCCATCCAGTAGCCGTAGAGGAAGACGGTGAAGTAGATGCTGTGCAGGTGGAAGTCCCACACCAGGTTGTGCGTGGCGGGGAAATGCCGCGCCAGCAGCACCGTCCACGCCAGCAGCGGCAGTGCGGGCAGCACCAGCAGTTGCCAGCCGCGCAACCCGTTGAAGCGCCGCCGCACCCACTGGCCGGCCGCCGAGCGCCACAGCGGCAGCGTCAGCGCGACCAGCGCCGTGTAGAGGAACAGGTAAGGCAGGTACCAGAGGTGGTTCCAGGTGATGCCGAACTCCGCCCCCGCGAACGCGCCCTTGGGCCAGGGCGCGCCCATCGACAGGTAGCGCAGCAGGAAGGTGCCGAAGCCCGGTGCCACCAGCCCGCGCGCCACGCCCTCGGCATAGGCCTGGTAGGGCACGACCACCGCCATGCCGAAGGCCAGCGGCAGCATCAGCCGCAGCCCCCGGCTGCGCAGCAGGCCCCAGATGCCCTGGCCCCGGCTCAGGAAACCGAGCGACACGCCCGAGATGAGAAACACCAGGTCCATGCGCCACAGGTTCAGCACCCGCATCGGCCACGGCAGCCACTCGGCCGCGTGCGGGCTCTTCAGGTGCCAGGGCCAGTCGGCCACGTAGTACATGCCCACGTGGTAGAGGATGACGAGCAGGAAGGCGAGGGCGCGCAGGGCGTCGATGTCGTGGCGGCGTGGGTCGGCCGGGTGGGTGGTTGCGGTGGTCATTGCAGGCGCCTCGAAGCGAAAAAGCCGCGATGCTCGGGCCCGCGGCCCCGGCGGGGGTCGGCAAGGGGACGGATCGCTCCCGCTTTGTGACAAGCGGTGCCCCGCAGGGACGAAATGGGCCGACCCCAGGGGGCCGTTTTCGCGAGAATTCCCCGCATGCGAGACCCGCGCAAGAACCTGTACGAACGCTACGAGCCGATCCGGCGGTACGTGGAGGTGGGTTTCTGGATCGTGGTCATGGCGATGCAGGCCGTGTTCAACACCTCGGTGGCGCTGGTCGATGCGGGGCGGCGCGCCGTGCCGCACGCCACCTGGGAGATTCTGGTGTGGGAGGGTTCCAGCCACCTCGTGCTGCTGGCGCTGGTGCCGGGCATCGTGGCGGTCGAGCGCTGGCTGTCGCCGCTGCCGCGCAGGCACCTGCTGCGCTACCTGGCGGGGCATGCGGTGGCCAGCGTGGTGTTCAGCGTGGTGCACGTGGTGGCCATGTTCGCGCTGCGCGCGCTGGCCTACGCCGCGGTCGGCGAGCGCTACGACTTCGCGGACTGGCGCGGTCAGTGGGGCTACGAGTACCTGAAGGACGTGCGCGCGTACGTGTCGATGGTCTTCGGCATCTGGGCCTACCGGCTGTTCATGCTGCGGCTGCAGGGGGAGGCGCGGGTGCTCGACGCGCCGGAGGACGCTGGGGCAGCCCAGGCTGCGATGCCACCGGTGGCCGCCGAGGCGCCCACCGACGCTGCCATGCCTCCCGCGCCCGCTGTCGAAGCGCCGCCGGCGCCACCGCCCGTGGTGGCCCGCCCCGAACGCTTCCTCGTGCGCAAGCTGCGCCGCGAATTCCTCATCGCCGCCACCGACATCGACTGGCTGCAGGCCGAGGGCAACTACGTCGGCCTGCACGTCAACGGCCACGACTACCTGCTGCGCGCCACGCTCACCGACTTCCTGACCCAGCTCGACCCCGCCACCTTCGTGCGCGTGCACCGCAGCCACGCCGTGAACCTGGGCCGCATCAAGGAGATCGAGCCGCTCGACGGCGGCGATGCCCGGCTGCACATGCACGACGGCACGAGCGTGCCCTGCAGCCGGCGGTATCGCGACGCGCTGCGCGGCGGCGCAGGCTGATCGCTGCGGCATCGCGTTCCGATCCGGTGCGTGCCCCGCGAAATCGGCCCATTCCTGGGTCGTTTCGCACCATTCAAGAGCCTTCAGGCACCATTTTTGCTTTCCTGCGCCGGCGCCCCGAGCCGTTCGGGTGCGACGCACCAAATCAAACCAAAAACCTGCAAGAAGCTCTCATGGACGCACTCAAACAGGGCGCTGACGCGCTGTTCATCCTTCTCGGCGCCATCATGGTCCTGGCCATGCATGCCGGCTTTGCCTTCCTGGAACTGGGCACCGTGCGCAAGAAGAACCAGGTCAATGCGCTGGTCAAGATCCTGGTCGACTTCTCGGTCTCGACCATCGTGTACTTCCTGGTGGGCTATGGTGTGGCCTACGGCACGCATTTCTTCGTCAGCGCCACCGAACTGTCGGCAAGAAGCGGCTACGAGCTGGTGAAGTTCTTCTTCCTGCTGACCTTCGCGGCGGCCATTCCGGCCATCATCTCGGGCGGCATCGCCGAGCGCGCCAAGTTCTGGCCGCAGCTGATCGCCACCGCGGTGATCGTCGGTTTCGTCTACCCGCTGTACGAGGGCATCGCCTGGAACAAGGCCTTCGGCATCCAGGGCTGGATCGCCTCGGTCACGGGTCACGAGTTCCATGACTTCGCCGGCTCGGTGGTCGTGCACGCCGTGGGCGGCTGGCTCGCGCTGCCGGCCGTGCTGCTGCTGGGCGCGCGCCGCAACCGCTACCGCGGCGACGGCTCGCTCAGCGCACACCCGCCGTCGAACATCCCGTTCCTGGCGCTGGGCGCGTGGGTGCTGTGCGTGGGCTGGTTCGGCTTCAACGTGATGAGCGCGCAGAGCATCGACAAGATCTCGGGCCTCGTCGCCGTCAACTCGCTGATGGCGATGGTCGGCGGCACGCTGGTGGCGCTGGCCATGGGCAAGAACGACCCCGGCTTCGTCTACAACGGCCCGCTCGCCGGCCTCGTGGCCGTGTGCGCCGGCTCCGACCTCATGCACCCACTGGGCGCGCTCGTGGCGGGCGGCGTGGCCGGCGCCATCTTCGTCTTCATGTTCACGCGCACCCAGAACAAATGGAAGATCGACGACGTGCTCGGCGTGTGGCCGCTGCACGGCCTCTGCGGCACCTGGGGCGGCATCGCGGCGGGCATCTTCGGCACCCAGGCGCTGGGCGGCATCGGCGGTGTGAACCTGTGGGCGCAGCTCATCGGCACCTTGCTCGGCGTGGTCTGGGCGCTGATCGGCGGCGCCGTGGTGTACGGCGTGCTCAAGGCGACGATGGGGTTGCGGCTGTCGCAGGAAGAGGAATACGACGGGGCGGATCTGTCGATCCACCACATTTCGGCGACGCCGGAGCGGGAAGTGAATTGGTAGGCGTCAGTCTTCGCTGAAGCGCATGGCGATCAAATACGCTTCATTTTTGAAGCGTATGGGCACGGCGTGGCCGCCCGAAGCACAAATGCGCGGCCTGTAGCAAACTCGTCCGGCCGCTCATTCCATTCCAGCATCCCCCATGACCCAATCGCCCCCCGCCCTCGAAGTCCTCCCCCGCGACCTGTCCGCCTACCGCGAGGGCAACGTCGGCATCGACTACGTGCACCGCTTCGAATCCGGCAAGCCCGGCCCGCACGTGCTGATCAATGCGCTGACGCACGGCAACGAGATCTGCGGCATGACCGCTGCCACGCACCTGCTCGACACCGGCGTGCGCCCGAAGATCGGCACGCTGACCGTCAGCTTTGCCAACGTGGCGGCCTACGAGTCCTTCAACGAGGCGCTGCCGTTCGACAGCCGCCAGCTGGTGCACAACCTCAACCGCGTGTGGTCGCCCGAGTGGCTCGACGGCAGCGAGGACAGCCCCGAGCTGCGCCGCGCCCGCGAACTGCGCCCGGTGGTGAGCGCGGCCGACCACATCCTCGACATCCATTCCACGAGCCAGCCCGTGATCCCGTTCTGGGTGTACCCGGCCTTCGACCGCAACGCCGAGGCCGCCATGGCCATCGGCCGCCCGTCGGTGCACCTGGTGATGCCCGACGGCCTGGGCTCGGGCACGCCGCTGATCCAGCACGGCCAGCATGGCCGGGCCGACGGCAAGGGCGTGGCGCTGGTGGCCGAGTGCGGCCAGCATTTCCTGCGCTCGGCCTCCGAGCTGGCCACCGCCATCTCGCTCGACTTCCTGGCGCACTTCGGCCTCATCGACAAGGACCCGGCCGTGCCCGCGCCCGGCGAGCAGCGTCGCTTCGAGCTGCTCCAGACGCACGTGATCAAGTCGGAAGACTTCGCCTTCGTGCGCCCGCTGATCGGCTTCGAGACCTTTGCCAGGGGCGAACTGATCGCCACCAACGGCCCGGACGAAATCCGCGCGCCGTGCGACGACTGCACGATCTTCATGCCCGCGCAGCGCACGATCGTCGGGCGCGAGGCGGTGTACCTGACCAGGCCGCTCTGAGGCCGGCGCCTTTCAGTTCAGCAGATCAGCAGGTGCCGCGGTTTGTCCGCGGTGCTGTAGTCGGCATGCCAGTAGTGCGGGTCGTCGCAGAGGCTGAACGCGGCCTGCTTGCCGGCGTGCCGGGCCGTGAAGTGCCTCTGGAGCGTGACGTGCACCGAGCCCTCGTCGGGCCAGTCGATGCCGACATCGACGACGCGGTTGCCCGCGGCGACCTCGGCGGCGACGATCCGCTGCAGGGCGGGGTGCAGGAGGGTGTTGAGGCGGGCGAGGGCTTCGCGGCGTTCGGTGGGCGCGAATGAGGAGGCGAGGCAGGCTTCGGTGAAGAGGGTCGGCGCTTTGTCACGCATGACGGCGTTCCGGCTGGGTGCCTCAACCCGCAACGAACAACGCCGGGTCCACCATCGTCCGGTTCAGCATCACCCCCCAATGAAGATGCGGCCCGGTCACCCGCCCCGTCGCGCCCACGGCGGCCAGCGGCTCGCCGGCCTTGAGCATGTCGCCTACCTTCACGTCCCAACGGCTCAGGTGGCAGTACATCGTCAGCAGGCCGCCGCCGTGATCGACCCAGACGGTGCCGCCGTTGAAGAAGTAGTCGCCGGTGTCGATCACCTTGCCGGCCAGCGGCGCGCGCACGGGCGTGCCGGTGCCGGCTGCGATGTCCATGCCGCTGTGCGGATTGCGCGATTGGCCGTTGAACACGCGGCGCAGGCCGAACGAGCTGGAGCGGCGGCCCGGCACGGGCACGCGCATCTGCAGCGCGGCGTCGGGGCGCAGGTCGGTGAGCGTGGCCATCACGCCGGTCAGGTGATCGCGTTCCTTGGTGTAGCGCGCTTCGTCTTCGGGCGACAGGTCGACCGTGCGCGGCGCCACCGTCAGGCGTTGTTCGCGGTACTGCTTCGGGGCGACGGTGTAGGCGATCTGGCGCTCGGGCTTGCCCTCGGCGCGCACGCTGATGCTGGCTTCGCCGGGTGGGGTGGCGAGCGGAATGCCGACCAGCGCGGTCCATTCGATCGGATCGCCCAGCACCAGCAGCGGCACGTCACCGGCGAAAGCCTTGGGGCGCGCGGCGGCGGGGCCGAGCGACAGGCGGGCGACGCCGCCGGGCACCAGCAAGGCGCGCGGCCAGACATCAGGCGCCTGCGGCTTGTTGTTTTTCTTGGCCGGGGCCGCGGCACCGGCAGGCAGCGCCAGCAAGCCGAGGGCGCCGAGCACGGCGCTGCGGCGGTTCAACGCAGCAGAAGGGAGATCGGAGAGAGGAAGGGTCATGTGCATGGACAGGATTCGAATGAGGAGTTGAGGGTGCGGCGGTTCAGTCGCCGCTCTGTTCCCGCCAGGTTCCGGGCGCGAGCCCGTCGAGTGTGTAGGGCCCGATGGCGGCGCGGATGAGGCGCAGCGTCGGCAGCCCCACGGCCGCCGTCATGCGCCGCACCTGGCGGTTGCGGCCTTCGCTGATCGCCAGCTCCAGCCACGCGGTGGGAATGAGCTTGCGCTCGCGGATCGGGGGCTCGCGGTGCCACACCTCGGGCGGCGGATCGAGCCGGCGCGCCCGTGCGGGGCGCGTGGGGCCGTCATTGAGCTGCACGCCGTTGCGCAGCGCCGCCAGCGCTTCATCGGTCGGCACGCCTTCGACCTGCACCCAGTAGGTCTTCTCCATCTTGAAGCGCGGATCGGCGATGCGCGCTTGCAGCTTGCCGTCGTCGGTGAGCAGCAGCAGGCCCTCGCTGTCCGCATCGAGCCGCCCGGCGACGTAGACGCCGGGGAGGTCGATGAAGTCCTTCAGACCGCGCCAGCGGCCCTCGGGCGTGAACTGGCTGAGGACGCCGTAGGGTTTGTTGAAGCGGATGAGGCGGGAGCTGGTTGGCAGATTCATGGGCGGGTGGCATCGCGTGGCGCATCGGCCAGCTGCGGCAGATAGTCTCGCACCAGTTCTTCCACGGTGTCCGCTTGTAAGCTGTCGCGTCCAGACTTGAGTGGATCGCGATCGGGGCGCTGGGCCAGCCACCGCTTGAAGCGCACGAAGGCGAGTGGATGCACGGTGTTCATGCGCGCCATGTGCCCGGTGGTGCCGACCACGACGGCCGAGAAGCGCGGGGCGCTCACCAACTGTTCTGCGTTGTGGGCTTGCACGGCCCAGAAGTCATCTTCCGCGTCGCTGAGCTGCGCCGGGTGAGGGTCTTGCTCTTGTGCTTCGCGACGCAGGATGTCGACCTCGAAGCCTTTGCTGTTGACCGCCGTGTAGCGCTGATCGGCGATCAAGGCGAAGGTCTTGTCGACCTTGCGCAGCAAGGCCAGCATGGACGAATCGAGCCGCTTGAGCTGCGTTGCCAGGCGAAAACGCTTGCGCGTGTCCCAGAGCAGGTCGACATCGCGCGTGGCCACGGCGGCACTCTGCAGGCGCACGCCCGCTGCTGCTTCGTAGGCGTAGAGCGCGTGCGTGCCCACCACGTTGAAGTGCTCCGCGATGTCCGCGCGCTGGAGCATGTCGAGGATGTCGATGACGATGGTCGGCACGCGGCCGACGAACAGCGCCCGGTTCATGCGCTGATGGCGGGCGAGTGCCTCGCCGAGATCCTTGACGCGTCCTTCGGCTTCTTCCTTTCTTTGGACGAAGCCTGCGTGGATGGCCTCGGTTTCAGGGCTCCGTGCCCCGAGGCTTTTTTGTGCGTTGCGGGTGCTGGTGCGCACGAGGTATTCGACGCCGTTCACCGTCTTCCAGTACATGCCACCGCGCACGCCCGCGGCTTGCACTTCCGCCGCTTCGAGGGCCTCGAACGTGGCTCTGGCATCGATGTACTGGCGCCGGGCGTCGTCGCCGATGTCCTGGAAGTCCATGATTTTCCGTATAAAAACCAAGAGTCTTAATTTATATGGAAAATTATTTCAAATCAATAACTTATGTCAACCGATAAGGCATGAAAAAAGCCGGAGCCCTGACGGCCCCGGCTTTGCGGGCGAGCGCGGCTGCGGGCTTACTTGGCCCAGCTGTCCCGCATCCCCGCCGCACGGTTGAACACCACCTGTTCGCCGGCGGCGCCGCCCTTCGTGTCGCGCACGAAGTAGCCATGCCGTTCGAACTGGATACCCACGCCGGGTTCGGCCTTCGCCAGCGACGGCTCGACGAAGGCCGTGCACACCTCCAGGCTGTGCTTGTTCAGCTCGTCCAGCAGCTCGCCGCTGCCCGGGTTGGCTTCGGCGAACAGGCGCTCGTACAACCGCACCTCGGCCTGCACGGCATCGGCCGCGGCGACCCAGGTGATGTTGCCCTTGACCTTGATCGCGTCCGCGCCGGGCGTGCCGCTCTTGGTGTCGGGCACCAGCGTGGCCTGCACTTCGAGGAGCTTGCCGTCGGCGTCGCGCGTGGCGCCGGTGCATTCGATGACGTGGCCGTACTTCAGGCGCACCTTGTTGCCGGGGAACAGGCGGAAGAAGCCCTTGGGCTGCACGTCTTCGTAGTCGGTGCGCTCGATCCAGACTTCGCGGCCGAGCTTGAACTCGCGCTTGCCCATCTCGGGGTGGTGCGGGTGGACGGGGGCGGAGCAGTCGTCGAGCACATCGTCGCCGCCCATCAGCTCACCCCAGTTGGTGATGACGAGCTTCACCGGGTCGAGCACGGCCATGGCGCGCGGCGCGATGGGGTCGAGGGTGTCGCGCAGCGCGGCCTCGAGGCTGGCGTACTCGATCCAGCCGCCCGACTTGGTGGTGCCGCTGCGTTCGCAGAACAGCTGCAGCGCGGCGGGCGTGTAGCCGCGGCGGCGCAGGCCGGCGATGGTGGGCATGCGGGGGTCGTCCCAGCCGTCGACGTGCTTTTCCTCGACCAGTTGGCGCAGCTTGCGCTTGCTGGTCATCACGTGGGTGACGTTCAGGCGGGCGAATTCGTACTGGCGCGGGTGCGGGCTGGCGACGAGGCCGCCTTCGGCCAGGCGGTCGAGCAGCCAGTCGTAGAAGGGGCGCTGGTCTTCGAATTCGAGCGTGCAGATGGAGTGGGTGATCTGCTCCAGCGCGTCTTCGATGGGGTGCGCGTAGGTGTACATCGGGTAGATGCACCACTTGTCGCCCGTGTTGTGGTGCGTGGCCCGGCGGATGCGGTACAGCGCGGGGTCGCGCATGTTGATGTTGGGGCTCGCCATGTCGATCTTGGCGCGCAGGATGGCGGCGCCGTCGGCGAGCTTGCCGTCGCGCATCTCGCGAAAGCGCGCCAGGTTTTCGTCGGGCGTGCGGCTGCGAAAGCGGCTGTCGGTGCCGGGCGTGTTGAAGTCGCCGCGGTTGGCGCGCATTTCTTCGGGCGTCTGCTCGTCGACATAGGCCAGGCCGGCACGGATCAGGTACTCGGCGGCTTCGTACATGAAGTCGAAGTAGTTGCTGGCGAAGTACTCGTGCTCCTGAATCGTGCCGGGCGCGCTGGGGCGGTCGGCCAGGTAGGTTTCGTAGCCGAGCCACTTCACGGCGTCGCGGATGGAATCGACGTACTCCTGCTCTTCCTTCTCGGGGTTGGTGTCGTCGAAGCGCAGGTGGCACACGCCGCCGTATTCCTTGGCCAGCTCGAAATTCAGCCAGATGCTCTTGGCGTGGCCGATGTGCAGGTAGCCGTTGGGCTCGGGCGGGAAGCGCATGCGCACCTTGGCGGGGTCGGGCATGCCCTGGGCGTGGTGGGCGGCGTCGCCCGGGGAACCGCCCCAGGTGCGGCCTGCGTAGGCACCCTGTGCGAGGTCGTTCTCGATCACGTGGCGCAGGAAATTGCTCGGTGCAGCGGTCGTTTTGGTGCCGCTTTTGTCGGTCGGGGAGGTCATCGCGTCATTCTAGAGGGGGGCCTGCAGGGGTTACTTTTGGCAACGCTCTTCACAATGCAGCGTCCACGCGGTTTGCATTTGGGGCGTTCAATACACACATGGGCCCACAACGCCCCCTCAACAAGGAGTTCCACATCATGAGCGTCACACGTTCTACCTTCTTCAAATGGGCCGCCGCCGGTGCGGTGGCCTTCGGTGCGCTGTTTGCCGCCACCTCGGCCAGCGCGCGCAGCGACGTGAGCTGGTCGATCGGCGTCGGCGTGCCCGGCGTGGCCGTCGGCGTGGGCGCACCCGCGTACTACCCGGCCCCGGTCTACGCACCGCCGGCCCCGGTGTATTACGCGCCGCCGCCCCCGGTCTACTACCGTCCGCCGCCGCCGGTGTACTACCGCCCGGCCCCGGTGTACTACGCACCGCCGCCGGTCTACTACGGCCCGCGCTACTACGGTCGCGGCTACCACCGTGGTCATGGCCACGGCCACTGGCGCTGATTTACAACGCCATTCGTGACTGAATGAAAAAAGCCGGCCCCGAAAAGGCCGGCTTTTTGCTGCGCGCCCGGTTCGCAGATTTCACATGGCGCGAAACAGGTGGGCGTAGAGCCGGCTGACCGGGATCTTCTCGGCCCGCCCGCGCAGCGCGAGGTGCAGCTTGCCGGCCTCGTCGCGGTGCACCGCCTCGATGGCGGCGCTGCGCACCACCACCGCCCGGTGCACCTGCCAGAAGGTGTCGGCATCGAGCTGGGGCAGCAGTTGCTTGAGGGGCGTGCGGATCAGGTATTCCTGCGTGGCGGTGAGCACGCGCAGGTACTTGTCGGCGGCCTCGAAATACAGCACCTCGTCGATCGGCACCATGCGCACGGTGGCGCCGCCCGCATCGCTGGCGGCGATCATGCGCAGCGGCGCTGATGACGGCGACGATGCCGACGGCGCACCGCCGGCGGCGCCCAGCACCTGGCGCCACTGGGCGAGGGTGCGCTCCAGCACCTCGTCGGCCGGGATGGGCGGGGTCATCGACGGCGCGGCCGCCGCCAGCGCCTGCCGCAGCCGCGCCACGGTCCTGCGCAGGCGCTCGGGCTGCACGGGCTTGAGCACGTAGTCGATGGCTTCGGCCTCGAAGGCGCGCGCGGCGTACTCGTCGTAGGCGGTCACGAACACCAGCTGCGGCATCGGCGCCTCGTCGGTGGGCCAGCTGTCGGCCAGTTCGGCGGCGGCGGCCAGGCCGTCGAGGCCGGGCATGCGGATGTCGAAGAACAGCACCTGCGGCAGCAGCCGCAGCGCCTCGCGCACGGCGCTGCGGCCGTCGCGGGCGGTGGCGACCACGCGCAGCTCGGGCCAAGCGGCGGCCAGTTCGGCCTGCAGGGCCTGGGCCAGCAGGGGTTCGTCTTCGGCGATGAGGGCGGTGAGGGGCATCGTCTTGTTGTTGTCGTGGGGCCTGTTCAGGCGGGCAGGGGAAGGTTCAGGGTGACGCGCGTCCCGCCGCCCGTCGGCGCGGGGGCCAGGCTCAGGCGGCCTTGCTCACCGTACACGGTGGCCAGCCGCTCGCGCACCTGTTCGAGCCCGAAGCCGCTGCCTTCCGAGGCCTGCGGCCGGGTCGCGTCGAGCCCGACGCCGGTGTCGCTCACCTCGATCACCAGTTCGCCCGCCTCGCGGCGCGCGCGCACGGCGATCTCGCCGCCTTCGACCTGGGGCTCGAGGCCGTGGCGGATGCTGTTCTCGACCAGCGGCTGCAGCAGCAGCGGCGGCACGGGCGTGTCGCGCAGGTCGTCGGGCAGGTCGAGCGTGTAGCGCAGGCGCTCGCCCATGCGCACCGACATCAGCTCGAGGTAGTCGCCCAGCCGGTCGAACTCGGCCGACAGCGGATGCGACAGCGCGCGCGAGCCGCTGAGCGTCATGCGCAGATAGCTGTTCAGGCGGTCGAGCATGGCCACGGCGCGCGGCGGGTCGACGGTGATCAGCACACGCAGGTTGGCCAGCGTGTTGAACAGCATGTGCGGTTCGAGCTGGGTTTCGAGCAGCTTGAGGCGGGCGTCCGTGGCGTCTCGCTGCGCCAGGTCGAGCTGGCGCTGCATGTGCTTGCTGCGCCCGAGGCTGTAGAAGAAGTAGCACATGCCGATGGTGGCGGCCAGCGTGATGACGATGGTGGAGACCATCCGGTGCCGGGCGAAGCCGGTGAAGTCGAACAGCGGCCGACCGACCCAGGCGTCCCCGATGGCCCCGCCGCCGAGGAAGCCCAGCGTGACGCCGAAGGCCACCAGCACGAAGCCCCAGGGCCCGTGCGGCCAGAGCACGTTCTGGTGGCCGCTGATGAACAGGCGCCCCGTGTCGATGACCAGCCAGCTGATCGTGCCGATAGACAGCGAATACACCATCTGCGAACTCCAACTGCCCATGCCCGAAACGGTCAGCGCCGCGGCGATGACGCAGCAGAAGGCGGCCGTGATCAGGCCGTGCCGCAGGATGTCTCGCAGGTTCTCGGCGCGAAAGCGCGAAGGGCGTGGCGTGTCGTCCGCCGTGGCCGTCACCGGCGGTCCCCGCCACCTAGCGCGCGGCGCTCACGTTCCAGCAGCTGGTCGTACAGGCCGCCGCCGGGCGCGATGAGCCAGACCACGGCGCCGTGGATCAGCAGGCCCAGCCCCCAGCCCATGAGCGGGTACACGGCCCAGTTGTGGCCGCGCGAGGCGGCAAGCGCAACCAGCCCGACATTGACGACCACATAGACGAAGGCATGGATGAACCAGCCCATCTTGGCGCCGGCGCGGCGGCGGGCGCGCCGCTCGATGTCGGCGGACGAAGAAGAGGAGGAGGAAGAAGAGGAAGGGGACATGGGGGTCATGACAGCTCCTTGAGAGAGGCAGGTGAAAGGGGAGCGAAGTCGCTGGCGGCCGATGCCGGCATCGACGGTGAAGGTGGCAGTGCCGCGCGCTGGCGCAGCTCCTCGGTGGTCTCGCCCGGCCCGTCCGCGCGCCAGCCCGGCGGCTTCACGAGGTAGCCGACGAAGGCGCGCAGCGAACGCGCCGAGCGCAGGTCGCGCCACAGGTCGCGCCATTGGCTGAACTCGATCTCGAACAGGTTGTACGAGGTGATCGGCTTCACCAGCCCGTAGCGGCAGGGCAGGTCGGCGCGCTCGGGGATGTAGGTGCCGAACAGGCGGTCGAACACGATCAGCACGCCGCCGTAGTTGCCGTCCAGGTACTCCAGGTTCGAGGCGTGGTGCACGCGGTGGGCCGAGGGCGTGTTCAGCACCCATTCGAGCGGGCCGAGCTTCGGTATCCAGGTCGCGTGAATCCAGAACTGGTAGAGCAGGTTCAGCGTGAGCATCAGCAAGATGATCCGCGGCGGCATGCCCAACAGCGGCGCGAGCAGGAAGAAGGCCAGCGTGCCGGTGAGCCGGCCGGTCCAGCCGAAGCGGTAGGCGGCCGACAGGTTCAGCTGGTTCGGCGAGTGGTGCACGGCGTGGGTGCACCAGAACCAGCGCACGCGGTGGGCGGCGCGGTGGTACCAGTAGTAGCAGAACTCCTGGCCGATGAAGCAGGCGAGCCAGCCGGTCCAGTGGTCCATCGGCAGCGTGAAGAGCCGGTGGGCGTAGAGCCAGTCCATGGCGCCGACCCAGAAGGCCAGCGGCAGCAGCCAGCGCAGCGGGTATTCGCGCACCAGGAAGTCGAACACCGAGATGCCCGCCGCCTTCCAGTCGTAGCTGCGCCAGCCGTTGCGCCACGACAGCACCAGCGCTTCGGCCAGCGAGGCAAGCAGCACCACCGAGATGGAAATCTTGAGGATCAACACGAGCACGGTCATGGCGGTTCCTGTCGGCGAGGGGCGGCGAGGGGCGGGCGGGGGCGTCGGAATCTTAGGCCGCGCGGGCGCCGCTGACCATCGCACCCGACGCGGCGGCCAGCCGCCACAGGCGCGCGGCACGGGCCGCGAAGATGCCGCTGAAGGCGCCGTACAACGCCGGCACGCCCAGGGCGAAGGCGGCCTGGTGGCGCAGTTCGGGGTGCATGGCCAGCGACACGCCCACCACGTACTTGGTGAGGAAGATGCCCATCATGAGCATCAGCGGCACGGCGGTGCCGGCCACCTCGAACTGGCGCGCCGCCGCGTCGTAGCGCGTGGTCGCCGGCAGCGGACGGCGCAGCACCAGCACCATGAGCAGCAGCGCGGCCACGGCCCAGCCGAGCAGCGCGCCGGCCGACTCGCCGGACACCGACACCACGCCCCAGAACGACAGGCCGGCCATGGCGACCGGCATCACCAGCACACGGTTCAGGCCGATGCGGTTGGCCACGAGCTGCCGGCCACCGAGCCAGGCCAGCAGGACGAACACGGCGAACACCCACTTCGGGGTGTGAAGAAGGATTTGCATCAGCATGAGAGGCTCCGTTCGGTTGGAAGAAGACAAAGGGGGCAGGGAATCGATGGAGCGGACTGTGCCGATGCCGCCCGGCCCCCGCCACGGCCATGCGACGAAATGCGGGTGGGCGGCGTGAAGTGCGGGTCGCCGGCGCGAACGGCGGCCCCGGCGATGGCGGGCGCCACGCAAACGGAAGCTTTACCGTCGCTTTACGGCACGGAAAACTGCGGGAGTGATATTTCGCGCTGTACTCTAGGCCGCCTCCCTTCAGGCTGCCTTTTCGCACCCCTTCGCACGCACCGCCCATGGATTCCCAAACGCCCCCCGAACCCCTGCCACCCGTCGTGTCGCCGACCCATCCTCCGGCGCGCCGGCGCCGCTGGGTCGGGAGCCTGCTGGCCCTGCTTCTGTTGGTGGCCCTCGGGGGCGGTGCCTGGTACCTGGTCCAGCGTTCCAAGTCGCCGGCACCGGGCGCGGGCGGACCGGGTGCAGGCGCAGGCCGCCCCGGCGGCGGTGGCCCGGGCGGTCGGGCAGGCGGCGGGGGCCCGGCCTCCAGCACCGTCGGCACCGCCGTCGCGCGGCAGGCCGACATCCCGGTGCAGCTCGAGGCGCTGGGCACGGTCACGCCGCTGGCCAACGTGACGGTGCAGCCGCAGGTGTCGGGCGTGCTCACGGCCGTGCTGTTCAAGGAAGGCCAGATGGTCAAGAAGGGCGACGTGCTCGCCACCATCGACCCGCAGCCCTTCGAGAACGCGCTGGCGCAGGCTGCCGGTGCCCGCCAGCGCGACGAGGCGCAGCTGGCCGCGGCGCGCGTCACGCTGCAGCGCTACCAGACGCTGCTCGGGCAGGACTCCATCGCCCGCCAGGACGTCGACACCCAGGCCGCATTGGTCAAGCAGCTCGAAGGCACCGTGGCCATCGACCGCGCCAACGAGAACACCGCCAAGCTCAACCTGGCCTGGAGCCGCATCACGGCGCCGGTGAGCGGGCGCATCGGCCTGCGGCCGGTGGACGCGGGCAACTACATCTCGACCGGCAGCACCGGCGGCGTGGCCACCATCACGCAGATCGCGCCCATCGACGTCGAGTTCGCCATTCCGCAAGACCGCGTGCCCGAGGTGCAGGAGCGGCTGGGCCAGGGCGCCACGCTCGCCACCACCGCCTTCGACCGCACGCGCACGCGCCGGCTGGCCGACGGCAGCTTCTCCACGCTCGACAACATGGTCGACACGCAGACCGGCACCGTGAAGGCCAAGGCGCGCTTCACCAACGCCGACGGCGCGCTGTTCCCGAACCAGTTCGTCAACCTGCGGCTGCTGCTGCGTACCGTGAGCAGTGCGGTGGTGGTGCCGGTCACGGCGCTGCGCCACGGCCCGAACGGCGACTACGTGTACGTGGTGACGGCCGAGAACACGGCCTCGCAGCGGCCGGTGACGCGCGGCGAATCGAGCGTCGATTTCGCCTCCATCACCAAGGGCTTGCAGCCCGGCGAAACCGTGGTCACCGAAGGCGGCGACCGCCTGAAGGACGGCGCGCGCGTGCAGACCACGGTCGACCGGCCGGCCGGTGCGGCCTCGGGCGCAGCAGCGCCGGGCGGACGACGTGGAGGACGTCGGCAGGAAGGTGCCGGTGGTGCGGGCGGCGCTGGCGGTGCTCAGGGTGGCGGTGCCCGCCCGGCCGAAGCGGCGGCGCCCTCGCAGGCCCCGGTCGCACCCGCTGCGGGAACAGCGGCACCGGCCACCGCGCCGGCGGCCACAACGCCCGCACCGGCAGCCACGCCCGCCAAGCTCCCTACCGCCGAACAGCGCCAGCGCATGCTCGACGCGGCCAAGGACGATCCCGAGCAACTCGAACGCCGCAAGCGTTTCCTCGAAGCCCTCGACCGCGGCGAGCCCGCTGCGCTGGAGCGCTGGCAGCGCATGGCCGAGCGCGGTGGCGCCGGTGGCGGTGGCGAACGCGGCGGTGAGGGACGGCGCAGTCCATGAGCCCCTCGCGCCCGTTCATCCTGCGGCCGGTCGCCACCTCGCTGCTGATGCTGGCCATCGTGCTGGCCGGCCTGGTGGCGTTCCGCTTCTTGCCGCTGGCGGCGCTGCCGCAGGTCGACTACCCGACCATCCAGGTCCAGACGCTCTACCCCGGTGCCAGCCCCGAGGTCATGAGCAACACCGTCACCGCGCCGCTGGAGCGCCAGTTCGGCCAGATGTCGGGCCTGGACCGCATGAGCTCGACCAGCGCGGCGGGCGTGTCGATCATCACGCTGCAGTTCTCGCTGGGCCAGACGCTCGACGTCGCCGAGCAGGAAGTGCAGGCCGCCATCAACGCCGGCGGCTCGCTGCTGCCGGCCGACCTGCCCGCGCCGCCGGTGTACGCCAAGGTCAACCCGGCCGACGCGCCGGTGCTCACGCTGGCCATCACCTCCGACACGCTGCCGCTCACCGAGGTGCAGAACCTCGTGAACACCCGGCTCGCGCAGAAGATCAGCCAGGTCTCGGGCGTGGGCCTCGTGTCGCTCAGCGGCGGGCAGCGCCCGGCCGTGCGCATCCAGGCCAACACGCAGGCGCTGGCGGCCAACGGCATCGGGCTGGATTCGCTGCGCACGGCCATCAGCGCGGCCAACTCCAACGGCGCCAAGGGCAGCTTCGACGGCCCCAAGCGCGCCTACACCATCAACTCGAACGACCAGCTGCTCACGGTCGACGACTACAAGAACCTCATCGTCAGCTACAAGAACGGCGCGCCGATCCGCATGGTCGACGTGGCGCGCGTGGTCAACAGCGCCGAGAACACGCAGCTCGGTGCCTGGGCCGGGCGCAAGGTCGACGGGCAGGTGCAGCTCACGCCGGCCATCATCCTGAACGTGCAGCGCCAGCCCGGCGCCAACGTGATCGCCACCGTCAACGCCATCAAGAAGCAGCTGCCCGAGCTGCAGGCCGGCATGCCCGCGGGCCTGCAGGTCGAGGTGCTGAGCGACCGCACCGCCGGCATCCGCTCGTCGGTGCAGCACGTCGAGATGGAACTGGTGCTGGCCGTGGTGCTCGTGGTGCTGGTGATCTTCGCCTTCCTGGGCAGCCTGCGCGCCACCGTCATCGCCAGCATCGCCGTGCCGATCTCGCTGATCGGCAGCTTCGGCCTGATGTACCTGCTGGGCTACAGCCTGAACAACCTGAGCCTGATGGCGCTGACCATCGCCACCGGCTTCGTGGTGGACGACGCGATCGTCATGATCGAGAACATCGCGCGCTACATCGAGGAGGGCGAGAAGCCATTGCAGGCTGCGTTCAAGGGCGCCGCGCAGATCGGCTTCACGATCATCTCGCTGACCGTGTCGCTCATCGCGGTGCTGATCCCGCTGCTGTTCATGGGCGACGTGGTGGGCCGCCTGTTCCGCGAGTTCGCGGTGACGCTGGCGATCACCATCCTGATCTCGGGCGTTGTGTCGCTCACGCTGGTGCCGATGATGTCGGCGCGCTGGCTCAAGCACGAGCCGAAGAAAGACGCATCGGGCACCGGCTTCGGCGCGCGCGCCCAGCGTTTCTTCGACGGCGTGATGGTGCGCTACGACCGCTCGCTGCACTGGGTGATCGCGCACCAGCCGCTCACGCTGCTGGTGGCGCTGCTCACCCTGGTGCTGACCGTGCTGCTGTACCTCACGATCCCCAAGGGTTTGTTCCCCACGCAGGACACCGGCCAGCTGCAGGCCCGCGTGCAGGCCGCACAAGATGTGTCCTTCGAGCGCATGGCGCAGCTGCAGCAGCAGGTCGCACGCGCCATTCTTGAAGACCACGACGTCGAGAACCTGAGTTCCTTCGTCGGCGTGGACGCGGCCAACAACACGATGCTGCACACCGGCAGCATGCTCATCAACCTGACCAAGAGCCACGACAACCAGCAGGAGGTGATGGAGCGCCTGCGCGATCGTGTGCGGCAGGTGGCCGGCCTCACGCTGTACCTGCAGCCCACGCAAGACCTGACCATCGACGCCGAGACCGGCCCGACCGAGTACCGCGTGTCGCTCGAAGGCGTGAACAGCGCGCTGGTCACCGAGTGGATGCAGAAGCTCGTGGCGAAGCTGCAGGAATCGGACAAGGTGCGCAATGTGAGCAGCGATGCCGGCGCGCAGGGCCTGGCCGCGTATGTGAACGTGAACCGCGACACGGCGTCGCGGCTGTCGATCACCGCGAGTTCGGTGGACGACGCGCTGTACAGCGCCTTCGGCCAGCGCATCGTGTCGACCATCTTCACCGAGACGAACCAGTACCGCGTAATCCTGGAAGCGCAGCCCGGCATGGTGAACACGCCGCAGACGCTGGGGCAGTTGAACCTCATTGCGGGGTCGGGCACGGCGACGCCGTTGTCGGCCTTTGCGGAGATCAGCGAGCGGCAGGCGCCGTTGCAGATCACGCACGTGGCGCAGTATCCGGCGAGTACGTTGAACTTCGATACGGCGCCGGGGGTGTCACTGGGTGGATCGGTTGCCGCGATTCGCGCGGCGGCGAAAGAGATCGGGTTGCCCAGCAGTGTGACGATGACTTTCCTGGGGGCTTCAGGGGCCTATGAGAAGTCTTTGTCGAATCAGCTGTGGTTGATTTTGGCGGCGGTGGTTTGTGTGTACATCGTGCTGGGGGTGCTGTACGAGAGCTATGTGCATCCGTTGACGATCTTGTCTACGTTGCCTTCTGCGGGGGTTGGGGCTTTGTTGGCCTTGATGCTGACTGGCAATGATCTGGGGGTGATCGGGATCATCGGGATCATTCTGCTGATCGGCATCGTGAAGAAGAACGCGATCATGATGATCGACTTTGCTATTGATGCGGAGAGGACGCAGGGGAAGTCGGCTCGTGAGGCGATTCATCAGGCTGCGTTGTTGCGGTTTCGGCCGATCTTGATGACTACGTTGGCTGCACTGTTTGCTGCCGTGCCGCTGATGTTCAGTTTTGGGGATGGGGCGGAGTTGAGGCGTCCTCTGGGGCTTGCGATTTTTGGTGGGTTGATCGTTAGTCAGCTGCTGACTTTGTTCACTACGCCTGTTATTTATCTGGCGTTTGATCGGTTGGGTGGGGGGAGTGGTCGTCGGTCTTCTGCTGAGCTTGAGGAGGAGACGGCTTGATCTGTTTGTTCTCCTGCTGTTCTTTTGTGTTCCGGGGCCGGGTCTCGCCCCGGCAGGCGACCTACTTTTCTTTGCTTCGCCAAAGAAACGTAGGCAAAAGAAAGGCGACCCCACTGTCTGCGACCCTTCGCTTCGCTACGGGCAACCTGCGGTGCTCACGTTTCGCGGGGTCTCGCAGAACTCGCTTCGCTCAAACAGCTGCGAGCCCTGATCCGCGAAACGCTCCGCTCCTCGGCGCAGCCAGAGGGGAGGGGAGCTTCGGGCCGTCGCTTCGCTCGGCCATGCAGTACCAACAGCCGAATTCAAACCCCGCGCGCGCGGCTTCGCCGGCGCGCAGTTCTTTGCCAACGGCAACGGCAACACCAACACCAACGCTCACGCACCAACCAATCCCCGCTGCAGCAGGCGCAAAGCGCCTGCTGCAGTCCACTGGCCGAGCGAAGCGATGGCCCGCTGGTATCCCAATCCCTTCTGTATGCGCCGAGGAGCGCAGCGTTTCGCGGATCAGGGCTCGCCCTTGTTTGAGCGAAGCGAGTTTGGGCGAGACCCCGCGAAACGCGAGCACCGCAGGTTGCCCGAAGCGAAGCGTAGGGACGCAGACAGCAGGGTCGCCTTTCTTTTGCCTACTTTTCTTTGGCGAAGCAAAGAAAAGTAGGTCGGCCGCCGGGCCGAGACCCGGCCTCGGGAAGCAAAACGAGGCACGGCGATGAACCTGTCGCGTCCTTTCGTCCGCCGCCCCATAGGCACAGTCCTGCTAACCATAGGCATCGCCCTGGCAGGCATAGCCGCGTTCTTTGTCCTACCAGTCTCCCCGCTACCCCAAGTCGACTATCCAGTCATCTCAGTAAGAGCCTCGATCCCGGGAGCCAGCCCAGAGACGATGGCAACCAGCGTAGCGACGCCACTAGAAAGACACCTGGGCACGATCGCAGGCGTCAACGAAATGACGTCCACCAGCTCGGTAGGCTCCTCCCGAGTCACGCTGCAATTCGACCTGAGCCGCAACATCGACGGCGCCGCAAGAGAAGTCCAAGCCGCCATCAACGCCAGCCGCGTAGACCTCCCCGCCACGCTAAGAAGCAACCCGACCTACCGCAAAGCCAACCCAGCCGCCTCCCCAGTCATCATCCTGGCCCTCACGTCCAAGACAAAGACCCCAGGCCAGATCTACGACGCCGTCTCCAACATCGTCAGCCAGCGCCTGTCTCAAGTAGACGGCGTAGGTGACGTAGAGATCGGCGGTGGCTCGCTCCCCGCGGTACGCATCGAACTGCTCCCCTTCGCCCTCAACCGCTACGGCATCAGCACCGAAGACGTGCGCGCCGCCATCCAGGCGTCGAATGCGAACCGCCCCAAGGGCATGGTCCAGGGCGAAGGCCGCAAGCTGCAGATCTACACCCAGACCCCGGCGCTGCGCGCAAGCGACTACGCCTCGATGGTCGTGGCCTGGCGCAACGGTGCGGCGGTGCGGCTGCGCGAGGTCGCCGACGTGATCGACGGCGTGGAAGACACGCGCACGCTGGGCCTGTTCAACGGCGAGCCGGCGATCATCGTGCTGATCACGCGCCAGCCCTCCGCCAACATCATCGAGACCGTCGACAACGTGCGCGCGCTGCTGCCCGAGCTGCAGGCACAGCTGCCGCCGGACGTGACGCTGCAGGTCGCCTCGGACAGCACCAACTCCATCCGCAGCTCGCTGCGCGAGGTGGAGATGACGCTGGTCATCGCGGTGCTGCTGGTGGTGCTGGTGGTCAGCCTGTTCCTGCGCAGCGTGCGTGCGACGGTGGTGCCGGCGGTGGCCACGGTGGTGGCGCTGCTGGGCACGTTCGGGGTGATGCACCTGCTGGGCTTCAGCCTCAACAACCTGAGCCTGATGGCGCTCACCGTGGCCACGGGCTTCGTGGTGGACGACGCCATCGTGGTGCTGGAGAACACCAGCCGCCACATCGAATCGGGCATGTCGCGAATGAAGGCGGCGCTGCTCGGCGCGCAGGAAGTGGGCTTCACGGTGCTGTCGATCAGCGTGTCGCTGGTCGCGGTGTTCATTCCGCTGCTGTTCATGGGCGGGCAGGTGGGGCGGCTGTTCCGCGAGTTCGCGGTCACGCTGTCGGCGGCGGTGCTGATCTCGCTGGTCATCTCGCTCACCACCACGCCGATGATGTGCGCGTGGATGCTCAAGCCGGGCGGCGAGCACGACAAGAACAAGCCGCAAGGCCGCTTCGGCCGCGCGGCGGCGCGCAGCTACGACTGGATGCTCAAGCGCTACGAGAGCGCACTCGACTGGGCGCTGGACAGCAAGGCGATCGTCATGGTCGTGCTGCTGGCGGTGGTGGGGCTCAATGTCTACCTGTTCAGCGCGGCGCCCAAGGGCTTCTTCCCGCAGCAGGACAGCGGGCAGCTCAACGGCGGCCTGCGCGCCGACCAGAGCATTTCGTCGCAGGCCATGGGCGCCAAGCTGCGCGAGGTGGTCGACATCATCCGCAAGGACGAGGCGGTCGACACCGTGGTGGGCTTCACCGGCGGCGGGCGCGCGGGCGGCGGCTTCATGTTCGTCAACCTGAAGCCGGCCAGCCAGCGCAAGGACAGCGGCCTGGCCGTGATCGCGCGGCTGCGCCCGCAGCTGGCGCAGGTGACGGGGCTGCGCGTGTTCCTCGGCCCGGTGCAGGACGTGCGCTCGGGCGGACGCTCCAGCAACTCCACTTACCAGTACACGCTCAAGAGCGACAGCCTGTCCGACCTGCGCACCTGGGCCGTGAAGCTGGCCGACGAGATGAAGCAGCAGCCCACGCTGACCGACATCGACACCGACCAGGACCAGAACGGCGTGGAGACGGTGGCCAAGGTCGACCGCGACAGCGCGCGCCGACTGGGGCTCACCTCCACCGCCATCGACAACGCGCTGTACAACGCCTTCGGCCAGCGGCAGGTGGCCACCATCTACACCGAGCTCAACCAGTACCACGTGGTGATGGAATGGGCGCCGGGCTACACGCGCAGCCCGAACGCGCTGCGCGACGTGTACGTGCCGGCCACCAAGACCTCGGTGGTCGCGGGGCAGGCGGTGACCACGCAGGTGGCGGCCACGGCGTCCACGGGCGGCACGACGGCCTCCGCCAGCGCCGCTGCCGCGACGGTGCCGGTGTCGGCCAACGCCGGTTCGCGCAACGCCTCAACCGGCAACGTGCTGAGCAACACGGCCACCGCGCTGGTGCCGCTGTCGGCGGTGGCGAAGTTCGAGGAGCAGTCGGTGGCCACGTCGGTGAGCCACGAGGACGGCGAGCTCGCCACCACCATCTCGTTCAACCTGGCCGAGGGCGCCAACCTCGGCGACGCGCGAGAGGCCATTGCCAAGGCCGAGGCCAACATCGCCATGCCGACCAACGTGCGCGGCGCCTTTGCCGGCACCGCGCTGAGCGCGCAGCAGTCGCAGGGGCAGCAGGCGATGCTGATCGTGGCGGCGCTGGTGGTGATCTACATCGTGCTGGGCATCCTGTACGAGAGCCTGGTGCATCCGGTGACGGTGCTCTCGACGCTGCCCTCGGCGGGCGTGGGCGCGGTGCTGGCGCTCTTGATGTTCCGCATGGAGTTTTCCATCATCGCGCTGATCGGCGTGTTCCTGCTGATCGGCATCGTGAAGAAGAACGCCATTTTGATCATCGACTTCGCGCTGGAGGCCGAGCGCTCGCGCGGCCTGAGCCCGCTCGAGGCGGTGCGCGAGGCCTGCCTGCTGCGCTTCCGCCCGATCCTGATGACCACGCTGGCCGCCGCGCTCGGCGCGCTGCCGCTGGCCATCGGCTTCGGCGAGGGCGCCGAGCTGCGCCGGCCGCTGGGCGTGGCGATCATCGGCGGGCTCATCGCGAGCCAGCTGCTGACGCTGCTCACCACGCCGGTGGTGTACCTGCTGCTGGACAAGCTGCGCCGCCGCGGCAAGAACGAACACGCGCTGAGCCGCGCCCCGGCCGTCTGAAACCCATGACCATGAATGCCTCCTTTTCTTCCATCGGCCCTTCACGCCGTTTCTTCGCGCTGAGCACGCTCGCGCTGGCCGCCGTGCTCGCCGGCTGCGCCGTGGGCCCGGCCTACAAGGTGCCCGAGTCGGCGGCATCGGCCGGCTGGAAGGAACAGCCCGCCGCCGACGGCTGGCTGCCCGCCGCGCCGGCCGACGCGCTCGACCGCGGCGAGTGGTGGAAGCTCTTCGGCGACGCCACGCTCGACGAACTCGCGGCGCGCGTGCAGGTGTCGAACCAGAACATCGCCGCCGCCGTCGCCAACTACACGCAGGCGCAGGCACTGGTGCGCGAGCAGCGCGCCGGCCTGTTCCCGTCGGTGTCCTTCGACGGCAGCGGCAAGCGCTCGGGCACGGTGGGCGGCAACGCCTCGGCCAGCCCGTCGAACACCTTCGGCGCCACGCTGGGCGCGAGCTGGACGCCCGACGTGTGGGGCCGCCTGCGCGAGGCCGTGAACAGCGCGCAGGCCAACGCCCAAGCCAGCGAAGCCGACCTGGCCTCGGCGCGGCTGTCGGCCGTCGGCGACCTGGCCACCAACTACTTCTCGCTGCGCGAGGCCGACGCCGAGATCGTGCTGCTCGACGAAACCATCCTCGGCTACCAGCGCGCCTTCGAGATCACGAGCAACCGCTACGCCGCCGGCATTGCCGCGCAGACCGACGTGCTGCAGGCGCAGACGCAACTGGTGAACGCCAAGGCCGACCGCGTGGGCCTGCAGCGCACGCGCGCCACGCTGGAGCACGCCATCGCGATGCTGGTGGGCGTGGCGCCGGCCGACTTCAGCCTGCCGCCCGCGCGCTGGACGCCCACGGTGCCCGGCGTGCCGACCGGCGTGCCCTCGGCGCTGCTGCAGCGCCGTCCCGACATCGCGGCGGCGGAGCGCGCGGTGGCCGCGGCCAATGCGCAGATCGGCGTGGCGCGCTCGGCCTACTACCCGAACATCTCGCTCACGGCCTCGGTCGGCAGCAACGCGAGCCGCGTGAAAGACCTCTTCGGCGCGGCCAACACGTTGTGGGGGCTGGGCCTGTCGGTGGCGCAGGTGGTGTTCGATGCGGGCGCGATCAGCGCCAGCGTCGATGCCGCCAAGGCCGGCCACGAGGCCAGCGTGGCGCGCTACCGGCAGACCGTGCTGGCCGCGTTCCAGGCCGTGGAAGACCAGCTGACCAGCGGCGCCACGCTGGCGCAGCAGGAAGGCCTGCGCCGCGAGGCCACGGCAGCGGCCGACAAGACCGAGCAGCAGTTGCTCAACCGGTATCGCGCGGGGCAGGTGAGCTACACCGACGTGGTGCAGGCGCAGGCCGCCGCACTGAGCGCGCGGCGCGCGCTCGTGCAGCTTCAGGTCAATCGCCAGGCCGCGGCAATCGCGCTGATCCAGGCCATGGGCGGCGGTTGGCAGGCCGACTGGATGGGGGCGACCCACCCGGCCGGCAACAGCCCTTCAAACAACAACGCCGCTTCCCGCACACCGTAAGGGGCGGGTGTCGCGGGCGGGCATGGGAACCTGCCTGGCCCGTCGGCCCGACCGGCGCGAACACCGGACCGGGCGTCGTCGCTTCGCGGCGGTGGTCACCGCTGGGCGCTCGCACTATCGCTCTCTCCCCATCAGTGCGCTGGTCGGTCGAGGGCCTCGCCCAGGTAGTCCTTGTCTGTCACCAGGACCCAGAGGGCGAGCACCATGATCACCGCAGCCACGAGGACTGCATTGACCAGCGCCGGCTCGACCATGCGGAAGTCGAGCAACCAGGGCGACACCGCCAGCCAGGCTGCCAGCGCCACTTCGGTCCACTCTTCCCACTGGTGCGGCACGAAGGTCGCGCCCAAGGCCACGGCGCCCAGCACGATGCCGGTCGCCACCATGGTCCACATGGCGAGCGAATTGCCCTGAAAGCCCAGTACCCATGGCGAGACGATCAGCCACACGCCGGCGACGGCGTTGACGGGGTCCTGCCAATGCTTCACATGCTTCATGGTCGTACCTCCTGTCGCAGCACGACGCCACGACACTGGTTGGACTGCCGCGCCGCGCCGTGGTTCCGCCATGCGGCATGGCGCGAGCCGCGCGGGGCTTGCGGATCGGCGCCGCCTTCCTATACTTGAGTGCGCACTCAACTAAACGAACGATGGAGACCGTCGACGCATGGCCAGGCCCCGCAGCGCAGACAAGCACAACGCCATCCTCGAGGCGGCGCTGGTCGAGTTCGGCCGGCGCGGCGTGTGGGCCACGCCGACCTCGGCGATCTCGCGCACCGCGGGTGTGGCCGAGGGCACGCTGTTCACCTACTTCGCAAGCAAGGCGCTGCTGACCGACGCGCTGTACCGCGCGCTGAAGACCGAGCTGGCCGGCGTGATGCTGGCCGACTGGCCCGAGGCCGCCGACCCGCGCACCCAGTTCCGCCACATCTGGGACCGCTACGTGCGCTGGGGCGTGGCGCACCCCGGCAAGCTGCGCGTGCTGGCGCAGCTCAAGGTCTCCGACGAACTGAGCGACGAGAGCCGCGCCGCCGGCATGGCGCCGTTCGCGCGCCTGGAAGCGGTGGCGCAGGAGTGCATGCGGCGCGGGCTGGTCGTCGAGCGACCGATGGAATTCCTGGGCGCGATGCTCACGGCGATGGCCGAGACCACCGTCGGCTACATCGCGCAGGCCGGCGACGCCGAACCGGCCTTCGACTACGCCGAAGCCGGTTTCGAGATCTTCTGGCAAGGCATTGCCGTGCCGCCCTGAGGACGACTGCACCTCTGAACGACAAGACCCCACCGAAGAAAGACCACGCCATGCCCCAACTCAAACGCCGCCACTTCGTGCTCGGCACCCTCGGCGCCGCCGGCGCCCTGGTCGTCGGCTGGGCCGCCACGCCGGCGGCTTCGCGCCTCGTGCCCGGTGCGCCACTGCCGGCGGGCAACGGGCAGGTCGCGCTCAACGGCTGGGTCAAGGTGGGCAGCGACGACACCGTCACGCTGGTGATGACGCAGTCGGAAATGGGGCAGGGCACCCACACCGGCCTGGCGATGCTGCTGGCCGAAGAAATGGACGCTTCGATGTCGCAGGTGCGGCTCGAGCAGGCCGGCTTCGACGCCATCTACAACAACCAGGCCATGATCCTCGACGCGCTGCCCTTCAGGCCCGGCGACGAGGGCTTCGGCAAGCGCGCGGCGCACCAGGTCGTGGGCAAGCTGCTGCGCACGATCCCGGGGCTTTCGGGCACGGGCGGCTCGTCGAGCGTCACCGATCAGTGGGGCCCGGTGCGCGAGGCCGGCGCCTCGGCGCGGCTCATGCTGGTGGGCGCGGCGGCGGCGCAGTGGCAGGTGCCCGCCAGCGAATGCCGCACCGAGGCCGGCCGCGTGCTGCACCCGGCCTCCAACCGCAGCGCGCGCTTCGGCGAACTCGCGGCAAAGGCCGCGCAGCAGCCGCTGCCCACGGCGGTGAAGCTCAAGGCACAAGCCGACTTCCGCGTCATCGGCCAGCCGCAGCGGCGCATCGACAACGCCGGCAAGCTCAATGGCACCGCCACCTACGGCATCGACGTGCTGCCGCCGGGCCTGCTGTACGCCAGCATCGCCATGTGCCCGACGCTGGCCGGCCGCGTCGCGCGCTTCGATGCGAAGGCCGCCGAGGCGCTGCCCGGCGTGCGCAAGGTGATGGCGCTGGAACCGGTGGCCGCGAGCCTCGTGGGCACCGGCAGCACGGCGGGCGGCGTGGCCGTGATCGCCGACACGCCGTACCACGCGATGCGCGCGCTGAAGAAGGTCGACATCGAATGGGACCACGGCCCGGCCGCGAGCCTGTCGAGCGCCGAGATGATCGACCGCCTCGCGCGCACGCTCGACGCCGATGCGGGCAATGCGCGCCTGGATACCGGCGGCGTGGCGGCGGCGCTGAAGTCCGCCGCGCGCACGATCGAGGTCGAGTACCGCGTGCCCTTCCTGGCGCACGCCACCATGGAGCCGATGAACTGCACCGTGCAGTTCAAGGACGGCGCCGCCACCGTCTGGGCGCCCACGCAGGCGCCGGGCTTCGCGCGCGCCGCGGTCGCCAAGGCGCTGGGCATCGACGCCGAGAGGGTCACGCTGCACGTGACCTACCTGGGCGGCGGCTTCGGGCGGCGCTACTTCATCGACTTCCTGGTGCAGGCTGCGCAGCTCGCGCGCGAGGCCGGCGGCGCGCCGGTGCAACTGATCTGGTCGCGCGAGGAAGACATGACGCACGACTTCTACCGCCCCGCCTACGTGGCGCTGTGCAAGGCCGGCTTCGACGCGGCGGGTGCGCTGGTCGCGTGGCAGACCACCAGCGCCGGCTCCAGCCTGGGTGCGCCGTCGTTCATGGACAACTCGACCGACGGCGCCTGGAACACCGCCTACGACTTCCCGCAGGCCCGCGTGGCGCACGTGCCGGTCGAATCGGCCGTCACCACCGGCATCTGGCGCTCGGTGGCGCATTCGCAGAACGGCTTCTTCGTCGAGAGCTTCATCGACGAATGCGCCGTCGCCGCCGGCAAGGACCCGGTCGCCTTCCGCGCCGGCCTGCTCGCCAAGGACGCGCGCCACCTGGCGGTGCTCAAGCGCGTGGCCGAACTCTCGAAGTGGGGCGAGCCGCTGGCCGACGGGCCCGACGGCACGAAGCGCGCACGCGGCGTGGCCATCCACCGCGCCTTCGGCAGCATCGTGGCGCAGGTGGCCGAGGTGTCGGTGACGCCCGAGCGGCAGATCCGCGTGCACCGCGTGGTGTGCGTGATCGACTGCGGCCTGCCGGTCAACCCCAACCTGATCCGCCAGCAGATGGAAGGCGGCATCGTGTTCGGCCTGTCGGCGGCGCTGCGCGGCGAGATCACCGTGGCGCGCGGCCAGGTGCAGCAGAGCAACTTCCACGACTACACGCCGCTGCGCATCGACGAGTGCCCGGCCATCGAGGTCGACATCCTCGCCGGCACCGGCGCCGAGGTGCCGCCCGGCGGGGTGGGCGAGCCCGGCACGCCGCCCATCGCGCCCGCCGTGGCCAACGCCGTGTTCGCGCTGACCGGCCAGCGCCTGCGCAGCCTGCCTCTGCGGCTGGCCTGATCTCCCGGAACAGCAAGAAAGACACCCCATGACCACCACCACGCTGAAGATCAACGGCCAGACCGCCACCGTGAGCGCCGAGCCCGACACCCCGCTGCTATGGGTGCTGCGCGGCGAGATGAAGCTCGTCGGCACCAAGTTCGGCTGCGGCAAGGCGCTGTGCGGCGCCTGCACCGTGCACCTGGACGGCCAGGCCGTGCGCTCCTGCGTCACCCCGCTGGAGGCCGTGGGCGGGCGCGAAGTCACCACCATCGAGGGCCTGAAGGGCCGGGAGGCCGACGCCCTGCGCGCGGCCTGGACCGAGGTCGACGTGGTGCAGTGCGGCTACTGCCAGAGCGGCCAGCTCATGTCGGCCTGCGCGCTGCTCAAAGCCACGCCCAAACCCAGCGACGACCAGGTCTCGGACGCCATGCGCGGCAACATTTGCCGCTGCGGCACCTACCCCCGGATTCGCGCCGCGATCCACCTGGCGGCAGAAACAGCGGGGCGGTAACGCAGAAACCGGGGTGGTTGTTTACAGAAGTTAATAATTTTTCCGTAATTCTCGAAAAAGTCGCCAGAACGGTATTTTTACGGAAATTGGGGATATGAAGCTTCGATACGCCGCCGTACCATCCGCGCGGCCCGCTTCCGGCCGTCCCCTGTTTCCGACTTTCGATGACCCCCCCAGATCCCTCGCGGACGCGCGTTCTGTCCGTGGCCGACACGCTGCGCACCCGCATCTTCGACGGTGCGATCGCCCCCGGCGCCCACCTGATGGAGATTTCGCTCGCCAACGAGCTTGGCGTGTCGCGCACCCCTGTGCGCGGCGCCATGGCGCGGCTGGCCGACGAAGGGTTGCTGGTCTACCACCCGCAGCGGGGTTTCCAGGTGCGCCGTTTCGACGCCAAGGACGTGTTCGACGCCTTCAGCGTGCGCGCCACGCTCGAAGGCATGGGCTGCCGCCTGCTCAGCGAGCGCGGCCTGGGCAGCGAGGCGCTGGCCGAACTCACGGCCATGGTCGACGAACAGCACGCGCTGCTGCACGAGCACGGCGAATGGACCGACGAGCGGGCCGACCTGTGGCAGGACCTGAACCAGGCTTTTCACCTCAAGCTGCTGTCGCTGGCCGACAACCGCTGGCTCAGCGAGGCCGTGCAGCGCGCCTGCCAGCTGCCGGTGATCTTCGACAGCCGCTCGCGCCCGCACAAGCACGACGCCGCCATGCTGATGTACCGGCACGGCCAGGCCCTGCAGGCGCTGGAAGAGCACCGCTGCATCGTCGAGGCGCTCGGCCGGCAGGAAGCGGCGGGCGCCGAAGCCGCCATGCGCGAGCACATCAACGCCAACCGCGACCTGCTGGTGCTCTACCTGCGCCAGAGCGCCGGCCGCACCCGCGCACTCGCCTGATCAGCCGCCGCGCGCCACCGGCGCCATGAGGTAGGCCCCCGACTCGAACAGCTGCGCCTCGGCCTGGTCGATGCGCCGGATCACCGGCTTGCCCGCGCGGCTCGCCAGCAACTCGACCAGCGCTTCCGTCACGGCCACGCCGGCCGCCACCGACGGGAAGAACGAGGGGCTGTGGATGGTGAAGAGCAGCGTCTCGTCCGCCAGCAGCGACAGCGGCGAGGTCACGCTGTCGGTGATCGCCACGATGCGGCAACCGGCCGCCTTCGCGGCCTCGGCCACCTGCAAGGCTTCGCGCGAGTAGGGCGCAAAGCTCGCCACCACCAGCGCGTCGCCCTTGGCGAAGGCGCGCTGCTGCATCTCGAGCGAGCCGCCCTGGCCGTCCACCAGGTGCACGCTGGTGCGAAAGAGCCGGTACACGTACACGAACGAGAAGGCGATCGGAAAGCAGGCGCGAAAGCCCGCCGCGTGCACGGCCGGCGCCTTCTCCAGCAGCGCGCAGGCCTTGAGCAGCGCCGGCCCGCTCTGCTGGTGCGTGAGCTCCAGGTTGCGCCGCTGCACCTCGAACATCTCGCCCGCCAGGCCCTGGTCGGCGACGCGGCCCACCAGCTGCTTGGCGCGCCCGCCGTAGGTCTCGGTGCCCAGGCCCATGTCGGCGGCGAAGGCCTCCTTCAGCTGCGGCCAGCCCTCGAAGCCCAGGTGCTGGGCGAAGCGCACCAGCGTGGCCGGCGTGCTCTGCGCGCGCGTGCCGACGTTGCGCATCGAGCCCGTGACCACTTCGTTCGGGTGGTCGAGCACGTAGCGCGCCACCTGCTGCAGGGCGGGGCTCAGTTCGTTGAAACGCTGGCGGATCAGTTCTTTGGCGCCCATGGCGGTGTCTCTTTTCTCTCGGTGTCTGGAACGAATGTACCGGAGCAGGGAAATCCCGGGAGTTGACGGAACAAATGTTCCAAACAATAATTTGAACGAAACGTTAGTTCCAAACACAGGCCCCCCGCTTTCCTCCCGCCATGACGCACGTCTTCCACCGCCACCTTCGCCAGACCCCGCCCGTTGCCGCCAGCGCGCAGGGCATGTTCATCCGCGACGCCGAAGGGCGCGAATACCTCGATGCCTCGGGCGGCGCGGCCGTGTCTTCGCTCGGCCACGGCCATCCCGAGGTGATGGCCGCCATGCACGCGCAGATCGACACACTGGCCTACGCCCACACCAGCTTCTTCACGAGCGAGGTGGCCGAGCAGCTGGCCGACGAACTCATTGACGGCGCCCCCGAAGGCATGAGCCACGTGTACCTCGTGAGCGGCGGTTCCGAGGCGGTGGAGTCGGCGCTGAAGATGGCGCGCCAGTACTTCGTGGAGATCGGCCAGCCGCAGCGCACGCACTTCATCGCGCGCCGCCAGAGCTACCACGGCAACACGCTGGGCGCGCTCGCGGTGGGCGGCAACGCCTGGCGGCGCGAGCCCTTCGCGCCGATCCTCGTGCCGGCCACGCACGTCGCGCCGTGCTACCCGTACCGCGAGCAGCGTGCCGACGAGAGCGCCGAGCAGTACGGCCTGCGCCTGGCAGATGAGCTGGAAGCGGCCATCGTCGCGCAGGGTGCTGACCGCGTGATCGCCTTCGTGGCCGAGACCGTGGGCGGTGCCACCGCCGGCGTGCTCACGCCGGTGCCGGGCTATTTCAAGGC
>Ga0105243_10000437_pt1 | contig 43696 bp, 31 predicted proteins | sample KBSM34metaG_FD_81525 | JGI IMG/M metagenome (GOLD analysis project Ga0105243, IMG submission 81525) | Miscanthus rhizosphere microbial communities from Kellogg Biological Station, Michigan, USA - KBS M3-4 metaG | ecosystem: Host-associated > Plants > Roots > Rhizosphere > Soil | place... | reverse complement strand
GGTGCACGGATGCGCGCTGTTCCGTGGCACCGAGATGCTGGTGTTCGCGGAAGACGTCGGACGGCACAACGCCATCGACACCATCGCCGGCTGGATGGCGGTGCACGGCGTCGACGGCGGCGACAAGGTCTTCTACACCACGGGTCGCCTGACGAGCGAGATGGTGATGAAGTCGGCCCACATGGGCGTGCCGATCGTCGTCTCGCGCAACGGCGTCACCGCGATGGGGCACGAGCTGGCCACGAAGCTCGGCATGACCTTGTTCGGCCGCGCGGCCAACCGCCACTTCCTGTGCTACTGCGGGTTCGAGCGCTTCGACGCCGAACCGCTGGCGCAGGCGCTCACCGCCGACTGAGGAGGCCTGCGCGGCTTACCCGCGCGCCACGTCGATCACCGCCTTCGCGAACGCTTCGGGCGCCTCCTGCGGCAGGTTGTGGCCGATGCCGCCGCTGACCAGCCGGTGCTCGTAGCGCCCCGAGAACTTCTTTGCATACGCACTGGGCTCCGGGTGCGGCGCGCCGTTGGCGTCGCCTTCGAGCGTGATGGTCGGCACGCCGATCACCGGCGCCTGGGCGAGCCGGTTCTCCAGCGCCTGGTACTTCGCCTCGCCCTCGGCCAGGCCGAGGCGCCAGCGGTAGTTGTGCACCGTGATCGCCACGTGGTCGGGGTTCTCGAAGGCGACGGCGCTGCGCTCGAAGGTGGCGGCGTCGAAGTTCCACTTCGGCGAGGCGAGCTGCCAGATGAGTTTGGCGAAGTCGTGGCGGTTCTTCTCGTAGCCCGCGCGGCCGCGCTCGGTCGCGAAGTAGTACTGGTACCACCACTGCAGCTCGGCCTGCGGCGGCAGCGGCGCCTTGCCGGCCTCCTGGCTGCCGATGAGGTAGCCGCTGACCGACACCAGCGCCTTCACGCGCTCGGGCCACAGCGCGGCCATGATGCACGCGGTGCGCGCGCCCCAGTCGCAGCCGGCCACGGTGGCGACGGGGATCTTCAGCGCATCCATCAGCGCAATGATGTCGACGGCCACCGCCGACTGCTGCCCGTTGCGTGGCGTGTCCGCCGACAGGAAGCGGGTGGAGCCGTAGCCGCGCAGGTACGGCACGATCACGCGAAAGCCCGCGGCGGCCAGTTGCGGTGCGACGTCGACGAACATGTGGATGTCGTAGGGCCAGCCGTGCAGAAGAATCACCGGCGCGCCGTCGGCCGGGCCGGCTTCGTAATACCCGATGCGCAGGCTGCCGGCGTCGATGCTCTTGAGGGGCTCGAGGCGCTTGGTGCTGCCGGTGCTGGCAGATTGGGCGAAGGCGGGAACGATCGATGTCAGCTGCGTGGCGGCGAGGCCGAGCGCGGCCTTGCCGAGGAACGAACGGCGCGGCAGCGAGGGGGAGGCGGTCATGGAAATCTCCTGGGATGCGAAGGGGGGACGGCGTGATTGTTCGGCGGGGAGTTCGCCTGTTGATCGGCTTGTGTATGCCTCTGTATCCGCGCCGGTTCCGGCCACACTAAATTTCAATCGCAGGCGTGCGAAGGCACCTCAACGAAACGTGGTGTGTCGATGTCGGGCCGGGATACACAGGCATACGCAATGCCCGTTGAGCGGTGAGAAGGCGCCCAACAATCCGCCCGTCATCCACTCATCGCCCGAAGGAAATCCCCATGACGCGCCCTCGCGGATTCAAGAAGCTCTGGTTCGCGCTGCTGTTCTTCGCGGGCGGGCTGGCGCACGAAGTGCGCCACCCGACCCAGTGCCAGAGCGTGGCGTCGGTCAGTCTCTCGCTTCGACCGCCGAAGCGAGCACGTAGCCTTCGCTGCGCACGGTCTTGATGTAGCGCGGCTCGCGCGCATCGTCGCGCAGGCGCTGGCGCAGCCGGCTCACGAGCAGGTCGATGGAGCGCTCGAAAAGCTCGGCTTCGCGCCCCTGCGTCAGGCTCAGCAGCTGGTCGCGGCTGAGCACCTTCTGCGGGTGGTCCAGGAACACGCGCAGCAGCCGGTACTCGGCGCCGCTCAGCGCCACCATCACGCCGGCCTCGTCGATCAGGTGGCGCGCCACCGTGTCGACCTGCCACTCGCCGAACCCCAGCTTCTGCGAGGGCTCGACGGTGCCCATGTTGGGCGGCAGCATGCGCGTGCGCCGCATCACGGCGCGGATGCGCGCCAGCAGCTCGCGCGCGGAAAAGGGCTTGGCCAGGTAGTCGTCGGCGCCCATCTCCAGGCCCAGGATGCGGTCGGCTTCCTCGCTGCGCGCGGTCAGCATGAGGATGGGCGTGGCCTTGTACTTGCCGGTGCGCAGGTCGCGGCACAGCGTGAGCCCGTCTTCCCCGGGCAGCATCAGGTCCAGGATGATCAGGTCGAAGGGCCCCGACGCCTCGAGCGCGGCGCGCATGTGGCGCCCGGTGGGCACCGCGACCACGCGCAGGCCGTTCTTCACCAGGTAGGTGGTGAGCAGTTCGCGGATGTCCCGGTCGTCGTCGACGATGAGGATGTGGTCGGAGGTCTTGGGCGTCATGGCAGGGGAGGCGGTGGCGGCACAGCGCCGCAGCCGCAATGTAGCGTTCCGGCGGCGCGCGAGCCACGGTCGTGGAAACGTAGTGTGTGGATGTACGGCCCAGATACACAGGCATACAGAAGGCGATCCGGCAGGGGGCGGGCGGCCCAACAATCCGTGCGTTTTCCAACCACCCTGCATTCAAGGAACCCCCATGACCCGCATCGACAAAGTCCTCTACACCGGCAAGACCCACACCTCCTCGGGAGGCCGCGACGGCGAGGCGCGCAGCTCCGATGGCCGCCTGGACATCAAGCTCTCGTCGCCCGGCAGCGCCGGCACCGGCACCAACCCCGAGCAGCTGTTCGCGGCCGGCTGGTCGGCCTGCTTCATCGGCGCGATGGGCAAGGCGGCCGGCAAGATGAAGGTCGCGCTGCCGCCCGACCTGGCCGTGGATGCCGAGGTCGACCTGGGTACGGCGGGCGGCGAATACTTCCTGCAGGCGCGCCTGAACGTGAGCCTGCCGGGCCTGGACCGCGAGGTGGCGCAGGCCCTCACCGAGGCCGCGCACCAGACCTGCCCCTATTCCAAGGCGACCCGAGGCAACATCGACGTTGCCATCCACCTGGTGTGAGCCCGCTGCGCTGATGACGCATCGCCACGCCGCCTGACGAAGAAGCTGTTCATGTCCACTTCCGCGAACCCCGTTGCGAATCCGACCGGCACGGCGCCGCGCTGGCGCCGGCTGCTGCCCGGCTCGCTGTTCTCCCGCGTGACGCTGATCATCGTGGTGGGCCTGGCGATCGCGCAGCTGCTCACCTTCGCGGCGATCCGCTACGAACGGAACATGGCGCTTCGCGAGCTGATGATGATCGGCATCGAGCGCGACATCGCGAGCTCGGTCGCCATCCTCGACCGGCTCCCCGCGGCGGAGCGCGCCGGCTGGCTCGACCGGCTGGAACGGCGCAACTACCGCTTCGTGCTGGGCGGCAGTGCGCAGGGCGGCGCGCCGGCTTCGGAGGCTTCGCAGCAGTTTGCCGCGGCCATCGTCGATGCGATGCGCCCGTTCCCGGTCGTCAAGGTCGGCGAGGTGGCCTGGCCGCCCGAAGGCCTGCAGATCGAGGTGCGGCTGGGCGACGGATCGTCCGTGGTCGTGCACGCCATGCGCGTGGGCATGCCGGTGTCGGGCTGGGTGATGTGGCTGCTGGCGGGCCAGTTGCTGGTGCTGGCCATGTGCGCCTGGGTCGCGGTGCGGCTGGTGACGCGGCCGCTCGCGCAGCTGTCCGCCGCGGCCGACCAGCTCGGCCCTGATCTGAAGGGCCGCACGCTGGCGGAAGAGGGCCCGACCGAAGTGGCGCATGCGGCGCGCGCCTTCAACGCCATGCAGCAGCGCATCGCGGGCTACATGGCGGAGCGCGTCGAGATCCTGGCGGCCATCTCGCACGACCTGCAGACGCCCATCACGCGGATGCGCCTGCGCACCGACCTGATGGACGACACGCACGACCGCGAGAAATTCCGCCAGGACCTGGACGCCATGAACGCACTGGTGCGCGAAGGCGTGACCTATGCGCGCACGCTGCACGGCGCCACCGAGCCGCCGCTGCGCATCGACGCCGACGCGCTGTTCGAGAGCATGGTGGCCGACTACGAAGACGTGGGCCAGCAGGTGCGGCTCGACGGCCGGGCCGGCGCGCCGATCGTGAGCCGCCCGAACGCGCTGCGCCGCATCCTGATGAACCTGATCGACAACGCGCTCAAGTTCGGCTCCGACGTGACGCTGCGCGTGCAGGCTGAAGGCGAGGGCGGCCGCCTCGTGGTGAGCGTGCTCGACAACGGCCCGGGCATTCCCTCCGACGAACTCGACGCGGTGCTCAAGCCCTTCTACCGCGTCGAAAGCTCGCGCAACCGCAGCACCGGCGGCACTGGCCTGGGCCTGGCCATCGCGCACCAGCTGGCCATGGCGATGGGCGCCGAGCTCACGCTGCACAACCGCCCCGAAGGCGGGCTCGAAGCGCGGCTGGCGTTGGCCGCCGCGCCCGCTCGCTGAACCCGACCCCCCATCTTTCACATCCCCATGCTCATCCTCTTCATCGCCTACCTGGGCGGGGTGCTCACGATCCTGAGCCCCTGCATCCTGCCGGTGCTGCCCTTCGTGTTCGCGCGCGCCGACCGGCCCTTCCGCTCGCACGGCCTGCCGATGCTCGTGGGCATGACGCTGGCCTTTGCCGTGGTCGCCACGCTGGCCGCGGTGGGCGGCGGCTGGATCGTCACGCTCAACGAATACGGGCGCTACGCGGCCATGGCCTTGCTCGCGCTGTTCGGCGCGACGCTGCTGTTCCCGCGCGTGGCCGAGCGCCTGAGCCGGCCGCTGGTGGCGCTGGGCCTGCGGATGTCCGACGCGTCACAGGCTTCGGTGTTTTCTCCGCTGTGGCTGGGCGTGGGCACGGGCCTGCTCTGGGCGCCGTGCGCGGGGCCGATCCTCGGGCTGATCCTGACGGGCGCGGCGCTCAACGGCGCGAGCGTCGGCACCTCGCTGCTGCTGCTCGCCTATGCGGCCGGCGCGTGCACCTCGCTCGCGGTGGCGCTGCTGTCGGGCGGCCGGCTGCTGTCGGCGCTGAAGCGCACGCTGCCGACCGGCGACGGGGTGCGGCGCATCGCCGGTGCCGCCGTGCTGGCGGGCGTGGGCGCCATCGCGCTGGGGCTGGACACCGGCTGGCTCGCGCGCCTGTCGCTGGGCACCACGTCGACGCTGGAGCAGGCGCTGGTGGACACGCTGCGCCAAGACGCGCCGCAGGCGCAGCGCGCAGACACCGGCTTCGTGCGCGTCGCGGACACCCGCCCGGCCCCGGTGCCCGCGCGCGACCTCCGCGTCGAGGGCCGCCTGCCTTCGCTGGCCGGCGCGACCGGGTGGATCAACTCGGCGCCGCTCACGCCCGAGGCCTTGCGCGGCAAGGTGGTGCTGGTCGACTTCTGGACCTACTCGTGCATCAACTGCCTGCGCACGCTGCCCTACGTGCGCGCCTGGGCCGACAAGTACAAGGATGCGGGCCTGGTCGTCCTGGGCGTGCATGCGCCCGAGTTCGCGTTCGAGAAGAACCCGGCCAACGTGCGCAAGGCCGTGAAAGACCTGGGCATCGGGTTCCCGGTGGCGCTGGACAACGACTTTTCGATCTGGCGCGGCTTCGACAACCAGGCCTGGCCGGCGTTCTATTTCGTCGATGCGCAGGGGCGCATCCGCCATCACCAGTTCGGCGAGAACCGCTACGACAAGGCCGAGCAGGTGATCCAGCAGCTGCTGGCCGAGGCCGGGCAGGCCCAGGTCGCAGACGGGCTGGTGGCGCCGCTGGGGCAGGGCACCCAGGCCGCGCCCGGCGCCGAGCCGGCGCAGTCCGGCGAAACCTACCTGGGCCATGCGCGCGCGCACGGCTTCGCGTCGCCCGGCGGCATCGCGCGCGACCGTGCGAAGGCCTACGAGCCGGTGGCATCTTCGCTGCGCACCAACCAGTGGTCGCTGGGCGGCGACTGGACGGTGGAGGGCGAGCGGGCCGTGCTGAACCAGGCCAATGGCCGCATCGCCTACCGCTTCAAGGCGCGCGACCTGCACCTGGTGCTCGGGCCGATGGTCGACGGCAAGCCGGTGCGTTTCACGGTGCGGGTCGACGGCCAGCCGCCGCTGGCGGACCACGGCGCCGACACCGATGCCCAGGGCCACGGCGTGGTCGATGCGCAGAAGCTGTACCAGCTGGTGCGGCAGTCGGCGGGCGGCGGCAAGGAGCGGCTGTTCGAGATCGAGTTTCTCGACCCCGGCGCGCAGGCCTACGCGTTCACTTTCGGTTGAGCGGCGCGTGGGTCAGGGCGTGAGGCCCGCCGCGTTGACGGCCCGGCAGGTGTCGACCTCCTGGCGCGTGGGCAGCACGAAGCAGCGGGCGTCCGCCTCGCGCGCGACGGCTTCGCGCAGCTGGCGTTCCTGCGCGGTTTCCACCTGCAGTTCGACCAGCCACTTCATGAGCAGCGCCATCACGATCAGCAGCACCACGGAGGCCGCCAGCAGGGTCGTGCGCCAGCTCTGGACGCGGAAGACGGAAGCGTTCGAAGTACTCATCGCGTGCGGCCCTCAGCTCGACAGCTGCGGAAAGATCCAGATGCTCATGCCGAGCACCACGCCCGCGCCCAGCGACATGGCCGCCGCGGTCGCGAACAGGCAGGCCACGAGCAGGCTCGGCACGACCACCGACATGCTCAGGAAAGCGATGGCGACGAGCACATAGGCCAGCACGGGCAGCAGGGCGATGTAGGCCGGCCGCGCGGCGCCGGTCGGCAGTTCGTCGGGCGTCATGTCACGCAGGAACGGGTTCAGCATGGCGGGCGATCAGCAGTTGCCCTTCTTGGCCTGGCCCGGCGGGCAGAAGTTGCCGCCTTTGTGGGCCGGCGCGGGCTCCGCACGCGGCGGCGGCGCGTGGTGGTGCGCGCAGGCGCTCATGAGAACGGATGCCGCCAGCGCGAGCATCACGGTGATCGTGGATTTGGTCATGGGAACTCCCTGCTTCGATTTCTTGTGCACCCGGGGTGCTTCGGGGCAGGACAATAGTTGCCGTATTAACAATCTCACAGGGAAATGCTCACATTTGTGGGCGAATTGAGAAGGGTGCGGTCAATCTCCGAGCGGGATTGCGCAGTACTTCACACCCGTGCGGCCGACCGGCCGCCGCCGCGCAACCGCTACATTGCATGCCCCATGGACCGCCTCGAGAACATAGAGACCTTCGTGCGGGTCGCACAGACCCAGAGCTTTGCCGAGGCCGCGCGCCAGCTGCGGGTGTCGAAATCGGTGGTGACCAGCCGCGTGAAGCAGCTCGAGGACCATGTCGGCGCGCCGCTGTTCCACCGCAGCACGCGCGTGGTCCGGCTCAGCGACGTGGGGCAGGCCTTCCTGCGCGACTGCGTCGAGCTGGTCGGGCGGGCCAACGACATCATGGACCAGATGCGCGACGCCAAGGACGGGCCCACCGGCACGCTGCGCGTGCATGCGCTCACGGGTTTCGTGCTGGGGCATTTCGCGACGCTGCTGCGCGCCTTCCAGGTGAGCTTTCCGGACATCCACCTGGAGCTCATCGTGAGCGACGCGGTGGTCGACCCGGTGAAGGCGGGCGTCGATTGCGCGCTGCAGATCTTTCCGGCGGCATCGACCGAGCTGGTGTCGCGCCCGCTGTTCCCGGTGCGCCGCGTGTTCTGCGCCACGCCCGAGTACCTGCGCGCGCACGGCCGGCCCGCGAGCCCGCGCGAGTTGCACAAGCACACGCTCGGCCTGTACTCGGGCTACCCCACGCGCGACCGCTGGACCTTCCATCACGCGGGCGAGCAGGTCACGCTGTACATGAGCGCGGCGCTGCTCACCAACAGCGTGCACCTGCTGCGCGAGTACGCCATGGAGCACGCCGGCATCGTCTGCCTGCCGACGCTGGTGGCCGGCGAGGCGATCCTGCGCGGCGACCTGGAGGTGGTGCTGCCGGCGCACCAGCTGTCGTCGTTCTCGCTGAGCGCGGTGTACGCGGGCACCTCGCGCAATGCCTTCAAGCTGCGCCTGTTCATCGAGCACCTGACCCAGGCGTTTTCGAAAGTGCCGCCGTGGGACGCGGCCATGATCGAGCGCGGCCTGCTGCCGCCGGGCCTGATCTGGGACGCCTGACGCGAGCGCGGTCGGTTCCGGGGTAAACCCTGTGCATTGAACGGATTTGCCGAACAATGCGGCCCGCGTTTCGGGCCTACCGCTCGCGCCCCCCGTTTCCTACAGTGCACACATCGCAGCCACCACGCTGCATCGTCCGGCACCTCAGGAGACAACCCATGACCGTCGCATACCAGACCCGCTTCGGGTCCCTCAAGCACTTCGAGAAAGGCCACGTCGAGCCCATCGACGACGACGTGCGCCACTACGCGTTCTCCAACTGCTTCGAGATCGCCAGCATCAGCCAGCCCTACGAGAAGGTCGTGTTCGGCCAGAACCAGATCTACGTCCTGGAAACGCTGCGCGCCGAAGGCACCTCGCCCTGGTTCACCTGCGCCCACGACGAGTTCGCGCTGGTGATGGACGGCGAGGTCGAAGTGCACCTCGTGCAGCTCGATGCGGCCCAGGCCGTGGCCGACACCGAGAAGAACGGCGCGGTGCGCGTGAAGGGCGAGCCGCAGGGCAAGAAGATGGGCTGGATGAAGCTCTCGCGCGGCCACCAGGGCCTGCTGCCGAAGAACACCGCCTATCAGTTCCGCGTGGCCGGCGACCCCGGCGTGATCGTGCTGCAGACCTGCAAGGGCGATCTGTCTGTCGAGAAATGGGCCGACATCTGCCAGACGCACTGAACCCGCCATCCAGGAGCCACACCATGAACGCACCCGCAGAACTCGCCAAGGTCATCGCATCGCAGCCCGATGCCACGCTCGGCTACAAGGATTTTTCGCTCGGCAGCTTCGGCTTCCGCCGGGACGAGTACTTCGCCCACATCACCTGGAAGACCCGGGACGGGCGTCCCATGAGCCACACCATGGACGCCGGCAGCTACCTGCGTGCGCTGATGCGCGACGTGGCCTGGGGCTTCTTCTACGGCTGGGTCAACTTCGACAACGTGTTCGGCACCATCAACCACTACGACTCGGTCGACCTGTACGCCGGCAGCTTCAACGGCACCATGAAGGACGCGGGCATCGACCTGCTCGAGAACTTCCCCACGGCGCAGATCCGCGCCACCTTCGAGGCCATGCTCGACGACTGGACCAACGAGGCCTTCGACCCCTTCGCCGCGCCGCAGGAAACCGGCTCGCCCTACGGCCGCAAGAGCGGCAACAACACCGCCAAGATCACGCGGGCGCGCGAGCTGGCCAAGCGCTGCGTGGGCCTGAAGGGCGACCTCGACCTGCGCAGCGACGCGCGCGGCGCGCCGGTCAACCGCGCCTTCGCCGACGTGCCGCAGGGCCAGCCCGAGCTGCACCCCGAGCCCGGCTTCGAGAACGAGGTGCATGCCTTCAACCTCTTCGGCTTTTTGAGCCGCTCGCAGGTCACGTGGAACCCGAGCTTCACCTCGGTGGTGAAGCACAGCTACATGTGCCCGACGACCGAGGAACACATCCTGCCGATCATCCACGGCAACGACCGCGTCGAGTGGTTCTTCCAGATGACCGACGAGATCCACTGGGACTGCGGCGACAAGAACACCGGCAAGCCCATGGCGCGCGTGATCATGAAGGCCGGCGACATGGCCGCCATGCCCGCCTACTGCCGCCACCAGGGCTTCAGCCCCAAGCGCTCGATGCTGCTGGTGTGGGAGAACGGCTCGCCCAGCCTGGTCTACGAGATCCAGAAGGGCGAGTCGCCCGAGATCCCGGTCGAGTTCTGACCGGCCGGCCCGCCGCCGCCTCTTTCTTCCCGCCTCCCATCCATCCAGCCCTCCCCGCGCGGGGAGGGCGAGGAGAACCCATGCCTGCTCTTTCCATCCGCCACCAGCTTTTCATCGACGGCCGTTTCGTCGACGCCGAATCCGGCGAGACGCTCGCCACGCTGAACCCGCACGACAACACGCCCATCGCCCAGGTCGCGCTGGCCGGCAAGGCCGACGTCGACAAGGCCGTGGCCGCCGCGAAGCGCGCGTTCCCCAAGTGGAGCCGCATGGCCGCCGCCGACCGCGGGCGCATCCTGCTGAAGCTGGCCGACCTCATCGAGGCCAACGGCGAAGAGCTTGCGCGGCTCGAGTCGCTGGACACCGGCCACCCGATCCGCGACTCGCGCCGGCTCGACGTGCCGCGCACCGCCGCGTGCTTTCGCTACTTCGGCGGCATGGCCGACAAGTTCCAGGGCGAGACCATTCCGGTGGAAGAGGGCTTTCTCAACTACACGCTGCGCGAGCCGGTCGGCATCGTCGGGCAGGTGGTGCCGTGGAACTTCCCGCTCATGTTCACGAGCTGGAAGATGGCGCCCGCGCTCGCGGCCGGCAACTGCATCGTGATGAAGCCGGCCGAGATCACGCCGCTCACCTCGCTGCGCATCGCCGAACTCATGGCCGAGGCCGGCGTGCCGCCCGGCGTGGTCAACATGCTGCCCGGTCTGGGCAGCGTGGCGGGCCAGTACATCGCCGAGCATCCCGAGATCGCCAAGATCGCCTTCACGGGCAGCACCGCCACCGGCCGGCGCATCGTGCAGGCCAGCGCGGGCAACCTGAAGAAGGTGCAGCTCGAGCTGGGCGGCAAGGGCCCCAACATCGTGTTCGAGGACGCCAACCTGCAGGCCGCCGTGAACGGCAGCGCCTGGGCCATCTTCCACAACCAGGGCCAGGCCTGCATCGCGGGCTCGCGGCTGATGCTGCACGAGAAGATCGCCGACGCCTTCCTCGAGCAGTTCATTCCGCTGGCCCAATCCATCCGCCTGGGCAATCCGCTCGACGAGGCCACCGAGATGGGCCCGCTCACCAGCGCCCAGCACCGCGACCGTGTGCTGAGCTATGTCGAGGTGGCGCAGGCGCAGGGCGGCGAGGTGCTGGCGGGCGGCGGCGCGCCCGGCGGCGACCTGGCGCAGGGCTGCTATGTGCAGCCGACCGTGGTGCGCGCCCGCTCGTACCAGGACCGCGTGGCGCAGGAAGAGGTGTTCGGCCCCTTCGTCACCGTGCTCACCTTCAAGAGCGACGAAGAGGCGATGCAGATCGCCAACGGCACCGACTACGGCCTGGGCAGCGGCCTGTGGACCCGCGACCTGCAGCGCGCCCACAAGGTGGCGCGCGACCTGCACGCCGGCATGGTCTGGATCAACAGCTACAAGCGCGTGAACCCCGGCTCGCCCTTCGGCGGCGTAGGCCAGAGCGGCTACGGCCGCGAGATGGGCTTCGATGCGATGCGCGAGTACACGCAGGTGAAAAGCGTGTGGGTCAACGTCGACGCGCAGATTCCGCCGCACTTCGTGCGCTGACGTTTTCCTTTTTTCTTTCCAACCGACGGACGCACACGATGTCTTTCTCGATCCTCTCCCGGGCCCTGGTCGCCTGCACGCTGCTGTGGGGCATGGCCGCGCAGGCCCAGGCGCCGGCCTGGCCGACCAAGCCGGTGCGGCTGGTCGTCGGCTTTCCGCCGGGCGGCATCGTCGACACCGTCGCGCGCCAGTTGCAGCCGCGCCTGCAGGCCGCGCTCGGCCAGACCGTGATCGTGGACAACCGCAGCGGCGCCGGCGGCACGCTGGCGGGGGCCGAAGTTGCGCGCGCGGCGCCCGACGGCCACACGCTGCTGATGGTGTTCGACAGCTACGCGACCTACCCGCTGGTCTATCCGAAGCTGAGCTTCGACATCGCCAAAGACCTGCAGCCCGTGACCCAGGTGGCGAGCAACCCGCTGGTGCTGGTGGTCAACCCGAAGGTCGAGGCCAAGGACTTCGTGCGCTTCGTCGGCCTGCTCAAGGCGCAGCCGGGGCGCCTGAACTACGCCAGCGTCGGGCCGGGCTCGAGCAACCACCTCACGGCCGAGTACTTCAAGGCCGTGAGCGGCACCTTCGTCACGCACATCCCTTATCGCGGCGGGGGTCCGGCCCAGCAGGACCTGCTGGGCGGGCAGGTCGAGATGATGTTCCTCTCGGCCGTGCTGGCCCAGCCGCACGTCAACGCGGGCCGGCTGCACGCCCTGGCCCAGACCGGCGCGCAGCGCGTGGCCGCCTATGCCGACGTGCCGACCGTGGCCGAGAGCGGCTACCCCGGCTTCGAGGTGAACTCCTGGGTCGGCCTGCTGGCCCCGGCCGGCACGCCGCGCGCCGTGGTCGACCGGCTGCAGGCCGAGGTGCGAAAGATCGTGACCGAGCCGGCCTTCCAGCAGCGGCTGCGCGAACAGGGCCTGACGGGCATCGCCAACACGCCCGAGCAGTTCGCCACCGTGCTGCGCACCGAGCAGGACAAGTGGGCCCGGCTGGTGCGCGAGCGCCGCCTGAGCCTCGAATAGCCAGAAAGAAAGGAGCGCGCCATGCACGACTTCATCCACACCACCCATCCGCAGCGCGTGGTGTTCGGCGCCGGTTCGCTGCGCCACCTGGCGCGCGAGATCGATGCGCTGGGCGCGAAAAAGGCGCTGGTGCTGTGCACGCCCGAGCAGCGCCCGCAGGCCGAGCGCGTGGCGGCCTCGCTCGGCGCGCAGGCGGCCGGCCTGTTCGACCGCGCCGTGATGCACGTGCCCGTGGAAACGGCGCGAGAGGCCCGCGACCTGGCGCGCCGGCTCGGCGCCGACTGCGCCGTGGCGCTGGGCGGCGGCTCCACCACGGGGCTGGGCAAGGCCATCGCGCTGGAGTCCGGGGTGCCGATCGTCGCCATTCCCACCACCTACGCGGGCAGCGAGATGACGCCGATCTACGGCCTCACCGAGAACGGCCTGAAGAAGACCGGCAAGGACCCGCGCGTGCTGCCGCGCACCGTGATCTACGACCCCGAGCTGTCGCGCACGCTGCCCGTGGGCCTGAGCGTGACCAGCGGCATCAACGCCATCGCGCACGCGGCCGAAGGCCTGTACGCGCAGGACAACAACCCGGTGATGGACCTGATGGCCGAAGAGGGCATCGCCGCACTCGCCCGCGCGCTGCCCGCCATCCGCCTGCAGCCCGACGACCTGGCGGCACGCTCCGACGCGCTGTACGGCGCCTGGCTGTGCGGCGGCGTGCTCGGCGCGGTGGGCATGGCCCTGCACCACAAGCTGTGCCACACGCTGGGCGGCAGCTTCAACCTGCCGCACGCCGAGGTGCACACGGTGGTGCTGCCGCATGCGCTCGCCTTCAACGCGCAGGCCGCGCCGCGGGCCATGGCGCGCATCGCACGCGCGCTCGGCGGCGTGTCGGCGCCGGCGGCGGTGTTTGCGCTGGCGCGCGACAACGGCGCGCCGGTGGCGCTGAAGGACATCGGCATGCGCGCCGCCGACCTCGATCGCGCGGCCGACATCGCCGTTGCCAACCCGTACTGGAATCCGCGGCCCTTCGGCCCGGCCGAGCGCGACGCGATCCGCGCGCTGCTGCAACGCGCCTTCGACGGCGAGCCGCCGGGCTAGGCACGGCGCGGGCATCGAAGACACACACGAACAACGAAGGAGACAGCCATGACATTCAACCGCAGACAGTTCACGCAGGCCGCCGCCGCGCTTGCCGCCACGGGCGCCGTGCCGCGGGTGTTCGCCGCCGACACGCTCAAGATCGGCTACGTGTCGCCGCAGACCGGGCCGCTCGCGCCCTTCGGTGAGGCCGACAAGTGGGTGATCGAGCAGATGAAGGCCGCCTTCAAGGACGGCCTCAGCGTGGGCGGCAAGAAGTACGCCGTGCAGATCGTGCTCAAGGACAGCCAGTCGAACCCCAACCGCGCGGGCGAGGTGGCCAACGACCTGATCCTGAAGGACAAGGTCGCGCTGGTGCTCACGGCCGGCACGCCCGAGACCGCCAACCCGGTGAGCGATGCCTGCGAGCTCAACGAGGTGCCCTGCATCTCCAGCGTGGTGCCGTGGCAGCCCTGGTTCTTCGGCCGCAAGGGCGACCCGGCCAAGGGCTTCAACTGGACCTACCACCTGTTCTGGGGGCTCGAAGACGTCATCGCCACCTTCACCAACGGATGGCAGACCGTGGCCACCAACAAGAAGGTCGGTGGCCTGTTTCCCAACGACGGCGACGGCAACGCCTGGGGCGACAAGGAACTGGGCTTTCCCAAGCCGCTCGCGCAGATGGGCTTCACGCTCACCGACCCCGGCCGCTTCCAGAACGGCACGCAGGACTTCAGCGCGCAGATCGCGGCCTTCAAGCGCGACAACGTCGAGATCGTCACCGGCGTGGTGATCCCGCCCGACGCCAAGACCTTCCTCACGCAGGCGCGCCAGCAGGGCTTCAAGCCCAAGGTGATCACGCTCGGCAAGGCGCTGCTGTTTCCGGGTGCCATCGAGGCGCTGGGCGAGCTGGGCGAGGGCCTGTCGACCGAGGTGTGGTGGAGCCCGTCACACCCGTTCAGCTCCAGCCTCACGCAGCAAAGCGCCAAGGCGCTGGCCGAGGCCTACGAGGCCGGCACGAAGAAGCAGTGGACGCAGCCCATCGGCTTCGCGCATGCGCTGTTCGAGGTGGCGGCGAACGCGCTGTCGCGATCGAAGTCGCTCAAGGCCGGCGACGTGCGCGACGCCGTGGCCGCGACCTCGATCAACTCCGTGGTCGGCCCCGTGAAGTGGGGCGGCCAGGGCCCGTTCAAGAACGTCAGCAAGACGCCGCTGGTGCTCGGCCAGTGGGGCAAGGGAAAGCAGCGCAAGGTGGAGCTGACGCTGGTGAACAACGAGGCCGCGAAGGCGATCCCCACCGGCGGCGCGCTGCGCCTGCTCTGAGTGACGGCTGCCATGACGTTGCTGGCATTGCACGGCGTGAGCAAGTCCTACGGGGCGCTCAAGGTCACCGACGGCATCACGCTGGCGGTGGCCGAGGGCGAGACGCTGGGCATCCTCGGGCCCAACGGCGCGGGCAAGACCACGCTGTTCAACCTGATCTCGGGCGACGCGCGCGTCGACGCCGGCCGCGTGGAGTACGCGGGCCGCGACGTGACGCGGCTGCGCCCGCACCAGCGCTGCCGCGCCGGCATCGGCCGCAGCTACCAGGTGCCGCAGCCCTTCGGCCACATGAGCGTGTTCGAGAACCTCGTCACCGCCGCCTGCTTCGGCGGCCAGCAGGCCGAGCGCGAAGCATGGGAGACGGCGCACGAGGTGCTGGCCCAGACCGGCCTGGCACCGCACGCCAACAAGCCGGCCGGCGGGCTCACGCTGCTCGACCGCAAGCGGCTGGAGCTGGCGCGCGCGCTCGCGACCAAGCCGCGCCTGCTGCTGCTCGACGAGATCGCGGGCGGGCTCACCGAGCCCGAGGCGGCGGTGCTGGTGGCGGAACTGAAACGCATCAAGGCGCGCGGCGTGACCATGATCTGGATCGAGCACGTCGTGCATGCGCTGCTGTCGCTGGCCGACCGGCTGTTCGTCATCAACTTCGGGCAGCAGCTGGCGGAAGGCGCGCCGCGCGCGGTGATGAATGACCCGGAAGTGCGGCGCGTGTACATGGGGATCGAGGCATGACCGCGCTGCTCGACACCCACGGTCTGCAGGCCTTCTACGGCGATGCGCAGGCGCTGTTCGGCATCGACTTCACGCTGTCGGCGGGCGAGCTGGTGGCGGTCATCGGCGCCAACGGCGCGGGCAAGTCGACCTTTCTGAAAAGCCTCACGGGGCTGCTGCGCGCGCCCTCCGAAGCGATCCGCTTCAAGGGCGAACCCATCGGCGGCCTGCCGCCCGGCGAGATCGTGCGGCGCGGCCTGGCGATGGTGCCGGAAGGCCGGCGCCTGTTCCCGAGCCTGAGCGTGGAAGAGAACCTGCTGATGGGCGCCACGCCGCGCCGCGCGGGGCCGTGGAACCTGCAGCGCCTGTACGGCCTGTTCCCGATCCTGGCCGAGAAGCGGCGCCAGCCCGCCACCTCGCTGTCGGGCGGGCAGCAGCAGATGGTGGCGCTGGGCCGCGCGCTCATGAGCAACCCCGAGCTGCTGCTGTGCGACGAGCTCTCGCTCGGTCTGGCGCCGGTCGTCATCCGCGAGATCTACGCGGCCATGCCGGCCATCACGGGGGAGGGCATGACGGTCGTGATCGTGGAGCAGGACGTGCGCATGGCGCGGCAGGTGTCGCAGCGCGTGTACTGCTTCCAGGACGGGCGCGTGTCGCTCACGGGGCGCTCGGACGAACTCACGCCCGAGCAGATCTCGCAAGCCTATTTCGGCATCGAGGAGCACCATGCTTGAAACCCTGCTCCATGGCGTGCTGCTCGGCGGCCTCTACACGCTGTTCGCGCTCGGCCAGTCGCTGATGTTCGGCGTCATGCGGCTGACCAACACGGCGCAGGGCGACTTCATCATCCTGGGCGCCTTCGCGGTGATCGCCGGTGTCTCGATGACCGGCGCATCTGTGCCATGGCTGGTGGTGCTCGCGGTGCTGCCGCTGGCCTTCGGCTTCGGCTACCTGCTGCAGCGCCATGTGCTCAACGGCACGCTGGGCAAGGACCCGCTGCCCTCGCTGGTCGTGACCTTCGGCCTGTCGATCGTGATCCAGAACCTGCTGCTGGAGCTGTTCTCGGCCGACCCGCGCGCCATCGAGGTCGGCGCTCTGGCCACCGCCTCGGTGCCGCTGGGCGACACGCTGGCGCTGGGGGCGCTGCCGCTGGTGATCCTGGCGGTCGCGGTGGCGGCCACGGGCGCGATGCAGTGGATGTTCACGCGCACGCCGCTGGGCCGCACCTTCCGCGCGGTCTCCGACGACCGCGAGATCGCCGAGCTGATGGGCCTGAAGGCCAAGCAGGTGTATGCCCTGGCCACGGGCATCGCCTTCGTGCTGATCGCCATCGCCGGCGCGCTGCAGGGCATGCGCACCACGGTGTCGCCGTCGGACGGCCCGCTGCTGCTGCTGTTTGCCTTCGAGGCCGTGATCATCGGCGGCATGGGCTCGTTCTGGGGCACGCTGGCCGGCGCCATGATCCTGGGCATCGCGCAGCAGATCGGCTTTCGCGTCGATCCGGGCTGGGGCATCTGGTTCGGCCACCTCGTGTTCCTCGCGGTGCTGGTGCTGCGGCCGCAGGGACTGTTCCCCAAGACACGCTGAGCCCTTCCGACATGACCGACAAGACCTCCCCCGCGCCGCTCAGGCACGTGCTGTTCATCATGTGCGACCAGCTGCGCGCCGACCACCTCTCGTGCTACGGCCACCCGCGCCTGCAGACCCCGCACATCGACGCGCTGGCCGCGCGCGGCGTGCGCTTCAGCCATGCCTATGCGCAGGGCGCGGTCTGCGGCGCGTCGCGCATGTCGACCTACACCGGCCGCTATGTCAGCAGCCACGGAACGATGTGGAACTTCGTGCCGCTGTCGGTGGGGCAGAAGACGCTGGGCGACCACCTGCGCCCGCACGGCGTGCGCTGCGCGCTGGTCGGCAAGACGCATGTCGAGGCCGACACCGAGGGCGCCCGCCGCCTGGGCATCGACCCGACGCAGGGCGCGGGCCGGCTCGCGATGGAAGGCGGCTTCGAGCCCTATGCGCGCGACGACGGCATCTGGCCGCCGGGCTTCAAGGTCACGGGCAATGCCTACTGCGACTGGCTGCGCGCGCAGGGCTACGACTCCGACAACCCCTGGCACGACTTCGCCAACTCGGGCCGCGGCCCCGACGGCGAGATCCTGAGCGGCTGGCAGATGCGCTGGGCCGACCGGCCCGCGCACATCGCCGGCGCGCACAGCGAGACGCCCTACACGACCGAGCGCGCCATCGACTTCATGCGCGAGGCCGGCGACGCGCCCTGGGTGCTGCACCTGTCGTACATCAAGCCGCACTGGCCCTACGTGGCGCCCGCGCCGTACCACGCGATGTACGGGCCCGACGACATGTTGCCCGTGGTGCGCAGCGAGGCCGAGCGCGTCGACGCCCACCCGGTGGTCGAGGGCTTCCGGCGCGAAACCGCGAGCCGCAACTTCAGCCGCGACGAGGTGCGCAACATGGTGGTGCCGACCTACATGGGACTCGTGAAGCAGGTCGACGACGAGCTCGGCCGGCTCTTCGCCTTCATGGCCGAACGGGGGCTGGACCGCGACACGCTGGTGGTCTTCACCAGCGACCACGGCGACTACCTGGGCGACCACTGGCTGGGCGAGAAGGAGCTGTTCCACGACCCGATCGTGAAGGTGCCGCTGATCGTGGTCGATCCGCGCGCCGAGGCCGACGCGCGCCGCGGCACGGTGAGCGACGCGCTGGTCGAGTGCATCGACCTCGTGCCGACCATGCTCGACGCGCTGGGCCTGCCGCAGCCGGCCGAATGGCTCGAAGGGCAGTCGCTGCGCCCGCTGCTGCACGGCCACGCCGGCGCGGCCGGCAAGGACCTGGTGGTGTGCGAGAACAGCTTCGCCTTTCGCGACGAGGTGCGGCTGCCGCTGGCCCAGCCCGTCGAGCGCTGCCACATGACGATGCTGCGCACGCGCCGCTGGAAGTTCGTGCATTTCGAAGACCTGCCGCCGCAGCTGTTCGACATGCAGGCCGACCCGGACGAGCTGGTCGACCTGGGCCGCGACCCGGCCTTGGCCGCGGTACGCGAGCAGATGCTGGGCCTGCTGTTCGACTGGCTGCGCCAGCGGCGGCGCTTTCCCACGGTGGCGCCCGAGGACATCGCGCGCTGGAACGCACGCGAGCTGGCGGCCGGCATCCTCATCGGCGCCTGGTAGGCCACGCCGGCCGATCCGCGCACCCCATTTCAAAAAAAGGAGACATCCCATGAACGCTTTCCGCCGACCTCTCGCGGCCTGCATGGCGGCAGCCGCCGCATTCGCCACCATCGCGCCGGGCCACGCCGCCGACACCTGGCCGACCAAGCCTGTGCGGCTGGTGGTGGCCTTCCCGGCCGGTGCGCCCGGCGACATCGTCTCGCGGCTGATGCAGCCGGCCCTGCAGAAGGCGCTGGGCCAGCCCGTGGTGGTCGACAACAAGCCGGGCGCGGGCGGCAACATCGGCATGCAGGAGGTGGCGCGCGCCACCGACGGCCACACCGTGCTGGTCGGCCCCGACACCATGCTGACCATCAACCCGCACCTGTACCGCAAGCTCGCCATCCGCCCGATGGAAGACCTGGTGCCCGTGACCCAGCTGGCCGCGTTCAGCCAGGAGCTGGTGTGCTTTCCCGGCGCCGGCATCAAGACCCTGCCCGAGCTGCTGGCCGCGGCCAAAGCCAAGCCCATGAGCTACGCCTCGGGCGGCCCCGGCGTGCCCGGCCACATGGCGATGGAGATGCTGCTGGCCGACGCCGGCGTGCAGATGCAGCACGTGCCCTACCGCGGCCCGAGCCCGGCCATGCAGGACGTGATGGGCGGCATGGTGCCCTGCGGCTTCCTGGCCTCGCCGACGGTCGGCCCGATCATCCGTGACGGCAAGCTGGTGGCCATCGCCGTGTCCGGCAGCAAGCGCCTGGGCAGCCAGCCCACGGTGCCGACCGTGGCGCAAGCGGGCGTGAAGGGCTACGACGCCAGCTTCGCCGAGATGATGGCCATGCCGCGCGCCACGCCGCCGGCCGTGGTGGCGCGCCTGCAGGCCGAGGTGGCGAAGGCGCTGGCCGCGCCCGAGCTGCGCGAGCGGCTGGCCACCATGGACCTCGAGGTGGTGGCCAACACGCCCGAAGAAGCGGCGCGCCGCCTGCGCGCCGAGCACCAGCGCTGGGGCCAGGTGGCCGCGCGCGTGCAGCTGCAGCTGGACTGAGCGCGATGGCCTCCGTCGTCGTCACCATCGACACCGGCAGCAGCCGCCGCGCGGGCTGGACCGCCGCCGCGCTGGTGGCAGTGGCCGCCACGCTGCCCTTCTGGGGCGAGCCCAGCTGGATGCGCGAGTTCGTCGAGATCGCCTGCTACTTCATCTTCGCGATGATGTGGAACCTGCTGGCCGGCTACGGCGGCATGGTCAGCATCGGGCAGCAGGCCTTCTTCGGCTTCGGCGGCTACGTGATGCTGATGCTGGGCAACTTCGCGGGCGTGAATCCGTTCGTGGCGATTCCGCTCGGGGCGCTGGCCGCCGCGCTGATCGCGGTGCCGGTGTCCTTCGTGGCGTTCCGGCTGTCGGGCGGCTACTTCGCCATCGGCACCTGGGTGATCGCCGAGGTGTTCCGGCTCAGCTTCGCCAACGTGTCGGCGGTGGGCGGCGGCTCGGGCACCACGCTCACGGCGCTGCGCGGCATCGAGCGCGCCACGCGCGAGAGCGTCACCTACTGGATGGCGCTGGGCTGCGTGGTGGCGGCGGTGTCGCTGGTCTACCTGTTCTTGCGCAGCCGCTTCGGGCTGGCGCTGCTGGCGATCCGCGACAACGAGATGGCTGCCGAATCGCAGGGCATCCCGGTGGCGCGCATGAAGCTCGCGGTGTACGTGGTGGCGGCCTTCGGCGCCGGGCTGGCGGGCGCGCTGTACTTCGTGGGCAACCTGCGCATCAGCCCCGACGCGGCCTTCGCGCCGAACTGGACCGCCTTCGCGATCTTCATGGTCGTGATCGGCGGCATCGGCCGCATCGAGGGGCCGCTGGTGGGCGCGCTGGTGTTCTGGGCGCTGAACAAGTTCCTGAGCGACTACGGCACCTGGTACCTGCTCGGCCTCGGGCTGCTGGCCATCGTGGCCACGATCTTCTTCAAGCAGGGGCTGTGGGGCTGGGCGCAGCAGCGCTGGGCCTGGTCCCTGTTCCCGACGCAGCGGCGCCTGGCGGCGGCGCACGCGCCTTCTTCCCCCCTGGAGCCCGACGCCCATGCGCAACATCGATGAACACACCATCACCGCCGCCGTGCTCGAGCGCATGGCTGGGTGCGAGGACGCGCGCCTGAAGGACGTGCTGTCGGCGCTGGTGCGCCACCTGCACGACTTCGCGCGCGAGGTGCGGCTCACCGAGGCCGAGTGGGCCGCGGGCATCGACTTCCTCACCGCCACGGGCCAGAAGTGCGACGCGCAGCGCCAGGAGTTCATCCTGCTGTCGGACACCCTGGGCCTGTCGATGCTCACGGTGGCCATGAACCATGCCAAGAGCCCGCAGGCCACCGAGGCCACCGTGTTCGGCCCCTTCCACGTGGCCGGCGCGCCGCAGCTGCCGCTGGGCAGCGACATCGCGGCCGGCGCGGTGGGCGAGCCGCTGTTCGTGCAGGCCACCGTGCGCGGGCGCGACGGCGAGCCCGTGGCCGATGCGGTGGTCGACGTGTGGGAGGCCGATGCCGAAGGCTTCTACGACGTGCAGCGGCCCGGCGGCCCCATGCAGGGGCGGGCGGTGCTGCGCACCGACGCGCAAGGGCGGCTGTGGTTTCGCGGCGTGGCGCCGGTGGCCTATCCGATTCCCACCGACGGGCCCGTGGGCGCCATGCTGCGCGCGACCCGCCGCCATCCGTGGCGGCCCGCGCATGTGCACTTCATGGTGCAGGCGCCGGGCTACGAGACGCTGATCACGCACGTCTTCCGCGAGGGCGATCCGTACCTCGACAGCGACGCGGTGTTCGGCGTGCGCAGCTCGCTCATCGGCGACTTCGCCGCGCATGCCCCGGGCCGCGCGCCCGACGGCAGCGCGCAGGCCGGGCCGTTCCACACGCTGGACTTCGCGTTCGTGCTCGAGCCGGCCGCGGGGTGAGGAGGGGGCCCGCGAACCGTTTCGGCGTTTCGCCGCCTCTCTTGCAGGTGTCCCTCTTCAAGGAGCCCTGCATATGTGTCCCGTTTCCATCACCTGGCATCTGCTTCGCGGCGCGGGAGCGCTTGTGCTCATCGCGCTGGCGGCGCTGCAGTCGTCCGCCCATCCCTGGATCGCGCCGCCCGCCGTCATCGGCGCCTTGCTGCTGCTGCGCGGCTGCCCGATGTGCTGGCTCGTCGTGCTGCTCGAAAGGCTGTCCGCGCGCAAGGCGGCCCCTGCGTCCGAGGCCACTTCCCAGAGGGGTTGATGAGCGATCGGCCTTCGCGGAATGGAAGGCTGATCCGGGATTCCATCCGCCCGTGTCGAGGGGGTGACGCCCCATTAGTGTGAGTTTGTTTGCACACGATGACAAAAGAACAGGGCTACCTGTTTCCGTTGGTCAATATCGGCACTTTTCCCTATCGACTGTACATAAACGTTAATACATTCCACTCCATTGTGAGAGGCATGCGGGGAGCGATGAAAAGGGAAGCGATGGTGGACAGGGTGGAACAGAAAAACGGTCGTGTGGTGGTGCTGACGGACTCCGGCGAAGAGATCGACTGGCTGCGAGGCCGGTTGAAGGACGCCGGCTTCAGCCCCTTGTGTGTGGTCAACGAGGAAGACCTGCTGGAGGCCGCCTCGATGCCCGGCGTCGGGCTCTTCCTGCTGATGGGCGAGGCGATGGAGGGCGCGCTGCCGGAAATCCTGTTCGGCATCGGCGCCAGCCGTGCGGCCACGGCGCCGGTGGTCGTGCTGACCCGGTCGCGCGGCGTGCTGGAAACGCCCCGCGTGTCGGTGTTCGACGTCGACGATTTCCTGGTGAGCCCCTGGAACGCGGAAGAGGTCGTGGCGCGCGTGTCGACGCTGTGCGGCAGGAAATCGCTGCGCAGGAATGCGAAGCCGCACGGCCTGTACGGTTTCCAGCTCGTGCGCAGCCGCCTCGCGGTCGAGTACGCGAGCCGCGAAGCCATCATGACGCCGAGCGAATTCGAGATCGCCCGGGTGCTGGTGCGCCACCTCGACACGCCCGTGTCGCGGCAGCAACTGCCCCAGGGGCCCCGATGCAACGGGGAGCTGGGCGCCAGCCGGTCGCTCGATGCGCTGGTGTCGCGCGTGCGCAAGAAGCTGGCATCGATCGTGGCGGGCGAATTCCGCGTGCGCTCGCTCTACGGCGTGGGCTACACGCTGGAGCGCGCACACAACCGGCACGGCAAGTGAGTTTTCGCGGGCAGCGCCCGCGGCATCCGAAGGGGTGACGCAAGGTCACCTTGAAAAAAGACGCTCGCCCATTCGCCTCCGAATTGAGGCCGGGCGTCGGCAGACCAACGAATGAATTCCGGCGAAGTGAGCCGGCCGGGATTGGCTTGAATTGAATTCAGGCCAATGGCGCAGCCGTGCCTGTTTGAATGGAATTGGATTTTGAAAAATCCATCGAGCCGTATTTCACGCAGCCCGTGATTGAAACCATTGGGGGACAGGGCGCGCATGCAGTCCATGAAATTCGCGGTGCCTGATTACACAGCCTGTGAATTTGTAAATTTAGTTTCGAAGTGGCCCCAGGCGCTGGACCGAGGCCGCCCGAAGGGCCTCGTTTCTCCCTTGAAACAGTGGGGAATCGTGAGGCGGCGGGTTGATGTGAAAGTGAAATTATTCAAACGCACCAACAACTTGGAGGCGATGCGCTTGTGAAATTGATCACACTCAAATTGCAGGTTTATTCACAATCTAAGCAGACGTCCAGATTACATCTGTATTCACAGTTGTTAACTTTGGAGGGCCTCTCGTGACATTTTCACGGAACCCTCGGCCATTGCAAGTGGCGGATCTCGGACGTTCGATTGTTTTTGTAAACATTCAGAAAATAATATGAACGTGGTAAATGGCTCATGGAAGCGGCTCGAAAAGGGCGTGCTTGCGTGAGGCCGAGCGTGGGCATCGGAGGCGGTCGTCGCCGATGCCGGTGTGTCAGTGGTGTGCTGCAAGTGGCTGGGAAATGGCTTCGACGCCAATTCGCGAGGCCACAGGTCAAGTCGGTTTGATCTTCGTGTTGCCTCGGTCTGGCTTTGAAGTTGTTTTTTAGGAGTTGTCTATGTCTATCGGAAGTTCGTCTCAATTGAATTCATTCATGTCGCCGGTGGTCCGGCTGACCGTTCGCCTCGGCCTGGGGCTCGGCGTGGCCATGACCCTGGGGCTGGGCGGCATGGCCGCCGCGCAGGGCACGAAGGCCGCGCCCGCGCCCACCGAGGCCGCGCAGAAGAAGACCGTCGCGGTCGTGCTGACGCAGGCCAAGGTGGTCAAGGACGCGCAAGGCAAGGAGCAGCTGCTGGCGGCCGATTCGGTCAAGCCGGGCGACGTGCTCGAGTACACGGCCACCTACACCAACCACACGGGCAAGGCCGTCACCGGCCTGGTGGCCAACCTGCCGATCCCCGAAGGCCTGGAATACCTGCCCAAGACCGCCAAGCCCGGCGCGACGCTGGTCAAGGCCGCGACCAAGGACGGCGCCTTTGCCGCCGAGCCGCTGGCGCGCGTCGTCAACGGCAAGTCGGAGCCGGTTCCCTACAACGAGTACCGCTCGCTGCGCTGGACGCTGGGCCAGCTGCCCGCCAACGGCTCGGCCGCGGTGACCGCGCGCGCCAAGGTCGAAACGGTGGTGCCGCCCGCGCCGGTGGCCGCCGGTGCCGACGCGCAGAAGGTTGCGCGCAGCACGCCCTGAGCTTCCCGCGCTGACGACGACCGTCGGCGGTGCTGAGTCGCCCTGGCGGTCGGTTCTCTCTTTTCTTCAAAACCCCGCTGGTTTTTCCATTGCCGGTTTCCGTTCGCGGAAATCCCCGGCCGGGGTGAGTTCGTCCTTTTTTTGACCTTTTTTGACCCCAACCCCCGAGGAGAAACCCAAGTGATCCCTACCTTGTCTGCCCGTCGCACCGGCCCCGCGCCGCGCGCGCTCTGGGCGGGCGCAGCAGCCCTGACGCTGAGCTTCCTTTTTGGAAGTTCCGGCGCACTCGCTGCGGCTCCACCCGCCAACACCATCATCGGTAACCAGGCTTCGGCCACCTACCTGGACCCGAACGGCGCCAGCCAACTGGCCACCTCCAACCTCGTGCAGACGACGGTGCAGCAGGTCGGCTCGTTCAACCTGGACACCTACACCACCGTGACGACCAACGTGGTCAACACGAAGACCGGCGCCGCGGGCACGACCGTGTACGCGCCGCACGTGCTGACCAACACGGGTAACGGCTCCGACACCTTCACGTTCACCGTGACCGCGCCGGCCAGCCCGAACGGCTTCACCAAGGTCGAAGTGTTCGCCGATGCGAATGCCGACGGCGTGCCCGACAGCACGACCGCGCTGTGCTCGGTGGTTCCAGGCGCTGTCTGTAATGTCCCGGCCCAGACCGTGGCAGGCAACAACGGCACCTTCCCGTTCGTCGTCGCGTACTCGATCCCGAGCACCGCTTCGTCGGGCACGTTCACCTCGCCGGTGGCTGCGACCATCACGGCCACCGCAGGCACGCCGGCGCTGTACGCGCCTGCCAACCTGACGGCAGCCGACGTCGACAACGTGAACCTCACGGACAAGGCGGCCTTCAACGCCACCAAGAGCCTGAGCGTTCCGTCGGTCGCCTGGTCCGCCAACGGCGGCACCTGGCCCGCGGCTTCGACCAGCGGTCCGCGCTCGGTCGCCGGTTGCGCTGCCACCGTGGCGGGCGCGACCACGCCGGCCACAGGCTGCGTCTACACCACCTACACGTTGAAGTTCAACAACACGGGTGGTGCGGCTGGCCGGTTCGCCTTGACGGACACGCTGCCCGCCGGCTTCACGTACGTCCCCGGTTCCGCGGTCTGGAGCAACGCCCCTGGCGTCGCGCTCACGGATGCGGCAGCGGGCGACGCGGCCGGGATCGATTTCAGCGCCGCTGGAAACGACCTGACCGTTGTCGTGAACACGCTGCAGCCGAACGTCACGCAGACGGTGAGCTTCGTGGTGATGGTCAACGACACGGCGGCCATCGGCACGTCGACCACGACCAACACGGCCAAGTACAACCCTGTCGACGCACCGGGTGCGACCTCCACGACCCCTGGCACGACGGGTTCGCCGACCAACCCGGCGAGCTACAACGTCATCGGCACCTTCAGCATCATCCTGGGGTCGGCTGACGCCACCGCCAGCCCGACGGCCTCGAAGGACACCGGTGCGGGCAACCCCAACACGAGCGTGGCCGACACCACGACCGTCGCCAGTGCAGGGGCCGGCACCACGGTGAAGTTCAAGCAGACCGCGTTCAACACCGGCAATGCCACGGACGTCGTGAACCTCACGGTGGCTGCGGGCAGCACGTTCCCGGCCGGCACGACCTTCAAGTTCTTTGCCGCCGACGGCGTCACGCCGTTGATCGACAACAACAGCGACGGCGTGCCCGACACCGGTCCGATCGCGGCCAATGGCAGCGTTCAGTTCGTGCTGGCGGCCACGCTGCCGGCCTCGGCAGCGCCGGGCACGGGCGGCACGGCGATCGTCACCGGTACCTCGACGGGCGACAACACGAAGACGGAATCGACGCGCGACACGCTGACGAACGTGACGGGTGTGCTGGTCGACCTGACCAACACCACCGGCGGTAGCAACGACGCGCTCAAGGGTGACCTGGGCACCGGTCCGAGCGCACAGCCGACGACCGTGAACTCGACGCCTGCGGGCACGGGCACGATCTTCACGCTGTTCGTGAAGAACAACGACTCGACGGCCAACACCTACAGCCTGGCGGCCAGCCAGAGCAACAGCTTCCCGGGCAGCCTGCCTGCGGGCTGGACCGTCAAGTTCGTGGCGGCAGGTACGACCTGCACGGGCGCAGCGGTCACCACCTTGGCTGTCGCCGGCAACGCGCAAGCGCCGGTCGATGCCTGCGTGACGCCGCCTGCCTCGCAGACGCCGGTCACCGGGCAGGCGATCTACTTCCAGGTGCGTTCCACCATCGCGACCTCCACGGGCGTGGTGGCGATCGACACCAAGATGGACGCAGTGACCGTGACCACGGCCAACACCTTCGGCGCGACCCTCACGCCGAACAACAACGGCCAGGTCGCTCCCGGCGGCTCGGTGGTGTACGCCCACACGGTGACCATCACCGGCGCGCAAAGCTGCGGCACCAAGTACAACGTCACGGCCACGCTGCCCGCGGCCGACGTGACGGCGGGCTGGACCACGGCGCTGTACGTCGACGTGAACGGCGACGGCCAGATCGACGGCGGTGACACGCTGGTGACGAACGGCACGGTCACGCCGACCGCACCGGCCACCGGCACCGCGCTGGACAGCGGCAAGACCCAGAAGCTGCTCGTCAAGGTGTTCGCACCGGGCGGCGCCACGGCAGGCGCCACCGACACCGCCACGGTGACGGTGACCTTCCCTGACGTCGCAGCCTGCGGTTCGCCGACGGCCACCGACATCACCACGGTCATCACCGGCCAGATGCGCCTCGTGAAGACGCAGGCGCTGGACGTGAACTGCGATGGCACCGAGGTCCCGTCCTCGTCGGCCCCGCTGGTCGCCAAGCCGGGTGAGTGCCTCGTGTACCGCGTCGTCGCGACCAATGAAGGCTCCGCTCCGGTGACCAACATGTCGATCAACGACGCCGTGCCGGCCTACACCACCTTCACGGGTGCGACGCAGCCGCCGGTGCTCACGCGGTGCACGTCGACCGGTGTGACGCCCGCCTTCGTGGCAGCGAACTACACCTCGACCGCGACGACGGTGGCTTGCGGCAGCGCAGCCAACACCGTGGCACCTGGCGGCACCGCCACGCTGCTGTTCTCCGTGAAGGTCAACAACTGAGCTTCACCTGAGTGAAGCGGGGCCGACGAGCGCAAGCCCGTCGGCTCCCTCGCACAGGGCATGCGAAAGCCTGTGCGTTTTTCCTTTGCGCCTTCCCTCTCTTCCTCTGTCGAGGCGAGGGCGCAAACGAAAAAGTTCTTTCGTTTCTTCTGATCCCCACGCGGTGATCGATCAAGGGTTCGCGGCATGCTGTTCACTTTCAATCCCAGGAGCACACACCGGCCATCGTGGCGCGGATGGGCTGCCGCGCTCGCTGCTGGCGCGGCGCTGCTGCTGCTGGGTGGTGCCGTGCAGGAAGCGAACGCCGCGCCGGCCCCCGCCGGCATCGTGATCCGCAGCATCGCCACGGGCACCTACGTGCCCAACGGCCTGGCGCAGACCGAGACCATCTCGTCCAACGAAGTGATCGCCACGGTGCTGCCGGTGGAAGCGCTGGTGCTCACGCAGGACCAGTCGCTGTCGCGCCCGCCCGCGAGCATCGTCACGCTGAGCCACCTGCTCACCAACACCGGCAACGTCGCCTCCACCTACACGCTGGCGCTGGCCAACAACGCCGGCGGCTGCGCGGCCGACACGCTCGATCTCTCGGCGCTTCGCGTCGTGCGCGACAGCAACAACAACGGCGTGGTCGTTGCGGCCGATCCGGTGGTGCAACTCAACGCGGCGGGCGCCCTCGCGCTCAAGCCCGGCGAGACCGCCGCGCTGCTGGTGCAGGGCACGATCCCCACCGCCGCCACGGGCGTGGCCTGCGTGGGCCTGACTGCCACCACCGCGCTGCAAGGCCTCACCGCGATCAACCGCGACACCGTCACCGTCGGCAACGCCGCCGCGCTGCAGCTGGTCAAGTCGGCCAGCTACCCCGGCAACGTCATCCCTGGCCAGACGCGCATCGACTTCTCGGTCTCGGGCACCAACATCGGCGCGCAGGATGCGCAGCCGTCCAACGTCATCGCGCCCACCAACACGCCGCTGTTGGTCAACGGTGCCCCTTCCGCATTGGTCCTCGTGCGCGACCCCGTGCCCGCCGGCACCCAGTACGTGCCCGGCACCTTGCGCACCACCGCCGCCAACGCCGTCAAGCTGTACCGCCTGGCCAACGACCCGGCGTTCAGCTACCGCACCGCCGAAGACGCCTCGGCCGTCGAAGTGGCCATCGGCATCTCCACGCCCGTGGCGCGCAACGTGTCCATCGCGATGCAGTTCGCCGTCAAGGTCAACGCCGACCAGGTGGGCGAGATCCGCAACACCGCGCACAGCCAGTACAACGACGGCACCGGCCCGGCCACCGTGCCCTCGAACACCATCGTCATCAGCTCCAGCCAGGCGCGCATCGGCGTGGCCAAGGCCGCGTCCACCCCGCGCGTGAACCGCAGCGCCGACGGCAAGACCGACGGCACCGCCACCGTGCGCTTCAGCGTCAACGTGCGCAACTACGGCACGTCATGGCTGTACGGCGTGCAGGCCGCCGACGTGATGGAAGGCGCAGGCGCCACGCAGTTCGGCACCTACACGGCAGCCGCCGTGCCCGGCGCGAACCAGTACACCATCGTGCCCGGCTCGATCGTGATTGCGCCCGCACCCAGCGGCGGCACCGTCGCCGCCCCCAACCCCGCCTTCAAGGGCACCGCCGCCGCCTCGAACCTGCTGGCCGACGGCGCCGTGCTGCCCGTGGGCGCGCAACTGACGGTGCAGTTCGATGCCCGCATCAACTTCACCGGCCGCACCGGCACCTTGTTCAACACCGTCAAGGCTTCGGGTGCCCTCAATGCCGGCGGCCCCGCGGTGGCCCTGGACGACTCCGTCAACGGCGACAACCCCGACGCCGACGGCGACGGCAACCCCAACAACGACACCTCGCCCACGCCGGTGTCGACCCAGCTGCCCACGCTCACGCTGACCAAGCAGGCCTCCATGGCGCGGCGCGTGTCGCCCGGCGTCTACGAGCTGGACTACACCTTCAAGGTCACCAACACCGGCGCCGTCGCCGCGCCCAACGTGCGCGTGATCGACAACCTGAACTGCACCTTCGACATGGACAAGTCGAGCAGTCAGGTCGCCTCGTGGGAACTGCTGGGCCCGCCCAAGGCGGCCAACGGCAACCTCAACGCCGCCACCGGCTTCACCGGCCGCGCCACCTGCAACCGCACCACGCAGGACAGCGCCGACCCCTTCCAGCTGCCCACCGAAGTGGCGCTGAGCCTGACCGACGGCGCCCGTGCGCTGGCCCCGGGCCAGAGCGAGCAGATCCGCCTGAGCGTGCGCATCACCGAGAAGGCATCGGCCATCGGCGGGCGCGTGTCGCTCACCAACAAGGCCTGGGCCGCCGCCTTCGAGCAGAACACCGTCAACGTCACGCCCACCATGCTGCTGGCGGCCACCGCCACCTCGGTGCAGGCACTGCTGGTCGATCCGCAGGGCACGGTCTACAACGCACTGACCCGTCAACCTGTGGCCGGCGCGCTGGTCACCTACACGCGCCAGTCCTGCAGCAGCGGCACGGCCGGCCCCATCACCGCGGCCGAGATCTACGGTGCCGACTCGGGCACCTACACGCTCAACCCCAACGGCAGCGTCTCGATGACCACGGGCGCGGATGGCGCCTACCAGTTCTACCTGCAGACGCCGCCCGTGACGGGCCTGTGCACGTACGCGCTGTCCGTGACCCCACCGGCCGGCAGCGGCTACGTGTACCCCTCGCAGCTGATCCCCGTCACCGGCGGCTCGTTCACCAGCTGCGGCGCCGTCGTGCCCAGCGCCGTGCCCCCGAAGGACGCCGACCCGACCAGCTACTACTTCCAGGTGCAGGCCGGCGCCAAGCCCGATGGCACGCCGTGCGACGCCGTGCACAACCACATCCCGCTCGATCCGGGCAACATCCTGGGCCTGGTGCTGCGCAAGGACGGCAGCAAGCGCCAGGTCGAGTTCGGCGACTTCATCGACTACGCGCTCACCGTCACCAACAAGACCGGCTTCCCCGTCACCGGCGTCACCTTCAACGACACGCTGCCCCCGGGCTTCGCTTACGTGGCCAACAGCGTGCGCCTGAACGGGCAAGTGGTGCCCAACCCCGCCGGCGGCGCCGGCCCGGGATTGATCTTCAACTACCCCACGCTGGTGGTGGCCCCCGACCAGTCGGCCATGGTGCGCTACCGCGTGCGCATCGGCGTGGGCGCGCCCACCAACGGCGACGCCATCAACCGCGCGCGCGCCACCTCGGGCCCGATCCAGTCGAACCTGGCCAACTGGACCGTGCGTGTGACGGGCGGCGTGTTCTCCGACGACGCCTTCGCCTTCGGCAAGGTGTACCTGGACTGCAAGCGCGAGGGTCAACGCGACGGCAGGCAAGAGGGCGCCGACGAGATCGGCGTGCCCGGTGTGCGCCTGTACATGGAGGACGGCACCCACGTCGTCACCGACATCGAAGGCAAGTGGAGCCTGTACGGCCTCAAGCCCGTCACGCACGTGCTGCGCCTGGACCAGACCACGCTGCCGCTGGGCGCCAAGCTCGAAGTGCTCGACAACCGCAACTCGGGCACCCCCGAGAGCCGCTTCGTCGACCTGAAGAAGGGCGAGTTCCACAAGGCCAACTTCATCATCACGAACTGCGATGAGAAGAGTGTCATTGCCGACGTGGCCGCACGCCGCGCCGCCATTGCCGCGCGTCCCGACACCGAGGCCGAAGCGCAGGTGCGCCTGCGCCTGGACCCCGAAGGCAAGGTCGTGCCCGTGGGCGACGTGCGCGGCCTGCCGGCCACCGGCCAGGCCCTGGCCAGCGGCAGCACCGGCGCCGTGCAACCCACCTCGGCGCCGCTGATCGCGCTGCCCGTGGCGCCGGCCAACGCCAGCAGCTTCGTCGGCGGCGGTGGCGGCAGCATGGGCGGCACGCTGGGCGTGCAACCCGCGATCCCCACCGGCAGCCTGTTCTCGCCGCTGAACGGCGTGCCCACTTCGGGCCTGCCGTCGTCGACCACCAGCGGCTCGGCCACCGGCGTCGGCGCGCAGGCCATGCGCCCCATCGGCACCGGCGGCGCGATGCTCGAGCCGCGCGCCAACCCGCTGCTGCCCCAGGCAGTTCCGAGTCCCATCGAACTCGAGACCCTGCTGCCCCAGCTGGAGAACAACACGCTGGGCTTCATCGGCCTGAAGGACCGCGACACCGTCGCCGGCCAGTCGATCAACGTGCGCGTCAAGGGCACGGCCGGCACCAGCCTGCGCCTGAGCGTGAACGGCACCGCGCTGGAAGAACGCCGCGTCGGCAAGAAGACCCAGCTGGCCTCCAAGAACATTGCGGCCTGGGAATACATCGGCGTCGCCCTGCGGCCCGGCACCAACACCCTCAAGCTCGAGGCCGTGGACGGCTTCGGCAACGTGCGCGGCAGCGCCGACGAGATCACCGTGGTCGCTCCCGACAAGCTCGGCGCCATCGAGGTCGACCTGCCCGAGGTGGCGCGCGCCGACCTGCGCACGCCCGTCGTCGTCAAGGTGCGCCTGATCGACGCGGCCGGCGTGCCCGTGACCGCCCGCACGCAACTCACGCTGGAGACCGACCGCGGCCGCTGGCTGACCGAAGACCTGAACCCGACCGAACCCGGCACGCAGGTCTTCATGGACGGCGGCGCTGCCGAGTTCCAGCTGATGCCCCCGGGCGAGCCGGGCGATGCGCGCCTGCGCGTGAGCGCCGGCACCTTCGTCAAGGAAGTGCGCCTGGCGTTGCTGCCCGAGATGCGCCCCATGATCGGCGTGGGCATCGTCGAAGGCGTGCTCGACTTCACCAAGCGCGGCAAGCTGCCGATCGGCGCCATGCCCGCCGGCGCCGCCTTCGAAGCCGAGCTCTCGGGTCTGAAGGACGAAGGCACCCACAGCCGCGCCAGCGGTCGTGCCGCCTTCTTCTTCAAGGGCACCGTCAAGGGCGAGTACCTGCTCACGGCCGCCTACGACTCCGACAAGACGCGCAAGGACCGCCTGTTCCGCGACATCCGCCCCGACGAGTTCTATCCGATCTACGGCGACTCCGCGGTCAAGGGCTTCGACGCCCAGAGCACGCAAAAACTCTACGTGCGCATCGACAAGAACCGCTCCTACCTGCTGTACGGCGACTTCACCACCGCCAGCAGCACCGAGGTGCGCAACCTGAGCCAGAGCAACCGTTCGCTCACGGGCCTGAAGCACGTGTACGAGGACGAGAACGTGCGCGCCACCAGCTATGTCTCGCGCACCGCGCAGACGCAGCAGGTGGAAGAGTTCCGCGCGCTGGGCACCTCGGGCCCGTACTACCTGAGCGCCAGCAACGGCGAGTTCGTGGACAACAGCGAACAGATCGAGATCGTGGTGCGCGACCGCAACCAGCCCAACATCGTGCTGCAGCGCACGGCCGTGGCGCGCTTCGTGGATTACACGGTGGAGCCGCTCACGCGCCGCATCCTGTTCACGCACGCCATCGCCTCCATCGACGCGAACCTGAACCCGCAGTCGATCCGCGTCACCTACGAAGTGGACAGCGGTGGCCCCAAGTTCACCGTGGCCGGCACCGACGTGCAGGTGAAGGTCAGCGAGAGCCTGCAGCTGGGCGTGGTGGCTTCCACCGACCAGAACCCGCAGAACAAGCGCAACCTGCAGGCGCTCACGGGCGTGGCGCGCATCGGCCAGAACACCAGCGTGGCGGCCGAGCTGGTCAAGACCGACTCCGACGACAAGGGCAACGGCCACGGCGCGCGCGTGGAAGCGCGCTACCAGGACGAGAAGCTGGCCGTGGTGGCCCTGGCGGCCAAGACCAGCAAGGGCTTCGACAACCCCGGCGCGAGCTTCTCGGCCGGCCACACCGAAGCCTCGGCGCGCGCCGAGTACCGCGTCGACCCGACCCTGGCCGTGCGCGGCGAGGTGCTCTACAGCAAGGACGCGGCCCAGGTCGACGAGCGCAAGGGCGCCACGGTGAGCGTGCAGAAGAAGCTCAGCGACAAGACCGTCGCCGAGGTGGGCCTGCGCCACGGCCAGAGCAACAACGCGCTGGGCTCCAGCTCGGGCTTCGACTACGGCCAGATCTCCACCTACAACGGCCAGATGGGCAGCAGCATCGGCGCCAACAGCGTGACCACGCTGGGCGCGGCCGCCGCCGCCGCCGGCGTGGACACGCAGAGCCAGACGACCGTGCGCGGGCGCCTGTCGACCGAGGTGCCCGGCGTGGCCGGCGCGCAGGTGTTCGTGGAAGGCGAGCGGGACCTCAAGGACGGCAAGCGCCACGTGCTGGCCGTGGGCGGCAACTACGCCATCACCGACAAGACGCGCGTGTACGGCCGCTACGAGCTGATCTCCACGCTCAACGGCCCCTACGAGCTGGACAGCACGCAGCGCAACAACACGGGCATCGTCGGCATCGAGAGCAACTACATGGAAGGCGGTCGCGTGTACAACGAGTACCGCATCGCCGACGGCGCCGAAGGGCGCGGCGTGCAGGCGGCCATTGGGGTGCGCAACACCTTCAAGGTCAACGAGCAGATCCGCGTGACCGGGGGCATCGAGCACACGCGCGACATGAGCGGCTACAGCAACAGCAAGAACACCGGCACGGGTTATGCCGGTGGGCTGGGCGAATCGACCGCCATCACCAGCGGCATCGAATACATCACCGACCGGATCAAGGCCAGCGGCGTGTATGAAGCGCGCCGCGGCGACGACGCGAACACGCGCCTGTTCAGTGCCGGCTTCGGCTTCAAGCTCGATCCGTCCTGGAGCCTGCTGGCGCGCAGCATCGTGAGCGACAGCGAAGGCCAGGGCGCCAACGCGGGCAACGAGCGCCACCTGCAGCGCCACCAGATCGGCATCGCCTACCGGCCGGTGGACGACGACACCTGGAACGCGCTGGCGCGCTATGAGCGCCGCTCCGAGCGCGTGGTGGGCGCGGGCAATGCGGCCGGCGCGCTGCAGGGCAGCAGCGTCTTTGGCGCCGACAACGGCGCCAGCCTGCCGGGCAAGACCAGCGCGGACATCGTCTCGGCGCACGTCAACTACAACCCCGAGCCGGGCAAGGCGGTGATGGCGCGCTACGCCTTCAAGCTCAGCCGCGCCGACGACGGCACGCTGGCCAGCAAGTACTGGGCGCACCTGGTGCAGGCGCGCTACACGCAGGACATCAACCAGGACTGGGACTTCGGCGTGCAGGCCGGCCTGCTGTACGGCAAGGGCGGCGCGCTGCAGAAGACCTTCGGCGTCGAGGTGGGCTACCAGGTGCAGAAGAACATGTGGGTGTCGGCGGGCTACAACTTCGTGGGCCTGAACGACCGCGACCTGACGGCCAACGAGTACACGAGCAAGGGCGCCTATGTGCGGCTGCGCTTCAAGTTCGACGAGACGCATCTGGGCTTCGCTTCGACGGGGGAGACGAACGTGGCCAAGGCACAGAAAGCGGAGAAGGCCGAGAAGCTGGCTGCGGATGCGCCCGAAGTGGCGCCGCTGCCGATGCGCACGGTGCTGCAGGCCGAGGCGCTGTTCGAGCCCGCCAAGTCCTTCATCAAGCCGCAGGCGCACGACACGCTGAACACGCTGGCCGCGCAGATCAAGGCGACCGAGGCGCAGGTGGTGATCCACATCAGCCACTCGGACGCGCAGCAGGGCAGCGCCGACGAGCGCATGCAGCTGGTCGCGCAGCGGACCAACGCCGTGCGCAGCTACCTGATCGGGCGCGGCGTCGACGTGCTGCGCCTGCGCACCGACACCAAAGAAGACACGCAGCCTGTCGCAGGCGATGACAGCAGCGCCAAGAGCCGCTGGGTCGTGATCGCCGCGGCCGCGCAAGAAACCCGCTGAATGAGACCATGATGCAAAGCAGAACGAGAAACGAAGCGGGCGGGATGGCGCGGCTCGGCGGGGTGTTGAAGGGCGTGCTTGCCGCGATGGCCTTGTGGCTCATTGCCATGCCGGGTGCGCAGGCTGCGACCGCTGCGTGCACGCCGCAGTCGGGCTACAACAGCTGCGTGACCTTCACCCATTCGGGCTCGGCGCAGACCTTCACGGTGCCTGCGGGCGTGTCGTCGGTGCGCGTCACGATGTGGGGCGCCGGCGGCGGCGGCTCCACGGCGGCCGGTGGCAACTCGGCCAACGGGGGCGCCGGCGGCTTCGCCGATGGCACCGTGTCGGTCACGCCCGGCACCGCCATGGCGGTGACGGTGGGGCAGGGCGGGCAGAACGGGGGCACCGGCGCGACCTACGGCCGCGGCGGCGGCGGCGGCAATGGCGCGAACGCGGGCGTTGCCGGTTCGTCGGGCGGCGGCATGAGTGCGCTGTGGAACGGCGGCACGGAGTTTTCGGCGGCTGCCGCGCGGCTGATTGCAGGCGGTGGCGGCGGCAGCGCCTTCTGGACCGACGTCGGCAGCCCGGTGCCGGGCGGCGGCGGTGGCACCAACGGCGGCTCGTCCACCGGAACGGGCGGGCGGGGCGGTACCCAGGCCGCCGGCGGTGCTCGCGGCACCCCCAGTGCGGGGACCGTCGCGGCCACCTGTCCGGCTGGCACTGACGGCAGCGCCTTGCAGGGCGGCACCGGGTGCTCGGCGGTCGGTGGCACCCCCCTCCAGTACGAGGGCGGCGGTGGCGGCGGCGGCGGCTGGTTCGGCGGCGGCGGCGGCATGGCCCAGTGCAGCAACACGCCCAACCCCGTCTCGGTCGGCTGTTCCTACAACGGACCGGGCGGCGGCGGCTCGGGCTTCATCGGCACGGGCGTGACCGGCGGCGTGATCACCGCGGGGGCCGACGGCAGCTACTCGGCGGCTTCCAATCCGGCCAACCAGGGCAACACGCTCTACCAGGGCGGCGTCGGCGTGGGCGGCGCGCGCGCTTCGCTGACCGGCTCCACCGGCGGCAACGGCCTCGTGGTGATCCAGTTCAACGTGGTCAGGCTGCAGCTCGCCAAGGCCTGGTCGGCCGGCAGCAACACCGGCGACGTGGCGAGCATTGGCGCCTCCACGGGCGGGACCAACTTCTTCGGCGCCAGCAACACCTCGGCCTTCACCTCGACGGCGTCCACTGCCGCCTCCAGCTCCGTCGTGGGCGTGAACATCGGCAACGTCATCACGCTGCCCGCCGAAACACTGACCGCCGGCACGCTGGCGAACTACAACACCGTGCTGTCGTGCACCGTGAACAGCGGCACGATGGCCAGCACGTTGAGCGGCACCAACGGGCAGGTATCGAACACGCTGACGATCGCCCTCGGCGACATCGGCAAGGACATCGTCTGTACCTACACCAACACGCGCAAGACCGCGACCCTGCAGCTGGCCAAGTCGTGGAACCCCATCAGCGTGACGGGCAACGTGGCAAACATCGGCGCGACCACGGGCGGCGCGGCCAACACCGCGGCGTTCTCGTCGACGGCGCCGACGGCCAACACCAGCGCGACCGTGACCGTCGCGGCCGGCAACACGATCACCTTCCCCGCGGAAACCATGAACGGCGGCGTGCTGCCGAACTACACGACCGTGCTGTCGTGTACCGCCGGTGGCGGCGCGACGGCCAACAGCCTGAGCGGCACCAACGGCCAGGCGACCAACACGCTGCAGATCGGCGCGGGCGACGCGGGCAAGGCCATCGTCTGTACCTACACCAACACGCCGAAGACCTCCACGCTGCAGCTGGTCAAGTCGTGGGGCGCCAACAGCCTCACGGGCAACGTGGCGAGCATTCCCGCCTCCACGGGCGGCACCAACAACACCACGGCCTTCACGGCCACGGCCCCCACGGGCGCGAACAGCGGCACCGCCGTGACCGTGGCCACGGGCAACACGATCACGCTGCCGGCCGAGACGATGTCGCCGGGCACGCTGGCGAACTACAACACGGTGCTGGCGTGTACGGCCGGCGGCGGTGCCACGGCCAACGCGCTGAGTGGCACCAACGGACAGAACAGCAACACGCTGCTGGTCGGCGCGGGCGACGCGGGCAAGGCCATCGTCTGTACCTACACCAACACGCCGAAGACGGCGACGCTGCAGATCGCCAAGGCCTGGGGCGCGAACAGCATCGCCGGCAACGTGGCGAGCCTGGGCGCGAGCACGGGCGGCGCGAACAACACCGCCGCCTTCACGGCGACGGCGCCGACGGGTGCCAACAGCGGCGCCGCCGTGACCGTGGTCGCCGGCAACACCATCACCTTCCCCGCGGAAACGATGCCGACGGGGACGCTGGCGAACTACAACACGGTGCTGGCCTGTACGGCCGGCGGCGGCGCCACGGCCAACGCGCTGAGCGGCACCAACGGGCAGATCACCAACACCTTGCTGATCGGCCCGGCCGATGCGGGCAAGGCGATCCTGTGTACCTACACCAACACGCCGAAGACGGCCACGCTGCAACTGACCAAGTCCTGGGGCGCCGGCGCCATCAGCGGCAACGTGGCGAGCATCGGCGCGAGCACGGGCGGCGCGAGCAACACCACGGCGTTCACGGCGACCGCGCCCACGGCGGGCAACAGCAGCACGGTGAACGTGGTGGCGGGCAACACCATCACGCTGCCGGCCGAGACGATGCCCACGGGTTCGCTCGCGAGCTACAACACGGTGCTGTCGTGTACGGCAGGGGGCGGCGCCACGGCCAACGCACTGAGTGGCACCAACGGGCAGAACAGCAACACGCTGCTGATCGGCGCGACCGACGCGGGCAAGGCCATCGTCTGTACCTACACCAACACCGGCAAGCCCGCGACCCTGACCCTCGCCAAGCGTTCGCTCGGCGGTGTGGCCGGCTTCGACTTCACGGGCACCAACGGCGTGGCCGCGCACACCATCACCACCACCGTGGCCGGCACGGCCGTCAACGGGCCGCTGCAGACGCTGACCGCGACGGGCACGGCGACCACCTTCACCGAAACCTACACGCCGGCCACGGGCGTGCCCGACTATGTGATCACCGACGTCAGCTGCACGGGCATGGGCAGCGGCGGCACGGTGACGCGCGGGACCGCGCAGAACACGAACCAGTTCACGCTGAATGCCGCGGCGACGGTGGCGGGCTCGAACATCGTCTGTACCGTCACCAACGCCAAGGCGCCGACGGTGCAGCTGCGCAAGAAGTGGGTCAACGCGCTGGTCAACGACGCCTTCACGCTGACCGCCTCGGGCACGGTGCACCCGAACCACAACATCGGCTACGCCTTCAACCTGCAGGCCACGGCCAACACGCCCAACGAGACCGACACCGGCGGCGCGCAGCGCGTGGCGGTGGGCGACACCGTGACGCTGTCGGAGACGCCGTTCGGCACCAACGCCGGCTCGTACACCGCCAGCGCCTGGAGCTGCACCGGCGGCGGCTCGCTCAGCGGCAACCTGCTGACCCTGGGCAACGCCGATGCGGGCCTGCCGATCATTTGCGAGATCACCAACACCGCGAAGACGGCGACCGTCACGCTGGCCAAGACCTGGTCGGGCGCGATCGTCAATGACGCCGTGAGCGTCACCGGCACGGGCCTCACGGCGCTGGGCTCGGTGGCCAACACGGCCGCCGAGACCGACACCGGCGCTGCGCAGGCCGTGCCCGTGGGCAGCGTCATCACGCTGGCCGAGAGCTTCACCACCGGCAGCGCCGCCAACTACACCAGCGCGCTGAGCTGCACCGGCACCAGCGGCCTGTCGGGCAACACGCTGACGGTGGGCGCGGCCGACACGGCCATCGTCTGTACCTACGCCAACACGCGCAAGACGGCGGCGGTGACCTTGTCCAAGAGCTGGAGCGGCGCCATCGCCGGCGACAAGGTCAACCTGACGGTCAGCGGCAGCGCCGCCGAGGTGACGGGCGCGACCGCCGGCACGTCCACCGCGCCGGCCACCACCACCAACGCCACGGCCACCGCGGCCAGCGGCGCCACCGTGACGCTGGCCGAAGCCTTCACCACCGGCAACGCAGCCAACTACACCACGACGCTGGCCTGTACCAAGGTGTCGGACGGCAGCACGGTGACGGTGAGCGGCAGCGGCCTGAGCCGCACCTTCACCATGCCGTCGGACAGCGCGGTGAACTGCGCCTACACCAACACGCGCAGGACCGCGACGCTGCAACTGGCCAAGGCCTGGAGCGCCGGCAGCATCACGGGCAACGTGGCGAGCATCGGCGCGACCACGGGCGGCGCGAACAACACCGCCGCGTTCACGGCGACGGCGCCGACGGCGGGCACCAGCGGCACCGCGGTGTCGGTGGCTGCGGGCGACACGCTCGTGTTCCCGGCCGAGACGATGACCACGGGCACGCTGGCCAACTACACCACCGTGCTGTCGTGTACCGCCGATGCCGGCGCCACGGCGAACACGCTCAGCGGCACCAACGGCCAGGCCAGCAACACGCTGGTGGTCGGCGCGGGCGACGCGGGCAAGGCCATCGTCTGTACCTACACCAACACGCCGAAGACCGCCACGCTGCAGATCGCCAAGACCTGGGGCGCGAACAGCATCGCCGGCAACGTGGCGAGCATCGGCGCGAGCACGGGCGGGTCGAGCAACACCACGGCCTTCACCGCGACGGCGCCCACGGGCGCCAACAGCGGCACGGCCGTGACCGTGCAGGCCGGCAACACGATCACGCTGCCGGCCGAGACGATGGCGCCGGGCACGCTCGCCAACTACACCACGGTGCTGGCCTGTACGGCCGGCGGCGGCGCCACGGCCAACGCGCTCAGCGGCACCAACGGGCAGAACAGCAACACGCTGCTGGTCGGCGCGGGCGACGCCGGCAAGGCCATCGTCTGTACCTACACCAACACGCCCAAGACCGTCACCGTGCAGCTGCGCAAGGCCTGGAGCGCGGACAGCACGAACGGCGACGTGGCCAGCATCGGCGCCACCTCGGGCGGCAGCAGAAACACGTCGGCGTTCACCGCGACGGCACCCACCGCGGGCAACAGCGGCGCGGCGGTGTCGATGGTCGTCGGCGGCACGCTCACGCTGCCGGCCGAGACGATGACCACGGGCTCGCTCGCGAACTACAGCACGGTGCTCGCCTGTACCGCCGACGGGGGCGCCACCACCAACCCGCTGAGCGGCACCAACGGCCAGGCGAGCAACACGCTGGCGATTGCCGCGGCCGACGCCGGCAAGGCCATCGTCTGTACCTACACCAACGCGAAGAAGACGGTCACCCTGCAGGTGCGCAAGGCCTGGGGCGCGAACAGCGAGACGGGCAACGTCGCCAGCATCGGCGCGACCACGGGCGGGACCAACAACACGGCCCTGTTCACCGCGACCGCACCCACGGCCGGCAACAGCGGCGCGGCAGTGGTGGCGGCCGTGGGCAACACGATCACCCTCCCGGCGGAAACGATGCCCACCGGCACGCTGGCCAACTACACGACCGTGCTGTCGTGTACCGCCGACGGCGGCGCCACGGCCAACGCACTGAGCGGCACCAACGGCCAGGCCAGCAACACGCTGGTGATCGGCGCAGGCGACGCCGGCAAGGCCATCGTCTGTACCTACAGCAACAACCGCCTGCCGACGGTGCAGATCCGCAAGCAGGCGCTGGGCGGCACAGGCACCTTCGCGTTCAGCGGCACCAACGGCTTCGGCTCGGACAGCATCAACGTCTCGGTGTCGGGCTCGACGGTGGTGGGCACGATCAAGACGCTCACCACGGCCAACACGCAGACGGTGCTGACCGAAGTCGCGGCCTCGATGCCCGGCGGCTTCGCGTTCTCGGGCGCGACCTGCACGGGCCTGGCGGGCGGGGCGACGGCGGCCGTCGATCTGGTGGCGGGCACCGTCACGCTGCCCGCGGCCGGGCTGACGAACGGCACGGCGGTGGTCTGTACCTTCACCAACACGCTCGCGGCCATCGTGAGCGGCCGCGTGTTCCTGGACAACGGCGTGGGCAGCGGCACGGCCAACGACGGCATCGTCAACGGCGGCGAAGGCCCGCTGTCGGGCGTGAGCGTGCGTCTGACCAACTGCGGCGCCGCCGTGTACGCGAGCGCGCTCACGGACGCGTCGGGTGCCTACAGCCTGAGCGTGCCGGCCGGCACGGCCACGGGCTCGGCGATGTGCGTGGAAGAAACCAACCCCGGCACGCGCGTGTCCACGGGCGCCTCGGTGGGCAGCGTCGCGCTGCCCTCGGGCTCGGCCGTGGCCGCGGCCGGTGGCACCTACACCTACACGCGCACCGGCACGCCCGACCGCATCGCCTTCAGCTGGAACGGCACGGGCCACGCCAACCTGAACTTCGGCGACGTCGACAACAGCGCCTTCGCGACCGACGGCGCCAAGACCGGCCTGCCGGGCAGCACCGTGACCTACGCCCACACCTTCACGGCCGGCACGGCAGGGCAGGTGCGCTTCAGCGTGGCGAGCGAGACGGCCACGCCGGCCATCACCGGCTGGACGACGAAGGTCTTCGCCGACGTGGGTTGCACCGGCAGCCTGCAGCCCGGCGCGGCGCAGCTGTACCCGCCGAGCGCGGCGGCCACGCCCGTGGCCTTCGCGGGCAAGGTCTGCGTGATCGTGCAGGAGTTCATTCCCGCCACGGCGCCGCTGGGCTCGAACAACAAGGCGACGATCCGCGCCGACTTTACTTACACCAACGCGAGCCCGTCGCTCAGCGGCAGCTTCACGCTCGACGACCTCACGACCGTGTCGGGCGTGGCGCTGGAGCTGAAGAAGGAAGTGCGCAACATCACGCAAAGCGGCACCTTCGGCGTGAACAACCAGGCCAAGTCGGGCGAGACGCTGGAGTACCGCATCACCTACACGAACAACGGCGACGCGCCGATCCGCAGCATGGTCGTGAACGACATGACGCCGGGCTACACCACCTTCGTGAGCGCAACCACCGGCACCACGCCGGCGTCACTCACGGGCTGCGTCAAAACCACGCCGGCGAACGCGCCGCCGGCGGGCGCGGTGGCCTGTACCACCGTTCAACCCGCCGGGGGCACGGGCGCGATCGACTGGCGCTTCACGGGCACGGTCGAGCCGGGCGGCACGGGCTTCGTGCTGTTCCAGGTGAAGGTCGACTAAGGACCTGGCAGGGCTTTCAGGCCCGGCGCTTGAACAGTGCGGACGCGCCGCTGGCCCGCGCCACGTCGTCCGCCGCGGCCAGCAGCTGCGGGCCCAGCGCGAGCATGCGTTCTTCCGTGAGCCGCACCAGCGGCCCCGCGATGGTGATGACGCCGATCACGCCGCCGTGCGCACCGCGCACCGGCGCGGCCATGGCGGTCATCGCGGGGGCGAACACCTCGTTGATCATCGAGAAGCCGCGCTTGCGCGTGGCGCGCAGGAACACGAGCAGCGCCTTCACGGTGGTCGGCGCTTTCGGGCCGAAGTCTTCCGGCTGGCCGAAGCCCTGTTTCGCGACGAGCTGCAGCGCCTGTTCGTCCGTCATGGTCGAGAGCCATGCGTGGCCCGCGGAGCTGCATGAGAGGTTCACCGACAGGCCCATGTCCGGGTCGTAGCGCAGCCCGCGCGTGGCGCCTTGCGCCTTCGCGACGAAGGTGAGCTCGTCGCCGTCGACCACCGCCAGCCGCACCAGCTCGCCCGACGCGACCGCGAGCCGGTCGAGCAGCGGCTGTGCCACATCGACGATGCCGCTGTTGCTCAAGAAGCTCAGGCCCAGCGACACCAGCTTGATGGTCAGCATGTAGTCGCCATGGCTCTGGTCCTGCCGCACATAGCCGTAGCGCACCAGTTCGCTCAGCAGGCGGTGGGTGGCGCTCAACGGCATTTCCAGCTCGGCAGAAAGCGCGGAAAGCGCTCGGCCCTCGGGGTGGCCGGAGAGGTGTTCGAGCACCTTGAAGCTGCGTTCGAGTATGGCTGTCATGAGACGACTCTAGCATTTTGCCAAGTGTTTTCACTAGTAGAAAGATTTTCCACTAAATCGATAAGATCGCGCCGCCAGGAGTCGGAGCGCGTGTGAAGCGCCCCGGCATGGACCGCTCAATCGCACGCTGGAGAACAACTTTGAGAACGCTTTACCGCTCGCTGGCCACCGCCGGCCTTGCCCTCGCCCTGGTCGTTCCTGCTGTTGCGCAAGCGCAGCAGGAGCGCGTGATCCGCTTCGGCCACCTGAACAACGCCGACCACCCCGTGAGCTTCGGCGTCAAGCGCTTCGCCGAGCTGCTCTCAGTCAAGAGCGGCGGCAAGATGAAGGTCCAGGAGTTCCCCGCCTCCCAGCTGGGCAACGAGATGCAGCAGCAGTCGGCCCTG
>Ga0105243_10000434_pt1 | contig 43829 bp, 51 predicted proteins | sample KBSM34metaG_FD_81525 | JGI IMG/M metagenome (GOLD analysis project Ga0105243, IMG submission 81525) | Miscanthus rhizosphere microbial communities from Kellogg Biological Station, Michigan, USA - KBS M3-4 metaG | ecosystem: Host-associated > Plants > Roots > Rhizosphere > Soil | place... | reverse complement strand
TCTTCCCCTACCTTAACCGACCTGACGTAGAGTTTGTACTGGAGTGTGTGTCATTCATTTTATTCTGCGGGGTCTTCCTGCATTGGGTCGCGCATTTCTAATCAGCTAAAATTCGCGTTTGATGGGTTAGGGCACAGCGTCTGAGCAGAATTCTCTCTTCTTCTTGAAGGTTCACATGGGAGAAAAGCAATGATCAGGTTCGTCGCTGTGGTTTTTGCCTTAGCCGTCGCAACATCTGCGTAGGCCGCCACGCCAGTCGCGCCACTACATCAGCCGGACAACATGATCACTCAAGTCCGTCATGCCTGCGGCACGGGTATGCACATGGTCAATGGTGTCTGCAGGACGACTGTCATGCGCCGCCAGGCCCGCAGGTGTCTCGTGTGGGGTGCAGGCCACGTTTGCCGTAAGTGGGGTTGAGTAACATCACAGCGGCGGGTCCAGTAAGGGCCCGCCGCGCAGCGCGACTAGCGTACATGATGCAGGTGTCCGCTATTGGCACGAAGCGGACACAAAAATTGTGATGGAGAATGTCTGTTTTTGAGGGCAAAGCAGACATTGATGATGCAGACCTCAATGTCTGCAAATGACCCGAAGCGGACAACGATGTTGAACATCAGCGAAATGCGCCGTAGGTTTAGCGTAAGACGGGCCGGCACTCCGGTGTTGGAGCGCCAAATGAAACGATCCCTCGCTTGGTCGTCGCTGATCGGTGCCGTGTTGTATGCGGTCAGCACCTGGCTCTCTGCCGACGGGGTTCTGGTGCTTGGCACTGCGCTGGCTGCTGAGCGTGCGTCACTTTCAGGTGACGAGCTCCGCAAAACAGTGAGCGGCAAGACCGTCTATCTTAAAATTTCCGGATTCGAGCTTCCCATCCGCTATTCCCCGGGTGGCAGCATGTCGGGCAGGATGGGTGCGGTGGCAGCAACTCTTGCACGCGGCAACGGCGCATCCGACCGCGGCAAATGGTGGGTCTCGGGCAGTCAACTCTGCCAGCAATGGACGAGCTGGATGGAGGGGAAGTCCTATTGCTACACGCTCACCCGCCGGGGCAATAGCGTGAGCTGGGTGCGCAATGACGGGCGCTCTGGCAGCGCGCGGATCGACTGAAGGCTTCACGTTGGATTGGCGCCATGAGCAAGCTGTCGCTAGCAGCTACCGAAGACAAGTTGGCACGACGCTATATCCTGAATACCTAGGCTTCGGCTTCCAACGCTCGACGGAAGGCGGCTGCTTCGCAAATCGACGCATCATGATCGCGTATCGCGTTGCCGAGATCAGATCGTCTCGCTCTTTGACGATGAGCCCGTCCTCGCGCCGGTAGTATCGGAACTCCTCCAGCCACTGTTCTTGCCCACGGAACACCTTCAAGCGACCCGTCTGCATGCGCTCAAGCATCTCGGTGATGCCCGCCTCGATGCCTATACCGCCAGCAGCATGAGTGGCGTGCTCGTCAAGCATCTTGAGGCCGTGCGTCTTGTATTGCTTCGCCAACTCGTTGCCCGATCCTTTGTCGTGCTGCAAGCCGTCATGTGGCCATGCACACGGTATCCAGTCGCCCCAAGGCTTGACGGCCGCGACGTGGATCGGAGGTGTTGCCTTCGCCTCGCAATAGGACGCCACGACGTAAAACACGTCGTTGTCCTTGTCCCAGGCGTTGCGCGTTGCAGCGAATGGATGCTCCCACCCGAAGTCGATGCCAATGATCTGGTGCCAGTGTTTTGGGATCGGGATCGGCTCACACAAGATCGCATCTTCTGCGATTGGAAACACGCGACCAGAGCCGAGGGAGGGGATACCCTTGGTGCGCGCTTCACGTTCATGCTCGGGGTAGCTATCGATGATCGCCTGACGCTGCTCCGGCGTGTAGTGCTCGGCGTCGTCGATCTCCATGCGTGTGATGTGCTTGGTCACGATCCCCCCTTTACTTCCGATAATTACGCTTACCGGTAGTGAAATTCCCTAGTTCAGCCCAGACGATCCCCTCGGTTGCATTCGTGCGCGTCAGTCCCTCGAAGTAGATGTCTTGCGGAGGTTCCTCATCGAACCAGATGAAATCTAGTGTCTCCGATTGCCACTTTGTCCGCCCCTGCTCATAAGCCTTAAAGCCGAGCACCGACTTCCCGCCCGACACATGATTGACGATTACATTGTCGAGAGCGTCTGGCACACCCTGCCGTCTTCCCCAGCCCACTAGATCGTCACCAGGGATCAAGCCCGTGCCCCACTGCGCCTCGTCCTTCGGCTCGCCGACTAAGAGGCGCTGCACGCCGTCCCGCGTTCCATCCCAGGTCTCCGACCCCGCCCAGGCTCTGACATGCCGATCCCAGCGCCTCCCAAACCACCAATCGGGGTAGCGACCTGTCAGATGGAATGCGGCCTCTGCAGCTCCGCTGTAGGTCTTGCCACATTGGTTCGCGGCCATAAGAAGTCGCTCGCGGTGTGTCGCGCCTGCTTCATGGAAATCCGCCTGCTTCCCGTAGGGGACGTAACGAAGAAGTTTAGTGCGGCTCAGACGCCGTTCGCTCTCCCCCTGCAATCGCGACAGCAGAGCCGGAAGCGATGAGGGACTGAACGGCGACGATGAGGTCTGACAGCTCTGCATCGGTCAACTCCCGCGCCTTCCGTCGAGGCTGCTGGCGCACCTGCGCAGATGGCACAGGATCGACGCTGAGCTGGGCGTCCGCTTCGTCTGTCATTACCAGGGCAGCAAGGTCCGCAAGCTGCGCCGGTCGTGGGACACCGCGAGGAGAGCAGCAGGGCTCGGCGAGGACGTGATCCCGCACGCGCTTCGTCACACAGCGGCGACGTGGCTCATGCAGCGGTGGTGCGACATGTGGGAGGCTGCAGGCTATCTTGGCATGACGGTTGAGACGCTCGAAGAGGTCTACGGTCATCACCACCCCGACCACCAGAAGGGCATCGAGAACGCCTTGAGCCGGTCACAAGCAGTCACAAGAAATGCGCGAACACAAATCGAACTCACGGGCACCAGACGCGACGGACGTCGTTGAAAATCAACAGGCGTGAGGGGTTCCGACTTCTTCGGGAGCAGGGGGTCGGGAGTTCGAATCTCCCCACTCCGACCAATCTCGCGAAATCTGGCTTAAGCGCCACCGGGGTCAACCCCTTGCGACAGGACATATTTTGCGCAAAAAGCGATGGGAGAGTTAACGCTGCTAAAAGGCGGCACTGCAACTGCCCGCGCGCTCCGTTAGAATAAGGCTAAAGTTCCCGGGAAGGCCATCAAGTAAGCCAAGACCATGTCGGCGGAGCTTGCCTTCAATCGCAGTGTTGACGTCGATTATGGCGTGTCCCAGGAGGTTGCGCCTGGCATCCGCCGCATCGTGGCCAACAATCCCGGCCCTTACACCTTCCTCGGCACCAATACTTACATTGTCGGCAACGGACAGGTGGCCGTCATCGATCCGGGACCGGCCGACGAGCGTCATCTGAAGGCGATTGCTGCCGCGACCAAGGGCGAGCGTCTCGTCCACATTCTCATTACCCACAGCCATCACGATCATTGCGACGGTGCTCGCCCTTTGCAGGCGCTTCTCGGCGGAGAGATCAGTGCCTTCGGGCCGACCGGCACGCCACGCGGCGCAGGCGCGCCAGGTCTCGGCGACAGCTTCGTGGATCCGGCCTTCGTGCCAGACCGCAGACTTGGCGATGGCGATACCATCAAGGCCAAAGGCTTCGTCCTCGATGTGCTGCACATGCCGGGACATTCGCTGGACCATCTCTGTTTTGCCCTGGTCGGCAAACGACTGATGTTCACCGGCGATCACGTCATGGGATGGAACACGACCGTGATCGCGCCGCCAGAGGGCAACATGGCGAAATTCCTCGCCTCGCTCGAAAGGCTGATGCAGCGCCACGACAAGATGTTTCTGCCCGGCCACGGCGGCCGCATCCAGACGCCGCAGCGCGTGGTCAAGGCCTATATCATGCACCGGAAATGGCGGGAGCAGACGATCCTTGCCTGCCTTGAAGACGGCGTGAACACCATCCCCCGCATTGTTAGCAGGCTGTACGGCACCCTCGATGCCGAGCTGAAAGAGGCTGCCGCGCTCTCAGTGCTCGCTCATCTCGAGCATCTCATCAATCGGGAGCTGGTTTCGGCGGAAGGCCGTGCTGGCTTGTCTAGCGCTTTTTATCTGCGCCCTTCTTGAGGCGCTTCTTGCCGGCCGCCTTGGCATTGGCCGCATCGTCCTTTTCCTTCGGCTCGGCCTGCTCGAGTACCGTCTTCTCGCCCTTCTCGAGCGCCGCACTTACTTCGGCAAACAGCTTGCGAATGCGCGAGGCGTTCCGTCCGAGGTCGTGCAGGCCGTAGCGGGAGACCGAGCGGACGTCGATCTGCGCGTGCGCGTCGTCGCCCTTGATCTGCACCACCACGTCGTCGGTGAAGCCCATGATGAGGGTGCGGTCGGTCGCCTCGATGCGTCCGACGCCAGTCTCGCCTGGAGCCTCGCTGACCACGATGTTCCAGCCGAGGCGCTCGACCGCCTCGTGCACGAGGCTGAACACCTCCGGCGCCGAGCGCTCGAGCACCATCGGCTCGATATCGGGATAGGCTTCCGCCTGCTCCTCGATCGCGGTCTCGTCTGGGCCCTTGATGGAATTGGCGTCGGGGGGCCGCAGGCTCACCAATGTTTTGAACTCGAGCGGCTCGTCGGGCGAGGTTTCGATGTCGGTGAGCGGTGGGAGCTTGACAACATGCGAGAGGTAATAAAGCGGCACGGCGAGACCGACCACGGCAACGAAGATCGCGGCAAAGGCCTGCGCAGCGCCGGCCTGCCCTCCGAACCAGATGCGCACCAGCGAGAAAACGGCAATGGCGATGGCCGCGAGCAGGCCGACCACGGATACGGCAAGCAGGTTCATAGCCGCCGGCGTGCCCAGCGAGGCGAAGCGGTGCAACAGCACGGTCAGGATCATGAGCTGCACGAAGAACAGCGCAAAGCGGCGAGCCCAGGTCGCCTCATGGGCTTCTTTCACGGCGAAGCGCGCCGTCGAATAGCGTGCGGTCGAAAAGCTCACGTCTCGGCTTTCAGCCTTATGACTTAGCCCGGGAAACAGGGTGGCTATTTACTTATAGCTGTTATATCCAAGGCGTGGCAGGTTTGTGGTGCTTTCCCCCTGTCCCTACGGGTAGAGGCGCGTCTTGGTCCACGGTTTTCCCGGCGACGCCCGCCTGAAAAGGATCCGGTCATGCAGCCGGAAGGCCCCGCTCTTCCAGAACTCCATTTCGAGCGGCACCACGCGGTAGCCACGCCAATAGGCTGGGCGAGGCACCTCGCCTGTGCCGAATTGTTTGGTGAGACGCGCGACCTCCTCTTCGAGCGCGGCGCGACTCGCCAGCGGCCTCGACTGGGTCGAGGCGCAGGCGCCGATGCGGCTTTCGCGGTGCCTGGTCGCGAAATAGGCGTCAGCCTCCGCTGCGGTGGCGGACTGGACGAGCCCTCTGATGCGAATCTGCCATCCTAGGCTCTTCCAATAGAAGAGCAAAGCGGCCTTCGGATTTCCGGCGAGCTCCACACCCTTGGTGCTGTCGCAATTCGTGTAGAAAACGAAGCCGCGCTCATCGGCGCCTTTGAGAAGAATCATCCGAACGTTCGGCAGCCCATCGGCATCCACCGTCGCCACGGCCATGGCCTCTGGATCTGCCGGCTCGGACGCCTCGGCTTCAGCTAGCCACTCCTTGAAGAGCGCAAGCGGCTCCACTGCTTCGGTGAAGTTCTTGGCTTCAACGGTTCGTACTGTCGGCTGCTTGTCCATCGCGTTAACGCTCTGTTTAGATGGCGGCGTCCCGTCCCGGCACGCGCGTTTACGTTTTCCTCACCCTGTTAGGGCACCATCTCTCCCGTTGATAGACGTCGCGGGTTGGTAATGCGAGTCCCGCGCCGAGTTTGGGGGACGATTGGTTATGCGTACGTTCCGTTTGAAGGCTCCTATCATCGTTGGGGCGGGCGCTCTCCTGTTTTTAGTAATTGCGCCTGCCCCTCCCCCTCTCAAAGCCGACGACTGGACAGTGGTCGTCACGCGCGAGGCGTCCGAACCCACGCCTGAATTCGCCGAGCTTAAAACAAAGCTCGACGGCAGCGACCGGCAAGCCGCAGCGCAAGCCCTGCAATTCGCCATGAACGAGCTCGGCGACGGTGTAACCTTGGTGTGGCGCCGCCCGAAGCATGCATTGGAGGGCCGGGTCAAGCCAGTCTCCGCCTTCCGCGACGATCATGGCAGGCTGTGCCGACACCTCGTCTATTCGCTTTCACTTGGCGGCTACAGCCGCGAAATCGAGGGTGTCGCCTGCCGCGAGCTCGACGGCTCCTGGTCGCTCGCGGGCTGATCCACCCGGATATCCAGCCTTCTCGGCAAAAAACCTTCCCGACCCTCGCGGCCCCGCTCTATAAAGCCCGGGCATCACGGCAGAGATAGGTCGATGGCCGAGACCGGCAAATTGATGGCGGGAAAGCGCGGCGTCGTGTTCGGCGTCGCCAACAACCGCTCGATTGCGTGGGGCATCACCAAGGCCGTCACCGACCAGGGCGCGGAGGTGGCGCTTACCTATCAGGGCGAGGCTATAAGGAAGCGGGTCGAGCCGCTCGCCAAGGAGATCGGCTCGAAGCTCGTGCTTCCCTGCGACGTCACCGATGAGCCCTCGGTCGAGGGCGTGTTCGCCACGCTCGCTAAGGAATGGGGCTCTATCGATTTCCTTGTCCATGCCGTCGCCTTCTCCGACAAGGAGCAGCTCGACGGACGCTATGTCGACACCACGCAGGACAACTTCACCCAGACGCTGCTGGTCTCCTGCTACTCCTTCACCGCCTTCGCCAAGCGCGCCGAGAAGCTGATGCCGAATGGCGGATCGCTGCTCACGCTCACCTATTACGGCGCCGAGAAGGTGATGCCGCACTATAACGTGATGGGCGTCGCCAAAGCCGCGCTCGAGGCGAGCGTGCGCTATCTCGCGGCCGATCTCGGCAAGGGGAAGATCCGCGTCAACGCCATCTCCGCCGGGCCGATCAAGACGCTCGCAGCCTCCGGCATCGCCGACTTCCGCTATATCCTGAAATGGAACGAGTACAATTCGCCGTTGAGGCGCACCGTATCGATCGAGGATGTTGGGGCCGGTGCGCTTTACCTCTTGTCGGACCTCGGGCGCGGCGTCACCGGCGAGATCCTGCATATCGACGCCGGCTATCATGTGGTCGGCATGAAGAACGAGGACGCTCCCGACATCTCCGTGGTGAAGGAGTAACGTGGAATATTGCAACTGCGCCGCTTCGGCGCTTTGCTAAGCACACACGAAGCGGATACTCACCCACCATACCCCGCTCGTTTGGTCTCACCTCCACGCTGAGCAGATTGCGCTAACGGCTACTGCCGAAAAAATCGGCAGCGAGCAAAGGCGAGGGACGGCGCTTTCTGGGGCTCAAGTCATGACTAGTCTCTTCGAGACGACTGCGCGACCGCGGCCGAGCTTTGCAGAGCTCTTCACGCCAAAGCTCATGACCGTGTTGCGGGAAGGCTATGGCCCGAGACAGTTCCACGTGGACGCCATTGCCGGGTTGACGGTCGCCATTGTTGCCCTGCCCCTGTCTATGGCGATCGCGATCGCCTCTGGGGTGAGTCCCGAACGAGGTCTCTACACCGCAATCATCGGCGGCTTCCTGGTGTCCGCTCTCGGCGGCAGCCGGTTTCAGATCGGCGGCCCGGCCGGCGCCTTCATCGTTCTTGGTGCCGGCATCGTTGAGTGGCACGGCTATGACGGGCTGGCCCTCGCCACTCTGATGGCCGGGATCGTCATGATCGCCGTCGGTCTCATGCGACTCGGCACTTATGTGAAGTACATCCCTTTTCCTGTCACGGTTGGCTTCACCGCGGGTATCGCCGTCATCATTTTTGCCAGCCAGCTCAGGGAGTTGCTTGGACTCGCTGTGCCGAACGAACCGGCCGCGTTCCTGCCCAAGCTTGAGGCCTTGTGGCAGGCGCGAGGCAGCATCAATTTGCAGGCCGTCACCATCGGCGTTGCTACGGTTCTGATCATTCTTGGCTTGCGCAAGTGGAGGCCTGGCTGGCCAGCCTTCCTCATTGCGATCACCGCGGCCGCAGCACTTACCTGGGCTCTTGATTTCGACGTCGTGACAATCGCCTCCCGCTTCGGCGAACTGCCGCGAAGCCTGTCTCAGCCGGGCTTCCTCCATTCAGCTTGGCCAAGGCGCAGGCTGTCCTCCCGGACGCCGCAGCCATTGCACTTCTTGGCGCGATCGAATCGTTGCTCTCTGCCGTCGTCGCCGATGGCATGTCGGGCCGGAGGCACCGCTCGAATTGTGAGCTGGTGGCGCAAGGGACCGCCAATATCGGTTCGATCCTGTTCGGGGGTATTCCGGTCACCGGCACCATCGCGCGCACCGCCACCAACATACGATCCGGCGCTGTCGGGCCGATCTCCGGCATGCTTCACTCGTGTTTCTATTCTTATTCATGCTTGTCGCGGCGCCGCTTGCCGGCTTTCTGCCCCTGGCAGCACTTGGCGCGGTTCTGGCGGTCGTCGCCTGGAACATGGCTGAACGCGAAGATTTCATTTTGCTGCTCCGCAGCTCCCGCGGCGACCGGATCGTCTTGTTGACCACTTTCCTGTTGACCGTATTCGTAGACCTGACCACTGGAATCGCGGTCGGCGTGGTCCTAGGTGCCTTCGTCTTCCTTCACCGCATGGCTGAAAGCGTGGAGGTCCAGGGTCATGGCCAGCTCATCGTCGACGATGAGCCCGACGACTATTCCGATACACTGCCTATGATCCGGCTGCGTTCTCGGATCGCGACATCGTAGTCTACCGGATCAGCGGCGCTTTCTTCTTCGGAGCCACCGCCGCTGTGAGCGGTGCGCTCGAACGGATCGGACGCCCCCGCGTGTTCGTACTCGACTTTTCCGATGTGCCGATGGTGGACAGCACCGGCGCGAAGACCCCTGAAGCGCCTTGCTGAGAAGCTAGCGCTCACCGGGACGCTGATCTTTATCACTGGCGCTTCACTGAAGGTTCGGCGATCTCTGCTTCTGGCAGGACTCAGCAAACCGATAATCAGGTACGCCAAAACGGCTGATCAAGCTGTCCGATTCTCTCGCGTGCGTCTCGATCAAGCTGCTACCGCTTAGGTGCGCGCTTATCTCCCGGTGACAAGTTGGTTATCCCCGCGCGTCAAACCGCGCTTACATTCCGCATCACCTCGTCCACTTGAGCGTCATCGCGAGGCGTTCGTGAGGCGGGACGAGGTGCGGCGCCTGCGAGCTCGTGTACGCAACATAAGCGCTCGGGCGGTGCCGGAGCTCCCTCCGGACCCACTAGGAGGTCCCGCTAGGAGCTAGCTGACCGAGCTTAGGCGGAATTCGATCGGCCTTAAGCGGGCCCCTCGCGCGATCACGCGGCGAGGCGATGAATCGCGTTTCGGCGGCACGACAAACTCCATCCCTGCCCTTGATGAGGAGGGCAGCGAAGCGCGAGCATAGCGAGAGCTGAGCGGGTGGGGTGAGGGTCGCCCCCACCCCGATGACGCGAAGCGGCATCGGACCTCCCCACGAGGGGGAGCTATGAAGCAAGCAGCGGCCGGCCTAGCCGTTAATGACAAAGCGGCGGCGTAGGCGCATAAGACAGGCCATGTCGCACAACACGTTCGGCCATCTCTTCCGCATCACCACCTGGGGCGAAAGCCACGGGCCGGCGATCGGCTGCGTGGTCGATGGCTGCCCGCCAGGCATCCCGCTCACCGAGGCCGACATCCAGGTTTATCTAGACAAGCGAAAGCCAGGCCAGTCGCGCTACACAACTCAGCGCCAGGAGCCGGACAGGGTTGCCATCTTGTCAGGCGTGTTTTCCGATGAGAAGACGGGCGCGCAAGTCACCACAGGCACGCCAATTGCGCTTGAAATTCAAAACGTCGATGCGCGCTCCAAGGATTATGGCGACATCAAAGATAAGTTCCGGCCGGGCCACGCCGACTACACCTACTTTGTGAAATATGGCGTGCGCGATTGGCGTGGCTCTGGTCGCGCGTCAGCGCGCGAAACCGCGAACCGCGTGGCGGCAGGGGCCATCGCGCGGAAGGTAGTTCCCAACATGCGTGTACGCGGCGCACTGGTGCAGATCGGGCCGCACAAGATCGACCGCGCAAATTGGCGTTGGGACGAGGTCGACAATAATCCGTTCTTCTGCCCTGACCCCAAGGCGGTCGACGTCTGGGCCAAGTTCTTCGACGAGGTGCGCAAAGCAGGCTCGTCGACCGGCGCCGTGATCGAGGTCGTTGCCGACGGCGTGCCTCCAGGGCTCGGCGCGCCGGTCTACGGCAAGCTCGACCAGGACATCGCGAGCGGCCTCATGAGCATCAACGCGGTGAAGGGCGTGGAGATCGGCGCCGGCTTCGCCGCCGCAGCGATGTCGGGCGAAGAGAGCGCCGACGAGATGCGCAACCGGCCCGCGGGCTGGCCGGAGTTCAAGTCGAACAATGCTGGCGGGATCCTTGGCGGCATCTCGACGGGACAGCCGATCGTGGCGCGTTTCGCAGTGAAGCCCACCTCCTCGATCCTGACCCCGCGGGAGACCGTGGACAAGAAGGGCAAAAATACCGAGGTCTCGGTCAAAGGCCGCCATGACCCGTGCGTGGGCATCCGCGCGGTCCCGATCGGCGAAGCGATGCTCGCCATCGTGCTCGCCGACCATTACCTCCGCCACCGCGCCCAGACCGGCAAGGGCTAGTGCGGTTCGATCGCATCGTCATCTTGACCGGCGCTGGGCTTTCGGCCGAGAGCGGGCTTGGTACGTTCCGCGACAAAGGAGGGCTGTGGTCGCAATTTCCGCTCGAGGAGGTGGCAACGCCGGAAGGCTTCGCCCGCAACCCTGCGCGTGTGCATGACTTCTATAATCTGCGCCGGCGGCGGCATCACGACGCGCGGCCTAATGCTGCGCACGCGGCTCTGGCGAGGCTCGAGCGCGAGCATGCCGGCGATGCTCTGACCGTAACGCAGAATGTCGATGGGCTGCATGAGGCCGCGGGAACGCGCAATCTCATCCATATGCATGGCGAGCTCCCGCGAGCGCTTTGCGCGGCCTGCGGGACGAGCACGCCCACGAGCGAGGATCTCACTGTGGAGACTGCCTGCCGTGCTTGCGGCGAAGCCGCCATGCGGCCCGACGTGGTGTGGTTCGGCGAGAGGCCGCGGGAGATGGACCGCATCTACGAGGCGCTTCAGGTCTGCGATCTATTCATCTCGGTCGGCACTAGCGGCAGCGTCTATCCAGCTGCTGGTTTCGTGGCAGAGGCGAGACACGCAGGCGCGCACACGGTTGAGCTCAATCTTGAGCCGTCTGATGGCGCGACCCTGTTCGCCGAAGCGCTCTATGGCTCTGCGACCGAAGTCGTTCCGGCTTACGTGGAGCGCCTATTGCGCGGCGAGCAGACGAGGTAGGCGACCACCTCGATATGCGGCGAGAAGAGGAACTGATCCACGGGAACGACGCGCGTGATGCGATAGCCGCCATCTACCAGGATGCGGAGATCGCGCGCGAGCGTTCCGGGATTGCAGGAGACGGCGACGAGCTTCGGAACCTTGGAAGCGGCAAGCTCCTTGGCCTGAGCTGACGCCCCTGCCCGCGGCGGGTCGAATACGATGGCGTCATAGGCGGCGAGTGCCTTGGGCCTGAGCGGAGAGCGGAACAGGTCGCGGGCAAAAATCCGAACTGGCTTGAGCTTCGGCGTCCTGCGCGCGGCCTCGGCGAGAGCAGTAAGCGCTGCCTCATCGGCCTCGAAGGCATCAACTGCTGCGCTCCGCGCCAAGGCAAAGGTGAAGGTTCCAAGGCCAGCAAAAAGATCCGCCACACGTTTCGCAGCTCCTACTCCCTCACGCACAAGGCCGGTCATCACTGTTTCGGCCTCGCGCGAGGCTTGCAGGAATGTGCCGGGAGGAAGCTTCACCTTCACGCCCGAGAGATCGACCTCCAGAGCTGCCCTCGTGGTGATGCTTTCGCCACCCACTGTCAGGCGCGCGACGCCAAGCGCTGGAGCTTGCCTCACGAACGCGGCCAAGGCCGCCGGAGCGGAGCGAACGCCCTCGACGACGATATCGAGGCCGTTATCGGTTTCGGTGACGCTTACCTTGGCCTCACGCTTTTCTCCCACCAGTGGCGCGAGCGCCTTCCTGAGTTTTGGCAGGGCCGCCACGATGCGTGGGAAGAGAACCGGGCAAACCTCAACACCGATCAGCTCGTGCGAGCGGGAGAGGTTATAGCCAAGCGCGGGCCCCTTCGCGCCTCGGCCAAAGGTGAGACTTGCCCGCCGCCTGCTGCCGAGCGGAACGGGTCTGATCTCATCGACCTCGGCGTCGAGCCCGCGCGATCTCAGCGCGGCCACGACCTGGTCGTGCTTCCAACGGAGATATGCCCTCACCTCCATGTGCTGGAGCGCGCAGCCGCCGCACACGCCGAAATGCGGGCAGACCGGAGCGACGCGCTCGGCGCTCTGCTCAAGCACGTCGAGCAACGTCGCGTGGTCGCTCTCGGGATCGACGGCAACCCTCACCCGCTCGCCCGGCAGAGTGAACGGAACGAAGATCGGCCCGTCGGGACGTTCGGCCACCCCATCACCTTGGGCTCCGAGCCTAGTGATCTCGACCTCAAGCTCCATGGCGGGCGCCGACCAGGATTTCCTCATTGCCACTGCCTCCCTTAATCGGCGAAGGGGCCTCGCCAATAACTGTCCAGCCGGCTTTTTCTATAAAATCCAGCACCTTGACGACCGCTTCCTTACGTTTGGCGGGGTCGCGCACGATCCCGCCCTTGCCGACCGCGTCGCGCCCTGCCTCGAACTGGGGCTTGACGAGGGCGACGAGCCAGGCGCCCGGCGCGGCAAGACGGAAAGCAACGGGAAGTACCAAGGTCAGGCTGATGAAGCTCACATCGGCGACAATTGCCTGAACCGGCTCTGGGATCACCGAGGCATCGAGGCTCCTTGCGTCGGTTCCCTCCAGCGCCACCACGCCGGGGTCGAAACGGAGCGTCTTGTCGAGCTGATCGCGGCCGACATCAACGGCATAGACCTTGACCGCACCACGATCGAGCAAGACATCGGTAAAGCCGCCGGTCGATGCGCCGAGGTCGAGTGCCACCCTCCCCTCAGGCGAAAAGCCGAAGGCGTCGAGCGCCGCGGCAAGCTTGAGCCCACCGCGGGAGACGTAAGGAAAAGCGCCGGACTCCACGGCAAGCGCGGCGTCGGGTCTCACCAGGGCGCCAGGCTTCAGCACCGCCACGCCTTCGACGCTCACCGCGCCGCGCCGGACGAGGTCGGCCGCTCGGGAGCGCGTCGCTGCCAGTCCGCTATCCACCAATAATTGGTCGAGACGCGTTTTTTTGTAGATAGACACCAGAGCTTCTCATATGTTTGACCACGCGTTGGGGATTCTGGCGCGCGGTAAACGAGCCGGGAGCGGCCGGGCACCGCCCATGAATATACTGCGGAGCGCACCGCTCGGCGCGGCACGCGGAGGTTTCGTGAGCCAAGACCACTGTACGTCTTACCTCACCGACAAGTGTTCAGTTCAAAATCGTGACGTCACCGGCGGCAAGGCCGTCTACGCTCGGGCCGTGATCGAGCCCGGCGAGCTTATCGCCGTGTGGAGCGGACGCATCATCGGCGCCGACGAGCTGGACGGGCTCGAGCCCGAAATACGACGGCACACCGTGCAGGTCGAGGAGGGACTCTATCTTGCGTCGCTCACTCCCGACGAGCCGCCCGACTTCATCAATCACTCCTGCGAGCCGAACGCGGGGCTCGACGGGCAGGTGGCCATCGTCGCCATGCAGCGCATCCAGCCAGGCGAAGAGATCACCATCGACTATGCCATGTGCGACGGCTCGGCCTATGACGAGTTCGACTGCGAATGCGGCTCCGCAATCTGCCGCGGGCGCGTGTCGGGCGACGATTGGCGCAATCCCGCTCTGTGGGAGCGCTATGCCGGGCATTTCTCGCCCTATCTGCAACGCCGCATCGACGCCCTCAAGCAGCAGATGGGGCGCCGCTTCAGGCGCAAGCGCGGATTGGTCGCCGTCGTAGCCGAAGCTCCGGGAAATAGCGCATGAGCATGCCTGGCTACGCGGCGCCGGTCGTCCCGGCAAGCGCGTCATTTCCAAACCCATTCACAGCACAGGGAAACCGAGAGGCACAGAGATGCTGATTGTCAGCACTTATCTTGCGCCGAGCGCCATTGAAGGCATTGGGGTATTCGCCGGCGAGTTCATCGAGCGCGGACGCCTCATGTGGAGTCTAAACCCGAAATTCGACATCTTCGTCCATCCAAGCGAGCTCGACGTGCTTCCGCCGCACATGCAGGACTACCTCGCGCGCTATACCTATCCTCATTTGGAAATGCCGGGCGTGATAATCCTCGACAGCGACAATGGGCGGTTCATGAATCACAGCCTGAGGCCCAACACCGATTTCCGCATCTTCGATAAGGGCTATGCACTGGACGACATTCCCCAGGGGGAAGAGCTTACCTGCAACTATCATGAGTTCGATCCGGGTTTCGTGGGTTTCTTTACGACACCTGCCCAGGTGAAGATCGCGAATCGAAGACCCCGGGCCAATGGCCGGCTGCAAAAGCGCTAACCATCAAAATCTCGGATACCCGAACTCAACCCGTCACCAAAGCATTTAATTGGCGATGACGCGGATCCCGGTGCGCTCGCTCATTGCTGCGGCCCTTCTATTTATCGCCCTGCCGCAAGGCGCGGGGCACGCGCAGGAGAACCAGGTGTGGACCGAGAAATCGGACGAAGGCCGGGCTTCGCTCGCCTATGGGCCGTTCGATCCGGCCAAGACACCGCTCTTCCTCCTCACCTGCTTCAACAATATGGACGTCGCCGTGCTCGAGATTTTCGTCGTCATCGATGGGACGCGCCCAGGTCAGCCTCTGACTATCGAGCTCTCGGCAGGAAGCGCCAAGCTTCCCTTGAAGGGCGAGATCTCAGTTGACGATGCCACCAGCTCGATGTTCGCAGAAGCGAACGAGGTCAAGGTCAAGCCCGTGCTCGAAGTGCTGCGCGCGCCGGGGCCTCTCACCATCAATCTAGGATTGACCAATAAGACTCTGTCTGATCAGGGCCGTGCCGACGCTGTCGAAAAGTTCGACCAAGCCTGCGAGCTAGACTGATGTCTTAAGCGAGGCGGATAACGCCTGCCGCGTCGCGCTCCTTGCCAAGTGCGGTAAACACCGCAGCCACAATGCCCGCCGCATCAAGGCCTGCCTCGACATACATTGCTTTTGGCTTGTTCTGCTCGATGAACTTGTCGGGCAGCGTGAGCGTCCTAATTTTCAAGCCGCGGTCGAGGAGGCCCTCCCGCGCGAGAGCATGCAGCACGAGCGCGCCAAATCCTCCCGTCGATCCTTCTTCGATGGTGACGAGCACCTCGTGGTTCCGCGCAAGATTGCGCAGCAAATCCTTGTCTAACGGCTTGGCGAAGCGCGCGTCAGCAACAGTCGCCGGCAAGCCGAAGCCTGCGAGCTGGTCCGCAGCTTCGAGACAGTCGGCAAGCCTCGCACCGAAGGAGAACAAGGCCACGGCCGAGCCTTCGCGCAACACGCGGCCTTTGCCGATTTCCAACGGCGTGCCGCGCTTCGGCAATGCGATGCCTGTTCCCTCCCCACGCGGATAACGGAACGCCGATGGCCCATCGTCGATCGCCGCAGCAGTTGCCACCATGTGCACAAGCTCGGCTTCGTCGGCAGCCGCCATCACCACCATGCCGGGGAGGCAGGAGAGATACGCAACGTCGAACGAACCTGCGTGGGTTGGGCCATCGGCACCCACCAGTCCTGCCCGGTCGATGGCAAAGCGCACAGGCAAATGCTGGATGGCGATGTCGTGCACGACCTGGTCGTAAGCGCGCTGGAGAAAGGTCGAATAGATCGCGGCGAACGGCTTATACCCTTCCACCGCCAACCCTCCGGCGAAGGTCACCGCGTGTTGCTCGGCAATGCCGACATCGAAGCACCGCTCAGGGAAGACCTCCGCGAACTTGTCGAGACCAGTGCCCGACGGCATCGCCGCAGTGATTGCCACGATCTTTTCGTCCGCGCGCGCCTCCTCGATCAGAGCGTTTGCGAACATTTTAGTGTAGCTCGGCGGCGCGCCGGCCGCGGAGGCCTCTTGCGCTCCGGTCACGACATTGAAGCGCCCGACGCCGTGGAACTTGTCGGCCGAGATCTCGGCCGGTGGATAGCCCTTCCCTTTCTGGGTGACGACATGCACGAGGATCGGTCCGTTCTTCATGGCGCGCACGTTGCGCAGTACGGGCAGCAGATGATCGAAATTATGCCCGTTGATAGGGCCGACGTAATAGAAGCCAAGCTCCTCGAACAAAGTGCCGCCCGTCCAGAAGCCGCGGGTGAACTCCTCTGCGCGGGCGGCGCGTTTCTCCCAAGTCTTGGGCAGGATCTTCTGCGCGAGACGCTTGAGGAAGCGGCGGAAGCGCCGGTAGGTGCCGCCTGAGATGAGCTTCGCGAGATAAGCGCTCATCGCGCCAACCGGTGGGGCGATCGACATGTCGTTGTCGTTGAGGATCACGATCAGGCGCGAATCGATGGCACCGGCGTTGTTCATGGCCTCATAGGCCATACCAGCGCTCATGGCGCCGTCGCCGATCACCGCGATCACATTGTGCTCTTTGCCGGCAAGGTCGCGCGCGACCGCCATGCCGAGTCCTGCGGAGATCGATGTCGAGGAATGTCCGGCGCCAAACGTGTCGTACTCGCTCTCGGCGCGCTTGCAGAAGCCGGACAGGCCGCCAGCCTGACGCAGCGTACGAATGCGATCGCGCCGGCCAGTCAGGATCTTGTGAGGATAAGACTGATGGCCGACGTCCCAGAGCACCCTATCGTTCGGCGTATCGAACACATGGTGGAGCGCAATGGTAAGCTCGACCACGCCGAGGCCCGCGCCGAGATGACCTCCGGTCACCGAAACCGCATCAATGGTCTCCTGGCGCAGTTCCGCCGCGAGTTGCGGGAGCTCATGGTCCTTGAGCGAGCGCAAATCTTGCGGAGACTGGATGCGGTCAAGCAGCGGCATAGGATTTTCGGCGCTCATCTCACCTGGCTTCGAAATGCGGGGAATTATGCGACGGATCACCGCAAAGCACCTTTATCGGCCAGGGGCATAAGTTGCAACTCCCCATGAGCAAAGCCAAGGGTCGGAATCATGGCAAGAGAAACGATCATAGCAGAGCTGCCTATCCCGCCTAAGGGTCGCCTCTCCTTCCCGATGCTGATCCTACGGATGATCGTCAATCCGGTAGCAAGCTGGGGCGAGGATTTCTACGGACAGCCAGCCGTGCTCTATCGGTGGTTCGGGCTGCAAACTCTTTACGTCATGGATCCTGCGCTCATTCAGCGGATCCTCCTCGACGACGCCGAGAGTTATTCTAAACAGCCGCTTAACGACGACGTATTCGGCGAGGCGATCGGCGGCGGCCTACTCAACGCCGAGGAAGACGAATGGCGCTGGCAGCGCCGGCTCGCGGCACCTCTGTTCAGGGCCGAGGAGATGCTCAGCTACGTGCCGGCCTTCGTCTCGGTCTGCGCACCTCTGCTCAAACGCTGGAAGGAGTCCGGCGCGGGCGGGAGGCAGAGGATCGACCGGGACATGACCAGGACGACGTTGCAGGCCTTGCAGGATACAGTTCTTGGCGCGGGACTTGGCGACGACGATCGCCGCGCCATTCAGGAGGCGGGTGCCACCTTCCTGTTTTATTCAATGTGGAAGGTGGTTCTCACCTCGTTGCGGCTGCCGCCGACAATCCCGCATCCTGGAGCCCGGAAGATGGCTCGGGCCGGCAAGAGGCTGCGCGAGACCGCCGAGCAAGTTCTCGCCAAGCGGGATGGCGGAAGCGAGGACGGCGATCTCCTAGGCCGGCTCGTCACCGCGCGCGACCCTGCGACCGGCAGCGCCATGCCTGCGAGGCTCATCGTCGACAACGTCGTGACCTTCCTGATGGCGGGCCATGAAACGACGTCCCGGGCCTTGACCTGGACCCTTTACCTGCTTGCCCTGTTTCCGGAATGGCAGGAGCGCGTGCGCGAGGAAGTGCGCCGCGTGGCGGGCGGCGAAGAAACTGGCCGTGACGATATCGGCAAGCTCCAGCTACTGGATGCCGTGCTCGAGGAAGCCATGCGGCTCTATTCGCCGGTGCCCGTTTTGATGCGCAGAACGATCGCTCCCGTCGCACTTGACGGCATCAAGCTCGACAAAGGCGCAACCATCATCATTCCGATTTACGTGGTCCACCGCCATAAGCTCTTGTGGGAGGATCCGCTCAAATTCGATCCGTCGCGCTTCACGCCGCAAGCGAAGGCCGGCCGCCACCGCTGCGCCTATATGCCGTTCGGGGCCGGACCGCGCAATTGCATCGGCGCGACTTTTGCCATGCTCGAAGGAAAGGCCATCCTCGCAACGCTTCTCACACACGCCCGTTTCGAACTGCCCGACGGCGAAGCGCCGGTACCATTTGCCCGCATCACGCTTCGGCCCAAAAATGGGCTCACTCTCAAAGTAACGCCGCTTTAGCGATTCAGGTCTCTATCGCTGCTGGGTCGGAGTCTCCGACGGACAAGGCTTAAGCTCGACGCTCGCCTCGGCCGATGAACTTGCATCATCGGCATCGGTAGCCACGACCTTGACCTTGACCGTCCCGCCACCTGGATAGCTCATGGGAAAAGTCTGATCGCCCTGGATGAACTTAAGCTCCATGTTCTCAATGTGCTTGTCAGGATAGGCGATCTCGGCCTTAACCGTCACGGGCGGCACGCCGTCAGAGACATCCCACGACAACTGCAGTCCATGGGTGAAGCTCTGCACGCAGACCTGCTTCGCGCCGGCCGAGAGGGTCGTTTCCGGAGGCTTGGCCTTCCGACCCTCGCCTGCTTCCTCCCCCTCGTAAAAAGCGACGGCTTTGGTAGCCTCGTCAGCCTTCAGGGTGATCTTGCCGGAAGTTTCCGATCGCGGACCAACGGCCCAGCCCGTGAATTTCAGCTCCACGCCATTAACCTCGACTTCCTCGGGAGCTTCGAGCGTCAGTTCCATTCCCTTGGCCGGAGCAAGCTCGAATGGCGTTTCGCGCGCAAGCTTGCCCCCCTCGAAGGTCACAGGAATCTGGACGGTGGGATAAGGCGGAGCGCCATCCTCGAGCCGCTGTATGGCTTGCACGCTCAGTACCAAAGGAGGCTTCTCAACGGGACCTTTGGTCGAGGCTCGGTTAAGCTCGAAAACCCCACGACCGTAGGTTCCGGCGCGTACGATTCCGCTCTGGTCATGAGCCTGAAAGTTTTGTTGCACCTCGAGGTCTGTGACCGACACGTAGGGCACGCCCGGTGAGCGGCGCCAAGTCCAATCGCCCAGAATCGGCGGTATGTGAGCCAATGCAGCAACCGACGGATCGAAGACGAGCTCATCCACATGCCCGCGGTAGACGCCTTGGTCGGTGCCAACATAAATGGTGGTACCTTGCGTCGCCGGTACCGCCGGATCGACCGCCACGCTGAACAACTGCTCGACATCCACGTCCGGAGCGAAGCCTGCATCTATCGTCTTGCTCTGCCAAGTGCCGTTGGCGAGCCGGTCTAGCTCCTTAATGCGGCCCGGACTGGTCGGGCCCTTCAGCACCACGAAGATGCGCTCGTTGCGGAATAGGTCAGGCCCAATCGCATTGACGGGAGCAGCACCGCATTCGCAAAGCTTCGTCCATCCGACCTCAGGAGAGCCGCGCCAGACTTGGCCAGTATCGGTACCAAGGTAATAGACCGGTTGATGCTCCAACACGCGCCTGAGGAAAGCCATTGTCGTGGTCAGTCCGGTCTTTCCCCAGAATGGATCGACGGCCTCCCATGCGTCTGAAGTGTTCAATACGCTGGCGGCCGCTGAGTCGGCGATGGTAGTGCGGAAGACAAGCCCGTTTTACTGCAACCGGAGCAGATGCCCTTGACGATGCGGATCGCACTAAAGCTTCCGCGCATTGTTGTCGGACCAGATCGTTTCGATCTTGAAGTTGGTTAAGAACGGCGGAGGCGGCAGGCCCCGGCAGATCGATCCGCCAAAACCGGCGTTGCAATTGAGATAAAGCGTCAGGCCTTGTGCATCGATCGAGGACTGAAACCCGTCGCCTCCCATGATTGCAGATCGTCGGAGAAGCCTAGTTGCCTCACTGTGAGGATGTCTCCGTTGTGCCAATATCCGGCAACCGTGACGGACGGAAGAACGGGAGGCAAACCGATGGTGTCTGCCTGGCCAACCGCGAGCCCCTTGGTCAGAGGTTCCCAACTGACCATACCATTCGAATCGAAACTGCCCTTCGTGAAGCCGCCGTCGCTCGCCACAAACACGATCTGGATTTGCGAGGGGCTCGGGACAAAGCTGCCATAGGGGGCAAACTCGATGGCATGCAGATCGCCGTGCAAATCCAGATTTTTGCGGAATGGATTGAATCGCTGAGGCAACAGCCGAGGACTGTCCAGGAATTGCTCTCGACCGGCGGGCTTACGTGATAGTCGTTTCTTCCGCCCTTCGTTCCGCCATCGAACGAACGCCAGAAGGCGATCTGGCCGATATAGACCTCATCCGAATTGTATGGACCTACCGTGATGACGTTGTTGAAGCCGAGCTGCCCGTCGCTCGGAGGTGATGGCAGTTCGCTCCAGCTATCGCCGCCATCCTTGGTGACAAACAGCCGGCAAGTCCCATTGGCATCGAAGCCGGCGTAAACGAGCGGCAATGGCTGGGAAGCCGAGGCCCCTTCGCCCGCCGAAGGCGAGCGCTATTCGGCCAAAGCCGGAGGTGGGGAGACAGCCGCCGAGCGCTTTCCACTGGACCCCGGTAAGGTCTGTCGATTTGAATATATGCAAATTGAGGCTTTTGCGCGGAGTTTCATAGCCGTTCTCCTGTGGCCGCGGAGTTAGGCGAAACGAACTCGATCTGCCTTCTGATGATAGTTTGCGACGAAACAGACTCGCGCGCTAGTCCTGGACGTCGAGGGGCTCGGTGCCGGTGGGCTGGCCGTTCTGGTTGAGCGAGATCTTCTCGACGCGCGCTTCGGCCTTGCGCAGCAGCCCATCGCAATGGGCCTTCAGCGCTTCGCCCCGCTCATAGATGAGGATCGAGGCTTCGAGCTCGACATCGCCCTTCTCCAGGCGATCGACGATGCCTTCGAGCTCCTTCAGCGCCTGCTCGAAGCTCATGGTCTTGATGTCCGAATGGTCGGTCGGATTGGCCATGGTCTGCCTTAACCCCTTCCGGCTCCAGCAATCAAGAGGCTCCCATCAGAGGCGCGACATGGGCGGCGGTGGACGATGCCAGCGCCTCGAGATCGTAACCGCCCTCCAAGGTCGCAACGAGCTTCCCGCCGGTGTGTTTCGCGGCAACGTCGAGCAGCTTCTCAGTGATCCACACGAAATCGCCCTCGACCAGCCTGAGCTGAGCCAAAGGGTCCCGCACATGGGCATCGAAACCGGCAGAGACCAGGAGAAAGTCGGGGGCGAAATTGTGCAAGGCCGGCAAGATGCGAGACAGCATCGCTTCGCGGAAATTGTCGCCGTCATCGCCTGGATTGAGAGGTGCGTTGAAGATGTTGCCGACGCCCGTCTCACTCAATGCGCCGGTGCCGGGAAAGAGCGGCACCTGGTGGGTCGAGCCATAGAACAAATTTTTGTCGGACCAGAACGCTGCTTGCGTGCCATTGCCGTGATGCACGTCGAAATCGACGACGGCAACGCGCTCTGCGCCATGGGCTGCGCGGACATGGAGCGCCGCAACCGCCACGGTGTTGAACAGGCAGAAGCCCATGGCGCGTGACGGCTCGGCGTGATGGCCTGGAGGACGCACGGCGCAGAACGCGTTGTTGGCGCGACCGGCCATGACTTGGTCGACGGCGTAGATGGTGGCACCTGTCGAACGCAAGGCGGCGTCCCAACTACCCGGCGAGACGACTGTATCCGGGTCGAGCCAATTATGGTCGCGCTTGGGAATGGCAGCGCGGACTGACTCGACATAAGCGCGCGGATGAAGGCGCTCGATAACAGCAAGATCGGCGAGCGGGGCCTGTTCACGCGCGAGGTAATGGAAACGCTCCTGCTGGAGAGCCTGCTCTATGGCCCGCAACCGGTCGGCACGCTCGGGGTGTCCGAAGCCCGTGTCATGCTCAAGACAGGCGGGATGAGTAAGCAGGAGTGTGGTCATGAACGGTTCGACACCTGATCTACCGAGAATAAGCACGTCTCGCCGCAACTTGGCGAGTCTATGCTAGAGGACGGTTACCATGCCCGTCGTTCCCGCCACGCCAGAGACCGTCAGGGAAGCCGCGCGAGCGCTCCGCCGCGGCGACATTGTCGCCTTCCCGACCGAGACCGTTTACGGTCTCGGGGCGAACGCGCATGAGGGGCGCGCAGTGGCCAAGGTTTTCGCCGCCAAGGAGCGGCCGCGCTTCAATCCCCTGATCGTGCATATCCTGGGTATCCCGCAGGCAGACACTTATGCTGTTGTCAATGACACGGCGCGTAAGCTTTCCGAAGCATTCTGGCCGGGGCCGTTGTCGCTGGTCCTCAAGAAGCGTGGCGGCTGTAGGATCGCAGACCTCGTGAGTGCAGGGCTCGAAACGATCGCGCTCAGGGCGCCAGCCCATCCTGTGGCGCGCGCCCTGCTCGCTGAAGCGCAGGTTCCCATCGCTGCGCCGAGCGCCAATCGTTCGGGGCGGCTGAGCCCGACCACGGCAGTACATGTCGAGGCGGAGCTTGGCGATATTCCCGTCATGATTCTCGACGGGGGCCCATCCCCTTTGGGGCTTGAATCGACTGTTCTGAGTCTCGTGGGACCGGAGCCGATCCTGCTCAGGTTCGGTGCTCTGCCGCGCGAGGCGATCGAGACCGCGCTGGGCAAAAAGCTCTCTCTACCTGAACAAAACGTGCCAATCGCCTCCCCGGGCCAGCTAGCGATTCACTATGCGCCTGACACGAAGCTCAGGCTTGGCGCGACTACGGTAGGCTCCGACGAAGCTCTTCTCGCATTCGGACCCCGCACGCCTAAAGGCGCAATCGGCACAATCAATCTCAGCGCTAGCGGGGACCTTGCCGAGGCTGCCGCGCGGCTGTTCGGCGCGCTGCGTGAACTCGACCATTCCGGCGCTAGGACCATCGCGGTGATGCCGATCCCAAATCGCGGGCTTGGCGAAGCCATCAACGACCGCCTGCAGCGTGCCGCTTGCGGCGCGCCGGCAATCAGCACCAGCGCTCAATCGGAATGACGCGCGAGCAGACCCATAAGCCTCCTACTGAGGCAACTCTCGACGCCTTCGTGCGCATCGTGGGCGAGGACAATGCCATCCGCGACGCGCAGGCGATGGCGCCCTATCTCGTCGAATGGCGGGACCGTTATCATGGGAAGGCCGCACTCGTGCTCAAGCCCGGCGAGACCGAGGAGGTTGCGGCGATCCTCACATACGCCAACGCGACACGGACCGCCATCGTGCCGCAAGGCGGCAATACCGGCCTCGTCGGCGGGCAAATTCCGTTCGAGAGCGGTCACGAAGTCGTCGTCGCGCTCGAACGGCTCAACCGCGTACGCGACATCGACCTCGCCTCAAACACCATGACTGTCGAAGCAGGCCTCGTGCTCGCCCACGCGCAGCAGGTGGCGTCGAGCGCCGGCCGTCTATTCCCCTTGAGCCTGGCGTCGGAGGGAAGTTGCCAGATCGGCGGCGCGCTCGCCACCAACGCGGGAGGCACTTCGGTGCTTGCCTATGGCAACGCGCGCGAGCTCACGCTCGGAATCGAAGTTGTACTTGCGGATGGGCGCATCTGGGATGGGCTGAAATCGCTGCGGAAGGACAATTCGGGCTATGATCTAAAGGACCTGTTCATCGGTTCCGAGGGCACGCTCGGCATAATCACTGCTGCGGTACTGCGCCTCTTTCCCAAGCCTGCCGAGAAAGTGACGGCCATGGCTGGCTTGAGCGATCTTGAGATGGCGCCAGCGTTCTTTGCCCGCGTGCTGGAACGCGCCGGCTCTTGTCTGACAGGCTTCGAGATCATGCCACGCATCGGCGTCGAGTTCGTGCTCAAGCATGGCAGCGGCGTGCGCGACCCGTTCACCACCCCTTACAACTGGTACCTCCTGTTCGAACTATCGAGCCCGTTCGAAGGCGAGGGGTTGACACGGCTTGCCGAAAGGTTGCTCGAGGAAGGATTGAAGGCCGGTGAGATCGACGGCGCAATCATTGCTTCGTCATTATCGCAAACCCAAGAGCTGTGGCGCCTGCGCGAGCTAATGAGCGAGGTGCAAAAGCATGAAGGCGGCTCGATCAAGCACGACGTTGCCGTGCCGGTGGCGCATGTGCCGGAACTGATCGCACGCGCGAATCAGCTCGTAGAGCTGATGATTCCCGGCGCGAGGCCCGTGCCGTTCGGTCATCTCGGCGACGGAAACATTCATTACAACGTGAGCCAGCCACCGGCCATGGATCGCGCCATCTTCCTGAGCTATTGGGAGGCTCTTAATGCCGCCGTGCACGAAATCGTGCTCGATCTCGGCGGCACGATCAACGCGGAGCACGGCATCGGGCGCATGAAGCGCGATCTTCTGCCGCACGCCAAGCAGGCCCTCGAGCTCGAGCTGATGCGCGAAATCAAATCGGCGTTCGACCCGAACGGAATTTTGAATCCTGGGAAGTTGCTATGAGCGAGACGAATTTCGTCGCGGTCGATGAATACATCGCCGAGTTGCTCGTGGAGGACGATCCGGCGCTTAAGGCTGCGCTCGCGGCCAGCGAAGCCGCAGGACTGCCTCAGATCAATGTCGCGCCCAATCAAGGCAAGCTCTTGATGCTGCTCGCCCAAGCAATCGGCGCGCACAAGATTCTGGAAATCGGCACGCTCGGCGGCTACAGCACGATTTGGCTCGCGCGTGCTCTTCCTCCGGGCGGGGCCCTTGTAACGCTTGAGTCAAATCCGAGCTACGCCAAGGTGGCGTACGCCAATATCGCCCGCGCCGGGCTTTCGAGCGTCGTCGAGATTCGCGTTGGCCGCGCCAGCGATACTTTACCGAGTCTTGACGAGAAAGCTCCGTTCGATCTCATCTTCATTGATGCCGACAAGCCGAGCACGCCGAATTATTTCCAATGGGCGGTGCGGCATGCGCATCGCGGCTCCCTCATCCTCGTGGACAATGTCATCCGCGAAGGCGTGATCCTTGAAGGCTCGAGCGACGATCCGAATGTCCTGGGAATGCGCCGCTTCTTCGAGCTCGCCTCGACCGACCCGCGGGTGAGCGGCACGGCAATCCAAACGGTGGGCAGCAAGGGTCATGACGGCCTGGCCATCCTCCTCGTCACAGCCGATTCTTAAAGCAGCGAAGGCTGAAGCGGCTCCAGGATTCCCGGCTCGTCGCGCTTGGAGTCATTTATCTTCGGGTGAATCTCGATCGCCTCGAACAGATCGTCGGGAGCAGACCGCAATAACGCGGCAGCTTCTTCCGGCGCGGTGCCTTTGACGTCGAGCCATGCTGCGAAATGCTCAGGCGGCAGCATCACCGGCATGCGGTCATGCAACGGCGATACGGTTCGGTTTGAATCGCAGGTCAGGATTGCCACAGAGTCGATCTCGTCGCCCTTCCCGATCCGCCAGCGCTCGTAAATCCCGGCAAAGGCAATCAGATGCGGCTCACGCGGACGAAGCAGGAACGGGCGCCGCTTGCCCTTCTCGCCCGTCCATTCGTAGAAGCCGTCGGCCGGAACCAGGCAACGGCGCCAGCGCATGGCATTGCGAAACGATGCTTTCACGAGGACGTATTCCGACCGCGCATTGATCAGCGTCGGGAATTGCTTCGGATCCTTCACAAAAGAGGGCAGCAAGCCCCAACGCATGAGTCTGAAGCGGCGGGTCCCTTCCCGGTCGCGGGCGACCACGGCAATAGGCTGAGTGGGCGCGATGTTGTAGCGCGCGGGGAAATTCGGCGTGTCGGAATAGCCGAAATAGGCGCGCACGGCCTCGGGCGGCGAAGTCAGGTTATAGCGTGAGCACATCGCAAGCTAACTGGTAACGCTTTGGCAACCATAGTGGACCAACACTCTACTCCAGTCTTTGGCGGTCAAGGATGGGGCGATGTTTGCTCTCGAGAAGCGTGACATACGATCTAGCGAAATCTCCGAAGCGGCAAGCCGCGAGGAAATCGGGGCGACCTCCCGCTCTGCCATGGTCGGGCATTTCCGCTCCCACGTGCCGGGAACCGACATCAACGAATCGACGCTGATCGCAAGCGACTATCTCAATCACTTCCGCAAGCTCGTCACTTTGCTCGAAGCTGCTTCCTCTAGGCGGCAAGATTCCGCCAACGATCTGCTTTCCTGGCGTCCAATGAGTTACGAGGAGCATTTCTCGAAATCCGACTTCCGCGACAAGGCCCTTGCCATTGCAGCTTACCGAAAGGCGTCCACCAGCTTCCCCCTTGTTCGAGGAGGCGGTATCGCGCTTCCACGGCGAGGCGCTTGCTCCCCTCACCGAGATCTCAGCCGAGCTCAATGATCCAGATAAGAACTCGGGTGAGATGAACAAGACGTGCGCCAATTCCGCGCGGCGCCTGCGAGTCTTGATTGACGAAGCGAATACCATCGTCAACGGCGAATCGCCTCGCCGCGGCGTCGGCGCTCTTTTCGGCATCCGCTGATTGACTCGGCAAAGCGGGCTGGACCAAGCTTCACCCGCTTCCATGACCGAGCGCTCCTCCCGACAGGAAGACCGGACCGCGCTACGCGACGGCGCGAGCATCGTCGTCCTTAAGGACCGTTGCGTGCTGCTCGTGCGGCGAGCTCTCCCGCCCTATGCCGGACTGTGGAGCTTGCCAGGGGGAAAGACCGAGGCAAACGAGACCGCAAGAGACACGGTGCGCCGAGAGCTCAAAGAGGAGACCGGCATCGAAGTCGAGATCGAGGGCGTGGTCGACACCGTCAACATTGTACCCGGCGAAGGCGACGGAGCCGTCACCTACCGACTTACGGTGTTTTATGGGCATCCGACAGGCGGGAGCCTCAAGGCTGGTGGGGACGTCGAGGCTGCCGAATGGGTGCATCTCGACGATGTCGAGGAGCTTCCCATGACGCCCGGGACGGCCGATCTGATTTGGGTCGCGGCGCTTCGGCGCGGCTAGATTTCAACAAGAATTGGCGCTACCCAGGCGCCTATGGGACGGCCTTCCAGGCGCTTTTTGAGGGTTTGCCTCGGCATTCTTTGGCTTGCCGCGGCAAGCATGGCCTTTGCTCCCATTGCCGAGGCCCAATTCTTCAACTGGTTCAACCCAACACCCGCGCCTAAACCGCGGGTAAGGCCCAAGCCGCCCGGCGACGACTTGCCCCCTATCGTGCCGCGTCAGAGCACGGCGCCACCTCCTCCCGATGACCGCCCCTATGACGGCAAGCTGATGCGGCTCGCCGAGATCCTTGGCGCGATCCATTACCTCCGTGAGCTATGTGGGGCCCAGGAAGGCCAGCTCTGGCGCGATCAGATGAAGGAGATCCTGAAGAACGAGGGGACAACGGCCGTTCGCCGCGCGAAGCTCGTGAGCAGCTTTAATGACGGCTATCGCGGTTATCGCCGCACCTATCGTAGCTGCACGGGATCGGCCACTCTTGCCACGGCGCGGTTCAGCACTGAGGGAGCGTCGATCGCCGCTTCGCTTGCGCGAGGCTCGACCTTCGCGAGCAAGGGTTCCGACGACACGAAGCCGGCCGAGGCTTCGCCGGGAGGCAACAAGGAGGGCGGTGGCCCGCCTCTTGAACCGGGCAAGCAAGGCGCGACACCGGGAGCAAATGCTCCGGCAGGCGCGGTCGATAACAGCCACGGCGGGCCGGCGGCCGATGTAAATGGCGCCGCGGCAGCTCAACCTGCCCAAGGCACAGAAGCTCAAGCCACCGAGACTAATGGGCGACACCACAAGCGCCACAAGGCCGAGGCTGCCACGCCCCAACCGGCGGAAGCGCCGCAAGGCGGACCGGAGCCTGCCGACCAGGGGTTCTAGGCAGCCCTTTCAGCGCGAGATTAACCTTTAGTTCACTATGTCCTCCTTCCGGCCGGCCGAGGCATGTCATTGTGACAGTCTCAATAGCCTAAAGGGGGCCGTTAGACTTGCAGTCGGCAAAGCGAAACTTGCGCAGCTCGGCAAATACGCCCGAGAAGCACGCCGCGCTGAGGTATATCCTCGATGCGTGGGAAGAGGCGTTGCATGACGGCATAGAGCCCGAGATGCTCGCCAATGCCGCGCTGTTCGCCGCGCTTTCCGACCTCATCGCCGTCTATGGCGAGGATGCCGTGGCCAAGATGACGACCGGGCTCTCGCGCCGCATCCATCACGGCGAGTTCACGCTCAAGCGCACGCCGCAATAGCGGCCTCACTGGAAATAGCGCAGCAGTCCGTCAAGCAAGAGCACGAGGCCGAAGCCCATCAGCACCACGCCGGCGATGCGATTGATAAGCTTCAACCGGCTTTCGGTGAGCCTGTGCCTGATGGTGGCGATCAGCTCAGACAGGCCAAGCCACCACAAAAGACTTCCTCCCATCACCGAGACCACGAGCAGCAGCGCCTCGAGATAGGTGTTGAGGCCGCCGATCAGAGAGCCTAGCCCGCCGATCATCGCCGCCATGCCGAGAATGGCGCCTGGATTGGTAATGGCGAGAAAAAATGTCTGCGGGATAATACCGGTGTGCTCCAACAGGTGCGACTTTTGTCCCAGCGGGATGGTGAGCTGCGGCGATTTGAACAACAGGCCGAGGCCAAATACCATCAGGAGCAAACCGCCAACGAGTTGGATCGCGTTGGCATTGGCGACCATGACGTCTGAGATCGCCTTGATGCTGAAAGCGGCAATCGCCGCCAGCAGGCCGTCGGCAAGCACGGCGCCGATACCAGCGGCAAGCCCGCCCCAGAAGCCGCGCGCAACCGCCCTCTGAATGACGAGGACATTCACCGGCCCAATTGGTGCCGCCATCAGCACGCCGATGGCAACGCCGGCAAGCACGAGCTGGATGCCGGACAGCACGATATGCGCGCCGAGCTGCAAGGCGCGCCTATTCGCTCATGGCGGAAAAAGCGGAGAGAACGACATTGCGCGCGAGCACGCTGGCCGCCTGGGCTTGCGCTCGTTCGCCGATCTGCGAGATTGACCGAGCATTCATGGAGTGATGCATGAATCGAAAAAGCCTCGTCATGATTGCCCTCGGCGCATTGGTAGCCGGCGCTTTGGTCCTTGTCTACGCCATGAGCAACGCGCCGAACCGGCGTGAAGTGGCTTTCGCCGGAGCCGCGAGGAGCACTATCCCTGCCTCCGGCGGCAGTGTCGCGGAGACTGCTGCCACGCCGGCCGCTCCCCCAAGCGAAACGACCAAGGTGCTCTACGATTTCAATGCGCTGCCCAATCCTGTGAAGCGCATGCTGCAGCAGATCGCGGACGCCGCTCAGTCTGGCGATATCGAGAAGATGCGGCCGGTATTCGAGTCGAACGAACTCAAGCCGATGGTCACGACCGCCTATGTCGATGACCCGATTGCCTTCTGGAGGAAGGCATCGGCCGACGGCACAGGGCGCGACGTGCTCGCCGCCATGCTCAACGTGATAACTTCGGGTTTCGTGCGCAAAGGGCAAGGCAAGGAAGAGATCTTCGTGTGGCCCTATTTCGCCGAGACCGACCTCGCCAAGCTCACTCCGGCGCAGGAGGTCGAGCTTTACCGCATCCTCTCGCCTGAAGCCGCCCTCCAGATGAAGAAGGCTGGCAAATACAGCTATTACCGGCTCGGCATTTCGCCGACCGGCGTTTGGCAATACTTCATGCAGTAGCTTTCGGCAGGGCTTCGCTGAATCGGACCGGGTCGCCTCCCGCCTCGCCAAGCTCGCCTTCCCACATAGCGCGCCTTCCGCGCACAAAAGTGCCAATTGGCCAACCTCTCACCTTGCGCCCGGCAAACGGCGTCCAGCCGCATTTGCTGCCGATCCAGTCATTCTCGATGACGTGTTCGGCCTTGAGATCGACCACCGTCAAATCGGCATCGTAGCCGACCGCGATGCGTCCTTTGCCGGCGATGCCAAAGATGCGTTGCGGACCTGCGCTCGTAAGATCGACGAAGCGGGCAAGACTCAATTGTCCAGCGTTAACGTGATCGAGCATGATGGGCACGAGCGTCTGTACACCTGGCATGCCCGACGGCGTCGCGGGGTAGCTCTTAGCCTTTTCCTCCAACGTGTGCGGCGCATGATCGGAGCCGAGCACATCGACGACGCCTTGGGTGAGACCCCACCACAGACCCTCCTGATGCGCGGCGTTCCTGAGCGGAGGATTCATCTGCGCTTTAGTGCCAAGGGCTTGGTAGGCGGCGTTCGCTTCAAGCGTCAGGTGCTGCGGCGTAACCTCGACACTTGCGACGTCCTTGTGCCGCGCGAGCAGCGCCATTTCCTCCTTCGTCGAGACATGCAGCACATGAACGCGCTTTCCCGCCGCCGAGGCGAGCCGCACGAGCCGCTCCGTGGCTGTGAGTGCAGCTTCGGCGTCGCGCCAATCGCTATGGCTCGAGGAATCACCTTCGCGTTGATGAGAGGTCCGCGATTTGAGCCGGGCCTCGTCCTCTGCATGAAAGGATGCACGCCGCCTGGTATTGGCAAGAATACGCGCCAGTGTTTCCTCGTCGTCGACAAGAAGGTCGCCGGTAGAAGATCCCATGAACACCTTGATGCCGGCAGCGCCAGGCAGAAGCTCGAGCTCTGGCAGCTCATCGACATTGTCGCGCGTGGCGCCGACGAAGAAGGCGAAGTCGCAGAACATGCGGCCAGCGGCGCTGGCGACCTTGTCAGCCAGGGCTTGCGCATTCGTCGTGGCAGGCTTGGTGTTGGGCATCTCGAACACGGCGGCAACGCCGCCTAGAACCGCAGAGCGGCTGCCCGACTCCAAATCCTCTTTGTGGGTCAGCCCCGGCTCGCGGAAATGCACCTGAGTGTCGATGACGCCGGGCAGGACGTGAAGACCCGTCGCGTCGATCGTATCCCCCGCCCTGCCCTCGCTAAAGTCGCCGATCGCGGCGATGCGCCCGCCCCTTACGCCAATATCGGCGAGACCCTCGCCGGCATGGTTGACGATGGTCCCGCCCTTGATCACGAGGTCGAAGGTTTCAGCCAAGCCCTGCTTCCCTTGCGGACCTTCGCCCGCTCCCATAAATGTCGGAGGCCTTGGTAGCAGAAGGGCAGGATATGAGCTATTGCCATGCGGCGCTTCTTCAACGCCGCGGCGTCATCCGCGTCGCGGGCGTCGACGCGCGCAAATATCTGCAAGGGCTGATCACCAACGATATTGCCAAGGCGCAAGACGGACGCGCCATTCATGCCGGGCTGCTCAACCCGCAAGGCAAAGTCCTATTCGATTTTTTCGTCGTCGCGGCCAATGGTGGCTATCTCCTCGACGTCGTTAAGGATAAGTCCGGCGAACTCACGAAGCGCCTCAGCTTTTATCGGTTGAGAGCAGAGGTCGATATTGTCGACGAGCCGTCCCTCGCCATCTCGGCCGCATGGGGCGGGGAGCCGCACCCTTGCAAGGACGCCGTCGTTTATCCTGACCCGCGGCTGCCTGAACTCGGGTTTCGTCTCATTTTGCGCGCCGATACGAGCGCCGCGGAGCTAGGCTGCTCGCCAGCGTCAGAAGCAGACTACGACACGAATCGCATAAGACTTGGCGTCCCTGAAGGCGGCCTGGATTATGGCTTCGGCGAAGCCTTCCCTCACGAAGCCCTGTTCGACCAGTTGAACGGCGTCGAGTTCGCCAAAGGCTGCTATGTCGGCCAGGAAGTCGTCTCGCGCATGGAGCATCGGGGCACCGCCCGGAGGCGTATCGTGCCAATAGAGAGCGAGGCTACTCTTCCCCTTTCAGGCTCAAGCATCGAGGTCGGAAACATGCCGATCGGGACCATCGGCTCAGTCAGCGGCGCATCAGGGCTCGCGCTTGTGCGGCTTGACCGCGCCGAGGAAGCTCTCGCCCGCGGCATCCCGCTTACGGCGGCGGGCGTGAAGCTCAGGCTCCGCCAGCCCTCCTTCGCCAAATTCTCGGTGCCTGCGGCCGCGCTTTCGGCATGAGCAAGTCAGACGCAAAACGCTGCCCTTGGCCCGGCACCGATCCTCTTTACATCGCCTATCACGACGAGGAATGGGGCGTGCCCGAGCGGGACGATCGGGCGCTTTACGAGAAGTTCGTGCTCGACGGCTTTCAGGCCGGCCTATCGTGGATCACCATCCTGCGCAAGCGCGAGGCGTTCCGCGCCGCCTTCGATGGCTTCATTCCGGAGAAAGTCGCCCGCTACACCAAGAGGAAAGTTGAAGCCCTCATGAAAGACGAGGGCATCGTGCGCAATCGCTTGAAAATAGAGGGCGCGATCGATTCGGCGCGCGCCTGGCTCGAGATGAAAGAGTCAGGCGCCGGCTTCGGAAGCCTGCTCTGGGATTTCGTGGGCGGGAGGCCGATCGTCAATCGCTACAAGTCGATCGCCGAAATTCCGGCCGAGACGGAACTCTCGCGCGCTATCTCCAAGGAACTCAAGTCCCGCGGCTTCAAGTTTTGCGGACCGACGATCGTCTATGCCTTCATGCAAGCGACCGGCATGGTCAACGACCACCTGGTAACCTGCCCTCGTCACGCAGCTTGCGCAAGGCTCGGCCGAGCGCCATCTAACCCCTAGAGCCGCGCGGATCTGCGCTGCGCGGGTAAGTTCGCTCTTCTTGAATTTTGCCATTACGCTTTCTGATGCGAACCGAGCCCTTTCCGCCGACAGCCCTTTCCAGCACGCCGCCTTTGGTTGCCGCTGCCTTAGTTCCGAAAGTTTTCACTGATTGGCCAGTGCCTTCGTGTTTCAGCACCCAGCGTTTGCTCTTGTCGTCATGTGCCAACGAATATCTTGGTAGCTTTGCCATTTGCGTCTCCACCTGGCTGAACTTTATTAAGCTGTAGTCTGACAAACCAATGCAATGAATGGCACTATGAAAAGGTTTCGTCCATTTCTTCGTGAGGCGTCGCTTAAACTATTGATGGCATCATTATCGCTCGGCCGAGACCTGATTTGACCATGGGCACTGCCGAAACTACGCATAAATCTCCGGTAAACGCCGGAGTGCGGGCGTGGCAGCGCATGCTGAGCGGACGAAGGCTAGACCTGCTTGACCCTTCGCCGCTCGATATCGAGATCGAGGATATTGCCCACGGGCTCGCCCGCGTCGCCCGCTGGAATGGGCAGACCGATGGCGAGTATGCTTTCTCGGTGGCTCAGCATAGCCTTCTCGTCGAGATCATCGTTTCAGAGCTTGAGCCCAAGCTCGACCGCCGGTTCAGGCTCGCCGCCCTGATTCACGATGCGCCGGAATATGTGATCGGCGACCTAATCAGCCCGTTCAAGGCGGCGCTGTCCCTCGACTACAGGGCCTTCGAGGCCAAGCTTCTCGCTGCCATCCACCTTCGCTTCGGCCTCCCGGCGGAGCTTCCGGATGAGGTGACTAAGCTGATCAAGAGAGCGGATAGGATCGCGGCCTATTATGAGGCAACTTGTCTCGCCGGCTTTGCCCGCGACGAGGCACGCCGCTTTTTCGGCCAGCCCCGGGGGCTTAGCCCGGCACTGGTCAAGGGCCTGTCGCATTTGAGCCCGCTTACTGCGGCAGATGTGGAGGCGCGGTTCATAAAACGTTTCAAAGAGCTTGCCAGATGATTGGGAACCGCGCAGAAAGTGCAAGGCAACGCGAGATGGACATCCTAACCTTACCGAGACAACCGACGAAGATTAAGCCCGCCATGTCGCCGGAGACAATCTATGTGGCGCCGCTCAGCCTGGTCCAGATGACGATCGCCGACGCCCGCGTCAGCCATCTCGTAACCCTTATCAACGACGAGACAGTTATCCAAACCCCGGAAGGCATCGGAGCCGGCCGGCACCTTCGCCTCGCCATGAACGACATTTGCGAGCCCCAGTCCGGCCTCGTGCCGCCCTGCGAGGGCCATGTGTCAGACCTCATCAAATTTGCTCTCGCCTGGGACCGCAAGGCGCCGCTCCTGATCCACTGTTGGGCGGGCATCAGCCGCTCGACTGCGGCGGCGTTCATTACGCTCTGCGCGCTGAATCCCGAAGCCTCCGAACGTGAAGCCGCGCGCGCGCTTCGCCGCGCTTCGCCGACTGCCTATCCCAATCGCCTTCTCGTCGCGCTTGCCGACGAGGCGCTTTCGCGTGATGGCCGAATGATGACCGCCATCGAGGAGATCGGTCGCGGAAAGGTAGCAGAGGAGGCTGAGGTATTCGCCCTGCCGGCGCGCCTCGCCGCCTAGAGCACCATGGCTGAGCCGAGACGCAAGGCCGCTGCCGCCGAAGAAACCTCTCACAACGCCCCGCAGATCGAGCTTGGGCTGAACGCCGCCATCGTCACGGTGCGCGAGCAGCAGCCCCACATCCTCGTGGTGCGGCCCGGCACGGCGGGAACCGACGCTTGGGATGCTCTTCCTTTCGGCCCGTTCGCGCCTCGCGCCCACCGCACGCTTGAGATCGGGCTTCGCGAATGGGTTAAGCGCCAGACCGGGCTGGAGCTCGGCTATGTCGAGCAGCTCTACACCTTCGGAGACCGGGGCCGCCACGCCGAGCCGGGAGGCCAGCATACGCTCTCTGTGGGCTACCTCGCGCTCACTCGCGGCACGGAAGAGCTGATGGGCTCGCATTGGTCGCCCTGGTACGCCTATCTCCCGTGGGAGGACTGGCGCAAAGGCAAGCCGGCAATCCTAACAGATGACATCGAGCCGAGGCTGAAGAGATGGACCGAGTTGCCGCCACTCCCAGACGAGCCGGTCCGCGCCTTGCGTCGGGCTGAGCGGCTGAAGATCGGCTTCGGTGTCGGCGGCGAATGGGACGAAGAGAAGGTGCTCGAGCGCTACGAGCTTCTCTACGAGGCAGGCCTGGTGGCCGAGGCCAAAAGGGACGGGCGACCTGCCGCGGCGCAATGGTCCGATTTGCCCGAGCTCGGGCGCGCCATGGCCTTCGATCACCGCCGTATCCTCGCCACCGCCATGGGAAGGCTGCGCGGCAAGCTGAAATACCGGCCCGTGGTGTTCGAGCTGCTTCCGCCCGAGTTCACGCTCTACGACCTGCAGAAGACGGTCGAGGCCATCTCCGGAACGCTGCTGCACAAGCAGAATTTCAGGAGGCTGGTTGAGAAAGGCGGCCTGGTCGAGGCCACCGGTAATGTGTCGACCGAGACCGGCGGGCGGCCGGCGCGGCTTTACCGCTTCCGCCGCGAAGTGGTGCTCGAGCGCCCTGCTCCGGGTTTACGGGTCAAGGCCGGCCGCGCTCAGGTCTAACTCGCCACATGGACGGCAGAGACATCAGTGAAGAACCTCTAGCCATGCCCAGCGTTCTTAGGACGCTTGCGGCGATGCGGAGGTCGTTGTTGCCGAACCAAGGGAACCAATTCGAATGAGGCCGGCGTTCGTTGGCTTGCTTCGCGCCACGTTCTTGTTGGCAGGCGCCGCCTTGATGCTGATGTCGCAACTCTCGCATGCCGATGAACACGTGATCGATACGAAGCAAGGCTCGATCAAGGTCGAGACGGTGGCGGACGGGCTCGATTACCCCTGGGGCATCGCTTTTCTGCCGGACGGTCGCATGCTCGTGACCGAACGGCCCGGGCGGCTCCGCATCGTCGCCAAGGACGGCTCGAAGTCTGAACCGCTTAAAGGCGTGCCTGCGGTTTTTGCTCAAGGACAAGGTGGTCTTCTTGATGTGGCGCTCGATCCCGGTTTCGCCGACAACGGTCTCGTCTATCTCTCCTATTCTGAGCCTGGCGAAGATGGCGCGGGAACCGCGGTTGCGCGCGGCAAGCTCGGCGACAGCAGCATCGACAATGTCGAGGTGATCTTCCGTCAGCACCCAAAGGTCTCTGGCGGGAATCATTTCGGGTCACGGCTCGTCTTTGCGCCCGACGGAAAGCTATTCGTCACGCTTGGTGAGCGGTTCACCTTCGAGACGGCGCAGGACCTCAGCAACCACTTGGGTAAGATCGTGCGCGTCAATCCCGACGGCTCTGTTCCGGGCGACAATCCGTTCGTGGAGAAAAAGGGCGCGATGCCCGAGATCTGGTCCTATGGCCATCGCAACCCCCAAGGCGCCGCCATCAATCCCAAGACCGGTGAGCTCTGGGAGGCCGAGTTTGGCCCGATGGGGGGCGACGAGCTGAATATCCCCGAGGCCGGTCGCAATTACGGGTGGCCGGTGGTGAGCTGGGGCAAACACTATGACGGCAGGCCGATCCCGCCGCCACCGACGCATCCGGAGTTCGCCGACGCGATCTATCACTGGAACCCGGTCATTTCGCCTTCGGGCATCATGTTCTATACCGCTGACGCAATCCCCGGCTGGAAAGGCAATCTCCTGCTCGCAGGATTATCGTCTGAGGCGATCGTGCGGCTGACCCTAGACGGCGACAAAGTAACGGGTGAGGAACGCATCCCGATGGGCGTCCGCATGCGCGATGTCGTGCAAGGACCCGACGGTGCTGTCTATGGTCTCACCGATGAGTCGAGCGGCAAAATTCTCAAGTTCACGCAGGTCGAGAAGCGCGGCTGACATGAGTCAGCGCGGACTTTCGCTTGGGCTATTCGGCCGTTTCGGCCGATCGGCCGAGCTGCGTGAGCTCGACAAGGCGCTGCGCTCGGTCGATTTGCACCCCAATCTTGTACCTGAGTCGGTCAAGCTCACGACCGTCGGGCTGCTGCGGGAGCATGCACACGACGCCGAATCTGCGCCCGACTCCTACCGCGCCGCAGCAGAGATCATCGCCTATTGCATGCTCGGCGCCGATGCGTTCGTGCACGCTAACGATGCAAGGCTTGCGTTGGGCGTCGAAAGACGAATCGAGGCGGCGCTTGACATCGGCACGAGCCTCGATGCCAAGCTCGTGCTACTTACACTCCACGCGAAATTGATCCAGCCGAGCGTGGTGGACTATTTTCGGCTCGAAGCTGTTTCCGATTGAAATCGCGCAGCGCGCCGCATAGTTGCCACACTAACCGCTTGGATAGGGCGACGATTTCGCCATCCCTTGCCATTTTCTCCATTGGTCGATGAAGCCAATCCTCTCCATCAAGGATGTGTCGAAGACCTATGCCTCGGGCTTTCAGGCGCTCAAGGGCATCAATCTCGACATTCGCAAAGGCGAGATCTTCGCCCTGCTCGGTCCTAACGGCGCGGGCAAGACTACTCTAATCAATATCATTTGCGGCATCGTGAACCCGACCAGTGGCAAGGTCACGGTCGGCGGCCACGACATCATTACCGACGCCCGCGCCGCGCGGGCGATGATCGGCCTCGTTCCGCAGGAGCTGACTGCAGATATGTTCGAGACGGTATGGACAACCGTCTCCTTAAGTCGCGGACTTTGGGGCAAATGGGAGAACCCCGACTATATCGAGAAGGTGCTGAAGGACCTTTACCTGTGGGACAAAAAGGACTCGAAGCTCATGACGCTGTCGGGCGGCATGAAGCGCCGGGTCTTGATCGCCAAGGCGCTCTCGCACGAGCCGATCGTCCTTTTCCTCGACGAGCCGACTGCCGGCGTCGATGTCGAGCTGCGCAAGGGCATGTGGGAGAATGTGCGCTCGCTCAGGGATTCTGGCGTCACTATCATTCTCACCACGCATTACATCCATGAAGCCGAAGACATGGCCGACCGCATCGGCGTCATCAACAAGGGCGAACTCATCCTTGTCGAGGACAAGGTCGAGCTGATGCACAAGCTCGGCAAGAAACAGCTCACCCTTCAGCTTCATGACAGCCTGGGCGCCATCCCGGTCGAACTCGAAGGCCATCATTTGACGCTCGCCAATGGCGGCAGCGAGCTTATTTACACCTATGACACGCAAGGTCCGCGCACCGGCATTACGGGACTTCTCACCGATCTCTCGCGCGCCGGCATCAGGTTCAAGGACCTGGACACGACGCAGAGTTCGCTCGAGGACATCTTCGTCGATCTCGTGAGAGCACAGAGATGAACCTCCCGGCGATGGTGGCTATCTACCGCTTCGAGATGGCGCGCTGGCGCCGCACCATGCTGCAAAGTGTGGTCTCGCCGGTGATCGCGACGTCGCTCTATTTCGTAGTCTTTGGCGCGGCTATCGGCTCTCGCATCACTCAGATCGAAGGCGTGCCCTACGGCGCGTTCATTGTGCCTGGGCTGATCATGCTGACTCTGCTCACCCAGAGTGTGGCCAACGCCTCGTTCGGCATCTATTTTCCGCGCTTCACCGGGACGATCTATGAGCTTCTTTCGGCGCCGATCTCCTATCTCGAGATTTTGGTCGGCTACGTCGGAGCCGCCGCCACCAAATCCATCATACTCGGGCTTATCATTCTCGCCACGGCTTGGCTGTTTGTGCCGCTGCACATTGTCCATCCATTTTGGATGACCCTTTTTCTCCTGTTGACCGCCGTGACCTTCAGCCTGCTCGGCTTCATCATTGGCATCTGGGCCGACGGGTTCGAGAAGCTCCAGCTCGTGCCGCTCCTCATCATCACGCCGCTCACCTTTCTCGGCGGCACGTTCTATTCGATCTCGGTGCTGCCCCCGATCTGGCAGGTCGTCACGCTGTTCAATCCTGTGGTTTATCTCGTCAGCGGTTTCCGCTGGAGCTTCTACGAGATTGCCGACGTGACGCCGGCGGTGAGCCTTGTCATGATCGCGCTGTTTCTCGGCATCTGCCTTGCGGTCGTGGCCTGGATCTTCAAGACCGGCTACCGGCTCAAGAGTTAGTCTTGAGCCTGCCAAAGAGCCGCTTGTCGCGATGAGGAGACCACCCGAGACCGAAGCAGCGGCCGCCGGCGGCCAACCAACGCTCCGCCGCTCAATTGGCCCCGTGCAAATGGCGCTTTACGGGCTCGGCAGCATGCTCGGCGCCGGCATCTACGGGTTGATCGGCAAGGCCGCGGGCCAGGCCGGCAACGCCGTGTGGCTCGCGTTCGTCATTGCTTTGCTCGCCGCGCTTCTTACCGCGCTATCCTATGCCTCGCTCGGCTCGCGCTATCCGCGTACGGCTGGGGCAGCCTATGTCACCGAGCGCGCCTACGGGTTTCCGTTCTTGAGCTTCGTCGTCGGCCTCGCGCTGGTGTGTTCGGGGCTGACATCGATCGCCACGCAATCGCGCGTGTTCGCTGCCAGTCTCGCCGATTTGCTCGGAACTGACAGCCTGCAGATCGCCTGGCTCGCACTTGGTTTCCTCCTGGTTCTAACCGGCATTGTGTTCCGCGGCATTCGCGAATCGATGTGGATCAACGTGCTTTGTACGCTCGTCGAGGCGGGCGGCCTCGTGCTTGTCATCGTTGTTGGCCTCTCCTTTTGGGGCACGGTCGACTATCTCGAGACGCCGGTGACAACCGGAGAGGACTACGCACCGCTGCTCATCATGCAGGCCGCCGTGCTCGCCTTCTTCGCCTTTATCGGCTTCGAGGACATGTACAATGTCGCCGAGGAAGTCCGGCACCCCGAACGGACGTTGCCGCTCGGCCTCATCCTGGCCATGGCGGCCGCCGCGCTCCTCTATATCGCGGTCGCGGTGACAGCCGTCTCGGTAGTGCCGTGGCACGAGCTTGCCGAAGCACCCGGACCGATTACCGCAATCATCACCCGCGCTGCGCCGGCGATTCTGCCCATCGTGTTCACCGCCATCACGCTGTTCGCGGTCAGCAACACGGCGCTCATCAACTACGTCACGGCCTCGCGCCTGATTTACGGCATGGCCCGGCAAGGGCTTCTGCCGGCCTCACTCGGCAACGTTCATGCATCGAGGCTCACGCCGCACATCGCCATCGCTGCCCTGTTTCTTATCCTCGCGCCGCTTGCGCTCTTGGGCACGATTGCCGAGCTCGCGGCTGCGACCGTCCTTCTCCTGCTTCTCGTCTTCACGGTTGTGAATGCGGCCCTCTTTGTGCTGAAGCGCCGAAAGGGCGAGCTGCCGGGGCAATTCGAGGTGCCGCTCTTCGTGACGGCGGCGGGCGATCGTGTGCCTTGTGCTGATCGTGGTCAGGGTCGCGACCGGTGATTGGCGGGCGCCGGCTCTTGCCGGTGTTCTCCTGTTGGGCCCCCTCGGGCTCTACGCCCTGATGCGGCGAAGCCTACGCCGCTAGGTGAGATTTTCGGCGAGCTTATGCGGCGGATGGCGCTGATCGCCGCGCCGGTTGAGACGGCGCACATAGGTGATCAGGGCGTCAGGCCGCTCCACCTTGACCTTCAACGCGGCAATCAGGGCGTCCTCGGCTTTCACCACGATCCGGTCGCCCTTGCCTTCAACATTGATACCGACGGTGAATTGCGATTGCACGGAAGCACGCTTCCCTTCGGTATCGAGCCAGGCCTTGAGCCTAGCAAAAGAAGCCCTTCGCGCACATGGATAATGCACAAGAAGCAAGAATATGTTGCGATCCTGCTACTTGCCTAGGCGCGTCAGTTGGAGGTGGCAATGCCTGGAACCAAGCCGCTAGGCGATGCACTGCTCGGCTTTTGCGGCTTCGGCTTGGGATCGGCATTGTCGGCGAACGCTTCGGGCTTGGGCACCTTGCCCGTGATCGCCGCAGCTACGGCAGGGTCGAGCTTGTAGATATCGGCGAAGGTCTCGACCTTGCCTTGATCGTCGATCATGGCGGTGAAGTAGGACGTATGCACCGGCACGTGGTGGGTGATGTTGATTGAGCTGTTGTAGCCGGTGGAGAGCAGCTTATCGACATCGGCCTGAGGCATATTCTGGTCGGCGGCGAGGACCACCGCAGCGATCTTGCCGGGATTGCCCACGCGCGGGCAATTATGCCCCTCCGAGCGCTCTTCTTTGTCGAACAGCCCCACCTTGATCGTGTCGTGCATATAGACCGAATACGGGTTCGGATAGACGAACTTGACTTTGCCGAGGACGTTGTTGGGACCCGGCGCCTGAACGAAGCTGATTGCGCCCATGTTGACGTTGTTCCAATCAATACTGCCGGCGTCGACAAGGCGGCCGTTATATTTGACCTTGAGCTCGTGCTGGTCGAGGATCGCAGTGTTGCGACTGAACAAGCCACCGCCGCCTCGCAAATTCGGCAGGAGATTTTCCCGGACGATGGTGGGAGGCACAGTCCATTCCGGATTGAACACAATGGACTTGAGATCTGCCGAAAAGACCGGCGTGGCATATTTCAGCTCGCCGACCACGATCTTGTCCGTGTAGATCGTCTTCCCATCCTTGACCACGTGCACGATGTAGGACGGGATGTTGAGCCAGACATAGAGCGAGCTGAGGTTTTCCGGCATCCAGCGCCAGCGCTCCATGTTGACGATGATCTTCTGCGTGTTGGCAGACTTTGCGCCGGCCTCGCTCTCGGCCCGAGCCTTGACCAGCGCCTGGTGCAATAGATGGAACTGCTCGTGCTTCGGATGGAGCAAGCGAAGATAGGCATCAGGTGCATCCGCTGCAGCGATCTCGGTCATCACCGCCTTCGGATCGCGCAATGTCGGCGTCATCCCGTAGAGCTTGCTCAGCTTGGCAGGGTCGGTCCGGCCGCCCCGAGCAAAGCGGGCATATTTTAGGATGGCGAGGTCGAGCTTGATCTCGTTCGCTGCTGCATCCTCGGGTGAAGCGGGGAGATCGCCTGAGGGCGGAAGGTCGAATGCTGAACTGGAAAGGCCCCAGTCGTCGGCTCGCAGGATTTCGTCGATCACGGCGAGCCCCTCGCCCGAGAAGCCCATATCAGTCATCCACAGCGGCTCGCCCCTCTCATTGTAGAACGTGACAAGCGCAGAGACATCGTCTGAGGACGAAGCCTTGTCGAGGTCGGCGAGCTTGCTGCGAATGCTCTCGACCACCGGTGTGGCGGCGACCGGCTGCGGCGTGGTCTGCACCACGGTTGGCGTCGGGGCCGCGTTTGGTGAAGTTGCCTCAGGACTCGCGGCTGGCGTGGTGTCGGACGGCGGTTGACTGGTATCGCCGCTCGGCGCGCCGGCGGACTGTGTTGGCGCAGGATTATCCTGGGCGAAAGCCGGCATGGACGCCACAGCACTGAGCGCAAGGACTTCGATCGCCACCGAGGCGGCGACCAGGCATCGTACTCGCATCGCCTGCAACCCCTCTACCCTCGCATAAATTAGTCTGAGACTGGCGGAAGGGCTACCACGAATTGCCCAGTTCTTAGGCTTGCAGTCCCTGCGTTCTCAAGGGAAAGCGCCTATCTGCTCAATCTGAGCATCAGCTTAGCCGCGAATTATTTAGAGCCGCGGGGAATAAACCGACGGCCTGACGTGTTTCCTCCTCACGACAGATGAGCGCCACTTGAGGAGGTTGCGATGCGCGAAAACAAGACACTGAAGACTGAAGCCACTGCCGAAATCGAAGAAGCGGGAGTTACCCGCGGAGGCGCGCTCGAGGCGCTCGATATGTAGAAGCGCTTCGGCTCAGTGACCGTGCTCAACGGCCATATCCATCAGATCGTGCAAAAGGTCGAAGGTAACATGACGTTCCATACCGCGCGCTCGACATGCTTCCCACAGCCGGTCGCGGGCACGGCGCCTTCACCAGGGCCAATGACAGTGCCGGCAGATCAACTTCGCTCCATGCTCCGCATCACCAGCGTCGCGGTGCGGGTTGGCGACAAGCCCCTTGCGATCACCGACACACCGCTCGCAAGCTAATCTGAGACAATCCATGACAAATTTGCTGACAAAAATAGTGGCACTTGGCGCCCTCGTGCTTCTGCTCGGAGCCTCGCACTCACTTGCCGCCGATGCCCAAGTAAAGATCGCCAATTTCACCTTCGATCCGCCCACGCTTACGGTCAAAGCCGGCACCACGGTGACCTGGGTCAACGCTGACGATATTCCTCATGTCGTTTCGGAGAAGAACGGCGCGTTCCGCTCGAGCGCTCTCGATACGAACGATACCTTCACCCAAACCTTCCCGACGGCAGGCACCATCGAATATTTTTGCGCCATCCATCCGCATATGACCGGAAAGATCATCGTGACGCCCTGAAATGGCGCTACACTGGAGGGGAGCGCAGCTTCGACCGGTTGAATGTGGGCGACGCGACAGATCAGGATCGCTTTGCCGAGGTGTTCCTCCCTCACCTTGTCGATGCTTTTCGGCTCGCCCGATGGCTGTCCGGGAGCCGCATCGACGCCGAAGACATCGTGCAGGAGGCTTCGCTTCGGGCCTTCAAGGGCATTCGCGGATTTAGCGGCGGCGATCCGCGCGCCTGGACGCTGACCATTGTGCGCAACACGAGCTATAGCTGGCTTGCCAAGAACCGGCCTTCGGCTCTGGTGCTCACCGAGGATCTCGACCAGGTCTCGCGCGATCGCATGGATCAATCTTCCGAGGCTTTGGAGCGCACGCCTGAAGCAGCTTTGATTGCCAAGGTCGAAGCCGAGCAGATAAGAAAAGCGATGGCCACCTTGCCGGTGCCGTTTCGCGAGGTACTTGTGCTTCGCGAGATCCATGGGCTCGATTATCGCGCCATCGCCGAGATTGCCGAGCTGCCAATCGGCACGGTGATGTCGCGGCTTGCCCGTGCCCGTCGTAAGCTGCTTGAGGCAGTCTGCGGAGACGCGTCATGACTCTCTCCCAGGACGACGAGCTTCTTCTCAATGCCTATCTTGACGGCGAGCTTGACCCTCTCGAGGCTCGCAGCTTCGAAGCGCGGCTTGCGTCAGAGCCCGCGCTTGCCGGCGAGATCGAGGC